>Ga0079224_100013514_pt1 | contig 11364 bp, 9 predicted proteins | sample Stecom2015_FD_80414 | JGI IMG/M metagenome (GOLD analysis project Ga0079224, IMG submission 80414) | Agricultural soil microbial communities from Utah to study Nitrogen management - Steer compost 2015 | ecosystem: Environmental > Terrestrial > Soil > Agricultural land | place: USA: Utah...
CAATAGGTTGTTGTTGAAAGTTGTACAAGGTAATATTGACACCTCCTTCGGGATTGGCAGTTACTAAATTGGAGGTGGCAAAATGGTAGGAATGATTGTTTCCTTTTTTAACTATCAATCCTAAGTTAGAGCCCAGTATGTTGGTACGAACCACGCGTTCGTCGTTGTAATAAGCCGGATGACAAGGGTTGTCGTAATGTTCCCAATTGTAGTTGTATTTTCTCCAATTGTAAATTTTATTATCCCAATAGCGTTGTTCGCGTTCTTCTTCATCACCTGAAGTGTCGGTGTAGTAATAATCTTCTTCGTAATATTCATCATAATACTCATCATAATACCGGTTGGTGTCGTCATCCTCCGTAGGCACAGCCGAACAGTCGTAGAGCGAATATTCGGGTTTAAAACTGATTTCTAGTTGATAAATAGCTCCGGGATCAGCTTTAAAGAGATCAGAGAGATTTAAGGCATAAGCCTTCCACTGGCCGTCATTGGGTTCGTGTGGTTTGATTAACTCAATGGTTTTTTTGGCGATACGACGTCCCACCCTTCGGGTATCGTAGTGGTAGGTATCGTCAAAGTTGTTTGTCTGTAAAAACTGTAAAATATTGTTTTGATAGATTTGTATAACGCGCACTTCTACTTTACTCAAGTTAACTGCCTCAAAGTAAAATGGTGTTTTTTGAGCATCCGGTAAAATAACGCCTTTGGAAACCAATCGCACGCCGGGAGGAATTTGTTCGAAAGAAATGTATTCGGTGAAATTTTGTTTCATTTTGTACCCGTCTACACTACGGATACCTTGGAATACTTCCACCAAAACTTCTCCAACTATGGTAGTTTGAGGATAGACGGTGAGGATATTCCCGTCCACTTCAAACCTCAGATTGTCGGAGTTTTGAATACTTACCAAACCGTTAAAGTTTTGATTGGGTTCTACCGGGTCTGAAAAATTTATTTTCAAAAACGCATTGGGAGAAGCTGAAGCAGAAACATTTACCACCGAGAAATTGTTCTTTCCGGGAATGGGGTAACTGAATTTACCTTTGGTTTTTGATTTTATGGGCGCACCGTCCCATTGAATCAGGATGTTTGAATCCTCTTCAAAGCGCTGGATACTATCTATGGCGAAATAAAATATTTTGCTGTTGGGGGCAAATTCTTCCCATTTTACGATGCTTTTTTTGCCTTTTTGAGAAATGGTCATCAATTTGTAAACCGCCGCCGAATCTACGATATCCGAAGTAATGAGCTCTCCCGAAAGTTTTTGCCAGTCGCGACTGTACGATTGTAAGTCTTTGACATCAATTTTAAAATTGGGTTCAATGGTTTTAAAAGAGAAAGTATATTTTTGAAATTCTCGGTCTAAGTTGTCCAAAATTTCGCCCAGTTTCAAAGTCACTGTGTATTCAGTATCGGGAGCTAAGTATTGGTCGGGCACAAAGATTATACTTTGTTGATTTTCAATGACCAATTTACCACTTACGCGAGGAGAAATCGACAAATACTCCGAAGGAATTTCTTGAGTCAACTCAAATTTTTCCGCGGTTTTGTTAAGTTGGATTTCAATCGGGTCGGCCACTGAAATACTTCCGGTGGTATGGTAGGCAATATACTCTCTAAATTTGTACAAATTGTCTAAATCATCCGTTTTTTTCTTACAAGAATGAAGAGTAAACAGTACAATTACAGCGACTAACAAACGGGTGGCTTTTTTCATAAAGTATATTTTTGAAAATTAAAATTACATATTTCCAAAGGAATATTCTCTTTCTACCTTACAAACTTTTACGTTGTACCACTCATACCAATTTTTTCGTCCGAGTGATTGCGCCAACAAATGATCTGTTTGCGCTTTCCAGTTGGCAATATCTTTAAGTGTTTCCCAATAACTTAAGGTAATTCCTATTTCATTTCGTACCGAATCCATTCCCAAATAACCTGGTTGGGTTTTCGCCAAGTTTGCCATTTTCTCACCCATTTCGGCATATCCGTCGTCGTTGCTTTTTTTTAAAGAGGTAAAAATAACTACGTAGTAAGGTTTAAAATCTTTCATAAAATTAATCTTTAAAAATTTGAATTTGTGTAGTACCGTTGCTGCTTATGGAGGCACGGTACATACCTTCGGTATTGAATTTAAAAACGATATTCCCTTGGTTATCAATAGCAATTATGCCTCCATCGCCACCCATTTTGGGTAATTTTTTCATAATCACCTCTTCGGCGGCGGCCTCTAAAGTCCAGCCTTTGTATTCCATCAAAGCCGAAATATCATAAGCTACCACCCCTCGTATGAAGAATTCTCCCCAGCCGGTGGAAGAAACGGCACAAGTGGTATTATTAGCATAAGTGCCAGCTCCGATGATGGGGGAGTCTCCTATACGATTCCAACGTTTATTGGACATTCCACCGGTGGAAGTACCGGCAGCCAAATTGCCGTGTTTGTCTAGAGCCACGGCTCCCACGGTGCCGTGCTTGTCGTTTAGTTTTTTGTTTTGAACGGCTTTAAGGCGCTCTTCGGTATAAAAATAAGAAGGGTCCACCAGTGTAAAACCCTGTTCGACGGCAAACTCTTCGGCACCTGCCCCGGCAAGCATCACATGGGGAGAGTTTTGCATGACTTCAATGGCTAAATCTATAGGATTTTTGATGTGTTTTACCCCCGCCACCGCACCGGCGTTTAACGTGGCTCCGTCCATCACAGAGGCGTCGAGTTCGTTTGTTTCTTCATGGGTAAAAACGGCCCCTTTACCCGCATTGAACAAAGGAGAGTCTTCCAAAATTCGGATGCTTTCGGCAATAGCTTCTATACTGGTTCTGTTATTCTCCAATATTTCATATCCCGCTTGGACAGCTTCTTCCAAAACCTTTTTGTAGGCCATTTCCATACTGTCGGTCATATGTTTTTTTAAAATGGTTCCGGCTCCGCCGTGAATGGCTATTCCGAAGTGAGTGTCAGAATTCTGAGAAGAATTTTCGGTTTTGTTTTGGCAACTTATAAGGAAAAACACCAAGGTTGCGGCAGATATAAATGCTTTCATTTTCAAGGAGTAAAGGAAATGGTCTTCAAACTTAAGACAGCTTGACCGAATTACAAAAAATTATCTGCTATTTTGATAGTAATATTTTTTCTAAAAAGAAAGAATTATACTAACTTTATACGTTCGTATTTCAAAACCCATAAGTCATGGCTATTCAAAAACCTTTCAACTTAAATCAGTGGATAGAAGATAATCGTCATCTATTAAAACCGCCGGTAGGTAATAAGAATATGTATGTAGATTCGGGAGATTACATCGTTATGGTGGTTGCCGGGCCCAATGCCCGAAAAGATTATCACTACAATGAGACTGAAGAGCTGTTTTATCAGTTGGAAGGAACTATCAAAGTCATTATTCAAGAAGACGGTCAACGTAAAGAAATGGAATTAAACGCCGGGGATATGTATTTGCATCCTGCCAAAGTACCGCATTCGCCTTCACGCAGTGCCGGATCTATCGGTTTGGTAATTGAGAGAAAACGCGCAGGTAAGGGTTTTACAGACGGATTGCTTTGGTTTTGTGACCATTGTAATGAAAAATTACACGAAGCTTATTTTGAATTGCACGACATCGAAAAAGATTTTCTTCCGCATTTTAAAAAATATTACAATTCCGTAGAACTGAGAACCTGTAAAAACTGTGGTCATGTGATGGAAACCGACCCAAGGTTTACGGATGAATAATCTCTTCGGCAGCACTGCTTTTTTTGTAAAATTTTACCTTTTTCTTTCGCCGTAATTACTGTAGAAAGCACTACCTTTGCCCGTCATTTTCGGGTCTATGATGAAACTTTCCCACAGTACGAGTAATCAAAGCGTTTTTTGGAGTGCCGTTGCCCGGATTATACTTCGAAATCGCGTTTTATTTTTGGTTTCTATTACCCTGATAACTATTTTTTTTGGGTATTATGCCACTCGTGTTCAGTTTACCCATTCGGAAGCCCAACTGTTGCCTGAAGACCATCCTACACATCTCGAATACAAACAGTTTTTAAAGATTTTTGGAGAAGAAGGCAACCTGATTGTTTTGGCGGTTAAAGACAGTATGTTGTTTGAGCCGTCTCATTTTGAACGATGGAATCAACTTTCGGAAAAGTTAAAGGCATTCGACGAAACAGCAACGGTTATTTCTTTAGCGGATTTAATGACACTTAAAAAAGATGTTGCTACGGAATCGTTTGTTCTAAAACCATTTATCTCGGATACTCTTTTTGACGAAACCAACGTCAAAAGGTATAAAAACGAATTATTCTACAAACTACCTTTGTACGAAGGATGGATTTATAACAAAGAAAAAACGGTTGTCCGTTCTGCGGTCTATCTCAAAGATTCTATTGTAAACACATCGGTCAGAAAAGATTTTATTCTCGATAAATTAATTCCCGAAATAGCTGCCTTTGAAAGCGAAACCGGAATGGATGTTAGAATTTCGGGCATGCCCTATATCCGAACGTTAAATGCCGTAACAATTTCCAAAGAAATTCAGTTGTTTATCGGAGCCGCTTTACTGGTTACCTCGTTGATTTTCTTCTTTTTCTTTCGGTCGGTCCGAGCTACTTTGATTACGGTTTGTACGGTTATCATCGGGGTGGTGTGGTGCTTCGGAATCATGGGCTTGCTGGGTTACGAAATTTCCTTACTAATCGCCTTAATTCCTCCTTTAATTATTGTAATAGGCGTTGCCAACGGAGTTTTTCTCATCAATAAATATCAGCAAGAAATAAAAAAACACGGCAATCAGGCTAAATCCTTACAACGAGTTATCACTAAAATTGGTAATGCCACATTACTTACCAATGCCACCACAGCACTGGGATTTTCTACTTTTATTATTACCCAAAGTCAGACACTCAACGAATTTGGAATTGTATCTGCGCTGAGTATAATTTCGATTTTTTTGCTTTGCTTGTTGATCATTCCGATAATTTACAGCTATATGCCTGTTCCAAAATACAGGCACTTAAAACACCTGAATAAAAAATGGGTGGGTTTTATAATCAGCTTATTTGAATTTGTGGTGAAAAGACATCGGTTTGCGGTGTATATAAGTGCCGTACTGTTGCTGTGTCTTAGCATTATTGGTATCAACAAAATTAAGGTTTCGGGAAATATTTTGGAAGACATGCCCCAAACCACCGAATTCTACGATGATATACTTTTCTTTGAAAAAGAATTTGGAGGTATCCTACCGATGGAAATCTTTATTGATACCCAGCGGAAAGAAGGTGTTACCTCGGGAGCTACGTTGCGAAGAATGGATGAATTGCAAGAGTTTATCGGTGAAATTCCCGAATGTTCCAAATCCCTTTCTATAGTAGAAATAATGAAATATGTTAATCAGGCTTTCTACAATGGTAATCCCGATTTTTTTACGATGCCCTCGGCTCAGGAGCGAAATTTCATCTTGCCGTATCTCAAAAACAGTGGTAATAAGATTGAGTTTTTGAATGCCTACGTTGACAGCACCGGGCAATACGCCCGGATGACTACTTTTATGAAAGCGGCAGATACCGAGAGAATCAAGCGGATAGAAGAGGATTTACACAACGAAATTACCAAGATTTTCCCGGAGGATAGATACACGGTGAATATTACCGGAAAATCGGTTTTGTTTCAGAAAGGTACCGGTTACCTGACTAAAAACCTGATGATTTCTCTCGTGTTGGCAATATTGATGATTGCCTTGCTTATGGCATGGATGTTCAGGAATTTTAAAATGATATTGATTTCGCTGATACCCAATTTATTGCCCTTGATTATCACCGCCGGATTTATGGGTTTTGCGGGAATACCTATTAAGCCTTCAACTATATTGGTTTTTAGTATCGCCTTCGGAATTTCAGTGGACGACACGATACATTTTTTGGCGAAATACCGTCAGGAATTAATAGTGAATAAGTGGAAAATAAGTCGGTCGGTGTATGCCGCTTTACGCGAAACCGGATTGAGTATGTTTTATACTTCAGTGGTGTTGTTTTTTGGGTTTTCGGTGTTTATGATTTCGGGTTTTGCGGGTACGCAGGCCTTGGGAGGATTGGTTTCAGCCACTTTGTTTTTTGCGATGTTGTCTAATTTGCTTTTGCTTCCCTCATTATTAATTTCTCTCGAAAAAAGTATAGCCAACAAAAATACCCTTAAAAAACCTACCTTAGAAATTTTGGAAGAAACCATCGATAATGAGTAAAGTAGTCTTTGGATTTTTTTGTAAGTAGAAAAAGAACACAATTAGTATATTTGCCACCTAATACAAAAATATGGCCTCTACAATGAAAGTTTTGGAAATATTGCATTCAGAGCCCAATGCAAGAGAAATACAAGTAAAGGGCTGGGTGCGATCTTTTAGAAGTAACCGGTTTATTGCACTCAACGATGGTTCTACGATTAAGAATTTGCAATGTGTGGTTGATTTTGAAAATTTTAGCCAAGAAGTTCTTGATAAAATTACCGTTGGCGCTGCCATTGCGGTTGCTGGGTTGTTGGTAGAGAGTCAAGGTAGCGGTCAGGCTGTTGAATTGCAAGTGCAAAGCATAGACATTCTAGGTGTCGCCGACCCCGAGGAGGTTAAATATACCATCTTGTCACCCAAACGCCATTCCTTAGAATTTTTGCGTGAGCAAGCGCATTTGCGCATTCGCACAAATACGTTCAGTGCCATCATGCGTGTGCGTTCGGCTTTGGCTTTTGCAATTCATAAATATTTTAACGAAAAAGGATTTTTCTATATTCATACCCCAATCATTACCGGAAGCGATGCCGAAGGAGCGGGAGAAATGTTTCGGGTAACTACCCTCGATCTAAAAAGTCTTCCCAAAACGGAGGATGGTTCGGTGGATTTTTCGGAAGATTTCTTTGGAAAAGAAACCAATCTTACCGTGAGCGGTCAATTGGAAGCTGAAACCTACGCCATGGGATTGGGACAGGTGTATACTTTCGGACCTACTTTTAGAGCTGAAAATTCAAATACCTCCCGACACTTAGCTGAATTTTGGATGATTGAACCCGAAGTGGCATTTAACGACCTGGATGCAAACATGGATTTGGCCGAGGATTTTATCAAATATGTTATAGACTACGCACTTAAAAATTGTGCAGACGATTTAGCATTTTTAGAAGAAAGACAAATTCAGGAGGATAAAAACAAACCCGAAGCGGAAAGAGCCCCTATGACACTGACCGATAAATTGAAATTTATCATCGAAAATAAATTTAAAAGAGTAAGTTATACTGAGGCTATCGAAATTCTCAAAGCATCCAAGCCCAATAAGAAAAAACAATTCAAATTCCCTGTTGATCATTGGGGTGTTGATTTACAAAGCGAACACGAACGCTATTTGGTTGAAAAGCACTTTAACTCTCCGGTGATATTATTTGATTATCCTGCAAAAATCAAAGCGTTTTATATGCGTTTGAACGATGACGGAAATACCGTGAGAGCCATGGATATCTTGTTTCCGGGGATAGGCGAAATTGTGGGAGGATCTCAAAGAGAAGAACGGTATGAGGTACTGAAACAAAAAATTACCGATATGGGTATAGACGAAAAAGAATTGTGGTGGTATCTTGACACCCGGCGTTTTGGTACAGCGGTACATAGTGGCTTTGGACTCGGGTTTGAGCGCCTGGTGCTTTTCGTTACCGGTATGGGTAATGTTCGCGATGTGATTCCATATCCGCGAACTCCTCTCAATGCAGAGTTTTAATAACAGCGCACTTTTTTAAACTGTTAAAACACTTCTAAAAAATTCTCAAATTCTTTTAAAAGCAAGATTAAGGGTAATTTTAATAAATTTCTTTTTTTACCTTTATGCTAAATGCCGTGGCTTATGTTAAAACAACAGCTAAATTTAAAATTATCTCAAAAACTTTCACCTCAGCAAATTCAACTGATGAAGTTGATTCAATTGCCTACTCAGCAGTTTGAACAGCGTATTATGCAGGAGATGGAAGAAAATCCCGCTCTTGAGGGTGGGAAAGAAGATGATTTTGAGGATATAGCAGACGAATTTGACAATGAAGACACCTACGATGAGGAGAATGATCGCATTGATACGGAGGATATCAACATAGACGATTATTTGAGTGATGATGATATTCCTGATTATAAACTGCAGGCCAATAATTACAGTGCGGACGACGAAGAAAAGCATATTCCCTATGCAGCCGGAAAAACTTTTACAGAGTATCTTCAAGACCAATTGAGTACTGTACATTTAGAATTGGATGAAGAAGATATTGCTTATTTTTTAGTTGGAAGTATTGACGAAAGTGGGTATATCCGACGTTCCATACCGGATATAATGGATGATTTAGCGTTTACACAAAATATATATACCACCGAAGATAAAATCGAAAAAGTCCTCAAAATAATTCAGGAGTTAGACCCTCCCGGTGTTGCAGCACTCGATTTACGGGAATGTTTGTTGTTGCAATTGGAAAGAAAAACGCCTTCTCCCGCGGTTTTGTTGGCTATCAACATTCTTTCAAACGAATTTGATGCTTTTACAAAAAAGCACTACGACAAACTCATTCAGAAATTTGATGTTTCTGAAGAAGAGCTGAGACAAGCCGTCAATGAAATTGAACGTCTGAACCCTAAACCCGGGGGCTCCTATTCCGAATCTACTCGAATAATTGAACATATCGTGCCCGATTTTAACATTCGTATTGTGGATGGCAAACTGGAATTGTCGTTAAATGGGCGTAATGCGCCTGAATTACACGTTTCAAAAGAATACTCTGAAATGTTGCAGGGGTATAAAGAAACTTCCGAAAAATCGCAATCTCAAAAAGATGCTGTTCAATTTATCAAACAAAAATTGGATGCTGCCAAATGGTTTATTGACGCTATCAAACAACGTCAGCAAACGCTGATGATAACAATGAACGCCATTATGCACTATCAGGAAGAGTATTTTCTCACCGGAGATGAACGAAAGCTCAAGCCTATGATTTTAAAAGATATTGCCGATCAAGTGGGTATGGATGTTTCTACGGTGTCAAGGGTGGCTAATAGTAAATTTGTGGATACGCCTTACGGAACCAAATTGATTAAAGATTTTTTCTCGGAATCTATGACCAACGATCAAGGGGAAGAGGTCTCTACGAAAGAAATTAAAAAAATACTTGAGATTACGATAGGGGAAGAAAATAAGAAGAAGCCACTTACCGATGACAAGTTGGCTCTTATTCTTAAGGAAAAGGGTTATCCCATCGCCCGAAGAACCATTGCTAAGTACCGAGAGCAAATGGATATACCCGTAGCCCGAATGCGTAAAGAAATCTGATGAATTATTTTTTGAGAATAGCAGCGTATTTATTTCACCCTTTATGGGTGCCGACTGCCGGTGTAGCGCTCTATTTTTGGGTAACCCCGAGGTATATTACCACAGATGTTATCTGGCCTCGTTTGGCAATTATATTCACTCTTACATTTATAATTCCGGTGTTGGCTTTCTATTTATTAAAATCGTTGGGTATGATATCTTCCTTTGAAGCCGAAAACGTGAAAGAACGCCGGATTCCATTACTACTTCAAGTCGTTCTTTTTTTTGCTGTTGTAAAAATTGTATTTCAGAATTATTACTTCCCCGAACTGTATTATTTTTTTGTTGCCGGGGTATATTCGGCTTTAACAGCTTTGCTGTTGGTAATTTTTAGAGTGAAAGCCAGTCTTCATATGATGGGAGTGGCGGCGCTGACCATGTTTTTGATTGCACTCAGTATTCATTTCAAAATAAATACCTTGGGATTGATTGCGTTGTCTTTTTTTATCATAGGATGGGTGGCAAGTTCGAGATTATATACACTTTCGCATACCCCACTAGAATTGATTCTTGGGTTTTTGATTGGTTTTATCCCTCAATTTTTGATGGTAAATTATTGGTTATAGTATATAAAACATCAAACCGATTTTGAGTGTGCCGGTTTCCACCGGACTGTCATTATAACGGGCATCCGAATCAAACAAGGGATTTAAAAGATACTGCACCTGGAAGTTGAATGTATTCCAACCAAAGTTTAAAAACGCCGTGTACTGTAATCGGTTGAAATGCGGGATATCTCGCACCTTTTCTTTAATGCTTCCTTCTCTGTAGGTAGCGGTGTAGAGAAATATATAACTGGTTTTTACACCCCCGTAAATTCTCCAAAATTTATAACTCTCGGGAGTAGAAGTACGCCATCTGAATTCCAAAGGAATTTCTACTTGGTGGGTTACAAAACGGTTGGTGTCGTAGTCAATTTCCGGATCAATGATGGAGTAGGTTATTTCACCTCCGGTATCCACTATTTTAAAATTGCTGCCGTATTTATCATACCCATATCCCGCGCCTATCGCAAGGGCTACGTTTCTCCTTTCATTAAGTGGGAAATCTCTTAAAAAACCCAGATGGAATCCCCCTGAAAATCCTTTACTGAAAATTCCGTCGGGTTTTTTGGTAAGTATATTGTAAGTAAGTCCCACGTAAAACTGATCTTCCCGATACAACAAATCCACATTTTTCCCAGAGTCTACTGAAATTTCTTCCTGCACTTCCTGAGCCGTTAGAAAATGAGGAAGGGTAGTGATAAGGAATATTAGAATCAGCTTTTTCACCGGGTAGAATTTCAAACGAAAATACGATTTTCAGGCAACAAAAAAAACGCTTTGAATAACTTTCAAAGCGTTTTTATTATAAGTTTTAAATATAAATTACTCCAAATTTCTGGAAGATTCTCCTTTTCCGGTAGTATAGTTTATTTTTAAAGCACTGGCTCTACGCAATTCTTGTTTAATGTCAGACACTATACCCATATTGGTTTCGCGGTCTATTTTTAAAGAGGTAGTAAGCAGTGGTACTAATTCTTCCGGTTTGGTCGCTCTTTCAGCCTGAATAAAGGCCTGAATATCTTTAATATCGGCAAACTTATCGTTGAGTTGGATACGAGCTTCGGTACCGTAAACTTCCTGATATTCGGGTTTTGGTTGTCCGGCGTAGATATACATAACCATATCTTTTTTATCCAACTTTTCTAACTGGTCAGCCACCGGTAATCTGTTCTCAATCATCAAGGTGCTGTCTCTTAAAACAGTTGCCACCATGAAGAAAAACAACAGCATGAACACCACATCAGGTAAAGATGCGGTTGAAATCGCCGGCAAATCGCCTTCTTTTTTCTTTCTGAATTTTGACATTTTTTTAAATAACGCTTAAAAATTTAATTTCTGGGTTCCGCTTCCGAAAGTTTTTGAGGATACATTTCTCGTAATGTCTTCAGTTGCTCTTCTAATTGAGTTTTGTTTCCCCTCCAGTTTGGATCTGTAAAGTTTTTTTCCAGTTCTCGATAGG
>Ga0079224_100013515_pt1 | contig 11364 bp, 8 predicted proteins | sample Stecom2015_FD_80414 | JGI IMG/M metagenome (GOLD analysis project Ga0079224, IMG submission 80414) | Agricultural soil microbial communities from Utah to study Nitrogen management - Steer compost 2015 | ecosystem: Environmental > Terrestrial > Soil > Agricultural land | place: USA: Utah...
CGCGCTCGCGGGCCGCTGCCGGTCGCTGTGCGGGCTGGGCTATCGGGGTGTGGACCTGGTGCTGGATGCCCGGCACGGGCCGCTGGTGCTGGAGCTCAACGCCAGACCCGGACTGGCCGTCCAGCTCGCCAACCAGAAGGGCCTGCGCCAGCGGCTGGACGCCATCGACGCCCTGCCGTCACTGCCCACCGACGCGGAAGCGCGGGCCGCCCTCGCGCGAGAGCTGGCAGGGGCAGCACCGACCGAGGCGGCACCGGTCGGCAAGGCCGCCTGAGACACCCCGATCATCCTTAACACCGGCGGAGTCACCCGGCTTCCTTTGCGACAAACGCTGGCTGGGTTAGGAGCGGAAGGTTCGCCGCCCGGTACGAAAAATCGCGGAGAGGACGCCGTTCCCGCCCCCCTGTCGCGTTGCCGGCCAGCTCGCCATCCCTGCGCCAGGACAGCAGCGTCGCCGGCCCCCTAAAATACGGCCAGGTTCCCGCCGTACCCCCGGTTCCATGCTCCGCAAGATCATCCACATCGACATGGATGCCTTCTATGCCGCGGTCGAGCAGCGCGACGACCCCAGCCTGCGCGACCGGCCGGTGGTGGTCGGCGGCTCGCCGGACAGCCGCGGCGTGGTGGCGACCGCCAGCTACGAGGCACGCAAGTTCGGCATCCGCTCGGCCATGCCCGCTTCTCGCGCCCGGCGGCTGTGCCCGGACGCCGTGTTCCTGCGGCCGCGCTTCGAGGCCTATCGGGCCGAATCGCGCCGCATCCAGGCCATCTTCCGCCGCTACACGACGCTGATCGAACCGCTGTCACTGGACGAGGCCTACCTGGACGTCACCGACTGCGACGCCTGCCGCGGCTCGGCAACGCTGATCGCCCGGCAGATCAAGCGGGAAATCCTGGCGGAAACCGGCCTGACCGCCTCCGCCGGGGTGTCGTACAACAAGTTCCTCGCCAAGCTGGCCTCCGACATCGACAAGCCGGACGGGTTGCACGTGATCACGCCCGAACAGGGTCCGGCCTTCATCGCCGGCCTGCCGGTCGGCCGCTTCCACGGCGTCGGCCCGGCCACCGAGGCGAAGATGCACCGGCTGGGCATCAAGACCGGCGCCGACCTGGCCCGCTGGACGCTGGAAGAACTGCAGGCGGCATTCGGCAAGAGCGGCGCCTTCTACTACGCCATCGCCCGCGGCATCGACGAGCGTCCGGTGCGCCCGAGCCGCGAACGCAAGTCCTACGGCAGCGAAACCACCTTCGAGCGCGACCTCACCGAGCCGGCCGCCATGCTGGCGGCGCTGCGGCCGCTGGCCGCCGAGGTGCTGGAGGGACTGGCGGCACGCAAGCTGGCTGCCGCAACCTGGACGCTGAAGGTCAGGTACCACGACTTCCGCCTAGTCACCCGCGCCTACACCGCGCCGCAGCCGCTGCTGGAGCTGGAGGATGTGATGGCGGTCATGGCCGCCCTGCTGGAGCGCACCGAGGCCGCCCGGCGGCCGGTGCGGCTGCTCGGCGTCACCGGCTCCGGCCTGCAGCCGCTGCAGGTGGTCGAGCAGCAGCCGACGCTGTTCTGAAACAGCTAGCCCGGCCCGCCGAGCCAGGCCACCACCAGCGGCGTGCTCAGGGCGCTGAGCGCGGTCGACAGCACCATGCTGCTGGCAACCACGCCTTCCTGGGTGCGGAACTGCATCGACATCAGGTAGACGTTGCTGCCCACCGCCAGCGAGGCCAGCATCACCACCACCTGCGTCTCCAGCGCCGGCAGCGCCAGCAGCCGCGCCAGCGTCCATACCACCAGCGGCATTACCACCAGCTTCAGCACGCAAATCCCCAGGCTGCGGTCCAGCCCGGCCCTGAGACCGTACTGCGCCAGGCTCATGCCGAGCGAGATCAGCGACAGCGGCACGGCGGCCTGGCCGATCATGGCAAGCGGCGCGTCGATCAGGGACGGCAGGCGCACGCCGAGCAGGCCGATCGCCGTGCCGCTGAGGATGGCGGCGACGATGGGGTTGGTGAGCACCGAGCGCAGGGTCCGCGTGAAGCCGGTCAGCGACGGCGCGCCATGCCGCGCCCACTCCACCGACACTGTCACCAGCGTCCACAAAGTGAGCGCGTTGAACGCCAGCACCAGTGATACCGACGGCATGGCGGCGTTGCCGATCAGCGCCGTGGCAAGCGGGATGCCGAGGATGACGTTGTTGGAGAAGACGCCGCCCAGGGCGAACACCGACTGCCCCACGCCGTCGAGCCGGAACAGCACATGACCGACCAGCCGGCCCAGCGCGAACACCAGCAGACAGCCGCCGAAATAGGCGATCAGCAGCCGCGCATCCACCGGCGGCAACTCCGACAGGTTGCTCATCATGCGAAACAGCAGGGCCGGGAGCGCCAGCCCGAACACGAAACGGGCCAGCGCCTCGGTGGCCGTGTGCGGCCAGCGGCCGACACGCACCAGCAGATAGCCGATGAGCACCAGAAGATAGAGCGGAACGCCGAGCAGAAGGCTGTCGAGCACGGGAAGGTTCGATTAGGAGTTGCTGATGACGCACAATTCTACGCTCATGCACCGCGCCCCGGCCACGAACCGGCTGCCTGGAATGGACCGTCTGCCGGGTGGCGCAGCAAAAGAAAGGCAAGACCATGACCCAACGACGCTTCGGCAGCTGGTACTTCGGCTGGAACATCGTGGCCGCGGCCACCGTCATCACCCTGCTCACGGTCGGCATGCGCATGAGCATCGGCCCGTTCTTCATCCCGCTCGCCGAAGACCTGGGCCTGAGCCGCACGCTGCTGGCCGGCATCATCGCCATCGGCATGCTGGCTTACGGCATCGGCATGCCGATGGCCGGGCAGCTCGCGCAAAGCTACGGCAGCCGCTTCGTGCTGGTGCTCGGCACCCTGCTGGTGGCGGTCGCCATTGTCTGGAGCGTGCTCGCCCGCGGCGCCTTCAGCTTCTTCCTGGCCTTCGGCGTGCTGCTGTCGCTGGGCTTCTCGTTCACCAGCCCGGTCGCGCTCACCCCGGTCATCAGCCGCTGGTTCACCCGCCAGCGCGGCATGGCGCTGTTCTTCCTCTCCACCGGCTCCATGGCGGGCATCGCCATCATGACGCCGGTGCTCACCTACGCCATCGGCCAGGTCGGCTGGCGGGCAACGCTGATCGGCTTCGGCGCCGCCTTCGTGCTGCTGGTGGCTCCTATCGCGCTGCTGGTCATCCGCGACGACGCCCCGCCGGGCACCGATCTGCTGCCGGGCAGCGCGCCGGCCTCAACGGCCCCCGAGACCGCGGGGCTCACCTGCCGGGAAGCCATGCAGACCTGGCCGTTCTGGCAGATCGCCTTCGGCCTGTTCGCCTGCGGCTTCAGCATGAACCTGCTCGGCACCCACGGCGTGCCCATGCTCACCGACCACGGCTTCGATCCGGTGACGGCGGCCTTCGGAATCGGCCTCATCGGCCTGGTCGCCATTCCCAGCACAGTCTTCCTGGGCAGGCTCTCGGACCGGCTGCCGCGCAAGAACCTGCTCGCCGCGATCTACCTGATCCGCGGCCTCGGCTTCTTCGGCCTGCTGCTGGTCGCCCGGAGCTGGGAGCTGTACGCCGTGGCCGCCGTCGGCGGCGTGGTGTGGGCCGGCAGCATCGCCCTGTCGTCAGCCATCCTGGCCGACGTCTACGGCGTGCGCATCGTCGGCGTCCTGTACGGCTGGACCTATCTGGGCCACCAGATCGGCGCCATGATCAGCTCCTGGCTGGGCGGCTGGGGCTATGAGGCGCTGGGCAGCCACTGGCCGGCCTTCGGCGGCGCCGGCGTGCTGCTGCTGCTGGCCAGCCTGGTGTCGTTCCAGTTGCCGCGCCGGAGCCGGCCGCTGCCGGCACCGACTACCCGCCGCGCTCCACAGCCGGCCTCCTGAGCCTCGCTTGCAATCGCAGCCGGCTGCTCCCATTGCCTGGTGACGGACGGACACGGATGTTCGCTTCCGCCGGCAGCCGACAATCAGGAGGACCTATGGCAACGCGAATCGGCACCGAAGACAACCCGGTCGAGATGCTGGAGCATCTGATGGCTCTGGATTTCGATGCCATCGAAGCCTACAACGCGGCGATCGAGCGGCTGGAAAACGACCAATGGAAGGCTCAGCTGGCAACCTTCCGCAGCGACCACGAGCGCCACACCCATGAGCTGGCGCCGCTGATCCGCGCCATGGGCGGCAACCCGCCGAGCGGACCGGGCGCCAAGGCCATGCTGACCCAGGGCAAGGTCCGGATGGCCAACCTGATGGGCGACGAAGCCATCCTCAAGGCGATGAAGACCAACGAGGACGATACCAACACCGCCTACGAGCGAGCGCTGGCCCATTGCCCGCCGGAGGCCTGCGAAATGCTGGCGCGCGGGCTGGACGATGAGCACCGCCACCGCGAGTGGCTGATCGCCACGCTGGAAGGGCGACCGGTGCAGGAAATGCCGGGCCGCACCACCAGCACCCGCCCCGGCAGCCAGCCGCCACCGCTCTGAGCCGCTACCCGGCCGGCTCTCCGCGGGCGGGGCGGCACGCCCCCATCGTGCAGCTCCTCGCCGGCTGGCCGGACAGGAGCGGCCTTCAAGAGGGGAGGATCGCCGACGCAGCGGCGCGCAACCAGCCTGCCACACCCAGACGCCAGCGGACGCCGGCCGAGCCGACGGACGGTCATATTCGCCATGCGCGAGACCCGTGCCGGATGCAGGATGCACGCCCCGCCTTCGTGCCAACCGGCCATGGGCGGCCCCATGCACGGCTGCCGGCCTGACCGCCGGCAGCGGCATCTCCGGCCATCCGGCAAGCCGGCCGCGGCCGGATTCACTGCAACCACGATCCGCAGCAGGCGGCCATGAAATCGAACAATAAGATCGTTCCGGCGACCATTCTGGCGCCCGTCTTCTTCCCGGCCGTGGCCGTCACCCTGCTGCTGGTGATCGGCACCATTAGCAACCCGGAACTGGCCGGCAGCGCCTTCACCGCCACCCTCGCCTACATCACCCGCACCTTCGGCTGGTTCTACATGCTGTCGGTGGCGATCTTTCTTGTCTTCATCATCGGCATCGCGCTGTCGAGCTGGGGGCAGATCAAGCTCGGCCCGGATCACGCCGAGCCGCAATACAGCTTCCTGGCCTGGTTCGCCATGCTGTTCTCGGCAGGCTATGGCATCGCGCTGCTGTTCTTCGGCGTGGCAGAGCCGGTGCTGCACTTCGCGGAACCGCCGATCGGCGCGCCCCAGACCGTGGACGCCGCCCGCCAGGCCATGCTGATCGCCTACTTCCACTGGGGCTTCCACATCTGGGCCATTTACGGCCTGGTCGGACTGGTACTGGCCTACTTCGCCTTCCGCCACGGCCTGCCGCTGTCCCTGCGTTCCGCCCTCTATCCGATCATCGGCGAGCGCATCCACGGGCCGGTCGGCCACATGATCGACACCTTCGCGATCCTGGGAACCTTGTTCGGCATCGCCACCACCCTGGGACTATCGGTGACGCAGATCAATACCGGACTGAATTACCTGTTCCCGCAGATCCCGATCAACGTGACCGTTCAGATCGCGGCCATCGCCATCATCACCGCCCTGGCGACCCTGTCGGTGGTTGCCGGCATGGACAAGGGCATCAAGCGCCTGTCCATCCTCAACATGGCGCTGGCCGCGACCCTGATGCTGTTCGTGTTTCTCGCCGGCCCTTCGATCTTTATTCTGGAGACTTTCCTGCAGAACACCGGCGCCTACCTGAACAACATCATTGCCCGCACCTTCAACCTGCAGGCCTATGTCCGCAGCGACTGGATCGGCAACTGGACGCTGTTCATCTTCGGCTGGACCATTTCCTGGGCACCCTTCGTCGGCCTGTTCATCGCCAAGATCAGCCGCGGCCGCACCATCCGCCAGTTCGTGCTTGGCGTACTGCTGGTACCGACGCTGTTCACCTTCCTGTGGTTCGCGATCTTCGGCGACACCGCGCTGCACCTGATCATGGTCGAAGGCTACACGGCGCTGATCGACGAGGTGCAGGCCAATCACGCCATCGCGCTGTTCAAGCTGTACGAGCAGCTGCCGCTGACCGGGATCGTCTCCTTCATCACGGTGGTGCTGATCATCACCTTCTTCGTCACCTCGGCCGACTCGGGCGCACTGGTCATCGACGCGCTGGCATCCGGCTCCGCGCAGACACCGGCCTGGCAGCGGCTGTTCTGGGCCGCGACAGCCGGGCTGGTGGCAGCGGTACTGTTGATGGCCGGCGGCCTCAAGGCGCTGCAGACCATGGCTGTCACCAGCGCCCTACCCTTCACGATCATTCTGCTGACCGCCGCGGTCGGCATGTGGCGGGCGCTGGTCATCGAAGGCCATCATGCCGCCAGCCTGAAGACGCACATGCAGAGCGCTGCGCATACTGCCGCCGCGCCATGGAAGAAACGCCTCGCCGGGCTTATCGACTTCCCGCCGCGCGAGCAGGTCGAATCGTTCATCGCCACGACCGCGCTACGCGGCATGCAGCGGGTCGGCCGCAGCCTGAACGAGCGAGACTGGCCGGCCGAGGTGCACTACGACGAGGCGGGCGTTCGCGCCGCCCTGGAAATCGTGAAGCCGGGGCAGATCGATTTCCTGTACGAGATCCGCTTGCGCGCCTATCCGATACCCGACTTCGCCTTCCCGGAAATGGACCGCAACCCGGAAGGCGACGAGCAGTACTACCGTGCCGAAGTGTTCCTGCGTCGCGGCGGCCAGTCCTACGACGTCTACGGCTACGATGAACAGGACATCATCCGCGACATCCTCGATCAGTTTGAGAAATACCTGAACTTCCTGCACATCTCTCCCGGCAACCTGCCCTGGAACATCGCCGAGCATGACGACGCGCCGCACCCGCCGGAGCCGGACTAGCGGCAGCGCCGAACGGGACGGGCACGCTGCTGCGGGAGGCGGGAGGCGCGAGCCGGGGGAATCGCAAGCGGCCCGCGGTGCAGAGGGTCGCTCCGCCCGGCGGGCGGAGCCAATGGCGGGAAGACGCGCTGCCGTCAGGCTGCCGGACGGGCGGCAGCTACTCGTCGAAGCAGCCCGGCTGCTCGATGCGGTAGCGCTTGCGCGCTTCCACGGTCGGGGTGAGGACGCCGCGCAGCGTCCGGCCCTTGCCGCTCGCGGCCTGGAGCTCGACCTGGACCCGCAGCGGTAGCTGGACGGCCTCGTCGTCCATGTCGATGACGCCCTCCCAGCCGGCCAGGTAGTCGTCCAGCGTCACCGAGCTCTGCCAGCCGCCGGCCTCCAGCGGCTCCGACAGCTCGATCGGCAGTCGCACGATCATCGACCGTCCAGGCGGCAGGATGGTGTCGTGGAAGCCCTCGGCGGTCAGCATGCTGCCGCCGCCGGCCTCCATGGCGCCGCTGTTGTAGCCGTTCAACGCGAAGGTTTCCCGGCTGCGGTTGTCGAGCCTGACGTAGAGGTTGTTGATGCTGGCAGTCCGCCCGCCGACGCTCATCTGCTGCGGCGTGGTGGACATCGACACGACGCTGACCCGCACGCCGGGGACGATCTGCGTCTGGCCATCGCGGAACGTCAGCTCCAGTTCCTCCCGCAGCCGGCCGTGGAAGCGATCCGGATCGATGGCCAGGCGCAGGACCGGCTCCACCGGCGGCGCGGCCAGCGCCACAGGGCCGTCGGTGTGCTGGCTGAGCTCCGGCAAGGTCACGCTGCCGTCAGCCAGGAAGGTCGCGAGCACCGTCCCGTCGCCGTCTTCCAGCACGGCCCGGCTCACCTGCAGCACCTGGCGGCCGCCGGCCTCGGCACAGTGAGCGACCATTTCCTGCAGCTCCGGGCGGCTCATCCGCGGCATGCGCCACGGCTGCTCGTCCGGCTGCAGGACGAAGACGGTACGCTTGTTGCTGTAGGTCACCAGCTGCGGCGCCAGACCCGGCAGTTTCATCACCGTCCGCGACTCCAGCCGCACCCGCACCAGCTGGCTGTCCACCTCGCGGGGCGTGGTCGCGCAGCCGCTCAGCAGCAGCAGAGCGCCCAGGGCGGGGAGCAGGGTTCGGACGAGAAGGCGACAAGTATTCGATCCGCGCATCGGATTCCCCCCAGAAGATTGCTCGGGCAAGAGTAACGGATGCCGACGAATTCGGCATCGTCCGTTCCACCTCCGGGAAGGCGATCGGCCAGGGCAGCTTCTGGAGCCGATCGCCCTGCCCCATGACTAGGCCGGCGTGGCGACCATTGCGCTCAGCGCCCGCTCCAGATTGCCGACCGTCCGCTCGATGTTGTGCAGCTTGTCCAGCCCGAACAGGCCGATCCGGAAGGTCTTGAAGCCGGCCGGCTCATCGCACATCAGCGGCACGCCGGCCGCAGCCTGCACGCCCTGTGCGGCGAACTTGCTGCCATTGTGGATGGCGTCGTCCTCGGTATAGCAGACCACCACCCCGGGCGCTTCGAAGCCGGCCGCCGCCACGCTCTTGAAGCCCTGCTCGGCCAGCATGGCGCGCACCTGGCGGCCGAGTTCCAGCTGCCGCGCACGCAATTCCTCGAAACCATCGGCCTCGGTCTCCCGCATGGCGTCGCGCAGCCGCGCCAGGGTGTCGGTCGGCAGGGTGGCGTGATAGGCATGACCGCCGTTCTCGTAGGTCTCCATGATCTGCAGCCAGCGGCGCAGATCGCTGGCGAAGCTGGTGCTGCGGGTCTGCTCGATCCGCTCGCGCGCGCTTTCGCTGAGCATTACCAGCCCGACGCAGGACGATGCCGTCCACCCTTTCTGCGGGGCGCTGAGCAGCACGTCGACACCGGTCGCCTGCATATCCACCCAGATCGCTCCCGAGGCGATGCAGTCGAGCACGAACAGGCCGCCGACCTCATGCACCGCATCGGCAACCGCACGCAGGTAGTCGTCGGGCAGCAACATGCCCGAGGCGGTTTCCACATGGGGCGCGAAAACCAGGGCCGGCCGCTCGGCGCGGATTGTGGCGGTCACTTCCTCGACCGGCGGCGGCGCGAAGGCCGGCTGTGGCCCGGGCCCGACGGCGCGGGCCTTGAGGACTACCTCTTCCGACGGGATGTCGCCCTGCTCGAAGATCTGCGTCCAGCGGTAGCTGAACCAGCCGTTGCGGATCACCAGGCATTTCTGGCCGGTGGCGAACTGCCGCGCCACCGCTTCCATGCCGTAGGTGCCACCGCCCGGCACGATGATCGCCGACCGGGCGCGGTAGACCTTCTTCAGCGTCCCGGAGATATCCCGCATGACCTGCTGGAAGGCTTGCGACATGTGGTTGAGCGCGCGGTCGTTGAACACCACCGAATATTCGAGCAGGCCGTCGGGATCGACGGCGGGTACGAGCTTGGACACGATGCGTTTCTCCGGTTATTGGACCAGCACGATTAAGAGCGGCTTACAGTGTGCGAGGACAGGCTCTTAATGCGGGATGGCTCCTCAGATTCCCAAACCTGCCGGCGGCCTCCCGGCGGCCGGCGCATGATCGATCCTGGGGCATCATACCCCGTCTTCCTCTCCGCCCCGCGTGCACGGCAGGGGCGGCACCGTCGGCATGGTAGCCCATGCGGCGGTCGCCATTGCCCGGCCCGACGCCTGCAGCCCGCTGCGCGGCGCCGGCTTCAGCCCAGCCACGGCCTGGAACAGGCCGTCCTGACGATGCCGCGGCAGGCGGCCAAGGACGGCGTGTCGACCAGCTTCACATTCTTCCCAGGCAGTTCTCACTCGTGCCGGGAATTGTGCTACGTTCAGTAACAAAATCATAAGAACTCAGTGAAACTGAGAAAAAACAGCGTGGCTCAGCCGCGCCAGGAGGAGACGGTGTATCCCGGACCGGATCACAGCGCCGCCAGCGAAAGCGTCCTGCTTGGACTGTTCGCGCTGTTCCTGTTGGTAACGCCCCTGGCTGCCTGGTGGATGCAGCTGCATCCGCCGTGGTACTTCAGCTACCTGCTCTGGGCGGGGCTGATCGTGCTGAATGCGGCCCTCGGCCGCCGGCTCGGCCGCTATGACCTTTAGCATCGTCAGCCTGTTCCTGGCGGCGGTAGCCTATCTGCTGCTGCTGTTCCTGATCGCCTATTCGACGGAGCGCTGGGCGCCGGAGCGCTTTTCGCACCATCCGCTGCTGTACGTCCTGTCGCTGGGCGTCTACGCGACCACCTGGAGTTACTACGGCAGCGTCGGCTTCGCCGCCGAACAGGGGATCGTGTTCCTGACCATCTACATCGGCGTCACGATAGCCTTCGTGCTGACGCCGGTGCTGCTGCTGCCGCTGCTGCGCCTGGTCCGCAACCATCAGCTGACGTCGGTGGCCGACCTGTTCGCCTTCCGCTTCGACAGCCAGGTGGCCGGCACGCTGGTGACCATCCTGGCCCTGATGGGCATCCTCCCCTACATCGCCCTGCAGATCCGCGGCGTGGCCGAAGCCACCCAGGCCTTGGCGCCGGATGCCTCGCCGGTGCCGATCGCGATCGGCTTCTGCGTGATCGTCACCGTGTTCACCATCATCTTCGGCGCCCGCCACGTGACGCCGCGCGAGAAGCACGTCGGCCTGACCGCCGCCATCGCCTTCGAATCCCTCGTCAAGCTGCTGGCCCTGCTGCTGCTGGCCGCGGTGGTCATCAAGCTCGCCTTCGGCGGCCTCGACGGGCTGGAAAGCTGGCTGGCGGAAAACCCCGAGCGGCTGCAGGAATTCTACCGGCCGGGAATGGAGGGCCCCTGGAGCAGCCTGCTGCTGATCGCCTTCGCCGCCGCCTTCCTGCTGCCGCGGCAGTTCCACATGATGTTCACCGAGAACCTGCGGCCGCGCTCGCTGATCACCGCCGGCTGGGGGTTCCCGCTGTTCCTGCTGCTGCTGTCGCTGGCGATCCCACCCATCCTCTGGGCCGGCCGGGCGCTCGGCCTGGAGGTGGCGCCGGACGCCTACGTGATCAGCCTGGTGCAGCTGAGCGATTCCCCGGCGCTGGTGATGCTGATCTACCTCGGCGGCATTTCCGCCGCCAGCGCCATGATCATCGTCGAGACTCTGGCGCTGTCGTGGATGGTGGTGAACCATCTGGTGCTGCCCTTCGTCAAGATCCAGCCGCACCGCGACCTCTATGCCGGCCTGCGCTGGCTGCGGCGGCTCATGATCGTTGCGGTGATCGCCGCCGGCTACGGCTTCTACGCCATGCTCAAGCCCAGCACCGTGCTGGTGGCCTGGGGGCTGATCTCGTTCCTGGCCATGGCTCAGTTCCTGCCGGGCATCATCGGCGTGCTGTACTGGCCGCGGGCCACCCGCACCGGCTTCATCGCCGGACTGGTGGCCGGCGGCACGATCTGGGGAGCCGGGGCGCTGCTGCCGCTGCTGACCGATGTCAACGTGCTGCACTGGCTCGGCCTGCCG
>Ga0079224_100013516_pt1 | contig 11364 bp, 6 predicted proteins | sample Stecom2015_FD_80414 | JGI IMG/M metagenome (GOLD analysis project Ga0079224, IMG submission 80414) | Agricultural soil microbial communities from Utah to study Nitrogen management - Steer compost 2015 | ecosystem: Environmental > Terrestrial > Soil > Agricultural land | place: USA: Utah...
ACGGCTCCGGCGGCGACCGCCAGGGTGCCCAGCATCGCGCGGCGCGACAGCACGGCGCCGACGACGTCCTTGAAGTACTCGTTGGCGCTCTCGTTCGGCGCGGGGTGCAGGCAGGCGTCGTTGCACTTCAGGCGGCAGGTCACGGGGCTGCGCTTGCCGCGTGCGTGGGTGTGCACGGCCGTGTGCACCGGCAGCAGGGGGCGGTTCTCAGGGGCGATCGTCATCGGAGGGTCTCCGGTCCGAGCGGGGGCTGGTCGCCGTCAACCTAGGAGCCGCCGGTGGCCCGCCCGCGACCGGCCCGGTACGCCCGGGTGAACGGGAGGTGTCGGGCAGGCAGCCGCCCTGGCCGGGGGGCGAGGTCGGCACTTTGTCGACGGCGGATGCGCGTGGTCGGCAACTCGTCTCGAGATCGGCACTCCGGGCTGCCGATCTCGCGACAAGATGCCGACCACGCCGGGCTGGGCACCGCAAGGTGCCGACATCAGCCCGGGCGTCCCCCCTGCCACCCCTCCAGCAGCGCGTGGCTCGTGACGTCCTGCCACCCCTCAGCCCGCAGCAGCTGCTCCGCGCCGCGCGAGCGCAGGCCGCGCTCGCACACCACGACGACGGGCCGGTCCAGCGGGTGGTCGAGCAGGGCGTCAGGGAAGACGCCGGCCGCGAGGTCCTCCAGCCGCGCGTGCACCGCACCGGGCACGGCGCCGGGGACCAGGCCGACGTCGAGCAGCAGAACCTCCGCTGCGGCGGCCTCGCTCGCGGAGGCAGCGAAGGGTCTGGCGGCGGTCTCCGCCTCAGCTTCGGCCCCGGCGGACCAGGCCGCGACCGTGAGCTCCGCACGGGCCCCGCGAGCACCAGCAGCACCGACCTCGCGCACGCGCGAGCCCGCACCCGGCCCGGCCCCAGCCCCAGCCCCAGCCCCAGCCCCAGCCCCAGCCAGCACGATCGTGTCCCACGTCGACGTGCGCGCGTCGTACGCGAGCAGCCTGCCCAGCGCCGCGTCCCCCGTGCCGGTGAGCACCTTGACCGCCTCGACCGCCAGCGTCGCGCCCACCACGCCGCACGCGGGGCTCAGCACGCCGACCGTCGCGCACGACTCGCCCTCGGGCGGCTGCGGGCCGAACACGTCCGGGTAGGTGATCGCCCGCCCGTCCGGCGCCGCCGACCAGAAGACGCTGACCTGACCGTCCCAGCCCAGCACCGACCCCCACACGACGGGCAGCCCCAGCGCCGCAGCCGCCTCGGACACCGCGTACCGCGTCTCGAAGGTGTCCGAGCCGTCGACCACCAGGTGGTACCCGTCCAGGATCGAGGCGGCGTTCTCCCGGGTCAGGCGCTCGCGGTGGGCCACGACGGTCACGTCCGGCGCGAGCGCCCGCAACGCGTCGGCGGCCGAGTCGGTCTTCGCCCGCCCGACGTCGGACGCCGCGTGCAGCACCTGGCGCTGCAGGTTGGACAGCTCGACGGCGTCGTCGTCGATCACGCCCAGCGTGCCGACGCCGGCCGCGGCGAGGTACTGCAGCGCGGGCGACCCGAGGCCGCCCGCGCCGACGACGACGACGCGCGACGCCGCGAGGCGCTCCTGCGCGGCGACGCCGAACCCGTCGAGCAGCAGGTGCCGCGCGGTGCGCCGCCGCTCGGCAGGGGCCAGGCCCCCGGGTGACACGATCGGCTCCACGTGGTCATTCCACCACGTCGCCGCACCGCGCCGGGACACTCCTCAGCCCTTGCGACGACGGATCTCCTCCGCCGCCTGCGGCAGCACCTCGGCGAGCTCGCCGACCACGGCGAAGTCGCAGATCTCGAAGATCGGCGCCTCGGGGTCGCTGTTGACGGCCACGATGACCTGGGAGGCCTGCATGCCGCCCCGGTGGTGCGGCGCCCCCGAGATGCCGGCGCCGATGTAGAGGCGCGGCGCCACGGTGACGCCGGTCTGGCCCACGTACGTGTCCCACCAGCCCTCGAAGGCGGCGTCGCGCGAGGCGCCGACCGCTGCGCCGAGCACGTCCGCGAGCTCGACGACCGGGCCGAAGTCGCCCTCGGTCCCGCGCCCGCCCGCGACGACGACCGCCGCCTGGTCCAGCGGCGGGCGCCCGCTCGTGTCGGCCTTGACCTCGCGCGACACGAGCGTCACGGGCGACGGCGCCAGCTCGACGGCGAACCCTTCGACGACGGGCTCGACCGCGGCGGGCGCGGGCTGGGCGACCACGGAGTTGGCCCGCACGGTCACCACGGCGACGTCGCTGGTGACGGCGCACTCGGTGTCCCAGGCGCCCGCGAACACGCGCTTGCCCGCCACCACGCGGCCGTCGGCCTCGCGCACCGACGCGGCGTCGATGACCAGGCCGGCCCCGAGGTCGCGGGCCACGAGCGCCGCCGCCTCCTTGGCGGCGAACGAGGTGGGCAGGAGCACGACGTCGGCGTCGGTGCGGCGCACGGCGCCGGCGAGCGCGGCCGCGACGACGGCCGGCAGGTGCCGGTCGTCGCCGGTGACGCACGCGCCGTCGCGGGACAGCTCCGCCTGGTGCACGGTCTCGACGCCGTGGCCGCCGAGCTGGGCGAGCACCTCGACGGTGGGTGCCTCGAGCGCGACGGCCTCGACACGGCCGAGGTCGCGAGCGAGGGTGAGCAGCTCGAGCACGCTCGGGCGCACCTCGGTGGCCGGGTCGAGCAGGACCAGGACGGTCCGGTTGCTGTGGGTCATCGTGTCTCCTCGGCCGGTCAGACCAGGTCGTTGCGGATCAGGAAGTCGGCCAGCGCGATGCCGCCCTCGCCCTTGTCGGTGACGATCTCCGGCTCGGCGCGCTCGGGACGCGGGGCGGCGCGCAGCACCTCGGTGCGGGCGCCGGCGGTGCCCGCGGCGTCGGCGGCGAGGCCGAGGTCGGCAGGCGACCACACCTCGACGGGCTTGGTGCGCGCGGCCATCATCAGCTTGAAGCCGGGCAGGCGCGGCGAGTTGGCGCCGTCGGTCACGGAGAGCACGGCGGGCAGCGGCGCGGTCAGCACCTCGGTGGCGTCGTCGACCTCGCGGGTGACGGTCAGCACGCCGTCGGCCAGCTCGACCTTCTTGGCGAGGGTGAGGGTGGGCAGCCCGAGCTCGGCGCCGAGCAGCGTCGGGACCACGGAGCCCAGGCCGTCGAGCGCCGCCATGCCGGTCACGACGAGGTCGACGGGCGCCTCCTGCCCGAGGCGGCGCACGGCGGCGGCGAGCGCCGCGGCGGTGCCGAAGTAGTCGGAGCCTGCGAGCTCGTCGCCGGTCACGCGCACGCCGCGGTCCACGCCGAGCTGGAAGGCCTTGCGCAGCGCCATGTCGCCGTCGGGCCCCGCCAGGGTGACGACGACGACCTCGCCCTCGTCGGCGCCGATCGCACCGGAGGCGCGCTGGGCCTCGACGAGCTGGAGGGCGGCCTCGATCGCGTTCTCGTCGAGCTCGTTGAGGGTGCCCTCTGCGGCGGTGCGGACGACACGCCCGTCGGCGAAGCCTCGCTCGGTGCTGATGTCCGGCACGTACTTTGCGGTGACGACGATGCGCATGGGGTTACCGTACGACGCCGGGCCGCGTGGCACGGACCGGGTCCGCAGGTGGGTTTGCAACGATTGGTCACATGGTGCAGTCACGAGAGGCCGAGCCGCAGCGGCTCCCCGGCGATCCGGCGCCCCGTCCGGTGGTGCGTCCGTTGGTCCGCCCGACGGCGCGGCGCAGCCACGTCCCGCCGCTCGGCGTGCACGTCACGCCCGACGGCGGCATCGACGCGGCGGTGCTCGCCTCGCACGCGACCGCCGTCGACCTGTGCCTCATCGACGTGTCGGACCCGTCCCGCGACGAGCACGACCCGCGCCGGTACACCGAGCGCCGGGTGCCGATGGTGGGCCCGGTGTACGGCGTCTGGCACACGCACGTGCCGGACGTGGCGCCCGGCCAGCGGTACGGCTTCCGCGTGTACGGCCCGTGGGACCCGGGCGCCGGCATGCGGCACAACCCCGCCAAGCTGCTCGCCGACCCGTACGCGCGCGGGTTCGCGGGGCGCCTGCGCTACGGGCCCGAGGTGATCGGCTCGGTCTCGACCCGGCGGGACGACGGCGACGGTCCCGGTCTGTGGCTCGGCGACCCCTACGGTCCGCCGGACGGGTCGGACTCGCTCGCGTCGGTGCCGCACTCCGTCGTCGTCGGGCCGCTGCCGCCGCCCCCTCCCCTCAGCCGGCCGCGCGTGCCGTGGGCCGACACCGTGATCTACGAGGCCCACGTGCGCGGGACGACGATGCTGCGCGAGGACCTGCCGCCGGAGCTGCGCGGCACGTACGCGGGCCTCGCCCACCCCGCCGTGGTCGAGCACCTGACCAGCCTCGGCGTGACGACGCTCGAGCTGCTGCCGATCCACAAGAGCGTCGCCGAGCCGCGGCTCGCCGCGCAGGGGATGACGAACTACTGGGGCTACAACACGCTCGGGTTCTTCGCGCCCAACGCCGCGTACGCGACGCGCGCGGCGCAGGAGCAGGGCGCCGAGGCCGTGCTCGACGAGGTGCGCGGCATGGTGCACCTGCTGCACGACGCCGGTATCGAGGTGCTGCTCGACGTGGTCTACAACCACACCTGCGAGGGCGGCGACGACGGCCTGCACCTGGCGTGGCGCGGCCTCGACAACCCGGTCTACTACCTGCACGACGGCGCCTCGCCCGCCGCCCTCGCGGACGTGACCGGCACGGGCAACTCGCTCGACTTCCGCCGTCCGCGGGTGATCCAGATGGCGCTCGACTCGCTGCGCTACTGGGCCGAGACGGTGGGCGTGGACGGCTACCGGTTCGACCTCGCGGTGACGCTGGGGCGCGGCACGGTCGGCTTCGACCCCGACCACCCGTTCCTGGTGGCGCTGCAGACCGACCCGGTGCTGTCGGGCCTCAAGCTCGTGGCCGAGCCGTGGGACGTGGGGCCGGGCGGCTGGCAGACGGGCTCGTTCCCGCCGCCCATGGCGGAGTGGAACGACCGGTTCCGCGACGCGACGCGCACGTTCTGGCTCGACGCGCCCAAGCAGGGCGTGCGCGGGCAGGAGATGCGCGGCCTGCGCGAGCTGGCCACGCGCCTGGCCGGGAGCGCCGACCTCTTCGGCCCCGGCGACCCGCCGCTGGTGCGCGGCCCGGTCGCGTCCGTCAACTACGTGACAGCGCACGACGGGTTCACGCTCGCCGACCTCGTGGCCTACGACCACAAGCACAACGAGGCCAACGGTGAGGACAACCGCGACGGCACGGACAACAACCTGTCCTGGAACCATGGCATCGAGGGCCACACTCCCTCGGGCGACGACGCGACGACCGAGCCGTGGCAGGCCCTCGTACCGCCGCGCCGCCGGTCGCAGCGCAACCTGCTCGGCACGCTGTTCCTGGCCGCGGGCACGCCCATGCTGACGGCGGGCGACGAGCTCGGCCGCAGCCAGGGCGGCAACAACAACGCCTACGTGCAGGACAACGAGACCTCGTGGCTGCGCTGGGCGCTCGACGAGGCGGCGACCGACCTGCTGGAGACCACGCGCTACCTGCTGCGCCTGCGCCGTGAGCACCCGGCGCTGCGGGCCGACTCGTTCTACCTGGGCGCGCCGCGGCCGCACGAGTCGGACCCGGACCTGCTCTGGTACGCGGAGTCGGGCGAGCTCATGACGCCGGAGAGGTGGAACGAGCCGGGCCGCCGCGTGCTGCAGATGCTGCGCCCGGGCCCCGGCCGGGGCGACGCCGACGTGCTGCTCGTGCTCAACGGCGGGTTCGGCGACGTCGAGGTGACGCTCCCGGCGCGGTGCGACGACGACGCGCCGTGGGAGCTGGTCTGGGACTCCGGCTGGGACTTCCCGCACGTGCCCGCCGACGAGGAGGGCCCGCGGACGGCCTCGACCGTCGACCCGCTGAGCATGCAGGTGCTGCTCTCACCGGGCCGTACGTAGTTCACCCCAGACCTGTCCCGCCGACCTCACCGGGCCGCGCGGGACGTGGTTACAGTGCGCTCATGACTGACTCCGCGTCCAACAGCGAGTCCCGCAGCCGGTCCCGCAGCGCGTCCGGCACGGCTGCCGACGTCATCGTCGTCGGCGCGGGCCTGTCCGGGCTCGTGACGGCGACCGAGCTGACCGCGGCGGGCAGGCGCGTGCTCCTCCTCGACCAGGAACCCGCCGCCTCGCTGGGCGGGCAGGCGTGGTGGTCCTTCGGCGGGCTGTTCCTCGTCGACTCGCCCGAGCAGCGTCGGCTCAAGGTCAAGGACTCGTTCGACCTGGCGTTCGCGGACTGGCTCGGCTCGGCGCAGTTCACGCCCGGCGCCGAGCGCGGCGAGGGTCCCGACCGGTTCGGGTACCGCTGGGCCAAGGCGTTCGTGGAGTTCGCGGCCGGTGAGATGCGGCCATGGCTGCATGCCAAGGGCGTGCGCTGGTTCCCGCTGGTGCAGTGGGCCGAGCGCGGCGGCTACGCGGCGGGCGGGCACGGCAACTCGGTACCGCGGTTCCACGTCACGTGGGGCACCGGCCCCGCCGTCGTCGCGCCGTTCGTGGCCGCGGCGCACGAGGCGAACCGGGCGGGCCTGCTCGACCTGCGGTTCCGCCACCGTGTCACCGAGCTCGTGGTCACCGACGGCCGCGTGACGGGCGTGCGTGCCGAGGTCCTCGCCGACGACGACGCCGGCCGCGGCGAGCCGTCCAGCCGCACGGTGACCGGCGAGGTGGAGCTGTCCGCGCAAGCCGTCGTCGTCGCGAGCGGCGGCATCGGCGCGAACCACGACCTGGCCCGGGCGCGCTGGTCCGCGGACGCCGGGCGGCTGCCCGACCGGATGCTGTCCGGCGTGCCGGACTCCACGGACGGGCTCCTGCTCGGCGTCGCGGAGGCGTCGGGCGCCGCGCTCGTGCACGAGGACCGCATGTGGCACTACCCCGAGGGCATCGCCAACCACTCCCCCGTCTGGACGCGGCACGGCATCCGCATCCTGCCCGGGCCGTCGTCGCTCTGGCTCGACGCCGACGGCAACCGCCTGCCCGGTCCGCTGTTCCCCGGCTTCGACGCCCTGGGTGCGCTGCGGCACGTCACCACGCGCGGCGACGACCACTCCTGGTTCGTGCTGAACAAGACGATCATGGAGAAGGAGTTCGCCCTCTCCGGCTCCGAGCAGAACCCCGACCTGACCGGGAAGTCGGTGCCGCTGCTCCTGGAGCGCGTGCGCGGGCGGTCCGTGCCGGTGCGCACGTTCGCCGAGCAGTCCGACGAGTTCCTCTGGGCCGACACCCCGGCGGAGCTGGCCGCGAAGATGAACGCCCTGACCGAGGCCACGCCCGGCTCCCGCGGACACATCGACGGCGGCTCGCTCGCCGCACTCGTCGCGGCCAGGGACGCCCAGGTGGCCTCGGGCCTGGGCAAGGACCCGCAGGTGGTCGCCACGGCGGCGGCGCGGCACTTCATCGTCGACAAGGCGATCCGCGTCGCGCCGCCGCGCCCGCTCACCGACCCGCAGGACGGTCCCCTGCTCGCGGTGCGGCTCACGGTGCTGACGCGCAAGACGCTCGGTGGCCTGTGGTGCGACGAGACCGGCCGCGCGCTCACGCCGTCGGGCGAGGTGCTCGAGGGGCTGTGGGCCGTGGGCGAGGCCGCCGGCTTCGGCGGCGGCGGCGTGCACGGGCACCGCGCCCTCGAGGGGACGTTCCTGGGCGGCTGCCTGTTCACCGGCCGTACGACCGGGCGCGCGCTGGCTTCCGCGCTCTGACGACTCCGGCCCTCAACACGACAGGGCGGCGCAGCCCTCCCCGGCCACCACGGTCACGCCCACTGCGGCACGACGGTGTCCGGGCCGGGCACGAAGGAGGCACCTGGCAGCACGGCGAGGGTGCGGTGCGCGACGCCGCGCTCGGTGAGGGCGGCGACCAGGTCGTCGAGCACCGCCGACGTCGGGCACGAGAACGACGCGAAGAACGCGTGCGGGCCGTGCGCGGACGGCTGGCTGCGCAGGTGGACGAGGTCGAGCCCGGCCTCCGCGACCACGGCGAGGGTCGGCTGGAGCGAGCCCAGGTGGTCGTCCACCGGCCCGAACGCGAACCACACCTGCGCGGGCTCGGTGAACGCGGGCCAGTCGGCGCGCGACTCGAGCAGCCCGTACCAGACCGGTCCGCCCGCGGCGAGCGCCCCGCTGGCGGGCAGCTCGGCGAACCCCGCGGGGACGCGCGTGCGCTCGATGACGAGCGACCCGCCCTCGCCGGCCAGCGCGATGCGCTCCGCCACCGTGGCGCGGGTCGGCACGAGCCGTAGGCTCGCGCCGAGGCCGCGCAGCACGGGCGCGCAGTCCCGCACGCCCGCCTCGTCGATGACGACCTGGCCGGTCGCCGGGCCCGCCCCCACCCAGACCCACTGGGCGGGGACGGCGACGGCTGCCGTGAGGATGAGCGAGGAGTCCCCCTCGAGCAGGGCGCGCTCGAGGCCCGGCGCCGGCTGCTCCGGGTGGCCGAGGTGCACCACGGCCGCCAGGCCGTCGATGCTCGCGACCGTGGCCAGCGTGTCCGCGGTGGTGCCCAGGTCGAGCAGCTCCACCGGGTCGTTCCAGCCCGCCGTCCGCGCGGCGAGCATCGCGTGCGCGGGGGACTCCCGCTCGCTCCGTCCTAGCATGTCCGCAACCTACCGCCGCCCGGGCGTCCGAGCCGCCTCACCCGTCGCAGACCACGGCGTTGTCCGGGCGATAGGTGTGGTTGAACGAGTTCTCCTTGACCACCTTGCCGTCGTGCAGCACCTTGCGGGCGATGGTCACGGAGAAGCCGTCCTCACCACCCGGGTAGGCCTGGCAGTCGGGCGAGGAGTCGTGGATCGTCTGCTTCGGCACGACGTTGCGCTTCGGGCTCGTGCTCTCCTGCACCGTGTAGTGCTTGGTGCTCCAGATCCGCACCGTGAGGTGGCCGTCCGCCACGAAGGCCTGCATGACCGCGCCGTACGGCGTGTCGTTGCGGAACTTCATGTCCTTGGCGCCCACGTAGATCGTGGCCTCGCGCCCTGCGGGGTAGCGCGGGAACCAGTAGGAGTGCGCGTGGTGCTCGATGTCGTCGAACCCGGCGAAGAAGCCCGCGTTGAACGACGTCGTCGCCATCTGCGACAGGCCGCCGCCCACCGCCTCGACGTGCTTGCCGTCCTCGACGACGCCCGCGTCGAAGTAGCCGTTCTCCAGTGTGATCGGCGCGAGCGCCTCCAGCAGGGAGAAGGTCTCGCCCGGCTTGACCAGGGTGCCGGTGACCATCTCCGAGCCGCGGATCAGGTTCTGGGTGCGGATCTTCTCGTTCGTCAGCGGCGTGCTGAACTCCGAGACGATCTCCTTGACGCCCAGCTTCTCGAGCGACTCGACGGTGTCCTCCGGGGTCTGCTCGACCAGCTCGACCGAGGTCTCGCGGTCGTCGCTCGTCGCGGCGACGCGGACGGCGTCGGCCGTCTCCGCCGGGTCGAGCGTCGTGCCGGTCTTCCCGTCGACGATGGTCGGCTTGCCGCCCACGAACTCGAAGTGGGCGTCGTCCGGCAGCTGGAGCAGGTTGTCCGTCGCGTCGACGACGGCCTCGACCGCCGCGTCGCCGTCGACCAGGGTCACCAGCTCGGCGTCCTTCTGCTCGAACCGGACCAGGCCGGCCAGCGCCTCCGGCGAGAGCTGCGGCTTCTGGCCGCCGACCTCGACGGTGACCGGCCCCGAGACCACCTTCTGCGCGACGGCGAACGCGGCGTCCGTCTTCGCCTGCGTGATCACGGGCGGTACGGCTTCCGTCGGCAGGTCGAACGGACCGTCGGCGCGCAGCCAGCGCTCGGTGACGACGCTCGCGGTCTCGCTCGCGACCACCCGCGTGCCGTCCTTGGCGTCCGTCTTCACGGGCTGCCCGTCGACGAACGACACGGTGCCGTCGACCGGCTCCACGGCCAGCGACTCCTCGAGCCCCGCCACCGCGGCGTCGAACTTCTCGCTGTCGATCGCGAGCACCAGGTCCTCCTCGGACCCGCCGAACAGGTGCGCCCAGAGGCGCACGGGGTTCAACGAGAACCCGGTCAGCTCGGCGGCGGTCGCCTGGGCGTCCACCGCCAGGCCGCTCGACTCCGGGGAGAGCTGACCCTTGCCCTCGCCCGCCGTGACCGCGATCGGCTCCGTGGCCTGCGGGGCGAGCTGCTCCTCCAGGGCGGACGCCGCCTCGGCCCGGGTCATGCCACCGACGTCGACGCCCGCGACCGTGGTCTCGCGCGGCACCGTGTCGCTCACGGCCCAGGCCCCGAGCGTGTACAGGCCGAACAGCACCACGGCACCGAGCACCGCGAACAGCGCGACCTTGGGTCCGCGGCTCGGCGCGCCGTCTCCGGCCAGGCCGTAGAAGCCGCCCGGCTGGTCGGGGCTGCCCGACCCGCCGCCGCCCGGCATGCCGGGCGTGCCCGGGCCGGCCGGACCCTGCGGCGAGGACATCGCCTGACCCTGCGGGTTGACCGGGGCCCAGCGCGCGACGCGCTGGATCGCGCCCGTCAGCGGCTTGAGGAAGCCCTGCCCCTCCGGCGCAGGGCCCACGGCCGGCGGTACGGCACCGGTGGCCGACGGCGGGATGAGCGACCGGGGCTGACCCGACGGCGGCACGGGGCCGCCGACCGGGGGCTGCGGCGCGGTCCCGGGAGCAGGGGGCGTCGCGGACGGGACGCCGGGAGTGGCGGCGCCGGGCGCGGGCGGAGTGGGGGTCGCGGCGCCGGGCGCCGGGGAGCCGGGCGCGGACGGCGTCGGCGTCACGGTGCCGGGCGCCGGGGAGCCGGACGGCTGCGGGCCGGGCGACTGCGGGCCGGGCGGCTGGGAGCCGGACGGACCCGACGCGGGCGGCTGGGAGCCGGGCGCGGGCATGCCGGGCACCCCGGCGTGGCCGGAGGACGCCGCGACGCCCGCGGCGACGGCACCCGCGGCCGCGGCGGCGGGGGTCACGGGCGAGGGGGCGTCGGCGGACGCACCTGCGGACGGCGCGCCCGCAGGTGGCGCGCCTGCGGGCGTGGCGCCCGACGAGGCGCCGACCGCCCCGGGAGCACCCGCGGCCGGGGCGCCGAGGGCGGGCTGCTGTGCCTGACCCTGCTGTGCCTGACCCTGCTGTGCCCGACCCTGCTGTGCCCGACGGGCGGGCTGCGGGTCGGACTGCTGCGCACCCGTCTGCTGGGCGGCGACGGGCGCGGGACGGTCCTCCTGGCCCGCCGGCACGCCGGACAGCCGCTGGTCGGCCTCGGTCTGTGCACCCCGGGGCGCCTCGGCGGGCGAGGCGTCGGCCGGGGACCCGGCCGAGGCGGAGCTCGCGGCGGAGCCTGCAGCCTGGGGACCCGCGGCCTCGGCTGCGGCAGCCGGTGCCGCGACGGCCGACGCCGCAGCCGCGGCAG
>Ga0079224_100013517_pt1 | contig 11363 bp, 6 predicted proteins | sample Stecom2015_FD_80414 | JGI IMG/M metagenome (GOLD analysis project Ga0079224, IMG submission 80414) | Agricultural soil microbial communities from Utah to study Nitrogen management - Steer compost 2015 | ecosystem: Environmental > Terrestrial > Soil > Agricultural land | place: USA: Utah...
ACCTTTTCGTCGGGCAGAGTGTCCTCCGGACGAAATCCTTTCTCGAGCGCGGCTGCGTAAACGAACGGTTTGAAGGTCGATCCCGGCTGCCGCCGAGCCTGTGCGACGTGGTCGTAGCGGTCGGTTTTGTAATCCCGGCTGCCCACCCACGCCTTTACGTGCCCCGTCTGCGGATCCAATGCGACGAAGCCCGCCTCCAGCCGGGTCTTCACTTCCTTCAACGCCCGCATGAACGCCTCGTCCGACCTCAGGCTGTCGAGTAGTTTGCCTTCTTCAAACCCCGCCTCGACGCCGGACCTGAACTCCGACGTGCCCCGGATGAACGCTGTTACGACGTCCTGACGCGTCTCCCAGTAGTACTCAAACGGCTTCGTACGCCCGTGATAGCTCGCATAAGCGGCCGGTGATCTGGACAGGCGCTCGCCGGACGACCGCCCCCACTCGACGTCGGCGATCTGTTGCAACAGGGACAATTGCCGGTCAATAGCGCGTTCGGCGTGTTCCTGCAGCCGCATGTCGAGTGTGGTGTACACGACCAGGCTGTCGCGGTAGATGTTATACCCGTGCCGGTCGGCCCATTTTGTGAGCCAGCTCCGCACGTACTCGGTAAAGTGTGGCGCCCGGCTGTGCAGAACAGGTTGCCGCTCGAAGCTGACTTCCAGCGGTTCATCCTTCAGCTCCTCGTATTCGCCTTCCTCCAGATAGCCGCGCTTCACCATCTGCCGCAGCACGATATTCCGGCGTTCGGTCGACCTTGCCGGGTGCCGGACCGGGTTGTAGTACCAGGTTCCTTTGAGCATGCCCACCAGCGTCGCGCTCTCCAGTACGTCGAGGTCGGATGCAGACTTGTCGAAGTAGGTCCGCGCCGCCATCTCGATCCCGAAGGCATTGTACAGGAAGGGCACCGTATTGAGGTACGTCTGGAGGATTTCGTCCTTCGTGTACACCCGCTCGATTTTCAGGGCCGTAATGATCTCCTTGAGCTTGCGGGTAAGGGAGCGGCTACGCCCGATCTGGTCGGGGTAGAGGTTCCGTGCAAGCTGCTGCGTGATCGTCGATGCGCCCTGCGGGTCGCCGGTGACCGTATGGTAGAAGGCGCCCAGCATACGGATCACGTCCACACCGGAGTGATCGTAAAACCGGTGGTCTTCTGTTGCGATGAGCGCCTCGACGACGTGATCCGAAATCTCGTCGAGGCCCACCCACTCACGGTTCACAGGCTTGAATTCGGCCAGCTTCACACCGTCTGCCGAATACACGATCGTCGGCCGCTCGGCTTTCGCCTTCCGCAGCTCCGAGACGCCGGGCGTGAAGGGATACAGCACCAGTGCATACAAAAAGACGAACAGGAAAAGCGTAGCGCCGACAGCGGCAAGGCCTGCCGCAAGGTATCCTAGTCGGCGCTTCTTGCTGCTAGTCTTGTCCGTCAGACGCTGAAAGTACCATCGAGCGCGGCGTCCCCACTTCTTTCGCCTCGACTCACGTCGTCGGCCCCGCGTAACCGGTTTCTTTGCAGTATCTCTTGCCATCCATTCACGTCATTTAACCCCTAAACGGCAGGTCGAAACGCAGCTTGATAGCCTGTGTTCTTTGTCAGGACAAACCAAACCACGTTCGATAAGTCCGGAGAAAACAAACACGTCCCTGTACGAGACTTTCTGCAAATAGGTTACCGATGCTCCTCGGACGAGGGCTCGCAGATGTGACGATCTAGTTGAAGATGGGCCAATAGACGCCGAAACGGAAGCGGCGCTCGGGAAGGGGATAGACGGGTACGATCAGATTGCCGCGCATGATCACCGTTCCGCTGAGCACGTTTTCGTAAGCCATGAATAGCGTGGCGGTGCGAATGCCGATCTCCGCCACGACGTCGAGCGTTCCGGAGGACCCGAACACCGGGTGCGAAAGGCTGGGCACGACCAGCAGTCCGGTCGGTGGATGGAAGAGCCGCGAGCGCATCTCCGTCCAGTATCGCCCTTGCAGGTGGACGTCCAGGTCGAGGTCGCGCTGGAAGAGCGTGAAACGCGCGCCGATCCGCCCCATACCGAAGAGTTGGGGGATACTCGATGCCACACGCGCCTTTAGCTCCGACTCTCCCTTGCCGGGGAAACGCAACAGCGTGGCCTGTGACGTTGCGTAGAGTCCGCGCTCGACCTCACGCCGCCAACCGGCCGTAACCGTCACTCCGACCCGCTCGTGGGGCGTCCCATCTACCGCAACGAACACCGTATCGGGGCTGCGCAGGTCACCCCCGGTGTACGCCGGAGCGTAAAAGTCGATCGGGTTGGTCGTCCGGCTGGCGAACCCCTCGATTCCAAGATCATACGGCCCCAGTTCGAATGTGGCCCCGAGACGTCCCGATAGCACCCGCCCGTCCGGCGGCTCCGAAACGGGCTCCACATAACCGCCAAACCCTGCCCGTTCAATCCAAGAAACAGGCTGTCCCGTAAAGGTCACTGTTCCCGATAACCGCGTACGGCCAATATTCCTACCAACCCCAATTGCGCCGGAAAAACCTGACGACGCCGAGCCCGTGTGGTAGCCCCCTTCCAGGGTGACGTCCGCCGAAAACACGCGTAATGTATCGTGAACGGTTACGTGCACCTCCCTGCGGGAAGCCGTTATCGAATCGGGGTCGGCGAAGCCCTGCGTCAGCCGTTCGGTCCAGCCCTCAACCCGAAGGCGCATCGAGTGGGCTCCGATTGCGACTTCCTGAAGGGCGGAGCCGCCGACCCGCCTCGCGCTTGCAGCGAGGGTATCGCCCTGGCTCCAAAAGTCGACGGCATACTTGGTCCAGAACAGCGTTGCGGTAAACGGCCGGTTGACGCCGGGTAGAAGGTGCCTTCTGGCAGTCAAGGCCAGGTCGTTTCGCGAGGTGTGCCGGAGGGCGCTCTGGTTGAAGACGCCGGCGTCCAGGCGCTGATAGATCGATTCGAACACGCCCGGTATCCTGGGCATGACCCCGCTGTGGGCGCCGAGGTCGCGCCGGTTGAACAGCTCGAGCAGCTCGACGGTCCAGTTTTCGCCGGCGTAGCGCAGGCGGGCGAAGAGCTTACGCTCCCGCCGTAAGCGGCTGCCCGGGTATTCACCCTGGGACGCCCTTCCGCTGTACCCACCCACCACACCGAGCACTCCCTGACGGCCAAAGAGCGACACCAGCCGGACCTGCGTGTGCGACGCATCGATGCTCTGCAGGCCGCTGTTCCCCTTCCGGTATCGAAGCTCGGTGAATGGATTGCGGCTGCTGTAGGGTCGAAAAAGTCCGGAAACCCCTGTGGGAGCGCCGTAGCGCGTAGGCTGAACCCGAAGCGGCTCCATGTAGGCCAGGGGCAGCAGATCGTATAGCGGCCGCCCCGTGATGGGATCGTTGAAAGGTATTCCGTTCAGCGAAAGCGCCACCCTCGTGGGGTCGAGCCCGTACAGACTCCACACGTCAGGCCAACCGGGCGTCCCAAAATCGTACGGAAAAGTACCCGGCATCTCGGTCAAAATACCCGGGGCATCGAGTGCCGGATGCAGGGCAGGTAACAGGTCATTTACGACGATCCCGGGTTCCGGTCCGGCGAATCCTACCGGTCGGAAGGTTACGACTGTATCCGACGGCGCGGCCGTCGTGTCCACGACAACGGTATCGGGCTCCTGAGCATGCACCACCGGCGCCGCAAGCACGGGCAACAAAAGCACCGGAATGAGCAGTACTGAAGCGATATGCCGGTTACTTAGAACCACGACCTGGACTTTGTGAGGGGTGTTGACGTGTTCAAATGGATGCGCTGGGCAAATCAATCGGGGAAGAGCCCGAACAGGCGGCTTTCGATTCTGCCGATGATGTTCATCCTGTCGTCCGGGTTGTTGACGAAGTCATACTGATCGACGTCGATTTGTAGCTTTGGCCCGAGATCGTATCGGGCGAACCACGCATCGTACAGCTCGTTCAGGCGTTCGAGATAATCGATCCGGATGCTCGTTTCGAACGCGCGCCCCCTCGACTGGATGTGGCTGACCAACGTCGGCACCGAAGCCTTCAGGAAAATCAAAAGGTCCGGCGGCTTCAGATACGACGTCATGATCGAAAAAAGCGACACGTAGTTTTGATAGTCCCGCTCGCTCATCAACCCCATCAGGTACAGGTTGTGTGCGAAAATCTCGGCGTCTTCGTAGATCGAGCGGTCCTGAACGATCGACCTGTCCGACTCCTGGATCAATCGCTGGTGTTTGAAACGGCTGGAGAGAAAGTAAACTTGCAGGTGAAACGACCAGCGCTGCATGTCTTCGTAAAAATCCTCGAGGTAGGGATTGTCTTCGACACTCTCGTAAAAGACGTCCCACTGGTAATAGTCGGCGAGCACCCGGCTCAACGAGCTCTTGCCGGCGCCGATGTTTCCCGCTATCGCGACGTATTTCCTCGGCGCTGATTGCTGTGGGGTTGATTGCGGTTCGGACCCGTTCGCCATATTTTCCTTTATTCGTTTCCTGTTGTTCGAATCGTCCAAGATAAGCAGGCCTTTCCTGGTAGTGGGGTGATTTCTTGCGAGTATCTTTGACGGCGTCCCTATTCATCAACCATCACTTCGACTACCATGGCGTGGGATATCCGGCAGACCTACTATTACCTCGTTTGTTTTGCGACGCTGATCATGGTCATCATCGGCGCAGTGGGAGTCGTACAGTCCACACTCGACATCGTGTACCCGGCGACGCCTTACCGTCCTTCCGTGGCGGAGTTACACGAACGCACCCGGCCTCGTGCCGAAGGTGAGCCCGCCTTTACGAGAGAGGAGCTCGAGCAGATGGCCGAGGAAGAGGCCGCACGTATGGAACAGAGCGAGCGCCGGAGGGCGCTCCGCAGCCTCCTCGGCAACCTTGCCCTCGCCCTCATCGCCGCCCCGATCTACTCCTATCACTGGCGTCAGGTCCGGCGCACCGAACGGGTGGATCGGTCGAAAACGCAACCCGACGCGGGTCCAAGATAAACCCGCCGATGGAAAGCATCTACGCCGCGAAGGTCCTATCTTATGCCTGATGGGAGCGCTTTCAAGGCTATTCGTCACCTAAGTACCCGGCATTAACAGGATATGACATTTGGAAAGGTGGTTACCCGATTGCTCTGTATTCTTTCGCTGCTGTGTTTCCAGTCCGCCTTCGCAAGCCTCGTGAAGGCGCAAGACGTGGCGGCTACTGACATTCCTCTCCCCGAACACCCCAGGCCCGACTTCCAGCGGTCCGACTGGATCAATCTGAATGGGACCTGGCAGTTTCGATTCGATCCGGAGGACGTCGGGCAACGCGAGCGCTGGTTCGAAGGGAACGAGGCGTTCCCGCTCTCGATCCTGGTCCCCTTCCCATGGGGCTCCCCACTCTCCGGCGTGTCGAACGACGCCGACGTCGCCTGGTATGCGAGGACGATCGAAACGCCTCCGGACTGGAACGGCCGGCGTGTCTTCCTGGTGATCGGAGCCTCCGACTGGCTGACGACTGTCTGGCTCGACGGCCAGGAGCTCGGCACGCACCAGGGCGGCTACACCCCCTTCGAGTTCGAAATCACTCCCTACCTGAAACCCGGCCAGACGCAACGGCTCGTCATCCGCGTCGACGATACCGAGCACGACTTCAAGCTCGAAGGCAAACAGGGCTACGGCGCCGCGAAAGGCATCTGGCAGACGCCCTACCTTGAAGTACGGGGCGACGTCCCGCTGGCATACGTGCACTTCACCCCTGATATCGACCAGGGCAAGGTGACCGTCGAAGCGCGGCTGCACGAAGCGGCTCCGAGCGATCTGCCGTTCCGTCTCGAGTTTTTGAACCAGGAGAGCACCCGTCCTCCCGTAACACAACAGGTGCCCGCCGGCGCGGACAGGATCACTTTCGACGTTTCGCTGCCGGATGCCCGGCTGTGGTCTCTCGACGACCCATACCTCTACGAAGTCCGGGCTACCCTGGGCGCGGGAGAAAGAGCCGACGTGGTGGATACCTACTTCGGTATGCGCAAAATCTCGGTCGTTGATCTGCCCGGCACCAGCTACCGTTACGTTGCGCTGAACGACGAGCCGATTTACCTGCAGCTCGCGCTCGACCAGGCCTACCACCCCGAAGGCTTCTACACCTTCCCGAGCGACGAGTTCATGCGCGACGAGATCCTGCGATCGCGCCGCATCGGCCTCAACGGCATGCGCGTGCACGTCAAAATCGAGCATCCACGCAAGCTTTACTGGGCGGACCGGCTCGGCATGCTCATCATGGCCGACGTACCCAATAGCTGGGGCGAACCCACGCCCGAGATGAGACAGGAAATTGAATACGCCCTGACCAACATGATCCGGCGGGACTACAACCACCCGTCGATCTTCTCCTGGGTGCCTTTCAACGAAACGTGGGGCCTCACGACGCGCGAAGGCAACCGGAACGTCTACCGGAAGGATACACAGGAGTGGGTAGTATCAGTGTACCGCCTTGCAAAAGAGCTCGACCCCACCCGCCTCGTCGAAGACAACTCGGTCTGCTGCGGACGCGGACACACCGAGACCGACCTCAACTCGTGGCACGCCTACCTGCCCGGATATCAGTGGGAAGACCACCTCTCCGAAATCTCGGACAGCACCTTCCCGGGATCGACCTGGAACTTTGAAGACGGCTTCCAGCAGGCCGACCAGCCGAACATCAACAGCGAGTTCGGCAACGTCTGGGGGTACGAAGGCTCGACCGGCGACGTGGATTGGAGCTGGGATTACCACCGCGCCGTCAATGCCTTCCGACGGCACCCTGCCATTGCGGGTTGGCTCTACACCGAACACCACGACGTGATCAACGAGTGGAACGGCTACTGGCGGTACGACCGGTCCGAAAAGGAGACCGGCCTCGGAGAGCTGGTTGAAGGCATGACCCTCAACGATCTGCACAGCCCCCTCTACATTGCGGTCGGGCACCCGACCGAGCTGAGCCGTGAGGTGAGCCCCGGCGAAACCGTCGAGGTGCCGCTCTGGGCTTCCTTCATGACCGGCAGCACTGCTTACGGAAACGAGCTACAGCTTAAGGCCACGCTGTACGGCTGGAACGTGCTCGGCGAGAAGAAGACCTACTTCACCACGTCGCGGCCGATCGCTTTTCGCCCGTACCTTTCCGAAGCACTCGCCCCCCTCCAGTTCGAGGCGCCGGACGAAAATGCCGTCGCAGTCCTCGCCGTCACCCTCGAAGACGCGACGGGAAACGTGCTCCACCGCAATTTCCAGACGTTCGTCGTCCGCGGTGAGGCGCCCGAACGGGTGACACTAGCCACCGGAAAAACCGCACGCCTGCTTCGCACCGAAGCCGCAAGATTCACCGACAGTCAGTGGAGCGTCAAGCAGTGGGACGTGCTCGACGGGCTCAAGGTCAACGGCGCGGGGTCGGGTTACTTCGAATACCGTTTCGACTGGCCGGAGGATCTGAGGCCTGAAAACGTCGAATCGGCCTCATTCCTCGTAGAAGCATCCGCCAAGCAGCTTTTCGGCAAAGACCGTGACGACGCTGCGGAGATGCGGGGCGATTACATGCGGGGGGAAGGCACCATCGACCCCAGCCGCAACCCCAACGCCTACCCCATGACGGACGAGACAAGCTACCCGAGTGCGGTTTCGGTCGTCGTTAACGGAATAGCAGTGGGGGTCAGAGACCTGGCCGACGATCCTGCCGATCACCGGGGTATTCTCTCGTGGCACAGCCAGCCGCAGGATGGCAAGCTCAGAGAAGCGGGATCGTATGGGGAGCTCGTCCGCGTCAACATACCCGCCGATGTGCTGGAAAAGGCGGCGACAGAGGGCGAGCTAGTCGTCAGGCTCGAAGTGAGTCCGGCGCTTCCGGGCGGTCTCGCCATCTACGGATCACGGTTCGGCCGCTACCCCGTCGATCCAACCATCGTAATCACGGAACGATAATACCCCTTGAACATCCATTCCATATACTCATTGCCTTTAGGAGGTTAGTTCGTTATGGCTGAAAAGAAGCGCCTCGGTATCGGTTTTATCGGTACCGGTTTCATCACACACTTCCACATCAAATCGTTTGAAGCGATTCGCAACGCCGACATCAACGGTTTTTATAGCCCGGACCCCGTCGGTGCGCAGTCGGCTGCTGCGCTGACGCGCTCTCTGGGCGTCGGCGATCCCAAACTTTTCAATTCAATCGAAGAGATGGTGGCCGATCCCTCGATCGACGCGATCTGGATCTGCAGCCCCAATTTCGCCCGTGTGGAGAACATGGAGGCAATCACCCGCACCGTCAAGGAGGGTAAAGGTGAGCTGATTGGCGTTGCGTGTGAAAAGCCGCTCGGAAGGAACGTGGCCGAAGCAAAACGGATGGTGGAGCTCGCTGAGGAAGCCGGTCTGCTGAACGCCTATCTGGAGGACCAGCTCTTCACGCCCGGGCTCGTCCGTAGGCGTGAGATCATCTGGGCGCGTGGCGCCAGCATCACCGGCCGGCCGTACCTCGCCCGCGCTTCGGAGGAACACAGCGGCCCGCACTCCCCGTGGTTCTGGCAGGGTGAAATGCAGGGTGGCGGCGTGCTGCTCGACATGATGTGCCACAGCGTTGAAGTTGCTCGCTTCCTCCTCACCAAGCCGGGTGCTCCTCGAAACAGCATCCGACCCGTCAAGGTCACCGCGCAGGTCGCCGGGCTCAAATGGGTACGCCCGCACTACTCCGAACAGCTTCGGGGCCGGTACGGCGCCGACATCGATTACCTCAAGCGGCCTTCGGAAGACTTTGCCCGCGCCACCGTGGAATACGTTGACGACGAAGGCAACACCCTCATCGCCGAAACCACAACGTCTTGGAGCTTCGTTGGTCCAGGCCTGCGTCTTTCGTCTGAGCTGCTCGGTCCGGAATATTCGTTCTTCAACAACTCGCTCAACACGGGAAGCACCCTCTTTTTCAGCCGTGAGGTACGCGGTAGCCAGGGCGAGGACATCGTCGAAAAGCAGAACTCCGAGCAAGGCCTGATGCCGCTCGTCGCGGATGAGGCAGCTGAGTACGGTTACGTGGGTGAAAATCGCCAGTTCGTCAATCACTTCCTCGCAGGCACGCAACCCGCCGAGGACTTCCGATCCGGCCTCGAAGTGATCGAGCTGCTCATGACCGCCTACATGAGTGCCGAGGAGGAAAGAACGATCCCGTGGAAACCCGAAGGGCTGGAAGACTACCGTCCGCCTGTTTCAAAAGGCGTCTGGAAACCTAAAGCCTGACAACCAGGCCTGACGATACGGAATAGCCCGGTGTCAGAACCACATGGCGTTCTCACACCGGGCTTTCTTGTTTTTCCCCGATGTAACTTAGCAGGAAATGCCCCTCCTTCTCCGCGTCGCGCCTCAAATATTAAGATATTTCTATCTTAATTTCGCCTCTCGATTACAAACAAGTCTTGATCCTCCAAACACAATGTTTCTATTATCATGAAAAAAAGCTACAGGTGGCCTGCCGCCGTCTTCTGCCTTCTGCTTGCGACGTCCGGGGCCACGTCCTATACCTATGCCCAGGAAGAACCGGCCGTTGTCGCCTCCGATCTCCTGAATCCAATCAGCGTGTTTGCGGATGAATCGGGCAACGTCTGGGTCAGCGAATCCGGCACGGGAAATGCGGACAGCCGCATTCAGGTCATCACCCCGGAAGGCGAGATCTTCCCCGTCGTTGATGGGTTCCCTTCGGAAGTAGTTATGGGGGATGTCATCGGCATAACCCGCCTGTTCTTCGAAAACGGGAACCTCGTATTTCTTCAGGGAGAGGGCACGGATACCCTCTCCGCTTCGCTCATTACGATTGATACCACGGGATTCGTGTTTGGCGGTGACCCGTTCGACCTGTCCGCCATCGATTCCGTTTTTAACATTGGAGAGTTCTCTCTGGGCCAGGGGGCTGAGACGACGAATCCGTATTCTCTCACCCGCGGACCTGATGGAGACCTCTTTATCGTCGATGCCGGCGCAAACGCCGTTTTCCGATACCACGAGGAAGGCGATTCCCTGAGTGTGTTCGCCCGCTTCGACAACATCGTGAATCCGACCCCGGTCGGCCCCCCGATGATCCACGCCGTACCGACCGACATCATTTTCCGTGACGATCGGTTCTACGTCAGCCAGCTTACGGGATTTCCTTTTCTCGATAGCGTCGCGACAGTTTTCGAAGTGGACCTCGAAGGCAACGTCACGCCGCTTCAGGAAGGCCTTACCCTGGTGGTCGACATTGCCCTCGATCCGCGGGACAGCGTTCTGGTGGTGCTGCAACACGGACGATTCTCTCCGGACAGCGGCTTTCTGCCGGGAACGGGTATGGTCTTGCGCCTCGAAGAAGGCGGCATCGATACCTTGATCACCGGCTTGAACAGGCCGACGGGACTGAGCTTTGCATCAGACGGCACCCTGTACGTCGCTTCTTTAGTGGACGGAACGGTCACCCGCTACCCTGCATCGATCACGACGGATACCGAAGAGGACTCGTCCATTCCGGAGGCATTTACGCTGGAGCAGAACTACCCGAACCCCTTCAACCCGACGACCAGCATCGAATTTAGCCTTCGGGAAGCAGGTCGCGCTCAGTTGATCGTGTACGACATCCTCGGGCGGGAAGTCACCCGGCTACTCGATGGCGCTCTCCCGGCAGGCAATCATGTCGTGACGTGGACGGCTGAAGGAATGCCCAGCGGTGTTTACCTGTACCGACTCACGTTCGGCGACAATACCCGAACGCGGTCGATGGTCTTGATGAAATAGCCCGGTATTGTCAGGGTTACCAAAACAAGCAGAGGCGGCTCAACCGGGCCGCCTCTGTTCTTTTTATGAGGATAAGGATTGACTCACGGGGTTTGCCTTTAGAACCCGCAGCAATAGCCCCATCGACCCATTCGGGCACCCTGCGCTCTTCCTCCACGTCCCCAGTTTCCTGGAGCCGCTCGCCAGCCCGGACCACGGGCGCCCGCGCCCGCCCATATGGGACGTAAATATTCATCGCGGAGCGTTATCGTTTCTCCATCCAGCCGGATGACCTTTGCCACCCATTCGCCCTCCGCCATCCGTTCGGTACGGAAGGCATCGACACGAAGCTGCTGACCGACCTCAACCCTGTCGACCACGAAGTCGACGGCTCGGGCCGCTCCAAGGTGCACGTTTACTTCGCCGTCACTCGTGTTGAGAATGAGGTGCGTACCCCATAACGAGCGGCCGGTAGTATTCGCACACGGTCCGGTCTGGATTTCTTTAAGGGTGCCCGTAAACGTGGACTCTTCGACTTGTAAAGCCTGCCTGGCCACCCCGACGGAGTCCCCTACTCCCCGTTGCGCCAGGGCCGGCGTCGAAAAGATTCCGACAACGAACAGGGCAAGAAGATAATGTGTCACTCGA
>Ga0079224_100013518_pt1 | contig 11363 bp, 10 predicted proteins | sample Stecom2015_FD_80414 | JGI IMG/M metagenome (GOLD analysis project Ga0079224, IMG submission 80414) | Agricultural soil microbial communities from Utah to study Nitrogen management - Steer compost 2015 | ecosystem: Environmental > Terrestrial > Soil > Agricultural land | place: USA: Utah...
GGGTTGCTGTGGGTACGTTGGGTTGCTGTGGGTACGCTGTGTCGAGATGGAACTCGACATTCCCGGGAACTTGGAGGGCCGGGTTCCGATGCTTCGCCGTTCAACAGGTTTCCAGTGATGGCGGCCAAGCCGTTGACCGTTTTTCATTAGGCCGGTCAAAACCGCGAATCGTGAAGAAGTTTTCGCCCCCAAACCAGGTCGATCCCATACGTTGCATCGGTGTGGGGACCAGCATGTCGTGCACGAAGTGCTCAAACAGCTCGGCGATTTCCGCCTCGAGGGGCTGGGGCTCGAACCACTCGGCGAGCAACACCAGCCAGACCTCCAAGGCCTGCCGATGCGGGACAGCCTGCGCACCGTTTGCCCGCAGCCGGGTGCGCAGTCCCTAGCTTCGGCATCCACCTCACGCAACCAGCGGGAGCTGGTCTCAAGTTCGCGGCGTCGCTGCTGGATTTTGTGTAACTGATCGATACGCTGCTGTCTCTGGTCTTGTGTTTCCGTGCCCCTGCCTAGTAATTGGGTGAGTGTGGAAGAGCGACCAAATGGACCTTGATGGAGCTCCTCTTCCCGCTCCGCCAACGCATTCAGCTCAAGGCGATAGGCTTGCCACCTACTGGCAAGCCAACGGATGTAATAGCGCATGTGGTGCAGAAAAGCTTCATGCCCCGGCTGCCGATGGCCAACCCAGCGCTGATAGCGGAGAGCCAGACCCGATACGCTATGCCCGGCCGGTGTGTGGTCGTTATAAACAAATAGCTCCGCTACGTTCACATCCTTCTCTGCAAGACCATCCAGAGCGGGAAATGCCGCGCCGGCATGGGAGGCAGCTCGATACATCCTATGCAGACTGACCAGCGCCAATTCATTGCTGGGCTTTTGTTCGCCAGGCGCCAATCCGCCCCCAATATCCTCGCTGACCCCCGGCATCAGCTCTTCCCGCCAACCGCGCCGAGCGCTTCCAAGCAAGCGCGCTCGCCGATAGAAGCGCCGCTCATGCGCCGCGACCAGGTGGAGCACCGATTTCACCTGCACAGGCACCAAGCCACCGTCATCGATCCTATTGGTCGTGGGCAGGAAAAACTCCAGAGAAGGTACGCTGGCTGCGGTTCGGTCCACTGCGTCGAACAAGCCTGCAAAGACAATTTCCAACCGCGCATTCCGATAGACGAGGGCGTCGCCCGACTGCCGGCTGCGCTCGAGCAGTGTATAGACGAAGGCTCTGGCCAGCGTCGCTCCGAAGTCGAAGCCGAATACGGAGATTTTTATGGTGCGTAAGGGCATCTCGCCGCTCAACCCTCCGATAGCTGTATCAAACTTTGCGCCGAGGCCGCTCAGATAAACCTTCCTATAGGCATTGAAAACGTCTACAGATGCATTTGGAGAATCAAACTGATGAGCAAGAAAAAGCCTGCCAATATTGCTGGTTCGATTTTCTCTCAGGTCTGCTTCCAGATTTCTCCTAAAACCATCGAAGAAGAATCCGTAATGCAGCGTTTTACCACAAGCCAAGGGTACTGTCGGGCGGTAGCTACGCGCACTGGTTGTCTGCCCCAACTCCAGAGCGTTATGAGCTGTCATTCGCACTTCCTCCGATGAAACGAGATCATTACCGGTTCGCATCTACCCTGGCGTGCTTTGGGTAGCGGCTTCCTCTTGCTCTGGTCAACAATCACAACGCTATTCATGGAGCAATGCCCGCAACCGGCGCTTCCTTGAAGCCCGCATAGGGGGTGCCATGCCCCGGGGCCCAGGCCAGCCGCACCTGGTTTCCCGGAAAGAAGTGCACATGCAGATAGAGATCATCCCGCTCTCGAGGCGGATTGGGGAGCTCGACTTCATGGCGCCCCTCCTCCATGCCCTGTTCAGCCTGGGCTCGCGTCCTGCTTACAATCCATACCACCCTCAAGGTCTCGCCTCGGATGCGCCAGCAGCAGGTCACACCCCCATTGCCGCCCCAGTTATCATCGACCCAGTAACTGAAAATCGGGCGGTCGGTATAGTTGTGACCATATAGATAGACCCCACCAGAACGCTGGTTCTGGCACAGAACATAGATGCTGATCAGAGACAGATAGAACAGGATCACCAAGGGCCAGCGCACCGCCTTCGGCATGATGAGCCACTTATGATATAACCGGGTCATCAGACCTCTCCTCCATTACCTGCTCAAGTGCGTGCCCCAGGGTTATCGACTCCTCCTCAACCATGCGCAGTACCTCGGACCAATAGTCATAGTGGTCGGGCGTGCGACCTTCCAGCAATGTAAGCGTCGCAAATAACAGCTGATCTTCTGCGTGACTCAAGCCCGAATGGCGCCCCAGCGATAGCGCGCGCTCCACCTGCTTCAAACGTTCGCCATGGCAACTCATTTCGAATATCTGCGGAGCGACCTTTTCCAACTCTTCCAACAAAGCGAGCGCTTGCTGATCCGAACCTAATCGAGCCAACAGATCAAAGTCGCCCATGGTGAGGTGCCGCCTTCGATAAAGACCAGGCCATCCAGTGCATTGGCTTCGAGCCGGGGCCGGGCCAGCCGCTGATCAAGTTCCTGGGCACCAATGCTCGTATCGCGATCGCACCCTGACAGTGCCGCCCAACAAGCGAGGCACAAGAGAACGACAGAGTTGCGCAATGGCGCCAGCTGCATCACCTGCTCTCCTCCCTCAAACGCAGCGTGTGAGTCAGCGTTTCTCCCAGCGGGGACGGACTGTTCATGAGCGGAGGGTGCTCGACCAGATCGTCGACACCCTTTCCAAAGGTGGGCATGTCCCCGGCCAGACGAGGATTGATTTCAGTTGTCGTTTTGCTTTGCAAGCACATGTATGTACGGGTCTCGATAGTCATCCTCGATTCGTATCCCAACCGCTATCGCCGCTTCTTCCCTTGCCGCCCGTTGCTGGCGATATTCTTCCAGAAGCTCTGGAAGAAGTTCTTTCCACTGTGCCTTCTGCTCATACTCGAAATGCTTGTGCCAGTAACTTTCTTCGGTCATGAGCTCAAGACTCGTAAGGTATGTACCTGATTCCAGCGGCTCCGTTTCAGAGTTTTCTCGACGCACGCTTAAATGCAGGTAGTAGCCGTCCTTGTGGAGGTACCAGTGATAGGTCCTGCGAAACTTTATCCAGTTATCGAGCGAGAACTCATACCGGGGGTCGAACCAAGGGTGGGCCAGGCTATGCCCACGGGCATCGGTAAGCCTGTCAGCCTGATCGCCCGGGATACGGGGGTCCGGGAAGTGATACATGTGCCTCCAGCCCTGCTTGAGGAGGTCTTGAATGCGCCCGTATATATTGTCCTTGTTGGCCTTGTGAGGGGTATCATCCGGCAGCCCCCTGAGCGAAAGGCTGATATCTCTGATTTCACTTCCCAGCTCCTCATCAATGACTATGGTGATACCTGCCGTCTCTTCAAGATCTAGAAGCTGCTCGCTACCATCCACAACGCTCACTGAAGGAAGGCTTCTGGAGGAAAAGGGTTTGCGGAACTTGTACCAGCAGATCATCGCTGGCTGTAGGCAGTCTGTAGTGAACGTTGACGGGGCACGCTCCAACAATACCGATACAGGCTCGTTTATATGAATAGTGATGCTCTGTTCGCCGGACATGCCGCTTACTTCATTGACGCTGTCTTTTGCAACGTCACAGGCGGACAGCAGAAAAGCTGTAGCCAGGAGGGAGATAATCCTTTTCACGAGTACTCCGTCGCCTACTCTCCGCGCCAACGCAGCGTGCGGGCCAATGACTCCCATCGTGGCAGCACTGTATCCATAGGTGGTGTGTGTTCGGTCAAGTCGTCGACGCCTTTGTCGAAGGTGAGCATGTGTACAGCCAGACGCGGATTCAGCATGCCGCCGTGTGTGGCATAGCCGAACCAAGCGCGCTCCTGCTCACCCGAGTCGGGCTTGGGCTCGAGAGTCCAGCCGAGTAGGTTGACCTTGTACTGGCCCAAATGCGTCGGCTGAACATACTCTCGCCAGGTCCACTTGCTGCTGTCGTAGCCTGGGCGGAAGTCTGTGTTATACAGCCCTGAAGTTGAGCTGTTATACCAAGGGTCGCTGGCCGAGGCGGATACCAGCGTGAAAATCACGTTGGGCGTTCTGCTGAAACGTAGACTGATTTTGCTTGCGTACGCGGTTTTGCCGTCATCGGCGATAAACCCGTAAGGAATGCAGATGCCGTTACCCTCGGGCACCTCGTAGAGTTCGCGGGGCTGGAAACGGGACACAAGATCGATAAAAGCTTGAGTCCCCTCATCGCCGGCTTGGTACGTGGCGAAGAAATAAACTCGATTGTTACGATACAGATAGGCGTGGGTGGGGTGCTCTCGGTCACCGATAAAGTAGGCATCGGGCACGCCCAGATCATGGATGGTATACAGGGCAAGGGGGACCTGGGCCTCCCATTCGGCGATCTGCATTTCCAGCTGTTGAATAACATCGGGGGCATAACCACGGCTCAGCAGTTTAGAAAGGCGACGCTTACCTATCTCAATTTCCTTGAGGATCCGTTGCTGGTTCAGTCGTCCAGTGCCCAGCTGGTAGTTGGCAGCCGCCTCGAACTCCTCACGCTCAACAGCATCGCTGACCATAATAAATACGCTGTAGGGGCCGTATGTTGTGGTATCGCCCTTGGCGGTCACCTTGCTCGTAAAGTTGTGGCCACCACCAGTAGATATACGGTGGACACGGCTGGCATCATAGGTTGCCCACTGCATATCTTCCGGCACTTCAAAAATATGGCGCCCCAAGCATTCTTGGCGGGTGTCGGCTAGAAGCAATGTAGACATAACGCCAAATATGGCCGCCGTCATGGGGATAAGGATTTTCATGATGTAATTGGGTCCTCTGTCGACGACTGATCATTGGCAAAGACAACATGCCTATTCTCCGCATCGCGGTATTCGCCCTGATTACTCGCTAGGATGGTAATGTTGATCCCCGAGCTATTATTCTCGCCGTAAGTCCACCGCGTGGGTAACTGGCAAATGAATCCTGAAATATCGACAGGGGCCTGCGCTCTGTGGGAGTAGTGCCAGAAGCTTTCTTCAAAGGGCAATGGTGCGGCGAGCTTACCTCCCAGCTCCATATTGCTAAGGTCGTGGTATATCCAGGTTGGCCAGACGGACGCTGGGAAACCGTCTGGATATCTGTTATCAGATGGCTGTGAAACCCCAGCAGATCATCGCCTGCTGCAGGCAGTCTGTAGTGAACGTTGACGGGGCACGTTCCAGCAACGCCGATATGGGCTCGTTTATATGGATAATAATGTTCTGCTCGTCGTACGTGCCGCTTACTTCATTGACGCTGTCTTTTGCAACATCACAGGCGGACAACAGAAAAGCTATAGCCAAAAGGGAGATAATCCTTCTCACGATATACTTCTTCGCATGGCAAGCTCTGTCATAGCGCTTTCCATATAGTCCTTGCGGTTCTCCATCAATCTGTGGAACTGCCCCCACGATATCAGTTATTACGACATCTTGCCCGCTATTTAATACAAAACTTACCATTTCCACGCGGTGCTGGAAAGGGCACGTCTAACTGTTGACCGCTACCCAGCTAGTAGTTAGCAGCGGCCTCGAGCTCGTACGGCCAAGCAGGTAACTGCGTCACTTGCTGTGTATGGTCAGAGGCTCTACTTGCTGCAGAGCACAGCGAAATGTATAGGTCACGATAATCTCCCACTGCTCATTAAAGGCGCTGGAGACTGACTCACTTGCCCCGACGTGCGAAAAACTGAAGTCCAGATTGCGGACTGTTCTTTTAGCCCCCTCGGCTGGACCTTTGGGGTCGGTGATAACAGGATGTTCTTTATACCAAGTATCTGAAAACCAATCGTTGACCCACTCTTTTCCGTTATCGGCCATGTCATATATGCCAAGCGGGTTAGGAGGCAGACGGCTTCCTATAGGTACGAACTCAGGCCCTTCGGAAACGCGCTCATATAAATTGCTATGAAAGCGCAGCGGCTTACCATCGTGTGTAGAGAACACCCAGTCCGTGCTGCCTCTATTACGCCCCGCAAACTCCCACTGCGCCGATGTAGGCAGATCCATCGGCAGACCGGTGCGCAAACCCAGCCATCCACAGTAGTTCTTCGCTTCCCGCCAGGTAACCCTGGCAGGTTTTTCAACGAAAAACTGGCTAGAGCCGTTCTCATCAAAAGGCACTCTCTGCAAATGGTCCTGATAGCTTCTTTCTGTCACGGGTAAGTTGTTGGCTACTAAATAAGTGTCAAAATCCTGCCATGTGGTCTTATGGCGAGACAAGGAGTAGTTTGACAATGTGACTTCATGCGGAGTATTTTTCTTTATAGCGGGAGGAAAGAAAGGACGCCAGATGCCATCTTCGCCGACCGCGCCGAAATCGCCCATAGTAAAAGTTCCGCCCTCTATAAAGACCATATTATCCAAAGCTCTGCTTTCTAAATGGACGAGCCGATGCTGCAACACGTCATTATCGTTTACTGATCCACCATCATTGCAGGCGAATAATAGTGTGGTTAAACCGAACAAGAATATCCGGAAGCTTTGGCTATGCATAATATGCCCCTGAGAACTGGATATGCCTAGCGAGCTGGACCGGCTGATTGGGCACAGCTCTGGTGCCGGCGAGCTGTTGTTCGATATGGTCTATATATTGTACGGGAGAAGAACGCATCAACCTACGCAGGCGCTCTCGGTTAACGGAAAAATCTCCTTTTTCTCCAGTCTGATTCATACGGGTTACCGTTTCTTCATAATCCCGCCAACACTGACTTATTTCCAAGAGTGCTAAAATAGCTCTCTCTCGACTATTCGGACCGACCGTATAGAAGTCCCATATGGTTGGGCCAAAATCGAAGCAGATTATATCAAGAAGCCGGCCTTTGACTTCCGGGGGAGCATATTTCAACCAGCTACTTTCCCCCTTAGAAAGATCTTCGAGGGTGTTCTTCGCGGTCGTTATCGCCAGCTGCTCCTTCGCACTCGCGTCCCTTTGTCTGGAAACAAACATCTCAATATCATTGGCTACTTGCTCTGCTGCCTCGAGCCCTAATCGTGCGGCTACAGTGATATATCCTGCTCCGGTCAAAACACCCAGTACAGCAAAATTTGTGAGCTGCTTAAAGGCGCCAATCTCTATATCCTCCACTCGATGGAAGTCAGCTCCTAGCAGAGCGTTATAAACGCATTTCACCATTGTGACCAATGTCCCGGCATCCACTTCCGCTCCAATCTCTCCGGAGGCACCGGGCCCTACTACCAAACCGGCGTGGACGTTGAAATAGAATTTATGCGTAGCGGTGCTCCACCCGATCCTCAACCGTGCTTCCGCTCCTAAACCAAGCGCCGCGCCTGCCCCTACGCCCAGAGTACAGAGAGCTTTCCATTGAGGGCTATGTGCCAGTGTATCTTTCCATTCAATGCTGCCTTCTATTTTTCCGTCAGACCTGATGCCACCAAAGGCCCCGGCTTCAGCTGACGCGGGTTGCCCGTTGCGTCGACCGGCGTGTCCGACGCCGCGCAGTTGGGGAATACCGTTGGCCATCTCGATATGAACGCTCGCACTGAGCAGGGCGCTGGCGCCGGCGAAGCCGGAAAGCTCGGCGCTGGCCTTCGCGCGAAATTTTCCAAGGGAGACAGCCTGGCGTTGGTTACGCTCGTCGCGATAATAGATCAACCATTCGCTGTCATCTTCGGCAGGCCAGGCGATACTGGCGTAAGCTTTTCCTTCAGCCAGGCCCAAGCTGGCACTTGCCTTGGCAGCTATGTGAGTGTTACCGCTTCGGGGATCGTAACCTGCTTGTAGGTTTGCGCCCATGGCGAACCGCATAACCTGCGCATGAGCCCCTGCGTCAATCGGCAGGCTACCTTCCTCCGGCGTCCATTCTGCGGTTTTGCTCTGCCACTCCAGCAGGCACCAGTCTGTAAAACGCTTGTCCAGAGCAAGCTTGAAAGTCGGAGCTTTCAGGTCATCAGCAATGGTTTCTGCGAGCTTTTTTCCGTCCACCGTCTTGCCTTCGGAATCGTACCACCCCTTGCGTCGAGCTCTGTCCTGGGGATCGATGCGATAACTTCTGTGACGGCGCCAGCCGGAATCCTTGCGGACATAGGCGTAATGATGATTGCCCTTCAGCCGACGGATCTCGGTGAGATGAAAGGGTTGTGAAGGACTACTCTCATCGATGATTCGTTCTTCTCGAAGCCTCTCTAGGAAGCCGTCCTTGAAGGTAATAATATTTTCTTCGGTTTCCTCCAGTGCTGAGTGAAATTGACGTATCAATTGGTCCAGTACAGCTTCTTCCTGCTGGACTTCTCGTTGATGCAGCGCAGTCAAGGGTACGAATATGCCCTCATCGGCCTGGTGTAAAAGATCCACATATTCTTCTTCACACTCGCTGCAGTCGGATACCTGCTCCGGCGTCCGCGTCTGCCGCCGAGCGGTGTCTGGCCCAGGTAAGCGAAGCAGCTGGCCCGGATAGATCTTGTTGGCATTATCGATATCTGGATTCAGCCTCATCAGTGTTGCGATTGTGGTACCGTTCGCTCGTGCAATCAGGCTCAGGCTGTCTCCGGGTTTGACGACATATTCCATGATCAGGTGCTTCCTTCCAATCCAAAGAGTCGCTGCTCAGCGAGGCTCAGGCGCAGTTCAGCGTCTTGCTCGCGGTTTGCAAAGTGCTGTACCCAGTACCGGCTGTTCATTTCATCGGGGAAACGCCAAGCCAGTTCCAGATAATGGAGGATTTGATGCTCCATGGTTAAGCCGTAACTCTGGACCTGGCGGGTTAGTTGATCGATGCGCTCGTATTGCTGGCAGTAGTCGGGTTGACCTTCCGTGCAGCCCAGATATTCGGCAGCCCGGGTCAGAAAACTTCTATATTCCTGTTGTTGCCATTGTTCCAGCTGCTCTTGGCGCAGGCGGTACCATCCTTCTTCACTTGCACTTCTATTGCAAGCCTGATCGAGATTGTCATAGCGGTACCAGTCACCCTCCGAACAAACCAACCATTTCTGGATGGGGCCTGACCAGGTTGAGAACTCTGAACGGGTCATAGAGTTGAACAGGCGAATTGCCCAGCCGGGGTCATAGAAACGGCAGTAAGCGAGCTGCCCGGTCGGCATACTTATACTTATGAGGCTGCGAAGATGATCTGCTAGGTCTTGGATGGTTGCTGAAGAATTCAGGACCAGCCCGTACTGTTGCCATGCAGCGCACTCGGACAATAGGCGGCCCGCAGCGCTGGGTTTTACCAGCCAGGGGCTGGCCTGTATGACACTTGCGTGTCGGGTGCCACGAAATAGCGGCTCGATCCGGGGATGCTGATCTAGCGTATAGGTCAGGACCGGAACATTCAGGCGTAGCCCGTCTAGAAGCAGATAGGAGTCGTCCGTGTAGAGAGGTGCACTTTCGAGACTAGTCACGCGCTGGCGCATGGACATCCCTCCAGAGGACACTGACCATCTGGTTGGCGATGGCACTGGCTGACTAGCAGCAGATTGTCATTGGCAGCGGCCAGAAGTTTGGCCAAGGCAGTCGGCTGCGCTGGCTGCAGCAAGGCTCCCGTTTCTGTTTGGCCCACAGAATCGGCAACCTGGGGCAGCAGAATCGCGAGCCTCGACCCCTGCGCTGCCGCGCCACCAGCATTTATACGTATGGTGGGACCATTGAGGGTGACGCCACTGGGGTCCAGCTTGAGGAAACTGCCGCCACCCTTGGCAGTGAGTTCCATGCTGGCGTCGATGACCACCTTGTCACCGGCGTGATAATGAATCTCCCGCCCTGCTTCAATGAACTGGCCCTGGCCGAGTTTGATGTGCTGGTTGTGGGCGACGGTCAGGTGGTCGTCGACCCTGATCTCGGTTTTGCGGTCGGCGTGGGTGGTGTGGTGTTCCTCGGCCAGGTTTTCGGTGTAGCGGTTGGCTTCGACGCGTTCATGGCGCTCGTTGCCGACGCGGATGGTCTGGTCGTGCTGGATGTTCTGGTCCCAGTCGCGCTGGGCGTGGATGAAGATCTGTTCTTCGCCGGCCTTGTCCTCGATGCGCAGTTCGTTGAAGCCGCTGCCGCCGGGGCTGCTCAGGCTCTTGAAGACGGTTCGGGTTTTGTGCTCGGGCAGCTCGTAGGGCACCGGGTGGGCGCTGTTGTACAGGCAGCCGCTGACCAGCGGCTGGTCCGGGTCGCCTTCGAGGAAGCTGACCAGCACTTCCATGCCGATGCGCGGGATGGTAATGCTGCCCCAGTGGTTGCCGGCCCAGTTGCTGGCCACTCTTAGCCAGCAGCTGGTGTTGGCGTCGGCCTGGCCTTCGCGGTCCCAGTGGAACTGGACCTTGATGCGGCCATGGGGGTCGCAGTGGATTTCTTCGCCTTCGGGGCCGGCGACGGTGGCGGTTTGGGTGCCCAGGACTTTTGGTTTGGGGTGAGCGAGGGCTGGGCGGTGGGGGGTGGCCCAGGGGGTGGCGTGGAAGTGGTTGCGGTAGCCTTGGGTGAAGGTGGGGTCTGTTTCCCCCTCTCCCCAGCCCATTACTCGCCCCTGCGGGGCTCGCCCTTCGGGCCAGCCTTCGGCTGTTCTGCGCTGCGCTTGTCCCGCGAGGGGAGAGGGAGCAGAACTGTGGACTCCTGACAGGTCGGCGTCTGTAACTGACTCCTCGAGCACTTGGGGCTGTTTGCCTTCGTGGTGGAGTTCGGTGATCAGCCAGAGGTCGTTCCAGCTGGTTCTGGGGTGGCCTTGCAGTTCGAGGAAGTGGCCGCTGCGCAGGGTGGGCTGATCGCTGTGGGCGGTGGCCTGGTGGTAGTCGCTGCGGTGGCGTTCCAGGCTGCGCTGGGCCAGCTGCTTGCCGCGGCTGCGGTCGGTGAAGCGGCCGGGGTAGTCGTAGTCCTCCAGATCGGGTAGCTGGTCACCGCGGGCCTGGCTTTCCAGCTGCAGGCGGGCCTTGTTGGAGTCGTAGTCGCGACGGGTGACCCGGCTGGTGCGGGTTTCCAGTCTTACGCCGAAGCGTTTGATCACCGGCTCATCGGCGACCATGCCGTTGCCCTGATCGAAACTGACCGGGCTCAATCTCGGGAATACGGTCTGGTCGTCGCCGAACACCAGCAGGTGGCCGTCCTGGCTGTGACGGAAGTGGTAGTGGATGCCCTCTTCCTCGCACAGGCGCTGGAGGAAGTGCAGGTCGCTTTCGTCGTACTGGGTGCAGTAATCCCGTTCGGGGTAGTCGCTGCCGAGCTGGAACTGGAAGGCGTCGCTCTGGATGCCGTGATCCTCCAGCACCCGGCTGATGATCTGCGGTACGGTCAGATGCTGGAAGATGCGCTGGTTGTGGCGCAGCGACAGGTAGTGCAGGTGCGGTACCAGCTCCAGCCGGTAGCGGGTCATGCGCTTGCCGGA
>Ga0079224_100013520_pt1 | contig 11363 bp, 7 predicted proteins | sample Stecom2015_FD_80414 | JGI IMG/M metagenome (GOLD analysis project Ga0079224, IMG submission 80414) | Agricultural soil microbial communities from Utah to study Nitrogen management - Steer compost 2015 | ecosystem: Environmental > Terrestrial > Soil > Agricultural land | place: USA: Utah...
AACCCAAGCCGTCTCGGTAAAAGCGCAGCGAGGCCTCGAGATCATCGACGCCGAGCGTGATCATCGTGACGCGTGGTTTCATGTGATCCGCGAGCCAACGCCAACGTCGTAGTCAAGGCGCGCGCCGCTTGGGTATGCGGGTCGCCCGCGGACCCTTCGACGCGCTGTCACCTTTGCGCCCTCGGTCCTCCTGAAACGACAACTTCTCCCGAGCTAGCGCCGCCTTCAATTTCGGGATCGATGTAGGACCCATACCATGCAGCGCCAGTACTTCGGCCACGGTGTATTTGGATAACTTGGCCAGAGTCGTGATGCCCGCGCCCTCCAGGGCCCGCCGTGCCGGAGCAGTGAGCTCAGAGAGAAATCCCGCTGCGGGTTCCCTCTGCGCCTCGCAGATCGGACAGATCGGACAATCGGAGCTCTTTTGGTAGCGATGTCCCTTCGAGCAGATTCTGACTGTCTTTGTTCGCGCCATTACGCTTTTCGCACAGCTATGCTCACAAGGAGGGATCTCGCGTGCGGCGGCGCTTCGTGATCTGAAGCCCGACCGCGACGCCAAGCGCAGCGCCGATCGATACCGATAGCGCCATATCACCCGTTGCCGCCCCCACGGCCGCACCGATTCCGATTCCAAAGGCGGTCCACACACCCACCGAGCTTCGAGATGTCATATGAGAGCACCAGTTCTCAGGACTTCGCCATCACCACAAGTGAAACAGTACTCCTCCCAGCACTGCGAACGCCACAAACGCACAGTGCGCTAGCAAGACCACATCCGCGCCAACGCGTGAAGGGCTCGTGGACATGGCTTCGGCTAGGAGTCGTGAGCGCTGATGATCGCGCACTGGCGGGGCTCTCTATAGAATCCCATGACTTCTTCCGGTCGCGGCAGCGGCTGAAAGCCGAACTTGGCGTACAAACCACTCGCGTCCTTAGTACGAAGCATCATGACCTGCAATCCTTGCAAGTCGGGATGGTCGAGCATCGCTCGTACTAGCGCTTTGCCGATCCCGACGCCACGGCACTCCGGAACGACGAACACATCCGCGATATATGCGAACACGGCTCGATCCGTAATCACACGCCCGAAGCCAACCTGCTTGGATCCTTTGAATGCTGAGAAGCAAAGCGAGTTCTGGATGGAACGTTCGACGAGCTGCCGACTCCTTCCGCTCGCCCAGTAGCTACTACTGAGAAACCGATGAACCAGATTTAGATCGATTCGATCAAGATCTGTACTGATTTCTATCTCAGGCAGTGCCATATTGGGGCTCCGGCCAAGCGATGCGTCGATTCAATCGGTCTAGTCTCGCTCTAAGCGATTGCGCTGAGTCGACATACCACCGATACCTAGCGAGCAGCACTATGCTCGCCAGGCATCAGCGCTCATCCGAGAGCGTGCTTGTAATGCACGAGAATACGTCAAGGCTTGATTAGCTGAAGCGTGCTCTGAGCAACGCGTCCGGAAAGCTCGAAGACGCCATCATCGTCCTTGTCGATCTCGAACAGAAGATAGGCAGGATCCGCATCGACTGAAACACGGATCACCTCCACCAATTTAGACTGTGATCCCGAAGAATACAGAAAGCTACCCGCCTCGAGTATCGGCGTCTCCTCTGTCCCTCCGAAATCGAGCGGCGATAGTGTCTCGAACACCTGCCGTAGGTGATTGGTGGAACGAACCCAGGTGAAGCTCGCATCGATCGCGTCGCGATCTGCAATGTTCGTCTCGATCTCGAATACACCCTCGGTGGTAAGCGAGCTCAAGAGCTCGCCTGTGGGAAGGTGGTAGAACGCCAGCTCGCCTGACGCAGTGTCCGCTTCGCTGTCGTGGCTGATGCGCAAGCGATCCTCATCGTATTGAAGCGTGAGCGGGCCCGAAATCTCCAGCGTCTGGATACCGCCGAGGCGCCCGCCGTAGAGATTGTGCTCATACTCGAAGCGCGGGTAAAACTCCAGGACGACATCGTCATCGATCCGGCGGATCGATATCCCCGAATCGACGCCTTGCTGATTCGCTTCGAAATACACGACATCGACTGCCGGATCGAAGTCCAGCTTGTTGTCGATGTTTATCCAGTTCGTCACAAGGACCTCGCCCTCCTCGGTCGACACCGGGAACCCGCGCGCAGAATCGAGCGGATTGCAAGGATCTTCACACTCTGGGAAGGGGCCGTGCGCGTTGATGTCCAGAGCAATCTCCGCAGGTACGTTTACGACGCCAGATTTGCCTGCTGCCTCGACGAGCAGCAGTATGCTCAACACGGAGCGCACCGATTGGATCTGACCGGAGGATATGAGTTGATCGGGGTCGAGGCCAGGATCTGGGATCGGATCAGGGCCGGCTGACGGATCCGGTTGCTGGTTAGGATCTGGTTCCGGATTAGGATCCGTTGTGGGACCGGGATCCGGTGTCGGTGCAGGGCTAGCAGGCGGATTGTTGCTCGTCGGGGGCGGCGTTGACGAGCCACCTCCGCCGCCGCATGCGGCCAGTAGAGCGAACGTGATAGTTAGAGACAAACATCGAACTGCATTCATCTGGATTTGGCTCCTCATGAGCGCCGACATCCGTGCGCTATACATATAGTAACGGAGAACACCATCGACTCGCAGCAAGTCTATGGGTGGCTATCCTCCGTCTTCCTTGCACAAAAGCATCGATGGGTCAGCAAGGGAACGTTATGTCGTATTTGAGTGCCGCGCTCGCGTAGCTTGCTCGCCTTGAATAGAAGCAATCGCTTCGAGGTCATCGTGCTATAGGCAAGTAGCAGGCATCGCTCGATATCGTTCTACATCTAGCTTTCGATGGAGATGACAGTTCGTTCGTGCATGTTCTGCGCCGACACGTACGAGTGCGTCGCTTGAGCGGATCGCAGCCATCGAGTCAGAACAACGTCGCGACTGGAGGGGATAGCGCGTCGAATGATCATATTCACGTCAGTTCTGGACGCAGTTATTTGCGCAAAGCCCTGAACGCTTCCTCCATCTGTTGCTGCCGTGCCTTCTGCTCCTCGAGGGTCGGTACGCCGACCGCGATTCTCAAAGCATCGGTCAACAGGTCTCGATTGAAAGGCTCTTGGGTGAACGGCTCATTGTGCATGCTTCGATACTGGGTCCCAAAAATCTGTGGCCGTTCGATCGAGCCGAGAAAGCGGTCAAGGGTCGCCGCTGCGATCCAGGCCGCGTCCGGTCTTCCTTTTGCCTGTGCCGCCATGGCTAGCACATGTGCTAAGAGACAATCCTCCGGCTCGGAACCGTGCTGAAATACGAAAGCCGCATGAAGGTAGTCCTGCCCACTCCGGATCAGCCCCTGATCCAGCATCTCTCGTACTCGAGCCCGGCGCGCTCGGTCCCGCTCATTGACAGCATTCCAGTCGATATTGGGTCCCGATTCTCGATCCGCCTGATCAGCGGCAAAGAGCTCCGCCATTTCCGCACTAGATGGCTCACTCGATCTGCTAGTGGGATAGACGCGACCTGCTTCCCAGTCGGTTGTCACTTGTGTTTCGAGCCGCGGCCGTCGCAACGTCAGGCGCGGTGCGGCGGGATCGGCGTCCATCGACAGAATTGCCCCGCCTTCATCCCTCGTGCGCAGCATGAATTCGCCGGAATGGTCCGATCCTGCTGCCGAATACCGGAGTCGGCGGCCTTCCGGACCCTCGCCCATGTCGGCCAAAGTGTAAGTGACGACGGGCGGCCCGATATCTGTGACCGCCCAAGCGCCGGCAATCCGACTGAACACGACGTTGGCAGGTCGGCGCAGCGTTCCGGCGAACCCATCGGCGTCTGCGGTCAGATCGATCACGAAAACCGTTCGCCCTTCGAGCGACCAAATCCACGTTCCCGATAGATCTTCAAAATCCTTCGCAGCGATGGTCCCGCTCGAGAGCACGGCGATCGCAACGAGGAACAGGCGGTGAACCATGTGACCACTCCTTCTCTTAACGATCATCTCGCCAACTACGACGTTCGTGACAGCTCAACAGAACCAGTCTGTTTCGCAGATCCGCTCACGAGCGATTCCCATTCTCTAGTTCCGAATCGAGAGCTCGCTATTCCGTGTCCATGCTCACGCTCGCGATGTTGTCGTCGGAGTTTCGGTCGATGCGTTTGTTGTAAGGATCGACCCCGACGAACTTGGGCTGCGTACTCACGATGAGAGAGACGGTCTGTTCGCCCGTTTTCAGCTGGCGGCGATCCATGAGCAGCACCGCCTCGCGCGTATAGCCCTTCTTTCCCGGCTCCGCCGTGAAGGCGCCGACGTCGAAAGACTCATCGAGCGGCGCTTCGGTTTTGCGTCCTTCCCCGTCCGCGTAGAGTTTCCGGCCTTGCACTCTGAACGTCACTTCGTACGTGCCGTCCGGCAACCGCTTCGCCCGCGCATCGCTCGCCTTCATGTCGTACAGCGTAATGCGCTCGAACAAATCCGCGATGAGCTGATCGTGCTCCGGACCCGCTTCCTCTCGCAGCAGGCGAATGAAGTCGGTCGACGATGGGTACGGCGCCGCCTTGAACGCGAACTCGTCGAGCAGGCGTCTGAGCGCACGATTGACGACGTCCTCGCCCACGACCTCCTTCAGCCAGTACATCGCGAGGGAGCCTTTGCGATAATGGATATAGGACTGATTCTCGACTCGGTTGAGCGGCAGCTCTTCTATGACTTCGCCGCCGCGGTTTCTCAAGTACGAGTCGAGCTCGCCTTTCAAGAACTTTCGAATCTGCTCCTTACCGTGCATCGCTTCCATCACGAGCAACGCCGAGTACTGTGCGAACGTCTCCGACAGTAGGGTCATGCCTTGCTTGTCCGCACCGATGATCTGATGTGCCCACCACTGGTGAGCGATCTCGTGCGCCGTCACGTAGCTCACGAGGTCGATCGTCTCGTCGCTTCGAGACTCGTCATAGTTCTGGATGAAGCCGATGCCCTCGGAATAGGGCACGGTATTGGCGAACGACTGCGCAAATCGATCGTATGCCGGAAACTCGAGGATTCGCGCCTGATGGAACTGGAAGGGCGAAAACCGCTCGCTGAAGATGTCGAGCGATAGCCTCATCGCATCGAGCATGCGCTGCACGTTGTGCTCGTGCTCCGGGTGGTAGTACACGGCGAGATCGACCTTCTTGCCGTCCCTGTCCTGCCACGTTTCTTGCTTCTGCGCATATCGCGCCGACTGCATCGAGAAGAAGTGCATGATCGGCGAGTCGGTGCGAGTGACCAGCGTGCGGCGACCGCCTTCGATCGTATCGCTTACGGTGTAGCCCGGTGCAATCGGCGTCTGGTCGGCATCCGTCGTCAAAGTGAGCTCGGCGGTCACCCAGTCGCTGTCCCGGCGCAAGTAGTGATAGGCGCTCGCGGCTTCATCTTCGAGCTTCGCGGGACGCAGCTCCGGCGGCAAGCCGTACTTGCGGCGCTTGAATCGGTCCTGCAGCAAACCGTCGCGCCCCATTCCCACGATAGGCGCGATTTCGTAGTTATTGATGAACGTCCCGTTCGCGACGATGCGCGTCAGCGCACCGTCGTTCGGAAAGCCGCGCTCCTCCAGCAGCGTTGCGAAACGCACCTGGCGCTTCTCGCCCGGCTGCATGGGCGTATCGAACGAGTAGATCCGATAGCGGAATTCGACGTACTCCTTTTCGAGCGCGGCGCCGTCGATCTCGAGCGCCTGCATCTCGAGCCGTCTCGGCCAGCGGATGTGCACTTCGGAGAGCGGCCTCTCCGAGCGATTCTCGATCGTGTAGACGCCCTTTGTAACGGCCTTCACTTCTCGCGGATAAACATCCACGTTCAACTTCACATCGACGATGCGGGGCTGCGGAATCTTCTCGAACGAGAGCAGCTCCTTTTCGACCGCCGCGGCGTAGGCGTCTCGATCGTCCTCGGTCAAATACTCATTGAGGACGTTCGTGTTGTAGAAGATGAAAACGCCAAGCCCGATCCATGCGACCGCAGCACCGCCCATGATCCAGCCCGGCGTCCCTCGCAGACGGGCGGGCATGCGCCGCAGCCGCGGCCTCAGGTTCGTATCGACGCCGCGACGCCACAAAACGTGCGCGAGCGCGAGCAGAATGAGCGCGAACGCGGTCCAGTACGCCTGAAACCACGCACGTCCAATCCAGAACCTGCCCATGCCGTTCATGTCCGACAGCGGCACGGAGGGCCACCCGCCATAGTGATAGAGATTGTGTTCGAACCCAGCGCCGCTCAAGGCGGTGCCCGCTACCAGATAAAGGAGCATGACGGCCCAGCCGAACGCTTTGTGCGGAACGAGGGCCTGCACGAACACCGACAATGCCGCGAGCAGCATCGAAACGACGAGCCCCGGAAAGACAAACCAGAGTGCATACGCTCCCAAGTCGATCTGCGTATAGCCGTGATAGAGCTGAAACAGAATCGCCGTGAGCGATGCAGCAAGGAAGCACGCAAACAGCACGAGCACGATCGCAAGGAACTTCGGCACCATGAAAGCCCCGTTCGGTGCCGCCGTCGCATCGACGATCTCGTTGATGCGGCGCTCGCGGTCGCGCCAGACCAGCTCGCCGGAGTAATAGATGGCGATGATGATCGGGAAGAGCGTGAAGGCGCCTTGCAGCACGACGATCATCGCGCGCGTGACCGGAAAGTATTCGACGCCGTTGGCCTCGATCGTGCTCGTGAGACCGCCGAATGAATTGAGCACGCCGAGCACGAGCAAAACGACGAACGCCGGGCTCTTGAAGACGTATGCCATGTCGAAGCGCGTCAGCGCGCCGAGTTGTCTCCACCGCGTCGTGCGATCGTGGCGCGGCGTCACCGGCACATGGACCGCGGGAGGCGCGACGTCAGCCTTCTTGAGCTTGCGGCGCTTGCGCGCCTTCTTGCCTTTCGCTTCGAAGCGGAAGAGCACGTAGGCAAGCGCGAACAGTACGAGCGCAATCCCGACCCACAGCAAGCGGTTGTGGAGAAGCAGGCCTTCGATCGCCGGCAGCAGCGTATTTCGCTCGGCAGCCGTCCAATAGCGCGTCGCTTGCTGGAGCGCACCGAGCGCGAAAGGATCCGCCATCGCGCTCAGCGTTTCGTACTCCGGATCGCTCAATAGCGTTTGCGACGTGAAGAACCCGACGAGGAACGCGACCACCCCGACGTATGTCCACATCATCGAGCGCGTCGCCGTTGCGAGCGCGAAGAAGCCGGCGCCCGCTACGAACAGCGTGGGCGCCGTGTACACGAACAACGCATACAGATAATGATTCGCAACGAAAGGGCCGATTTTCTCGGAATCCAGCCAGGGCATGAGAGAGCCCAAGAGAACGGCCACCGGCACGCTCGTCATCAGAATGAACGAGACGAGCCAGGCCCCGAAGAACCGTCCGACGAGATAGTCGAGCTTCGTGACGCGCGTCGACCGAATGATCGGTGCGAAGCCGGTCTCATCGTCCCGAATGACGGCATTTGCCACGAACGCCGTCAGCACGAAAACGCCGAAGACGTTCATGATGCCGACCGTCTGCAGCAACGCGAACGGCGAATTCACATCGACATTGCCGCGTGCGCCGATCTGAATCTGATCGATCGTGACCGACCCGAACGTCAGGAGGAAAAAGAGTGCGTAGCCGACGTAGAAGAGCGGCGCCCGCAACTGATAGCGCAACTCGAAGGCAGCGATCTTGAAGAGCATCGTTTGCGCCTCAGGCGGCCGCCGCCGTACGCCGCGTGCTCGAGAGCGTTGCGAAGTAGAGGTCTTCCAGCTCACCCGGCACGGACTCGAATCCGGGCTCCGGCGGATCGTCCGCGACGACGTGGATGATCGTCTTGCCGCTTCGCAGCCTCGTCGAGATCACGTTCATTCGTGCGCGATAGTCGTCGAGGTCGGCTTTGTCGATCGCGCGTTCCCACACGCGCCCCTTCAAGCTCGCGAGAAGCTCGGCAGGCGCGCCGACCTGGACGATGCGACCGTCGACGATGATCGCCATACGCGAGCACAAATCGGTGACGTCATCGACGATGTGCGTCGACAGAATCACGACGATGTTCTCGCCGATTTCGGCGAGCAGGTTATTGAAGCGGTTGCGCTCTTCCGGGTCGAGGCCCGCGGTCGGCTCATCGACAATGATGAGCGTCGGGTTTCCGAGCAACGCCTGCGCGATGCCGAAGCGCTGACGCATGCCGCCCGAAAATCCGGCGACTGGAAGCTTGCGCACGTTCCACAAGTTCACTTGGCTCAACAGCGATTCGACCACCGCCTTGCGCTCGGCGCGCTCACCGATGCCCTTGAGCACGGCGAGATGATCGAGCAGGTCGTATGCCGAGACCCGTGGATAGACGCCGAAGTCTTGCGGCAGATAGCCGAGAGTCGCCCGCAAACGCTCGGGTTGGGTGAGGACGTCGATGTCGCCGAAGCGAATGCTGCCGGCCGACGGAGTTTGCAGCGTCGCGATGCATCGCATCAGCGTCGACTTGCCCGCCCCGTTCGGGCCCAACAGTCCGAACATGCCTTTGGGGATCTCGAGCGTCGCTTCGTCGAGCGCGCGCGTTCCGTTAGGGTAGACGTGAGAGACGCTCGACAGAGTCAGCATGGAGGGCTCCGTGCTTTATGACTTGTACGCTATAAGCTTCAACCAGATGAGGATGCGGTTTCACCCAGGCGGACATCGGGCACTCGGCACCCTCCGTCAACCATGTTCGATCTACGATAAGGCCGCGGGACTCCAGTCCGGACCCCTACTAGCGGCACAGCCTATCAGGCTCGCGCCGTCATAACGCACGTATCTTGATGCTACGAAAGCGAACTTCTTCGCCCCGATCCTGCAGCAGGATACGACCGCGGCCGTCTTCACCGAAGTTCGGAAATGCACTGAACACACTCTGAGCAACGATCTTCCTGAACTCGGGCGAGCCGCGAACGTATTCGAGCACCTTGATTCCGTTCAGCCAATGTTCGACGCGGTTGTCCAGGTGGACGACGATGCGCGCATGCTGCCAATTACCGATCCTCGGCGCGATGCCGAGATTGGTCGGCATCTTCGCGCGCGGGATCAAACCGAAGAGCGAAGCGAGCGTATTCGTCGTGATCACGCCGCGGTTGAAATCGGGGTCGGCGGCATCGTCGAGCAACTGGTACTCGAGCCCGATCGCCGTATTGTTCGACGCAGAATACCGATCGCTCACGAAGTACATGATCCCGCTGTTCGCGCCGCCAGAGAGCCGAAACTCGAGTTGCAGCTCGAGCGCGGAGAAGAGCTCGTCCGTGACGATGTGGCCGCCCTCGCCTCCTGCCAATAACACGAGCTCGCCGTTCTCGATCTTCCATCCTCGGCTCGGAAACGACGTTCGATAGGCACCGCGCCAGCCCTCCGTCGTATGCCCGTCGAACAGCAAGCGCCACCCTTGCCGCCGTTCGACATCGCTCAGATCGTTCGGCAGCATGTTGCGCACGAAGAGCGTTTCGACGGGCGGCGAGCCACGCGTCGTCTCGCGAATGCGAATATTGCGCCATGAAGTTCGTCGACCGGCCTCGTCGGGGCTACCGATGCTGTGGATCTGCAGCGCGATAAATCCTTCTTTGGAAACGCCGTCGATGACGTGTGCGACCGGCGTACCGTTCACCCACGTGCGCACGGTCGTGCCGATCGCTTCGATACGAAAGTGATTCCATTCGCCCATCTTGTAGAGCCCGCGCGCGTGCGGGTTCAACGAGTTCGGATACAGCCAGCCGCGGCGCTGCTCGTCGTACACGCCGCCGCTCCAATCGCGCTCGGAAGGATCGATGTCGACCTGGTAGCCGAAGACGCGCCCTTCGTTGTAGGCGGGATCGATTGCGCTTCGAATCTGCACGCCGCTGTTGGCGGGTCCGCCGTCTTGTTTGACTTCGAACTCCAGAACGAAATCGTCGTAGCTTTTTTCCGTAGCGAGAAAGCTATTGGGCGAGTCGGTTCGGGTAGTACCGACGATCGCGCCGTTCACGGCGACATACGACGCGCTGCCGTTGACGCGTTGCCAGCCCTTGAGCGTCCTCCCGTCGAACAAGGACACCCACCCGCTTTCTTCTTCGCCTGCGGCCGAAAGGACCGTCGCTCCGAAGCAGCCGATGAGGCCGCAGATCAGACTCGCAATCAGCCGCTCAACTTTGTTGTTCATTACGAGCTCATTCTCCACCCACAACCCCACTAATCGCAGGCAAAGCCGCGGCAGCGACTCTGACTAACCGCAACTCCCTATTCCCTATCCCCTAAGTGTTAGTTCATCGGTTCGAGCTCGGCATCGGCCCAGGGTTCATGGCGCGCGTCGATCTGGCCTCGGATGTAGCGCACCGTCGAAGGCGCGACGGGTAGCGCCCGATGACCCCATGAGCGACGAATATACGTGAGGATGGCGGCGATCGTCTCGTCATCCAGCGCACGCAGCGGCGGCATCGTCGACGCGCCGCTCGTCTTGCCGTTGATTACGATACGCACGAGCGCATCGACGTTGCCGTTCACCCACCGCGAACCGACGAGCGGCGGCGCGAGGCCCTCTTGGCCTTGGCCGTCGGGTTGATGGCACGAAGCGCACACCGCGAACTCTTGTTTCCCGCGATCGAACAACTCGCGCTGCCGCTCGCTCAGCGAGGCCAGGGCTTGTGTAGTGTCGATCTGCTGACCCTGCCATCTGATGTGCTCGAGCGCTTCACGCGCTCGAGCGGCATACGCGCTGTTGCTCGCTGCGAAGGCGATCAATGCCCGCGGCTCCCGCGGCAGGAATACGGTTCGTTCTTTGCCCTTTTCACCCGGGATGAAGCGCTCCACGCCCTCGATGATCGCGGCATTCAACCATTCCTGCTCGGGATCGAGCAGACCAAGCAATCGATCGACGTTCGACGCGTCATTCGACTTCAGCACGGCAGCCGCGAGCGAGACGAGCACTGGCGTTATCGTGCCACGAGCGCGCTCGGGACTGTCCTTCAAGCGCGTGAGCAAGCGCAACTCGCGGCCGGCGGCGCTGCTCACGATCGCATCGGCCACAAAAGGCCGATCGCCCACCGCGCGCGCGAGCTCCGTGAGCAGGGGGTCGGCACCATCGGGCGGTGCGGCACCGAGCGAAAGCGCGAGCTGCTGCTGAAAGACGAGCTCGCCCCACTCGGCACGCGCTCTCAGCGCGGCAAGCGTGCGCTGCGCGTCCTTCGAGAAGAACGGTTCGGACATGCGCGCCGCCGCGACCGCAACCCGAACTTCGGGATCTTCGAGTGCCCGAGCGACGGTCGGCCAGTCGAGCGCATCCAGTCCTTCGAGTGTCCACAACGCATGCAAGCGCGCGAGCGAAGATCGCGACGAGCGCACGAGCGCTCGCAGTGCGAGCGCGGCCCCTCGATCGCCGCGTTCGACGAGCACACGCTGTGCAGTATCGCGCC
>Ga0079224_100013521_pt1 | contig 11363 bp, 10 predicted proteins | sample Stecom2015_FD_80414 | JGI IMG/M metagenome (GOLD analysis project Ga0079224, IMG submission 80414) | Agricultural soil microbial communities from Utah to study Nitrogen management - Steer compost 2015 | ecosystem: Environmental > Terrestrial > Soil > Agricultural land | place: USA: Utah...
GACGGCCGTCGTGACGGCCTCGGTGTCGACGTCGCAGAACAGGGCGATCTTCGCCTTCGTCGACTCGGGAAGCTCGCGGTCGGCGCGCAGCACGAGCGCGTCGGGCTGGATGCCGATCGAGCGGCGCGCGGCGACCGAGTGCTGCGTGGGCTTCGTCTTGAGCTCGCCCGCCGCCGCGATGTACGGGATCAGGGTGAGATGCACGAAGATCGCGTTCGTGCGCCCGACATCGACGCGGAACTGCCGGATCGCTTCGAGGAACGGTAGAGACTCGATGTCGCCGACCGTGCCGCCGATCTCGGTGATGACCACGTCGTGCTCGGGCGCGAGGCGCCGGATCGCCGCCTTGATCTCGTCGGTGATGTGGGGGATCACCTGGACCGTCGACCCGAGGTAGTCGCCGCGGCGCTCCTTCGAGATCACGTTCTGGTAGATCCGACCCGTCGTGATGTTGTTGGCCTGCGAGAGCGATTCGTCGATGAACCGCTCGTAGTGGCCGAGGTCGAGGTCCGTCTCCGCCCCGTCGTCCGTCACGAACACCTCGCCGTGCTGGAAGGGCGAGAGCGTTCCCGGATCGACGTTGATGTACGGGTCGAACTTCTGAAGGGTCACGCGAAATCCGCGCTCCTTCAGCAGCCTCCCGATCGACGCGGCCGCGATGCCCTTTCCGAGCGAGGAGACCACGCCGCCCGTGACGAAGATGTACTTGGTCGGACTCTCTTCCGTTTCGGTCATGATTCCCGTCATGCGAAGGTGGTGGATCCCTCACTCCGTAACTGCGCTTCGAGCCGGACCACGTCGTCCGGCGTATCGATTCCCGATGCGGCCGCCACGACGAGCGCGACCCCGATGCGGAGCCCCCCCTCGAGGGCCCGTAGCTGCTCGAGCCGTTCCGTCCGCTCCAGCGGCGAGGGTGCCATGCTCACCCATCGTGCCAGCGCGTCCCGCGTGTAGCCATAGATGCCCACGTGCCGAAGAAACGGCGCGGCGCCGAGTGCTCGCCCCCCCACCGCGCCGTCCCGAGCGTGCGGGATCGGCGCGCGGGAGAAGTAGAGCGCGGCACCGCCCTCCGCCCGGGCGACCTTGACCACGGAATGGTCGTGGTACGCTTCCTCGGTCTCGATCGGTGCGGCGCACGTGCCCACGTCCCATCCGCCGTCCACGACGAGCGCGACCGTGCGGCGGACGTGCTCTGGGTCGATCAGCGGCTCGTCCCCCTGGATGTTCACGATGTGCTCGTACGCTCTGAACGCCGGCCGCTCCGCGACCTCGGCGACGCGGTCCGTGCCGGACGGGTGATCGGGCGAAGTCAGCTCCACCGGCGCGCCCAGCCCGCGGCAGACCTCCGCGATGCGGCTCGAGTCGGTGGCGATCACGACGTGGTCGAGGACGTCCATGGCCTTCACTCGGTTCCTGACCCATTCAATCAGCGGGCGACCGAGGATGGGGTGGAGGGGCTTTTCAGGGAGACGGGACGACGCGAGCCGGGCGGGGACGACCCCCAGGACCCGGCCGCTCAAGGGGCCCCTCCGGGGCCACGGACGCGCGACTTGCATGCAAAATTCACGCCAAGAAACGTACCGAGTGGGGGAAGGTGGGTCAATCCAAAGCCACCCGAAGCAGGCGCCCGTGGAGGTCGACAGGGGGCGGAGGAGCGGCGGTATGCGTTCAGCGACCGGACAGGAAGTTCGCGAGCAGCCGCGGCCCCATCTCACTGAACAGGGATTCCGGGTGGAACTGCACGCCCCAGAGCGGAAGGTCCCGGTGGCGCATCGCCTGGATCTCGTCCTCATCCTCGATGTCGGTGCTCCACGCGACTGGCACCAGGACGTGGGGTAGCGCCCCGGCGTCGGTGACGAGCGAATGGTAGCGCGCGACCGAAAGGCGTTCCGGCAGCCCCGAGAAGAGGCCCTCGCCGGTGTGACGCACCGGGCCCGTCTTTCCGTGCATCGTGCGGCGGGCCCGCACGGTGCGTCCGCCGAAGGCTTCGCCGAGACTCTGGTGTCCGAGGCAGACCCCGAGCACGGGAGTGCCCTCCGCACCGATCTCCCGGAAGACGTCGACGCTCACGCCGGCATCCGCGGGCGTGCCGGGCCCCGGCGAGACCACGATCCGATCGGGGCGGAGGGCCCGGAGCTCGTCGATGGAGCGCTCGTCGTTCCGCACGACCACCGGATCGGCTCCGAGCTGGCCCAGCATCTGAACCAGGTTGAACGTGAACGAGTCGTAGTTGTCGATGACGAGGAGCATGGCGTACCACGGCTGATCGGATCGGCCGGCCCGTAGGGGTCGCGGCGCGGGCCGGAATATAGAAGTCCGTTCAAGGGGCGGTGGCCGCCCGCGGGGCGATGCCGCGGCTCATCGGTCCGCCGAAGCAAAGTAGCATGCCGCGAGGACGGGATCCCCGACGGCAGGCCGCCGGTGAACACTCCGGCGCCCAGATCCGTATCAAGGACCGCGTCCACCAGGGCCGGGAGGGGTCGTGTTCCAACACTGTCTGATTTGCGCCGCCCCGTTCGGGGAGAACCACGAGCTCGAGCATTTTCCGCGGGCGCGGCGGGTCGCCTTCGACCCGGAGCGTGGGCGACTCTGGGCCGTGTGCGACCGCTGTCGGCGATGGTCGCTCGCGCCGATCGAGGATCGGTGGGAGGCGCTGGAGGAGCTGGAGCGGGTGACCCGCGACCGCGCCCGTCCGCTCGCCGCGACCGACAACATCGCGCTGTTCCGGCTCGGCCCGGTCGAGATCGTGCGGGTGGGACGGGCCGAGCTCGCGGAGGAGGCGTGGTGGCGTTACGGCCGCGAGCTGACGACGCGGAAGCGCACCTGGGACCGGCTGGGGCTCGCGGGCACCCTCGGTGCGGGGGCGGTGGTGGCCGGCGGTTGGGCCACCGGCGGCATCACCTTCGTCGGGATGTGGTTCCTCATGGGTCACGGGAGCGAGGGTCTCAGGGACGGCGCCCGCTGGCTCCGCTTCGGCAGCTCCGCGTGGCGAGGCGACGAGGAGTGTGAGGCGTGCGGCTTCCGGATCCGGACCATGCCTTTCCGTGACCGGGCCCAGATCGGCCTGCTGCCGGCGTCGACCGGCGAAGGGATCGAGGTGGCGGCGCGCTGCCCACGCTGCGGCCGGTACCGGGATGGGGGGCTGCGTCTGAGCGGGGACCCGGCGTCCCGCACGCTCAGGCGGCTTCTGGCGTACCACCACTTCGCAGGGGCGTCGGAGCGCCGGGTCATGGCGGCGGCGACCCTCATCCGGGAGGCGGGGTCACCGGCTGCGCTCGGGCGGATCGTCGTGAAGGACGGCCGACGTCTCGGGGACCTCCAGCGCACGGGTGGCATCGCCCTCGAGATCGCGGCGAACGAGTCGTCGGAGCGGCACCTGCTGAGCCTCGAGCTGGCGGAGCTGCAGGCGCACTGGCGACGGGAAGAGGAGTTGGCGTCGATCGTCGACGGGGAGCTCACGCCCCTGCCCCTGATCGAGCGGGCCCGGAGGCGTGTGACCGGAGCCTCGGCGGGCGGCACGCCGCACTGAGCGATCCCGCGTCGAGGCGAGGACTCCCTGCGTCCGGATCGACGGCCGCGCGCGTCTGCTGCGCGCATCCAGAGATCAGTAGTCGACCGGCCTCAGGTAGAACTCGCCGATCGCGCTCGACGAGAGCACGGCTACCGTCGGAAGCTCCCGCTTCCAGTGCGTGGACCGGAGCCGGCGCGACACGACCTCGACGGCGCCGCGCTCGAAGCCCAGGGCGTGGAGATCGTCGATCCGGTATCCGCCGAGGAGCCCGTTCAGAATCGGATCGGCGAGATGGTACGAGACGCCGAGCTCATCCTCGTCGTGCACGCCCTGGACGAGGTCGGCGCTCGCCGGCTTGTCCACGATCACGTCGGGCACCCCCAGATGGCGGGCCAGCGCCCATACCTGGGTCTTGAACAAGTCCCCGAGCGGGTTGATGGGCGGCGAGTCGTCGGCGTGCCAGGTGAAGTAGCCGAGCAGCCGCTCGCTCTTGTTGCCGGTGCCGAGGGGGAGCGCGTCGATCTTGGCCCCCTGGTCGAACAGGATCACCGCCCGCAGGCGCGCCATCAGATTGCCCTTCCTGAGCGGCGACACGTCCGGCTCGTAACGCTCCACGTACCGATCGATGGGTTCCGAGATGTCGATGGTACGTGCCTCGGCTCCGACCGCGTCGAGCGCCAGGCCGGCGTGCTCCAGGCTCTCCGGGCTGGACGTACGGTATGGTAGCCGGAAGCCGTGGACGTTCTCCGGCCCGAGCGCGCGGCACGCGAGGAAGAGCGAGACGGCGGAGTCCACCCCGCCGGAGACGCCCACCACAACCCGGTCGAAGCTCCGACGGCGTCGCACCTCCTCGCGGATGAACTCGATCAGCGTCCGCTCCACCAGATCGAGGTCGAGCGCCAGGTCCTCCAGGGCGGCGCGCTCGCGTGCGCGCGGTCCCCCCGTCGCGACGCGCCCGAGCATCGGCCGCGCCGCCGGCAGGTCCTGCGTCGCGCCGGCCTCGCCGTCGGCAACGGGCTCTTCGTCGGGGCGTACGGCGCGCGCCCGCGCGCGCTCCAGGGACCGCTCCAGATGCGGAAGCGCTTGACCGAGGTCCGCCAGCAGGGGCGCCGCCCCGCGTGCCCGCTCGATGGCCGCGCCTTCCATGAGGGCGACGGTGACGCCTTCCTCGAAGAGCGGCCCGCGCGCCAGCTCCTCGCCGCCCGGCCCGACGGCCAGCGAACCTCCCGGGAAGAGCTTGCCGCCTTCGGACCCCGCCAGCTGCGCCACGGCCACGAACACGCCGTGCTCGAGCGCCATGTCCGGGGCGAGGCGGTCCCACCGGGCGAGATTCGCCGGGCGCCCGCCGGAGCGGGGCTCGAAGCCCCGCGACGGCGACGCGCTGAGCACCAGCAGGAGCTCGGCGCCACCGAGGGCGAGGATCGTGCCCGGCATCGAGTGCCAGGCGTCCTCGCACACCAGCATTCCCAAGCGGCCGAACCGTGTGTCGAACGCATCCACCGCGTCCCCGGGATCGACGAAACGCCCCTCGTCGAACACGCCGTATGTCGGAAGGAAGATCTTGCGGTGAACGTGACGGACCTTCCAGGTGGCCTCGCCCGGCTCGAGGTACGCTCCGCTGTTGTGGATGCGCCGGCTGCGCCGCTCGTAGAAGCCCAGCACAACGTCCGGCGCGTCGGCGGGCGGCGCCCCCAGCGCGTCGACGAGCTCGTCGACCGTCATGGCCGCTTCGGCCACGCCGCCTTCCAGGAAGTATCCGCTGAGCGCGGCTTCGGGAAAGACGAGGATGTCGGATCGCTCGGCCTCGTCGGCCACAATCGACCGTACACGCCCGACGTTGCGCGCTACGTCACCCTTGTGGGGCTTGATCTGGACCAGCCCCACACGGAGGGGTGACGCGCCATGACCTGAATCCATGGGATCGATACGCTTCCTGAAAGGACGCTGTTGTGGAAAAAAGTCCGGTGAGGCCGGGCAGCCACCATCCCGGATCCGAGACGCCGTCCCGGACGGGCATGCGCCCACTCCCGCGCCGTTGCCCGCGGTTGCGAGCGGCCCGTCTAAGGTATCTGTTTGGCGCGGTGGTTGCAGTGTGGCTACGGCGCACCGCTCGTGAGGAACGTCCTGCTTCCACGGGGGGTTACAATGCCGAAGCGAACCGTCAGATCCAAAGGCGCCTCATGAAGACCAGAATCGTCGCAGCGCTCCTCCTCGCCCTGGGCCTCCAGGCGGTGCCCACCTCTGCGCAGCAACAGCGGATGAGCCGCAACGCGACGGCCCAGCAGTCCAATGCGGTCGAGGTGCTCTCGGGCGCCGTCGAGGCGATCTCGAGCATGCACATGGAGGAGTTCAACGACTCCATACTGTGGGAGGCGGCGATCGATGGCCTGGTCGAGTCCCTCAACGATCCGTACGCCGAGCTCTTCACGCCCGAAGAGGCGAGCGAGTGGGAGGAGTCCACGACCGGCAACTATTCGGGCATCGGGCTCTCGATCACGCTCCTGAACGAGCAGGTCACGGTGACTGGCGTCTTCCGAGGGTTCCCCGCGAGCCAGGTCGGCATCATGGTGGGCGACGTCATCGTCGGCGTGAACGGGCACGACGCCTCCTCGTGGACCACCGACATGACGGCCGATTCCATTCGGGGACCTGCCGGTACCGAGGTGCACGTCCGGGTGAAGCGCACGGGGCACGATGATCCGGTCGCGTACGACATCACGCGGGAGGAGGTGCACGTCCCGGCGGTGAGCTATGGAGTGCTGCGCGAGGGGATCGGATACGTGATCATGGACCGGGTGGCGCGGAACGCCGCCCAGGAGATGAACGCGGCGCTGCAGGAGCTCGGGGACCAGCGCGGGTTGATCATCGACCTCCGGCGCAATCCGGGTGGTTTCCTCGACGAGTCCCTCATGCTCGCGGACCTCTTCCTCGAGCCGGGATCGACGCTCGCCAGCACCGTGCAGCGGGCTCCGGGCGCTCCGGCCGACCGGCCCGAGACGGATTCCTTCACCGACCGCTGGCCGCAGCAGGTGCCGGACCTGCCCATCGTGATCCTCGTGGACGAGTACACGGCTTCCGGTGCGGAAATCCTCGCGGGCGCACTGCAGGACTATGACCGCGCCGTGGTGCTGGGGCAGCGTACCTTCGGGAAGGGCGTCGTGCAGACCGTCATGCCCCTGCCCCAGGGCCGCCGGCTCCGCTTCACCACCGGCTCATGGCTGACGCCGCTCGGCCGGTCGCTGCAGCGGGCGCGTGACCAGGAGATGCGTCCGCTCCCCGAGAACGTGGACACGCTCCGGCGGGTCACCACGCCCGGAGGGCGCACGCTCGTGGACGGGGGCGGGATCTTCCCCGACCTCGAGATGCGGGACGATACCCTCACCACGGTAGAGCAGCAGTTCCTGCGCACGTCGGCGGAAGCCGAGTTCCCGATCGGGCAGAGGATCGTGGAGTACGCGTTCGAGCTCGCGGCTGGCCGGACCAGCGCCGGCGGCAAGCCCGGGCTGACCGAAGAGGAGTTCGAGGGCTTCCTCGGATCGCTCTCGGAACAGGGGCTCGCGCCCGAGACATACGCGAGCGCCGAGGTCCGGTCCTATCTGGAGTGGAGGCTTCGGGTGGCGGTCGCGCAGCGCATGGACGACATCGGCGCCGAAGCGGATTACCGCACCGAGCGGGATCCGGTTCTGCGGGAGGCCGTCCGCCTCCTGACCACGAGTGCCACGCAGGCGGACCTTTTCTCCGCGGTCGAGCAGGCCGAGACGCGCACGGGCGAGGTCCCCTGAGGCCTTCCCCGCGGCGCCGTCACCCGCGGGGGTGAAAGCGCCGGTGGACGTCGCGCAGGTAGGCCCGGTCCAGGTGCGTGTAGATCTCCGTCGTGGAGATGTCGGCGTGACCCAGCAGCTCCTGAACCGCGGCCAGGTCCGCCCCGCCCTCGATGAGGTGGGTCGCGAACGTGTGGCGCAGCGTGTGCGGCGAGATGTCGCGCCCCAAACCCGCACGACGGCCCGCCTCGCGTACGATGCTCCACACCGATTCCCTGCGGATCGGCCCGCCGCGGGCGTTCAGGAACACCCGCCCCTTTCCGCCCCCGGTGTCCAATCGGGGCCGGACCTCGCGCAGATAGCGGCCCAGCGCCCGGAGGGCGGGAGCGCCCACGGGCACGAGGCGTTCCCTGGATCCCTTCCCGAAGACGGTGGCGAAGCCTTCGTCGAGCTCCAGAGCGGGTAGACCGAGATCGGCCAGCTCCGAGACCCGAATGCCGGACGCGTAGAGGAGCTCCAGGATGGCGCGGTCGCGCCAGTAGAGCGCGTGGTCCGGATCCGGTGCGTCCAGGAGCCTCGCCACCTCGTCGAGGCTCAGGTGGTCGGGTAGCTTGCGCCCGGCCCGCGGCGCCTGGATGTGCTCGGTCGGATCGGCGGCCAGGACGCCCTCCGCGAGCAGGAATGCAAAGTAGGTGCGCGCCGCCGAGCGCGCCCGCCGGATGGAAGGCGGAGCGAGCCCCTGGTCCCGTAGGATGTAGATCCACGACCGGATCAGCTCGGGGGAAACCGCTTCCGGGGTGGCCACGCCCTCCGCGCGGCAGAAGGCGAGGAGCCGCCCGAGATCGCCCAGGTAGGCGGAGACGGTGCGCTCGGAGAGGCCGCGCTCGAACGACATGTAGTCGCGGAACTGCTCCACGCGGAACGCCCTCGGCGCCTCACTCATCCGGAGGAGGGTGACGGGTGCGCCACCACCATAGCGTCACCAGCACGACGAGCACCGCGGCGACGGTCCCCAGCGCGCTGTTCAGCCGCCCGAGCAGCGCCGTGAGCAAGCCCAGGTTCCGGCCCGCCCACGCTCCGAGATAGACCAGACCACCGTACCAGACGGCGGAGGCCGCCGCCAATGGAATCGCCACGGGCAGGAACTTGCGGTGCGTCACGCCCGCAAAGACGGGAACGACCGCCCGCAGGCCCGGCAGGAAGCGCGTCAGGAAGATGGCAGGCAGTCCCCACCGTGCGTAGAAGACCGCCATGCGCGCCATCTGGTGCGGGGCCAGGAGGCGACGGCCCCACCCGCGCTCGAAGAAGGTCCGGCCATGCGTGTATCCCACACGGTACATGATCAGGGCGGAGCCCACGTTCGCCAGCCAGGTCACCGCGAAGACCGTGCGCGCGTCGAGCGTGCCCACCTCGGAGAGGAGCCCCCCGAGCGCCACGAACGTGTCGGCGGGAACGGCGGGCACGATATTCTCCAGGGCCGCGCCGAGCGCGAGCAGCAGGTAGGTGAGCTCCGGCGGCACCGCCGTCATCCATGCGAGGAATCTCGTCATGGCGCGACGTCCGGAGGCTCGCCGACCACGGTCAGAGCGGGACCACCTCGCCCGCGCTCGAGTACATGGCGATGCGCTCCACCAGGGCCACCGCGTGGACGGCCAGGCCCTCACTCCGTCCGATCCACCCCATCCCTTCGTTCGATTTTCCCTTCACGGACACCCGGTCGGCGTCGATGTCCATCGCCGCGGACAGCCGTTCCGCCATGGCGCGCGCGTGCGGGGCGACCCGCGGCCGCTCGCAGACGACCGTGGTGTCGACGTTGACCACCCGGTAGCCGCCCTCGCGCAGCACGGCGGCGGACCGGGTCAGGAGGTCGATCGAGTCCGCGCCGCGCCACCGCTCCTGGTCGGGCGGAAAGTGCCGGCCGACGTCCCCCAGGCCGGCCGCGCCGAGGATGGCGTCGATGATCGCGTGCGCCACGGCGTCTCCGTCCGAGTGGCCGGCGAGCCCCGGATGGTCCGGGATGTGCACGCCTCCGAGCACCAGCGGGCGCCCTTCCTGGAAGCGGTGGGAATCGTAACCGCTGCCGATTCTCAAGGCGTGGCCGCCGCTCCGTCCCACCCGCGCACGGCGAGGCACACGTTGTGGCCGCCGAAACCGAAGGAGTTGGACAGGGCCAGGCCGACGGGCCGCTCCATCGCGCCTCCGTGCGCGTATTCCAGGTCGCAATCGGGGTCCGCCGCCTGGAAGTTGATCGTCGGCGGGATTCTGCCTGTGCGGCACACCAGGATGGAAACGATGGTTTCGAGGGCTCCGGCCGCTCCGAGGAGATGGCCCGTGGCGCCTTTGGTCGAGCCCACCACGATCTCGCGTGCCCTGGCGCCGAGCACCTCCTTGATCGCCTCGGTCTCGATGGCGTCGGCCATCGTCGAGGTGCCGTGGGCATTGATGTAGTCCACGTCGCCCGCCTCGATGCCGGCGTGGCGCATCGCCATCCGCATGGCGGCTTGCGCTCCGATCCCGCCCGGCGGCGGCGCGGTGATGTGATGGGCGTCGGCCGATAGACCGTAGCCCACGATCTCCCCGAGGATCTCCGCGTCCCTGGCACGGGCGTGCTCGAGCGACTCGAGCACCAGCGCACCGGCCCCCTCCCCCATCACGAACCCGTCCCGCCCGGCCGAGAAGGGCCGGCTCGCGCCCTCGGGATCGTCGTTGCGCGTCGACATCGCCTTCATAGCCGAGAAGCCGGCGAACGTCATGGGCGTGATGGTGGCTTCGGCACCGCCCGCGATCATGATGTCCGCGTCTCCGTACTTGATGTGCCGCATGGCGTCGCCGATGGCGTGCGCCGACGACGCGCACGCGGAGACGGTCGCGTAGTTCGGCCCTCGCAGACCCCAGCGGATGGAGATCAGCCCCGCGGAGATATCGGGAATGAACATCGGGATGAAAAAGGGACTGACCCGGTTCGGGCCCTGCTCGATGAGCTTCCTGTGCTGCTCCTCGAACGTGGAGATGCCGCCGATGCCGCTGCCGAACACGACCCCGAAGCGATCCCGGTCCAATGACTCCGGCATCTCCCCGAGCCCCGCGTCCCTCAGGGCCTCGGCGGAAGCGGCCACGGCGAACTGCGAGACGCGGTCGTGGCGCTTCACCTCCCGCTTCTCGAGGTGGGCGAGCGGATCGAAACCCTTCACCTCGCACGCGATGCGGCAGGCGAAGTCCTCCGTGGCGTCCCAATGGGTGACGGGGCCGCCGCCGCTCGTACCGTCCAGGAGGTGGCTCCACATCGACTCGACGTCGTTGCCGACCGGGGACACGACGCCCATCCCCGTGACCACGACGCGTCGCGCCCCGTTTGAAGTGCCCGAAGTCATGCCGTTCGATCCACCCGGTCTCGTGTCAGCTCTGCGAATGCTTGTTCAGATACGTGATCGCGTCCCCGACGGTCCGCATCTGCTCGGCGTCCTCGTCCGGGATGTCGATGCCGAACTCCTCCTCGAACGCCATGACGAGCTCTACCGTGTCCAATGAGTCCGCCCCGAGGTCCTCCACGAACGACGCGTCGTTGGTGACCTTCTCGGGCTCGACGCCCAGCTCGTTGATGATGATCTCTCGGACCCGGGCCTCGGTGGGCTCGCTCATGTCGCCTCCTGGTGTGTGAAACGCGGTGTATCTGGAATGATGGAAAAACGGCGCGACGTGACGTAGCTACATCACCATCCCGCCGTCGACGGCCAAAACCTGGCCGGTAATGTAGCGCGCCGCCGGGCCGACGAGAAACCGCGCGGCACCCGCGATGTCGGCCGGCTCGCCAAGGGATCCCAGAGGAATGGCGCCCCGCAGCTTCTCGACCTGCGCCTCCGAGAGCGCGTCGGTCATGTCGGTCCGGATGAAGCCGGGGGCGAGTGCGTTGCAACGGATGCCCCGTGTGGCCAGCTCCTTGGCCACGCTCTTGGTCATGCCGACCAGGCCCGCCTTGGACGCGGCATAGTTCACCTGGCCGGCGTTTCCGGTGAGCCCCACGACGGACGTGATGTTGAGGATCACGCCGTCGCGGCGCTTCATCATTCCGCGTGTGACGGCACGCGTGAACA
>Ga0079224_100013522_pt1 | contig 11363 bp, 12 predicted proteins | sample Stecom2015_FD_80414 | JGI IMG/M metagenome (GOLD analysis project Ga0079224, IMG submission 80414) | Agricultural soil microbial communities from Utah to study Nitrogen management - Steer compost 2015 | ecosystem: Environmental > Terrestrial > Soil > Agricultural land | place: USA: Utah...
CCCTGTCGTCAACATCGATGGCGTCGACATCATGGTGGATGACGATCGCATGCCGATTGCGCCTGACCAGAAGATCGAGCACAAGATGGTGCGCTTCCGCACCCTCGGCTGCTACCCCCTGACCGGTGCGGTGGAATCCCACGCCACCACCCTGCCGGAGATCATCCAGGAGATGCTGCTGACAACGACATCGGAACGTCAGGGACGCCTGATCGACAGCGACCGTTCCGGCTCAATGGAAGACAAGAAGCGCAAGGGGTACTTCTGATCTCTTCGCAACCCAATCAGTAACGGCAGGCGTCCCCGCCTGTCTGTAACATGCACACTGCAGGTTCTAACACTATGTCGCACCAATCGGATCTTATCAGTACGGACATCAATGCCTACCTGGCCCAGCACGAACGCAAGGAACTGCTGCGACTGCTGACCTGTGGCAGCGTCGACGACGGCAAGAGCACGCTGATCGGCAGGCTGCTGCACGACTCCAAGATGATCTACGAAGACCAGCTCCAGGCCATCAAGGCGGACAGTGTGAAGTCCGGCACCACCGGTGACGAGATGGACCTGGCGCTGCTGGTGGATGGTCTGCAGGCGGAGCGTGAACAGGGCATCACCATCGACGTGGCCTATCGCTATTTTTCCACCGCCAAGCGCAAGTTCATCATCGCCGACACCCCCGGCCACGAACAGTACACCCGCAACATGGCCACCGGCGCCTCCACCTGCGATCTGGCAGTGATCCTGATCGACGCCCGGCATGGTGTGCAGGTACAGACGCGTCGCCACAGCTTTATTTCCTCGCTGCTGGGCATCAAGCACATCGTGGTGGCCATCAACAAGATGGACCTGGTGGGCTATAGCCAGGAAGAATTCGAGAAGATCAAGGCGGACTACCTGACACTGGCCAGCAAGCTGCAGAAAGCAGACTTCTATTTCATTCCCATGTCGGCGCTCAAGGGCGACAACGTGGTCAACCCCAGCGAGCAGATGCCGTGGTATGACGGTCCAACGTTGATGTCCCTGTTCGAGACCGTGGAGATCGCCAAGAACCGCAACCTCAAGGACCTGCGCTTCCCCGTGCAGTACGTCAACCGCCCCAACCTGAACTTCCGCGGCTTCTGCGGCACGCTGGCCTCCGGCGTGGTGCGCAAGGGCGACGAGATCATGGTATTGCCATCCGAGAAGAAAAGCCGGGTCAAATCCATCGTCACATATGACGAGGAACTGGAAGCCGCCTTTACCGACATGGCCATCACGCTGACGCTGGAAGACGAGATCGATATCAGCCGCGGGGACATCATCGTCCACAGCGACAACTATCCGGTCGTAACCGATACCTTCCACGCCACCGTGGTGTGGATGGCGGAGCAGCCCATGCTGCCGGGCAAGCTGTATGACTTCAAACTCGGCCCCAGAACCGTCAGCGGCCGCTTCCGCACGCTGCAGTACCAGATCGACGTCAACACGCTGGAGAAGGGTCCGGCTCCCACCCTGGAACTGAACGGCATCGGCGAATGTGAGATCAACACCGAGCAGGAGGTATGCGTCGACAGCTATGCTGCCAACCGCAATACCGGCGCCTTCATCGTCATCGACCGGCTGACCAACGCCACCATCGGCGCCGGCATGATCAGCGTCACCCAGGCCGATTCCACGCTGCATACGCATTCCTCCCACAGCACCCTGCATGTGACACGCGAGGAGCGCGCTGCCCGTTACGGCCAGAACGCAGCCACCGTGGTGTTCACCGGTCTGTCCGGCTCGGGCAAATCTACTCTGGCCCATGGTCTGGAACGCCGCCTCTTCGACATGGGCCGGGTGAGCACAGTGCTGGACGGCAAGACCATGCGCCTGGGCATCAGCAAGGACTTGCCCCACGACCAGGCCGGCCGTGCAGAGAACCTGCGTCGCAGTGCGCATATCGCCCGCGTGATCAACGAGTCGGGGATGATCTGCTGCGCCGCCTTTGTGGCCCCGAACAAGGAATCACGGGAGCATGCGCTGAACGTCATTGGCCGCGAGAACTGCTATATCGTGCACCTGAATCCGCCCCTGGATGTGTGCAAGCAGCGTGATCCGAGCGGCCTGTATGCGGCCTGGGAGCTGAACCCCGAGGCAGTGGTCGACCTGCCAGGCGTCTCGTTCACCTACGACGAGCCCGAAGATGCAGACCTGATGTTGGACACTTCGGCCGAGTCGGTCGACGAGTGCATCAACAAGGTGGTTCGCCTGCTGCGCAGCAAGAAAGTCATCTGATCCAGCCGCGCCGGCTCCTTCACAGGGCCGGCGTTTGCTCGCATAATGATGGCAAGTCCGGCCACAGCCGGAGCCGCTACGGAATCTCATGAAGAAGGTATTTCAGTTCATAGGCTGGCCTGCAGTCGCCGGGATACTTTTCGCGGTCATCGTGCTGCAATACCAGCAGATCGACAGACTGGGCAAGTTGCTGACTCCGGTAGCAGCCCCTCAGCCCGCCCCCGTGGTCGCCGAGGACAACTCCCCCTTCTCGCTTGCCGAAGCCGTGGACCGGGCGGCGCCTTCCGTTATCAGCATCCACTCGACCATTCGCCAGCAGATCCAGCTGCCACCGCCCGAGGAGATTCCTCCGGCCCTGCGCAACCTGCTGCAGAACATTCCTGCCGAGCGCTCCTACAGCAGCCTTGGCTCCGGTGTCATTGTCAGCGAGCAGGGGCACATCCTCACCTCTCTGCACGTGATCGAAGGCGCGGAAGACATCGAGGTACGCTTCGGCGACACCAACAGCCAGACCTTTATCAGCGCGGCACGGCTGGTCGGATCCGATCCCAATACCGACCTGGCCCTGTTGCAGGTGGTGGAGGATCTGCCGCTGCCGCCCCCCATTCCGGTCGGCTCGTCCGATGACGTCCGTGTGGGCGACACCGTGCTCGCCATCGGCTTTCCCAGCCAGGAGTTGATCAGCCAGAAGTCTGTCTCCCGAGGCATCGTCAGTGCCCTGGGCATTCCGCAGAACGGTCTGCCGATCGTGGAATATATCCAGACCGATGCCGCCATCAACTATGGCAACTCGGGTGGCGCCCTGGTCAACTCCAGGGGCGAACTGATCGGCATCAACTCCTTTATCTACTCCCAGTCCGGCGGTTCCGACGGCATCGGCTTCGCCGTCCCTATCAACAAGGCGATGGGCGTCGTGGAGCAGTTGATTGCCTATGGCGAGGTGTCGCCCGGCTATCTGGGCGTGGTGACAGGGGAGATGCTGACCCGGGAGAGCAGCCTCAATTTCTTTGGCCGTCCTGATGTGGAGGGGCTGCTGGTGGAGCACGTCAACGAGGACAGCCCGGCACAGGCGTCGGGGATCAAGCCGGGCGATGTGATGGTGGCAATCGATGGCGAGCCGATCGACAACGTGATCGCCGCTGTCGACCAGATCAATCGCAAGGCGCCGGGAGAGATAGTCGATCTGAGCGTCTACCGGGAGGGCGAGACCCTGATCATCCCGGTCCAGCTGGGCGAAGGCACCGCCCAGTACCGCATCCCGCAAATCCCGCTATAGTCTATTTACGGTAATCGGCCGAGGCCGCGTGCGCTTCCAGAAACTCGTTGGAGGCCAGCTCGCTGGCAATCTCTGCCAGTGCCGCAGCGCCCTGGTGTGAACACTGGATGATCGACGAGCGCTTCTGGAAGTCATATACCCCCAGTGCCGAGAAGAATCGCGCTGTCCCGGAGGTGGGCAGCACGTGGCTGGGCCCCGCACAATAGTCGCCCAGGGCCTCGGCAGTGTAGCGGCCGAGGAACAGCGCCCCGGCGTGGGTGACGTGTTGCATCAGGGCCTGCGGATCCGCCACGCTCAGCTCCAGGTGCTCCGGCGCAATCCGGTTGCTGACCTGCGCGGCTTCTTCCAGGGAGGAGGTGAGGATGAACATGCCGCGGTTGGCCAGGGAGCGGGCAATGATCTCCCGCCGTGGCAGTGTCGGCAGCAGCCGTGCAATGCTCTCGCGAACCTGCTGCAGATAGCTCTCACTATTGCTGATGAGAATGGACTGGGCCTGCTCGTCGTGCTCGGCCTGGGAGAAGAGGTCCATGGCGATCCAGTCCGGATCCGTCTGCCCGTCGCAGATGATGGTCAGCTCGGAAGGCCCCGCGATCATGTCGATGCCGACATCCCCAAAAACCTGCTTCTTGGCCACCGTCACGTAGATGTTGCCCGGGCCGGTGATTTTGTCCACCCGGGGGATGCTCTCTGTGCCATAGGCCAGCGCTGCAATAGCCTGGGCGCCGCCAACGGTGAACACCCGGCTCACGCCAGCCAGAGCAGCCGCGGCGAACACCAGATCACCTGCTTCCGTCCAGGCCGTGGGCACCACCGCAATAATCTCCGCCACGCCTGCCACCTGGGCCGGCACGGCATTCATCAGCATGGAGGACGGATAGTTGGCCTTGCCGCCTGGCACATAGATGCCGACACGATCCAGCGGACTGACCTTCTGGCCATAGACCGAGCCATCCGCATCCTCATATTGCCAGGAGCCCTGCTTCTGCCGCTCGTGGTACTCGCGGATTCTCTGCGCGGCGCTACGCAGCGCGGCGGCCTGGGACTCGGGCAGACGCTGCAGGCTGATCTCCATCTGCTTGCGGGTCACACACAGCTCGCTCATTGACGCCACGTCCGGGCGGTCGAAGCGGCGGGTATATTCCAGCACGGCAGCGTCACCGCGGGTGCGCACGTCTTCAACGATGCCAGACACCACCGCATTGAGTTCTGGATTGCCGAGCATGGCACGGTTGAGGCGAGCCTTGAGAGCGGCACCAAAGTCCTCGTCGTTGCTGCGAAGTGTAGGGATTACGGGAATTTCCATGACTCAGGGACCAGACAGGGTAAACAGGAAAGATCAGGGGCGCGAACTGGCTTCAACGGCGTCGGACAGTCGCTGCAGCAAGGGTTTGATAATAACATGCTTCATCTTCATCGCGGCCTTGTTGACGATGATGCGCGAGCTCACCGGCGCTATGAGATCCAGGGGTTCCAGGCCGTTGGCCTTCAGGGTGTTGCCGCTGTCGACGATGTCGACAATCAGGTCGGCCAGGCCCATGGAGGGAGCAAGCTCCAGGGCACCATTGAGCTTGATGAGATCGATCTGGATGCCCTGCTCGGCAAAGTACCTGCGGGTAATGTTGGCGAACTTGGTGGCGACCTTCACCCGCCCGGTGACCGGCGCGGCACCCACCGGTGCGGCCGTCATCAGGCGACAGGTGGCCAAGCGCAGGTCGAGTGGCTCATAGAAGCCCTCACTGCCGTACTCCATCAGCAGGTCCTTGCCCACCACGCCGATGTCCGCGCTGCCGAACTCCACATAGGTGGGCACGTCAGAGCCGCGGATCACCATCACCTGCACATTCGGCACCGTGGTGTCGAAGATCAGTTTGCGGCTTTTGTGGATGTCCTCCAGCGGCGCGATGCCGGCGCGCTCGAAAAGTGGCAGTACTTCCTCGAGGATGCGTCCCTTGGTCAGGGCTATGACGATTTTGTCGTTGGCGCTCATGGTTGGTCTGTCATTATCCCGTTCAGGCGGGCACGCGGCGAATACGCGCACCCAGTAGCTGCAGTTTTTCCTCAATGCACTCATATCCGCGGTCGATGTGGTAAATGCGATCGACGACTGTCTGGTTTTCCGACACCAGGCCGGCAATGATCAGACTCGCGGAGGCGCGCAGATCCGTTGCCATGACCGGCGCACCCTTGAGTGAAGGCACGCCGTTGACGATGACGGTGTTGCCTTCCACATGCATGGAGGCACCCATTCGGTTCATCTCGTGCACGTGCATGAAGCGGTTTTCGAATACCGTCTCGGTGATGGACCCGGTGCCCGAGGCAATAGCGTTGAGCGCCGTGAACTGGGCCTGCATGTCCGTGGGGAATGCCGGATAGGGCGCCGTGCGCAGCGACACGGAGCGCGGTCGCTTGCCGTGCATGTCCAGCTCGATCCAGGTGTCGCCCACCTTGATGTCGGCACCGGCCTCTTCCAGCTTGCTCAGGACCGCTTCCAGAATATCCGGACGGGTATCCTTCACCTTGATCCGGCCGCGCGTAGCCGCAGCGGCAATCAGGTAGGTACCGGTCTCGATGCGGTCAGGCATGACCGCGTAACTGCAGCCGTGAAGGGTCTTGACCCCTTCCACCACGATAGTGTCGGTGCCCTGCCCGCTGATCTTTGCGCCCATGGCGATCAGGCAGTTGGCCAGGTCGACAACTTCCGGCTCGCGCGCCGCGTTCTCGATGGTGGTCACACCGTCCGCCAGCGTTGCGGCCATCATGACGTTCTCCGTACCGGTCACGGTACACAGGTCCATGAAGATGTGGGCGCCCTTCAGGCGGCCGTCCACTGACGCCTTGATATAGCCATCCTCGACAGCGATCTTCGCGCCCATCTTCTCCAGGGCACTGATGTGCAGGTTGACCGGTCGGCTGCCGATGGCACAACCACCAGGCAAGGCCACCTCTGCCTGCCCGTAGTGGGACAGCAGCGGACCGAGCACCAGGATGGAGGCACGCATGGTCTTGACCAGCGCATAGGGAGCACTGAAGTCCTTGATCGTGGCACTGGTGATTTCCACGTTCAGCTTCTCATCCACCACGGGCTCTACGCCCATGCAGCCGAGCAGCTCCAGCATCGTGGTGATGTCGTACAGGTGGGGCAGGTTGCACACCTGCACCGTGTCGCGGGTCAGCAGGGTGGCTGCAAGGATCGGCAATGCCGAGTTCTTCGCACCGGCAATACGGATTTCCCCGTTAAGGCTGACGCCCCCATTGATCAGAAGCTTGTCCATTGAGTTCTCGGTAATGTTCGGATGATCAGACAGACGCCCTTTCCTGGGGAGTCAAAAGACGCATGCTGACAGCATGGATGGCACCGGAGGCGATATGCGGGTTGAGGATCTGGTAGACCTTCTGCTGACGCTTCACCTGGTTCAAACCATCGAAGACGTCTCCCACGGCGATCACCTGATACTTGCCGCCGTCACCCTGCACCAGAATCTCGCAGCCGGGAAGCTGCGAGTCGAGCAATTGTTGAATCTGTACTGAATCGATTGCCATGTAGATGGGCCCTGTCAAAGGATATTGCAAGGCAGCAGACTGATTGTCTACTGCCAGTTGTCGATCACCTGATCGATGTCATTGCCGTAACGGTTCATCAACGCGCTGAACTGGGTGAAATACTGTCTGCGCAGGTTGATGCCGCTCACGAACAGGTTCTTCAGCTTCCACTCGCGGTCGGCGTTAAGGAACAGCGTGTACACCAGCTCCACAGTGGAGTTGTTGGCGACCAGACGCATGCGGACGTTGGTGTTCACCTCAGGATCCGGCGCCGGACGACCGGCTGGCATGAACTCCAGCGGCTGGCCATCGTAACCCACCAGGGCAGCACCATAGAAGCGGGTCAGGGTCACCTTGAGTTTTTCGCCAAAACGGGAGATCTGCTCCGCACTGGCCTGTTCTGCATAACGGGCCATGACACCCCTGGCCACCTCATCGAAGTCCACGAAACGGGTCAGGGACTCCTGAATGCCAGCGTAGTATCTGTCCGGGTCGCTTTCGAAATAACCCTTGAGTTCCTGCACGGTGGCGAGCAACTCATCCACTGACTGCTCCGCGGACTCCACAGCAGTCTGTTCTGCTGCCATAGCTACCCATGGCAATGTCATCGCCAGTGCTACTGCAACCATAAATCTTGTGATCAATTTCACGTTGGATTCTCCGTTTTACACTCCATTGAACTCGTCACTGAGCTCGCCTGAGCCTGGGTTTGACACTGCATTCATGTTTCGGCGCAGGCGGCATAAAGCTGTGTGATGCCCATAACGCAGCAAACACCGCTATCCCTTTGATCCTCGGTGCAGTTTACATGAAACGGGGGCAGCAATAAATTAGAACTTCCGCCGGATACAGGCGGCACAGGCCCATCCGTATGTATAATACCGCCCTGATCCGGATTGCCCGTACCCACTCCGCCACACGGACCCAACCATGACCGACACAGCTTCATTCACCGCCAGCGCCCTGCGGACCATCGATATCGAACACGCGGCGATCGGCGCACTTCGCGACCGCATAAACGGCACCTTCTCCCAGGCCTGCGAACTGATGCTCGCCTGCACAGGGCGCATCGTGGTCATGGGCATGGGCAAGTCCGGGCATGTTGCCCGCAAGATCGCCGCCACGCTTTCCAGCACCGGATCGCCCGCCATGTTTGTGCACCCGGGGGAGGCCAGTCACGGCGATTTGGGTATGATCACCCGCCACGACGTCGTGCTGGCCCTGTCTTACTCCGGCACCACCAGCGAAATCCTGACGATCCTGCCCCTGCTCAAGCGTCAGGGCATTGCCCTGATCGCCATGACGGGTAATGGCGATTCCCTGCTGGCCAGAGAAGCCACCATCCACCTGGACGCCAGCGTCGCTGAGGAGGCCTGCCCGTTGGGCCAGGCGCCCACCGCCAGCACCACCACCGCCCTGGTCCTGGGAGATGCCCTGGCGATGGCACTGTTGGAAGCCCGTGGCTTCACGCAGGAGGACTTCGCCTTCTCCCACCCCGGTGGACGGCTCGGCCGACGGCTCCTGCTCAAGGTCCGGGACGTAATGCACCACGGTAGCGCCGTGCCCCGGGTCTCCCCCGAGACACCGCTGGCCAACGCGCTGCTGGAGATCAGCAACAAGGGGCTGGGCATGACCACAGTGGTTGCTCCCGATGGCTCCCTGTGCGGCGTGTTTACCGACGGTGACCTGCGTCGTACACTGGACTCCGGCCTGGACATCCACACCACCGCCATTCGTGACGTGATGTCGGTCCGCAGCAAGAAAATCCGCGAGAACGCCCTGGCCACCGAGGCCGTGCACCTGATGCAGGAAAACCGCGTATACACCCTGATCGTCATCGACGAAAATGACACCCTTAAAGGCGTCATCCGTATGCACGACCTATTGCAGGCCAACGTGGTCTGATGGAATGCAACATGATTTTTAACAGCGACCCCACAGAAATCATACGGCGCGCGCGCGCAGTCAGCCTGCTGCTGCTGGATGTGGATGGGGTACTGACAGCGGGCGAACTTTTTCTCAGCGACAGCGGTGAGGAGATCAAGGCCTTCAACACACTCGATGGTCAGGGCATAAAACTGCTGCAGCGCGCCGGCATCGAAGTCGGCATCATCAGCGGGCGCAAATCGCCGCTGGTGGCACAGCGCGCCGGGAACCTGGGCATAAAACTCCTGTTTCAGGGCCGCGAGGACAAGATCAACGCACTCACCGAGCTGTGCAACGACGCCGGTTATAGCCCGGACCAGATCGCCTATGTCGGTGACGACCTGCCGGACATCAAGGTGATGAAGGCGGTGCAGCTGGCCTTCGCCGTGCATAACGCACATGAACTGATCAAGGAAGTCGCCCATGCCGTGACCGGCAAAGCGGGCGGACATGGCGCGGTCAGGGAGGTCGGTGACTTCCTTCTGCAGGCACAGGACAAGTATGACGACGCCATTACCCCCTTCCTCTGACACCCAATCTCCCTCACGCACGCTGGGGGGCTGGCGCACCTGGGCCGCCCTCGCAGCAGCCCTGGCAGCCATCTATTCGGCGACCGGGCTGTTGCGGGAAACTCAAGCGCCCGACTCTCAGATGCAGCGTGCCGACATCAGCTACGACGCCTGGTCGATGGGTGTCACCAGCGTGTTATACGACAGCGAGGGCAAGGTGGAATACACCCTGGAGGCCGACCGGCAGGTGCACTACCTGAACGATACCACGGAGCTCGTCAATCCCCGTTTGCAAATGTCGCAGGACAATGGCAGCAACTGGAATATCACGGCAAGATCGGGCAGAATCCACGGGGCCGCGCAGGGTGGCCGCATCGAGCGGCTCGACCTGAGCGATCAGGTGGTCGTCGATCAGGCGCTCCTCAGCGGGGAGCAGGTGCGGTTGAATACCGCATTCCTGAGTATCTACCCGACCTCGGAAACCATGAATACCGACCAGGAAGTGACTTTGACATCCGACTATCTCCGGCAAACGGCCGTCGGCATGCACGGCAACCTGAACCAGAACACACTGACTTTTCTTTCGCAGGTCCGAGGCAACTATGACAACCCAGCCCCGCAACCCTGAACAGGGCTTCAAGGCGCTTGCCACGCTGTTCGCCTGCCTGTTATTGACAGCCTGTCCTGGCATCATCGCGCAGGAAAGTCCGGGCGCGCACGAATACCGGGCAGACGGCGAAACCACCATTGAAACCATTAACGGCCTGCGTGTGATCACCCTGCGCGAAAATGTTTTCGTGCGCCAGGATGATGTGGAGTTGAGCGGCGACATGGCCGTGCTGGAGTACAACGCTGCCAACGAACTGCAGCAGGTGCAGCTCACCGGCGGTCCGGCCAATTTCGAACAGGCCGGCAGCGCCGACACCGATTCTCTTACCGGTCACAGCGACACCATCAACTACTACGCTGGCGCAGAGGCCACCGTAGAATTCATCGGCTCGGCTCGCTTCAATCAACCCGGAACGACCCTGGACTGCGAACGTATTCGCTACGTCATCGAGTCCGGAGCCACCACCGGCCAGGCGTGCAGCGGCTCTTTGACCCCTCAGTGATGGATACGCTTCGCGCCAGCAATCTCGCCAAATCCTACAAGGGACGCCAGGTCGTCCGCGATGTGTCTGTGAGTATTGACAGTGGTCAGGTCGTTGGACTGCTGGGCCCCAATGGGGCAGGCAAGACCACCTGCTTTTACATGATCGTGGGGCTGGTCAAGTCGGACGCCGGGCGCATCGAAATGAACTCGCAGAATCTCACTGACCTGCCGATCCATGCCCGTGCCCAGCAGGGACTGGGGTATCTGCCGCAGGATTCCTCTATCTTTCGCACGCTCACCGTAGCAGAGAACATCATGGCGATCCTTGAGACACGCCAGGAGCTGGACCGCGCCCAGCGGCAACACAAGCTGGAAAGCCTGCTGCAGGAATTCCACATCACTCATATTCGCGACAACAAAGGTATGAGCCTCTCCGGCGGTGAGCGTCGCCGTACTGAAATCGCCCGGGCGCTGGCTACCGAACCGCGCTTCATTCTGCTGGACGAACCATTTGCGGGAGTGGACCCGATCTCTGTCAGCGACATCAAGGACATCATCACCCACCTGCGAAACAAGGGCATTGGTGTGTTGCTGACCGACCACAATGTGCGCGAAACCCTCGATATCTGCGAGAAAGCCTACATTGTCAGCGAAGGCCAGATCATTGCAGAGGGCTCTGCCGACAGCATCCTGTCCAACCAGAAGGTACGCGACGTCTATCTGGGCCACCAGTTCCGGATCTGAAATATCTCCCGCATTTCTC
>Ga0079224_100013523_pt1 | contig 11363 bp, 9 predicted proteins | sample Stecom2015_FD_80414 | JGI IMG/M metagenome (GOLD analysis project Ga0079224, IMG submission 80414) | Agricultural soil microbial communities from Utah to study Nitrogen management - Steer compost 2015 | ecosystem: Environmental > Terrestrial > Soil > Agricultural land | place: USA: Utah...
CGGCCTCATCGAGCTGGACGGTTGTCGTAGCTGCACGTGTCATCACCGGCTGTCCCTGTTCTCACGCTCTGCGTTGAACACTTCGACGAAATGCTCGCGCGGCGTGACCCACATGTCGAACCAGCGCTCTTCGTCGTACGTGTTGTAGGCGTACACCCTGGCGAGCTCCTGGTCCGGCGCGTTCAGGTTGCCGATGTGGCGGAGCGGCTCGCCGCGCGACTTGCGTGCAAAAACTTCGAAGATCATACCGTCACCCCCGCACCGCGCAGCACTGCGCGCCCCTCGTCCGTCATGCGATCCACCGTCCACGGTGGATCCCACACCTCGTTCACATCCACGGTCGTGACATCCGCCTCTTCCAGCAGCCGGTCGCGGATGTCTTCCTTGATGAACGCCATGCACGGACAGGCCGACGCCGTGAACGTGCAATCCACGTCCACATGCGTACCGTCGCGGCGGATGTCGTAGATCAGGCCCAGGTCCACGAGCGAAATCGGCAGCTCCGGGTCGCTCACATCACAGAGGGCCAGCCAGAGTGCCGCGGTTTCGGTTGGCAGCGCAGCCAGCCATTCGTCGCGCGCGCGCTTCAGTGCTGCCTCGTCCACACCGGCGCGCAGCCGTGCTTCCGCGACGGCCTCTTCGCGGCGTACGGCTTCCGCGGTCCGCAACGCGACCAGGTCGTGGCGCGTGCGACGCGACGCAGCGGCCACCGAACGCATGGCTTCCGTTTGCGTCATCCTGCTATGCCGCCTGCGCCATCATGCGGCCGAGCGGCGCATGGCTCCGGCGAATGCTCTCCACGTACCGCTCGTTCATCGGGCCGCGCTTCTTCCAGCGCTCGAAGACACGGTCCCAGCTGATCTGTCCGCCCGTGAAATCCCAGTGCTTCGCGGCCGCGTCGTATTCGCAGGGGAACGGGTAATCGAGCACGTACTTCTGCTCTTCCTCGCTCCAGTGTGCCGGCGCCTTCAGACCGAGACTCTCGCACAGGGGCACGGTCGCGCTCATCCAGACCTGGCGCAGTTCGTCGTTCGTCAGGCCCTTCAGACGATACTCGAGCTGGCCGCTGTGGCGCTTCATGTCGTCCGGCAGGCCGAACCACTCGACGGTCATCGGGAACATCCAGTCCACCGCGCGCTGCAGCTTCTCGCGCGCTTCGCCGCCCGCCTGGGCGAGCCGCTTCATCCAGACCTCACCGTGACGCAGGTGGAAGGTCTCCTCGAGATCCACCTTCACGAGGGCGCGCTTGAGCGGGCCGTAACTCGTATTCTTGTAGACGTCGGACAGCAGCGTGATGCCGGCACGATCGAAGAAGCCGTTCGCAGTCACGAGCTCCGCCCAGCTCTCGAGCGGCTGGTCGAAGCCGTACGGGTGCTTGAACTCATGCGGCTCACGGCCATAGATGAGCTGCTCCTTGTCCAGCCCCATGTCCTCCAGGATGCGGTACGCGATGTTCGCGTGCGCCAGTTCGTCCTGGATGATCGCCGCGGCGCTCACCTGCGTGTTCGTGGACGGCGCGTCCTGCGCGGCCATCCAGTACGCCGGTGCGCTCATCAGCTCCGTATCCGCCTGCACCAGAAGCTGCACGATCAGCGACTTGCGGTACCCCTCGGTCATTTCGTCCGGTGACTCGAGGATGTAGCCGTCGCGTACCTTCTGCTTGATTTCTTCTTCGGTGAACCGGCTCACGGCGTGCCCTCCCACGGATTTCGAACGATCGTTCGACAATGCCGGAAGTTGGTGTGCCACAGCAGCCTGCGCAAGCTGTACTCCAGTCCGCGCCGCAGGCCGCGCTTGGTATCCTCCTTGCTCTTCCGGGAATTCGGCACAGCACACAACGAATCCGCCGGGTGATGCCGGTGATGCGAAGGGACATATGGAGAAGGATCGGCAGCGCGGCGGTGGACCGGGCGGTGAGCCGCCGGAAGGAGAAGCGTCGTGGCCGCCCGGCGAGAACGGGCTGACCAGGGGCATGGCCGGTGGCGCTGCGCGTGCGTCCGAAGCGGAGGACCCGGCGGTTCGCAGCGCAAGCTGGAAGGATCGCACGCGCGCTCGCCGGGTGCTGGCGGCAGCCGGCGCGGTGTTCCTCGTGCTGCTCGCGGTCGGCGCAGTGCTCTGGTTCCGGTGCGGCGTGGCCGGCTGTCCGGACGTGGACATGCTGCGTGGCTACATGCCAGACGAGGCGTCCGTTGTCATGGACCGCAACGGTGATGAGATCGCGAAGCTGTTCGTGACGCGCCGTGTGTACATCGGTCTCGACTCCCTGCCGAGGCATGTGGGCGACGCATTCATCGCAATCGAAGACCAGCGCTTCTGGAACCACGGTGGCGTGGACGTGCAGCGCGTATTCGGTGCGATGCTGCAGAACGTCCGATCCGGTGGTGTGCAGGAGGGTGCGAGCACGATCACCATGCAGCTGGCGCGCAACATCTTTCCGGACGACCTGCCGGCGAACGAGAAGACGGTGTGGCGCAAGGTCGGCGAAGCGCGCGTCGCACGGCAGATCGAGGGTCGCTATACGAAGCAGGAAATTCTCGAGTTGTACCTGAATCAGATCTATTTCGGCGAGGGCGCCTGGGGCATCGAGGCGGCTGCGCAGGAGTACTTCGGCAAGTCGGCAACCGATATCGACCTGGCGGAAGCGGCGACGCTCGCGGCATTGCCGCGCGCCCCGTCGCGACTCAACCCGCGCGTGAATCCGGAGCTGGCCAGGACCGAGCGTGAGGTGGTGCTCGAGCGCATGCGCGACCAGGGACTGATCAGCAGCGCCGAGCACCAGTCGGCTGCAGAAGAAGAGTTGACGCTGCGGCGCGGTGACCGGACGAGCGAAGAGCAGGCGCCGTATTTCGTCGAGTCGGTCCGCCGCATCCTCGAGGAGCAGCTCGGCGATGCGATCTACACGCGCGGCTATCGTATCCACACGACGCTCGACCCGGCTGCGCAGAGCACACTCGAGGAGCAGCTCGCGCAGCAGGCGCGCAGGATCGAGGCGGGTACGTACGGCGGCTACCGGCATGCGACGTATGCCAGTGCGCACGCCGATTCCAATGCGACGTTCGAGCGCGGCACGCCGTACCTGCAGACCGCAGGCATCGTCATGGACGCACATACGGGTGACGTGATTGCGCTGGTTGGCGGCCGTGACTACAACGACTCGAAGTTCAACCGCGCGATGCAGGCCATGCGACAGCCCGGTTCTGCATTCAAGCCGTTCGTGTTCGCGGCCGCGATCTCGGCCGGTTACTCACCGAGCTACCAGCTCGTGGACCAGCCGATCCGGCTGATGGTCGATCGGAATCGTTCGTGGGAGCCGAAGAACTACGGTAACAGCTACGCTGGTGTGATCAGTCTGCGGAACGCGCTGGTCCAGTCGAAGAACGTCGCGACCGTGCGTCTCTCCGGTGAAGTCGGCCTGTCACGCATCATCGGGCTTGCCGAGCAGGTGGGTCTCGGCCGCATCGCATCGAATCCGGCAGTCGTGCTCGGCACGAGCGAGGTCACGCCGGTACAGCTTGCACAGGCGTACACACCGTTCGCGACGCTCGGGCAGCGAACGAACGTGCGCCTGATCGAACGCGTCGTCGATCGTGACGGCCGCACCGTGTGGGCGCAGCAGCCCAGCTCGCAACCCGTGCTCTCGCCGTCCGTCGCGTTCATCACGAACGACATTCTCCAGGACGTCGTGGATCGCGGCACGGGTGCGGGTGTGCGTGGCAGCGGTTTCCGGGGCCCGGCGGGCGGAAAGACAGGTACCACGCAGGATGCGGCGGACGTGTGGTTCGTCGGCTTCACACCCGAATACGTCGGCGTGATCTGGTACGGTCTCGACAAGCGCGCGCGCATCCTGACCGGAGCAACCGGCGGCGAGATCGCTGCGCCGGTATGGGGTCGCGTGATGCGCCAGATCGCAACGTCCTCCGAGGGCTGGTCGCAGCCGGCAGGCGTCGAGACGCGTGAAGTCGATGAGACCGGATCGATCGTCGGCGCGGGCTGCCCGACCTACGGTGCGACGCATACCGAGTACTTCCTCGCCGGTACGGCGCCGCTCGGCGAGTGCTACCGCGATCCGAGCTATTACCAGACCTGGTGGCAGGACTCACTCGGGACGGATCCGTACGACTCACTGTATGCGTACCCGTACGACACAACCTATACGTATCCCTACGACACCACGTCCGTCAGCACTGAAGAACGGGATCGCTTCTGGGATCGGCTGCGTTCGCGTGTTTTCGGCGAGGAGGCGGACTCGCTGAACGTGAGGCAGTCGCCGCAGACGACGATCGATACGGTACCGGCCACGCGCACGGAGCGTGCACAGCAGCGCCAGCAGCCGACGGACACGACGAGCAATCCGCCGATACTGGGCGAACCTGTGCGCCAGGAACCGCCTCCCGATTCGGGCACAGTGCGACAACCGCTCTGAGCGTAGCGCGCCAGCTTTCCGACGGTCGTGTACGTATTCCGTGCACGGCCGGCAGCGTTCAACCCTGTTTGACAGCCGGGCCGTGCGCTCGCCACTTTCCGCCGCCGGGAGACCGGGCGGCTATCCGGGGCCGGACAATGCGATGAAAAGCGCGCCCTGACGCGCTCCAGGAAGGTTACAAGAGATGAGAATGCTGGTACTTGGGGCCGGGCTGCAGGGCTCGGCCTGTGCGTATGACCTGCTCAACAGTGATGGGGTGAGCCGTGTCCGGCTGGCAGATCAGCGGATCGATCGGCTTCCTCCGTTTCTGCAGCCGTATGCGAATGATGATCGGCTCGAGCTCGTGAAAGTCGATGCGCGCGACGCGGACAGCGTGCGCAACGCGATGCAGGGTGTGGATGCATGCATGAATGCACTGCCCTACTACTTCAATCTCGACATCACCAAGCTCGCCGTCGACGTTGGCATCCATTACTGCGACCTGGGCGGCAACACCGCGATCGTGTTCGACCAGCTCAAGCTCGACGGCGAAGCGCTGCAGCGCGGAATTTCCGTGATCCCTGACTGCGGGCTTGCACCCGGGATGGTCAACATCCTCGCCGCAAAGGGGATCGAGAGCATGGATCGCGCGGATGCGGTGAAGATCCGTGTCGGTGGGCTGCCGCAGGATCCGCAGCCGCCGCTCAACTACCAGATCGTCTATTCCATCGAGGGCGTGCTCGACTACTACACCACGAAGTCGTGGATCGTCCGTGACGGCAAGCCGGTCGAGGTAGATGCACTGAGTGAAGTCGAGCCGGTCGAGTTCGACCAGCCGGTCGGCACGCTCGAGGCGTTCCATACGGCCGGTGGCCTCTCCACCATGCCGTGGAACTGGGAAGGCCGCGTGCGCTCCATGGAGTACAAGACACTGCGCTATCCCGGACACGCCGACATCATGCGAGCGATCCGTGATCTCGGCCTGATCGATCTCGAGCCCGTCAACGTGAAGGGCACGAGTGTGGTTCCACGCGATGTGTTCATCGCGATCACCGAGCCACGCCTGAAGAAGCCGGCGGCGCCCGACCTCGTTGCACTGCGCGTGGAAGTCGAGGGTGAGAAGGACGGCAGGCCGCACCGCCTGCAGTGGGACCTCGTCGATCGCATGGACGAGGCACACGGCATCAGTGCCATGGAACGCGCAACCGGTTATTCCCTGTCGATCACCGGTCAGACGCAGGTGCGCGGACTCACGCGCGGGAAGGGCGTGAAGACGCCCGACGTGGCGATGCCAGCGGATCACTACATCAGCGAGCTGCGCCGACGCGGCGTCGAGATCAGGCAGGTCGCATAAAACGGCGGCCCCGGGATCGCGCGCGACCCGGGGCAACCGCTCCGCCCTCCGAGGGGCGCGGCGGAAATTGCGGCGACTCCGGCCGTAACCTTCCGTCCTCCATGGACCCTGGCGCGCAGAGTGCGGTACGTGATCGTATGCGCATCCATCTCCCCACAATCGTCGCCGCGGCACTGACCGCCGCCGCATTCGCCACTCCCGGCACCGCCGCAGCACAGGAACAGGACGTCGCACGCGGCTCCTACCCGTTCTTCCAGCGCAGCCTGACGATTGCCGTGAACGCGAACGTGCCCGGTGAGTTGCAGATCGTGCGCGCACGCGCGGCTCGCGTAGATGTCGCCGCACTCGCGTCGCCGGGCCTGGCCTCGTTTGCAATGGGTGGCTGGCGCGGCGGCGAGTTGATCCTGACCGCGGCCGGCGCCGAGCGCGCCGTCTTCATCGTCACGGTGCCCGAGCGCGTCTACGTGTCCGTGAAAACACCGGCGGAGAGCCGCACGCTCGGTGCGTTCACGCCGATACAGACCATCGAGTGGGGCGGTAAGGACGAGTCGTCGCTCCCGCCGCCACCCGCACTGCAACCGACATTGCCGCATGTCAGGCCGGACGTGGGCGGCTACTATCCGATCTACGGTGCCGAAACCGTCCCGACGACGGTGAACATCCCGTCGCTGGCGGCCGTCGAGCACATCGATATCCACCTGCGCGGTGGTTCGTTCCGGCTCGGTGCGACCAGGCCGCTACAGGTCAGTTCCGGAGGCGGCGACCCGCTCGTGATTGCGCTCGCCGGTGATCCGCTCGACCTGCTGTTCGAACTGCCCGCGGACACGCGGACCTTCCGCATCGTCGCAGGCGGCGACGTCGTCCTGGCGGTGCAGGACGGGCGAGTGGCGCAGTACTGCACGCCCGCGATGGCCCAGGACCTGGGCGAGAACGGCGTTCGCATCAAACTGACGCCACTGCGCGGCCGGCTCGATTGCGGTCCCAGCCTGCGCCAGGCGGTGTCCTCACGCTGACTCCAGGGCCCGCGCCTCTGGCCACGGCGATGTCCCGTGGCCGGCGCGGGCCTTCCCCTTGCCCGGGCGGACCCTCCAGCCCTGACTCCCAACGACCAGGTCCGCCCGCGAGAAAGCGCCTGGCGCGTTCACGGGCCGCATCCCTGACACTCCGATTCATCGCACCCGCGACCCTTTCCGTCACGCCACAATGGCGTGCGCCGGCCGCATTCCCTAAATTCAAAAGGTCCTTGAACAGACCGGGATAACGCGTGGCTGCGGCGGTTCGACAAGTGGCCGTAATGCGTTGTGTCTCAATGCTTTGCTCCCCTTGAGCCGCATGCTCTGCGGGGTTATATTTAATCGTTATTGAAATGGTCGCCCCGTGCAGTGGTACGGGAGGCCGGGCGAGTCTGAGGCGGCTGCCGGGGGCGGTCGTCGGTTCCCCAGGAAAGGAGCTGCCGTGGTAAAGACGGCGAGCACGCGCCAGGCGGTGCAGGAGAGCCGGGCGGTCCACCTTCCGTCGCTGAGCGACAGCGAGCTGGTCGCCGCGCACCTGGAAGGGCATCCGGGGGCGTTCACGGAGTTGTACGACCGGTATCGTGATCGGCTGGTGCATTTCATCGGCCGCAAGACGGGCGATCGCGACCGTGCGGAAGACCTCGTACAGGAAGCGTTCATCCGCGTAACGCGACATCTGCACCGGTTCGATCAGACGAAGAAGTTCTCGACGTGGATCTATACGATCTGCTCGAACCTTGCGAAGAACGAGCTGCGCAATCGTTCGCGCAGTCCGCTCGTGCTGTTCCAGAAGCTGACGACGCACTGGGAGCCGGACCATCGGCCGCTGCAGTTCGAGGATGGTCTTGCACGTCCGGACGATCAGTACCGGAAGCGGTATCTGCAGCAGATCGTGGAGCAGACGGTGGAGGAGCTGCCGGAGCATCACAAGCTGGTTTTCCGTCTGCGTGAGCTCGAGGGCAAGAGCTACGAGGAGATTGCGGAGATCACGGGTGTGAACCTGGGCACGGTGAAGAGCCGCCTGCACCGGGCGCGCACGAGCTTTGCCGAGCTGATCGAGCCACTGCTGAACTAGTGATGGCGAAACGATTCCGTGGCTGAACTGGAGCGACGGGACGAACTGCCCGATAGAACGGGGCCGACGATGGTCGGCCCCGTTTTTTTTGCCCTTCAGTGGCGAAAACGTTACTGTAACCCGTAAACCCTGACACGAGAGACTGATGGCGGCCGAACCGCTGGTGATGACCACGCCGGCCGAAGGTGTAGCGGAGCGGATCGCGCAAGGTGATCCGGTTGCCTTCGAGGCACTGTTCCGGGCGGAGTACGCCGGCCTCTGCAGGTTTCTGGCTCGACAGGTTGGGAGCGCCGCCGAGGCCGAGGAGATCGCGCAGGAGGTGCTGCTGCGGCTGTGGAATGCGCGCGGCCGTTTACGCGAGCATGCATCGCTCCGGGCGTACCTGTATCGCTCGGCGCGGAACGCTGCGATCAATCATCGTCGTCGTGCGGCGCTCGAGCGGCGGCATTCGGAGGTCGCGCACGTTCCGCTGGCCGTGAGCCCGGCCGCTGATGAGCGACTTCGACTCCGGCTCCTCGCCGAGGCTGCGACTGCCGCTGTCCGCGAACTTCCGGAGCGGTGCCGTCTGATCTTCGACATGAGTCGGAGCAGTCACCTCACCCATGCCGAAATCGCGGAGGCACTCGACATCTCGCCACGCACGGTCGAGACGCAGATCGGCCGGGCGCTCGCGCTGCTGCGACGTCGCCTGGCGCCGCTGATGGACTAGGCCGCGTCGGCAAACCTCTCCGTTATCACATCTTCCCGCAGGGCCGCGTCCCCGCTCCCATCACCGTTCCCACCGATTTGCCCGCTCCTGTACGGGTACTCCCACGCTCGCGTGTCTTCCTGATTGAATGCGGAGATCACCGGTCCTGACGAGACGGGAATGAACGAACGCGAAGTCTGGCGTCTGCTCGCACGGCATTTCACCGGGGAGGCGACGGCTCCGGAGGCGGCCGAGATTCGCCTGTGGTTGCGCGATCCGGCGAATGCTGAACTGATGCGGCAGGTAGAGCAGGTGTGGGGCGCAACTGGCAGTTCGGACCAGGCGTGGGATGTGGATGCGGCGTGGCGGCGTGTCGCGGCCCGTCTCGAGGAGCCCGCCGCGTCGCCGCCCGTGCTGCGCGTCATGCGCGGTGGGCGCGCAGCTACGCGGCGCCCCGTGCGCAGGCTGCTCGCGGGCGGTGCACTCCTCGCGGCGTCACTGGCGGTGCTGCTGGTGAGGCAGCCGTCGCCGGCGGAGCCCGAGGCGCTGGTATTCACCACTGAATCGACTGAAAGCGAGACGGTCCGCCTGCCGGACGGCACGCTGGTCCGGCTCGGACCCTCGAGCCGGCTCGTCGTCACGAGCGAGCGCAGTGTGGAACTGAGCGGTCTCGCGTTCTTCGCGGTCGAACACGATCCCGAGAGTCCCTTCGATGTCGTGCTGCCGACGGGTGCCGTGCGCGTCCTCGGCACTCGTTTCGAGGTGCGCGCGACGACGGACAGTGCGCGCGTCGCGGTAATCGAGGGGCATGTGGAAGTGCAGGGCGTGAGCGAGGCTGTCGAGCTCAGGTCGGGCGAAGCGACGGCGGTTGCACGTGGTGGTGAACCGGTGCGACCGCAGGACGTGGCACCCGAGCGCGTGGCGTCCTGGATGGGCCGAACGCTGGTGTTCCAGCGAATGCCGCTCGATGAGGCGGCGGCAGAGATCGAATCGATGTATGGCGTGCAGGTGCGGGTCGATCGCGCACTGGCTGAGCGCACGCTGACCGCGCTGTTCACGGACGAGCCGCTCGATCGGCTGGTTCCGACGTTGTGCCGTGCAGTCGTTGCGAGTTGCACGGTGACCGACACCCTCGTGAGTGTGGAGGTACAGTAATGAGTCACACGGATCGTGCTGCCGCAGGCGTGCTGCGGCTGGCTGCACTGCTCGTGGTGGCGCTCGGGATGGCGGCGCCGGCCGCCGCGCAGCTGCAGGTTTCTCTGGCGTCCGAGTCGTTGCTCGATCGACCGGCGCGGGTCGCAGTGGACGACGTGAGCCTGCCCGCAGCGCTGATGGAGCTGCAGCGCAACTCGGGCGTGCCGCTCGCATACAGCCCGTCGCTGCTCGAGGCGGAGGGTCGGACCTCCTGCTCGTGCGTGGCCCTGACCGTGGGCGAGGCACTCGACCGCATGCTTACCGGCACGCGCTTCCGCTACGAGGATCTCGGTGGTCAGGTCCTGATCGAGCGACGTGCGGGGCCGCAGCTGCAGACTGCGACGCAGAGTTCGGCGCCGTTCCTTGCCAGTGCGATCGCGCCAATGGAAGTCATGCACGAGAGCGCGACGCGGACACAGGCGAGCCTCTGGGCGAAGCTGAGCGGCGGTATCAGCGAGATGTTCACGCGGGGTGCACCGGGTACGATCGTCGGTCGCGTCATTGACGGCGCCACCGCGGAGCCGCTCGCGTCGGTCCAGGTCTATGTCACCGGTACGTCATTCAATGCGCTGACGGACGCAAGCGGCAACTACGCCATCAGCAACGTGCCTCCCGGCCTGTACACTGTCGAAGCGCAGCGTATCGGGTACGCCAACGCAGCGCGTGAGAACGTGAGCGTGCCGGACGGTGGCACGGTCACAGTCAACTTCGAGATGAGTGTAACGGCGCTCACGCTGGACGAGATCGTCGCGACCGGCGTTGTCGATCCGACGTCGGCACGTCGCGTCCCGTTCACGGTTGCGCGCGTGAGCGGTGACGCGTTGCAGGTGCCGGTGGACAACGCGGTAAACTCTCTACAGGGCAAGGTCGCGGGCGCGAACATCGTGACGAGCCCGCAGCCGGGTTCGGGCGTGAACATCATGCTGCGCGCACCCACGAGCATCACGAAGTCGAATTCGCCACTGATCGTGGTGGACGGGGTGATCCTGGCGACGAGCTTTGGACGTTCGAGCGCGGACATCGATGCACTCGACATCGAGAGCATCGAGATCGTGAAGGGAGCAGCGGCAGCGTCGCTGTACGGCTCGCGCGCAGCGAACGGCGTGATCCAGATCCGTACGCGACGCGGTACGAACCTCGAGGAAGGCCAGACGCGCATCACGGTGCGCTCGGAGTTCGGCAGGAACAGCGTCGCCGGCGACATGGCGCGCTCGTCGAGCCACCCGTACCTGCTGAACGCGGCCGGCCAGTACGTGAACACGGCGGGCGACCCCGTCAGCCGGGAGAATCGTGTGCTGCGTCCGGTGGCCGAACGCTTTGCCGATCAGCCATATCCGGTCCAGACCTACGACCACGTCGATCAGTTCTTCGATGCCGGCGGCTATTCGACAAACTCGGTCTCGATCGCGCAGAACGGGGCAGCCACGAACTTCTTCGCATCGTTCGCGCGCCGTACGATCGATGGTGTAGTTCTGGAGCACGGCGGTTACGAGATGAGCGACCTCCGTGTCAACCTGGACCACCGCCTGCGTTCCGACCTGTCGTTCTCGTTGAGCGCGTACCACATGCGCTCGGAGCGCGACGCGATTCCTACGAACACGTTCCTGAACCTGATCCAGCAGGAGCCCGATTCGGAC
>Ga0079224_100013524_pt1 | contig 11363 bp, 11 predicted proteins | sample Stecom2015_FD_80414 | JGI IMG/M metagenome (GOLD analysis project Ga0079224, IMG submission 80414) | Agricultural soil microbial communities from Utah to study Nitrogen management - Steer compost 2015 | ecosystem: Environmental > Terrestrial > Soil > Agricultural land | place: USA: Utah...
CGTGACCTTGCGGCCTTGTCCGTTAGCCGCTTTCAGGCGGTAGATCCAGAGGCTCCCCGCGGAGTCCATGGCGCCCAGGGATACCTTCCCCCCTTTCATGTCGAACACTTCCAATTCGCCTTTCCAGCCCTTGGGCATATGCACCCGCGGCGTCTTGCCTTCCCATCCGATGACGGCCTCGGCCAGTCCGGCCCGGATGCGTGGCTTCAAGCTCACGGCCGGGGCTCCCGTACCATATATGGCCTCTAATGCTCCTGCCAGGTAGGCGAGAGGGGCGTTCCAATTGATGGTGACCTCATTGGAGGCGTAGCTGCATTCGGTGTCGGAATAGGAAATGGCCGGGAGGACGGACGGATACTCGCATTTGTCCTCCTGCCCGCGGTTGGGTCCGCCCACCAGGAAGCCGGGAACGGGTTCGCTTATGCCGTCGGCCTCGGACGGGCGGTGGTGGGGATGCATGGGGGACTTGCTGCCCTGTCCGGTTACGAAGCAGAAGCCGGTGGCGTTGCGTCCGAGCAGGTAGTCCAATGAGTGGACGGCGGTCTTGAGGAACGAAGAGTCGCCGGTGGCGCGGAAGGCCTGTATCAGGAGCATTCCCTGGTTCCCGGATCCGGAATTGCTGCCCCAGTTGAAATCGTTATTGCCCATGGTAATCGCATAAGGCGAGGCGGCGATGCGGCCGCGGATGGCCACGGCCGCCGCGTTCAGGCGATGCTTGACCGAATCGGGGTCGATTTTGGAAAAACCTCCGCCCATTTCCTCGGCCAGGCTGTAGAGGCCGAGCGTATTGACATTGGGCCAGCCGGGAACGCCGAAGGTGGCGGGAAGCCTTCCGGTGGGGGCGGCGGCCACGAAAAACGAATCTTCCTTGGTGGCCAGGTACAATTCCATGCCCGCCCAGAAGAACTCGTCGGCGGCGCTCCCGTCGCCGTATTCGCCGGTGACGATGGCGGGGGCATACAGGGTATTCATGTTGGTCTGGCGGTAAAGGGCGGTGGGGTTCGCCCGCGCCCATTCCCAGGCCTTGCGGGCCACCGTCAGGGCGCTGTCGGCGAAGCCGGGCATGGGGCCGTTGAAGTTCCGGAACAATCGCGAGGCATAGGCGGCCGTGCCTGCCAAGTCCAGGGCCGCGGTAACCGACTTCTGCACCACGTAACGCTTGCCCGCGTCGGCACTGGGCATAACCGAACCGGAGAAGTTCGGGGAGGTCAGTTTATGGTAAACGCCGCCGTCCGCGGGATCCTGCATGGTCATCATCCAGCGCAGGTTCCACAGCACTTCGTCGAGCAGATCCGGGATTTCATTTCCGCTTTCGGGGATGTTGAGGTTGAGCGTGTCGAAGAACGCGGGAAAGCTCCGGTACAGGGACAGTAGGGTATAGGTGGAGATGCCGCTGTTGACCACGTACTTGTTGTAATCCCCCGCATCATACCAGCCCCTGGGGGAGGAGATCTGGGTTTCGGCCGCGCGCCCTTCGCTGACCGCGGAGGAGTGGATGTAGACCCGGTTGTCGGGATGGCCGCCGGTGCGCGCCCACTTGCCGGCATGGGCGGCCAGCAAATTCGTCGAAGCGCGATTGTAATAAAACGCCTTGATGGAAGCCTTGGTCAAGTCGAGATTGGGGTTACGGGCGATGGAAAAGGGATGGGAAACCCCCTTTCCGGGAACCCCCAGCACATAACGGCCCGGAGCCGCCAAGGCGGTGAAGTCGGCCAGGCGGATGCCCGTTTCCCCGGAGGAGGTCCAGTCTTTCGGATCTCCCAAGGTTCCGGTGAACACCGTATCGGCCGGGTTGTTGGTCGTGGCGATGAAGAAGGTGGTCGCGGCGGCCGCGTTGACGACCACGCCGGTTTTCTGCGCTTCAGGGTAGAACCCGATCTGGTTGATGCGGATATCCGCCGAGGCCGTCTGCGCCTCGGCGCTTGAAGCTCCCAAAGAACACAAGGCGAAAAAACCGAAGGCATAAAACGCCCGCTTGAAATCCATCATGACACCGCTCTTCCTGATTGAAAATTAGGGAAGGGGATATCCATCGTTCCCCGGAATCGGAATCTCCCCGAAATCCATACCCTGCGGGTTAGTGTCCTTCCGGGCCGATGGCGTTTGGATGGAATGGACATTTTCCGCGTGCTTCGGCGGTTGAATGGGTGATTTAAGGATTTTGCGAAGCGTCCGGGTCCGGATACGGCGGGCCTTCCGAGCCGGAATTACCATCCGCATCGATGCCGTAAACGTCGTCGGGTACCGGCGGACGCTCCTGAGTGGCGGAAGGAGCGTCTTCCCCTGGTGTCGGTTGGGCCCCGGGAAGGACATCGATCCCGGGTTCGGCGGCGGGGACGGCGGTATCGCCGCCGCGCGGAATGGGAGCCGGATTTCCGTAGAGGTCGGGAGGAGGGGTCGGGGAGGTCGGGCGCGGGGAAGGTGAGGGCCGGCGCGGGGCCGCCGGCCCGCCCCGGGAAAGGCCGCGGGGAAGGGGTCCCAACCGATCGGTCTGGCGCATGATCCAGGCCTGCCGGCGATAGAGGTAGCTTGTCGGTTTCGCCGGGGACCATTTCCTGGGGTTCGGCAGGACGGCCGCCAGCAGGGCCGCCTGCTCCCGGCCCAGCGAAGCGGCGGGAATCCGGAAATAGGATCTCGCCGCCGCTTCCGCCCCGTAAATGCCGTCGCCCATTTCGATGATGTTCAGATAGGTTTCCAGAATCCGCTCCTTGCTCCACAGCAGTTCGAGCAGCAAGGTGAAGTACGCTTCCAGGGCTTTGCGGGTCCAGCCGCGATCCGGCCACAGGAAAAGGTTTTTGGCGGTTTGCTGTGTGATGGTGCTGGCCCCCAGCTTGCGCTTGCCCCGGCTGTTGACGTCGACGGCCGATCGGATCGCTTTCAAATCGAACCCCCAATGCTCGAAAAAGCGCTGGTCTTCGGATGCGATTACGGCTTCGGCCAGGCGGGGCGAGATTCTGTCCAGCGGCGTCCAGGACTTTCGCAGCGCCGGTTCCCGGCCGCCGCGCCATTGTTCGTATGCCCTTATCCCCATCAGGGGCGTGATGGGGGGAGGCACGAACCTGAACAGAAGCACGGCGGCGCAGGAGCTCAGCAGAAAGCCGAGGACCAGCAGGCGCAACCACCGCAAAGGCCTTTTCCAGGCCGGTCCGGAATCGGAGGAGCGGCGGGCTTTGGCCGCGGCTTTGGGCCGCTTTTTGGGATTCCGGGACCGGGTCATGGGCAGTGGGCAAATCTAAGATTATATTACCTGACGGCATGGACGGCATGATTCGCATATCCAAGGCAAGACGCGGGCTGATGGGAGTTTTCCTGGCCTGTCTGCTGGTGCTCATCGGCTGCCTGGGGGCATCCCATGGGCACGATACCGGGCATGGCCATCACGAATGCGATATTTGCCAGGTTTCCGCCCAGCCCTATATGGGTGCGAAACCGGCCATCCAGGCGGAACCTCCCCCGCCTCCGGAGCTTGCGCCGGAAGGGTCCAAATCCACCTTTTCCATCCGCCGCAGTTCGCCTTTCTCCTCCCGGGCTCCGCCCGCTTTCTGAACCGCCCCCCTCCCGATAAGCGGGAGTCCCAAGCGCGGGCGCCTGAGTAACGCAAAGGTTACGATCCGGCCGCCTTGGCATTCGTTTCGGTTCATGAAGGTTTTCAAACACATTACTGTCCAGGAGGATATATGCTTTTCCCGTCGTTATTCCGGCGCATAGCGAGCCCGGCCACCGCCGTCGCCGCGCTGGCGTTTTTTTTGGGCGGCGCGGCCGCCCCATCCGCCTCGCCCGCCAACCCCGACATCACCGCCCTGGGCCAGGTTCTCGGAGGCATAACGGACGATCCGGCCTCGGTCAACCCCGAAAAACCCACCTTGGCGATCGGCGAGGCCGAACTGGTCCTGAGCGCCTATCTCAACCCCTTCATCAAAGCCTGGTTCACCCTGGCCGGGGGCGAAGACGGGATAGGCCTTGAAGAGGCTTACGCTTCCATGGTCAAGGGCTTGCCTTGGGGCCTCGGTATCAAGGCGGGAAAATACCGCCTCGGCTTCGGGAACCTGAACCCGGTCCACCCCCATGCCTATCCTTTCATCGACGCTCCGCGCAGCCTGCAGTCCCTGCTGTTCGGCGAAGAGGGTTTCAACGAAACCGCCGTGCAGGCCTCGATCCTGCTACCCACTCCCGGAGACTGGGCCTCCATGCTTTCCGCCGATCTCATCGAAGGCCGTTCCTTCCACGGGGATGAAAGCACCCGTCTCGGATGGCTCGGACGCTGGAGCAATGATTTTCTGCCGGGGGACAAGGTCGCGCTGCAGGCGGGTTTGTCGGGAGCCACCGGCATTGACGATGTCGGGCGGGAAACCCGCGCCTATCTGGGTGGGGCCGACATGAAGGCGAGGTTCTACCTGCCGGCCTCCTCGCACCTTACCCTGCAAGGGGAGGCGGTGATCAGGCGGTTCCATACCGCCGGCGAGGAGGAGGAACCGGAAATCGAGTTGCGATCCGGCTTCTACGCCTTCGCCGACTACCGCTTCCGCACCCGGTTCAACGCAGGGGCGCTGTACGAGCGATGGGAAGGCGAGGAGGATCCGGAAAACGCGGATCGCGCCTTCCGCCTGTATGCGGGATACGCGGTGTTGGAGGAAAGCACCGTGCTGCGCCTGGCCTATGAACGCCACCTGCCCGCTGGGGGCGAGGCCGTGAATTCGGTGGCCGTGCAATTGCTTTTCAGCATGGGCCCCCACAAACCCCACCGGTTTTGAAAGGCCATGTCATGCCTCCGTTGATCAAATCCGCGTTTTTGCCCGCAGCCGTCCTGCTCGCAGTCCTATTGCCGGCCGTCTCCGCCGCGGCCAAGGTGAAGGTTGCCGCGTCCCTGACCGATCTCGCTTCCATCGCGTCTTATGTCGGCGGAGACAGGGTCGAGGTGTTCGCCATCGCGAAGCCTTCTTCCAACCCCCATTTCGTGGAGGTCCTGCCCTCCTACATGATCAAGGTTTCGCGCGCGGACGTTTACTTGAAGGTCGGCCTGGATCTGGATCATTGGGCCGACGCCATTCTCGATGGATCGCGTAATGCCGGGATAGCCGTGGTGGACTGCTCCGCCGGCATGGATGTACTGGAAAAACCCGCCGGCAAGGTGGACGCCTCCATGGGCGACGTGCATGCCCGGGGGAATCCGCATTATTGGCTGGATCCGGCGAACGGCGCGATTATAGCGGGTACCGTGCGGGATGCCCTCAGCAAGGCGGATCCCTCCCATGCGGCGTTCTTCGCCGCCAATGCCGAAAAGTTCCGGGCCGAAGCCGAGGCCGGTTCGGAGAAATGGCGAGCGCGTATGGCTCCCCTGAAGGGCGCCGCTCTGGTTACCTATCATTCGTCCTGGTCCTATTTCGCCAAGGCCTTCGGCCTCCGCATCATCGGACAGGTGGAACCCTATCCGGGCATTCCGCCCACCGCCAGGCATCTTCAGGGCCTGGTCGACGGCATCCGGGCCGGGAAGGCGCGCATCCTGATCCAGGAACCGTATTTCGCGGGTTCCGGCCCCAAATTCCTGGAGCGGGAGACGGGAATCCGCATCCATCGCTTCACGCCTTCGTGCGAGGGCGCGGGACCGCGGGATTATTTCCGCCATTTCGACTCCATGACCGAGGCCCTTGCAGACGGGGCGGGGCGTCCATGATGATCCTGCAATATCCCTTCGCCCTTTCGGCTTTGGCCCTGTGCCTGCTGCTGACCGGCATACTCGGTTTCTTCGGACATCATGTGGTGCGGCGGGGCGTCATCTTCGTGGATCTGGCGCTGGCCCAGGTGGCCTCGCTCGGGTCCTGCATCGGCCTCCTGCTCGGGGTGGGGGAGGAACATCCCGCCGGTAATTTCCTGTTGTCCCTGGCTTTCACCTTGCTGGGGGCGCTGATGTTTTCCTGGTTCCGGGGCCTAAAGCGACTGCCCATCGAGGCCCTGATCGGCGTGACCTATGCGGGCGCCATGGCCCTGTCCCTGATCGCCCTGGAACGATCCGCGTCCGGCTCGGAGGAAATCAAGGAAATGCTGGTGGGCTCCGTTCTCACGGTGTCGCCGGTGTCGTTGGCTTGGGGCGCGGTCTTGACGGGGGTTGTCGGGACTCTCATGGCGCTTGCGGGTAAGGTGTTGTTCCAAATCACCGACAGTCCGGAAGAGGCGGTACGGGCGGGACGCAGATTATGGTTCTGGGATTTCCTTTTCTATACCGCCTTCGGAATCACCGTCACTTATTCGGTCCGGGCCGCGGGCGTGCTCCTGGTATTCGCCTTTTTGATCGTACCGCCCCTGGCATCGATCCTGGCCGCGAAGGGCGCATGGCGCCGGGTCGCCTTCGGATGGGCCTTCGGGGCGGTGGGCTGCCTGGCGGGATTGGAGGCTTCCCTGCGCCTGGACTGGTCGGCCGGTCCGACCATAGTGGCTTCGTTCATTTTGTTGCTGATGGGAACGGGAGCGATGGGTAGAATCCGTAAGACCTGAAACCTGTAGGTCCCCATCCGTCCGGACCGCTCTGCTCCCGCCGAGTCAGATCAGGGTGGTCTGGGCGGCATTGGCTCCGGCGTCCATGGACGGGCCTGCCGGCGATTCCGAAGCGGCGGTTGCCGTCTCGGATTCCCACTCCAGCTCGTAACCGCCGTATTTCCGCATATTGATCACGCCCGTACTCAGCAGCAGATACTGTCCCTTGATCCCGAGCAGTTCCGCTTCCACCAGGGGCTGCTTGTCCAGGTTCAGGGAAACGGGTTTGGAGGGGTAGGCGCGCACCGGATAGGCGAAACGCCGCTCTTCTTCGAAAATCTTTTCTCCCGGCAGCTCGCTTCCCCAGGTAGCGAAAACCTCGTCGCGCTTGGCCTGCAGGTCGAGGACATCCCCTCCGCCCTGGAGCATGACCCGCCAATTGGTCTTGTCGGGCAGGACCTTTCCGAGGAAGATTTCGATCAACCCCGAATCCCGCCGATTCTTCACCCTCGCGATGGGCAGGGCCTGCACGGCCCCCTGGTCCATCCAGCGGGTTTCCACCTGATGGGCGCGCGTGATGCCGACCTTGATCCCGGAGGAATTCGCCAGATAGACGATATGGTCGATCATACAATGGGTCCGCCCCCATTCCGGCTCACGGCAAGTGCCGAGATGGTGGTGGCAGGTTTCCGGCTTGAGGATGCACAGGTCGCATTGGGCCAGGGTTTGCATGCAGCGGTAGCAATAGCCCTGGGAAAAGCTGGTCTTGGTGGCCTTGCCGCAATGGACGCAGAAAATGCGCCCGGTGAAGCGGAAGCGGACCGGCCGGCCCAGAAGGGGATTGAGGGTGATGGCGCCGTCCCCGATAGGCAGGGCGTATTGGACGGGTTCGCCCGCCTGATTCAGCATTTTCCGGATGGGACCCGTGCGCTTTTCCATTCCTGGAAGATAACAATCGCCCGCCCCACGGCTCGCGGTTGGTCCCGGAGCGCCCCCGGACCGCCGTTCTTCCGTGCCGGTGGCCGCGACCCTGGCTTGCGCGCCGTCACGCGGTTATTATTCCGGTCCATCGGAAAAAGGAAGCCCTATGCTGAAGTTCTACGGTTACAAGAAATGCAATACCTGCCGCAACGCGGAAAAGGCGCTGGCCGCGCTGGGCAGGACCTATGAGTTCGTGGACATCACCGAAGCGCCCCCGGGCCGGGCGGCCCTCAGGAAAATCGTGGAACAGAGCGGCGCGGAGCTGAAGAAATTCTTCAACATCAGCGGCGTGCAATACAGGGAACTCGGCATCAAGGACAAGGTGAAAGGCATGAGCGAGGCGCAGATCCTGGACATGCTGGCCGGGAACGGCCGCCTGCTCAAGCGTCCCCTCGTGACCGACGGGACCAAAAGCACCGTAGGCTTCGACGAGGCGGTTTTTCCGAAGGTCTGGAAGCAGGCCCTTTAGTACCTTTCCAGGCATGACCGCACAGGATTCCCGCCCCGCAAGCCTTTCCAAGGCCGATATGGCCGTCGATGCGCCTACCCGGGCCTTATTGGCCCCGGAGGATCGGGCCCTGCTGGCGAAGCTGGAAACCTCGTTCGCTTTTTCCTTCCAGCAATTGCGGCTGTTCGCCCGCTGGAGTCTGGACTGCGCCGCCTGGGGCGAAACCGAATTCCGGACGCAGGCCCTGTCCCTGGCCGCGGGCGAGGGGGATTCGGGAAACGCCAGGCAGAAAGGCGGGTTGATTTTCCAATCCTTGCAAGCGGCTTACGATGCCCTGGCCGCCAAGGCGAAGGCCTACCCCGCGGAAAGCCCCAAGGAAGTCCTGCCCGCGCACCGATTCGAGGAAAAGGAACTCAAGGGCCGCATCTTCCGCCTGTGTCCGGCCGCCTCGGAAAAAGCCGTATGCTGCAATCTCAAGGTCCTGAACATCGTGGACAATTGCGCCATGGCCTGTTCCTATTGCGTGCTGCAGAATCATTACGACGAGGCCGTCATCGCCGTGCCCGTCAACCTCAAAGCCAAGCTCGCCGGGATCGAACTCAATCCGGACAAACGGTACCGCATCGGCACCGGGGAATATTCCGATTCGCTGCTATGGGGCAACAAGAACGACATCCTGGCGGATCTTTGCGGCTTCGCCCGCACGCATCCGAACGCCATTCTGGAACTCAAGACCAAGTCCGCCAATGTGGGGTGGATACTCGAGAACGATATTCCCGCGAACGTATGCTGCGCCTGGTCCCTGAATCCGCAAATCATAATCGCCAACGAGGAGCATAAGACCGCTTCCCTGGATCGCCGCCTGGCCGCCGCCCGCGCCGTAGCCGACAAAGGCGTCAAGGTCGCCTTCCATTTCCATCCCATGTTCTATTTCGAGGGCTGGGAAGAGGAATACCGCGCCTTGATCGAAAGGGTGATCGCGGCCTTCCGCCCCGAAGAAGTGCTGTGGGTATCCTTGGGATGCATTACTCTTCTCAAGGGATTCGCCCGGGATTTCCGCCTCAAGTACCGGCATTCCAAGCTGCTGCAAATGGAAACGGAAACCACGCAGGACGGGAAAATCACCTACGCCTTCGCGGTGAGGGAGAGGCTGTATCGCAACGCCCTGCAAGCCCTGGCGCCTTGGGAAGGCGGGGTATTCCGCTATTTGTGCATGGAACACAAGCCCATGTGGGATACGGTGATGGGATTCGCTTATCCCAACATGGGAACCTTCGACGATGCCTTCAACGCCTCGGCTTTCGCCAAACTCGGTACCGGGACGCGCGCCGAAACCGCCTCAAGCCCGGGTTAGGCGAACGGGGCGCCCGCCAAGGTCGGGTTTACAGGGTTAGGCCTGGCGTCCTTCGGGGTCGACCTCGTTGAGCCAGGCTAAAATTCCCCCGGTTACATTGAAGCAATTCGAATAGCCTTTGGTTTTCAGGAATTCGATGGCGGTGCGGGAACGCTTGCCCGAACGGCAATGGATGTACACCGCGGGCGCGTCTTTGGGGATTTCCGCGTACCGGTCTTCGATTTCGCTCATGGGAATCAGGCGTCCGGAAAGGTTCGCGTCTTCGAACTCGTCCTGTTCGCGCACGTCGATGAGTACGGTAGCCGGGTCTTTTTCCAGGATTCCGCTCAATTCCTGGACCGAGATTTCGTCTTGCATGGATTTTTCCTGGTTAGGGCCCTGAATTGGGCTTTTTAGCCGATTTTCAAGATTGAATATAGGATTTCCCCAGGACGAACAGTTAATCGGGTAGGCCAATTGGCTGTTTTGGAGAACTTTCCCAAAATGGGAATCGCAGTTTTCTTCCGCTCTGTTGAAAAGACGGGGGGTTATAACTAACTTGAATGTCCTTAAAAAATCGAAGAATTCGTATTTGTTCGCCAGAAGGAATAAGGAATGTCGGCAGGACCTAAAGTAAAGATTTCTCGCGCCTTAAATCTGGCCATTACGCCCAAGGCCGCTCGTATAATGGAGCGTCGCTCCTTCACGCCCGGCCAGCATGGCTTGGCGCGCAAAAAGAGCCCTTCCACCTATAAGCTTCAGCTGCTTGAGAAACAACGGCTCAGGGCCGTTTACAATGTTTCCGAAAAGCAGATGAGACTTTATTATGCGAAGGCCGCGCACTCCCACGGAACGACCGGCACCGTGCTGCTTTCCTTTCTGGAAACCCGCGCCGACGCCGCCATCTTCCGCATGGGCTTCGCCAAGACCATCTATGCCGCCCGGCAGTACGTGGCCCACGGCCATTTCTCCATCAACGGCAAGCGCATCCTGACCCCGAGCCATCAGCTCAAGATCGGCGATGTCATCTCCATCACGGAGAAGTCCAAGACCCATCCGCAGATCATCGAGTCCCTGACCCATTCCGGCGGCGTCCAGGTTCCCGAATACTACGAGATCAACAAGGTGAAAATGGAAGGCAAGCTCATCGCGAAGCCTCTCCGCGAGCAGATTCCCATCAAGCTGGTCGAACAGCACGTGGTGGAATACTACTCCAAGTAAAGTCCCGCCGTCCCTTTTCCCCCGCAAGGGGTCGAAAGAAAGGGACGCAAGCGATTTCAAGAAAAGCGGCTCCTTGCAGGGCCGCTTTTTCATTTCGGGCCGGATTTTTCAGCCCCGTATTCCGGGAATATCCAGTCCCGGATTCCGAGCATAATCACGATACCCATCGTGACAAACAGCGCTGCCATCAATTTTAAGCGCGGTTCCCGTCGGGATGGGCGGAAAGGTTTGGTATTGGGCGGAAAGGACCTAAAGCTTGGCCGCGGCTTTGCGGGAGTTTTTGGAAACCCCGAAAACCTGGATCTTGAAACGCTTGATTTTGAAACCTTCCCTGCGGGCCAAGTCGTTCAAGGCCGACTCCAGCTTGCGGCTATACACTTCGCGCACCTCGCCGGAATCGGTGCAGATGAGATGCACATGGGGCTTGTTTCCCACGGCGATTTCGTAATGGGTATGCCCATGGCCGAAATCCGACTCATCCAGGATGCCTGCGTCCACCATCTGGTTCAGGGAACGGTACAGGGTGGCCCGTGAGACTTTGATGTCCGCCTTCTGCACCTCGAACATGAGTTCGTCGGCGCTGAAATGGCCCTTCTGCAGGAAAATGAAATCCAGCAATTGGGTGCGCTCCTTGGTGAAGAACATCTTGTTCTTCTTCAGGAACTCGGAATAGATTCCGCGTGCTTCCGGCAGGTATTTTTCGTTTTGCTCCACGGATGCAAAGATAGGAAACCCTCCGGCCTTTTGTCCCCGATGCGGGACCGGGTGGAAATCAGGTTCCGGGCGGCAAAAACTCGAACAAGAGGACCCCGGCGCATTTCCCCTTGCGCGATTCCAGGTATTCCCGGAACGGCATGGTGACAGTTTCCCCCTTGAGCTGGCTGGCGTGGCGGCGGTGAGGAGGGTTCGTCC
>Ga0079224_100013527_pt1 | contig 11362 bp, 9 predicted proteins | sample Stecom2015_FD_80414 | JGI IMG/M metagenome (GOLD analysis project Ga0079224, IMG submission 80414) | Agricultural soil microbial communities from Utah to study Nitrogen management - Steer compost 2015 | ecosystem: Environmental > Terrestrial > Soil > Agricultural land | place: USA: Utah...
AGCAACGCGCCGGTCAGCAACCCCAGGCCCGCGAGCACGCCCGGAACCCCGGGCAGGAAGGCGATCAATAACCCCGCGGCGATCAACAGCCCGCCCTGGAGCATCACTCGCCGCAAGCCGAGCCGCGCGAGCAGCGCGCCGCTGGTCATCGCAGCCAGCAGAAAGACGACCGAGCCGAAGCCGAAGTAGATCCCCGCCCGGCCGTCGGACAGGTCGAAGCGCTCGATCAAGTAGGCCGCTGTGTAGGCGATCAGCACGGTGAGCGCCGCGAAGCGCATGAGGTTGCCGAGCAGGATCATCGTCAATCCGGGCCGGGCCATAAGCGCGCGCAGGTGGCGTAATGTCGAGACGGGCGGCCGCGTGGTCGGCGCGACTACCGGAAGATATGCCAGCACCAGGAGCGCGGCGCTGGCGGCCAGGCCGATGCTCAGCAGGTAGCTGTAGCGCCAGCCGAAGTTGTCCGATACCAGCCCGGCGAGCGGCACGACGATGAAGCCCGGCAAGCTGAAGGCGCCGATGACGAAGCCGTTGGCGCGGTCCAGCGCGCGGCCTGACACGTAGTCGCTGGCGGCCGCCAGTAGCATCGCGAAGAGGATCACGTCGCTGGCGCCGGCCAGGATGTAGTAGAGCAGGAACCAGGCCAGCCCCTGGGCGAGCATCGCCACGCTCGCGGCAGTGGCCATCAGGCCCAGCCCGAGCACGATCAGGTACTTGCGCGGGTAGTGATCGGCGACGCGGCTGAGTGGAAAGGCGGTCAGCAGCGCGGTCGCGGCCGAGAGCGCGCGCAGCCCACCGACCAGCCCGACCGAGCGATCAAGGTCATCGGCGATCGAGGTCAGCAGGAGCCCCGTGACCTGAGCGTTGGTGGTAGCCGTCATGGCCGCGACCACCAGCGCGCCGGTGACCGGCAACGGCAGGTGTCGCTCGGCCGCGGCGGAGGATGGCTCAATCAGCGGTCGCGCTCGCTTCCGGAGGGTTCGACTGTTTCGCGCCCTCATTCATAACAGATTCGCGTCCGCTCGAAAACGGCCGGCGAGTATACCCCCGCCGGCCGTTTGGAATTCAGTTGCGCGCCGGAATCTGATGCCACGCGGCGAGCCCGTTGCGGCGCGGCATCAGATCACCATTCCATCACGAGCTTCAAAATGCTGGCGACGATGATGATGGCCGCGGCTGCCAGCGGACCGGCCCACTTGCCCGCCTGCGGGAAGGTGCGCTGATCGAATCCCCATGCTGTGACGAAGACCAGCATCAGGTAGACGAAGTCGGTCGCGGTGATGAGGTCTTTGAGAACGATGGCCGAGCCCATTAGCAGCCCCGCCCAGATGAAGCTGCGCCGGATGATCTCTGCCCCGAACGCGCTGTCTCGCGCGCGCTCGTGCTCCAGTTGCGCCATGACTCCCTCCTGAATCCAGATCCAGTGTCGAGCGAAGCGACGGCCGCGTGTGTTCACCCAATTATCCGATCGAGGGCGTTGCAAGCCCGCCAAGCGGCGCGCTCGCGGCATTGCAACTTCGTAGCAGTTGCGGGCCGCTCGGGGCGCAGAGGCCAGGCCAAGCCGGTAAGCGGCGCGGCGGATTGAGAGGAAGGCTGACGAATGATAAGCTGGCACCCGTCTCGCATGTATGAACGAGAGCGCGCACTCCAATGGGATTATCTTCAGTGCGACGCGGCTGCCTGCTGGCGTTCGCGCTGCTGCCAGTTCGGGCCTTCCTCCTTGCTGGGGATGGCGTGCCGGGACCGCAGGTCCTCGCGCAGCAGAGCGAAGCCTGCGTCATATCCCTCAGTGCCGAGGGCTCATCTGGCGCGCTGGTCGAGCCGGGCGGCACCGCGACGTTCCGCATCGGCGTGCATGCCAGCGTCGCGAACGTGTCGTTTGGGGAGATCTTCGCCGTGCTGAACAACCCACATGGCGAGGTCGGCGCCACGCTCGCCGCGAACCACTGGGTATTCAGTCCGCCTGATCCCGGTCAGCATGTGATGACGTTCGGCACGACCGTCGACGCGACCGTTTCGACTTCTGCCGCGCCCGGCGCGCAGTTCTCCATCACGCTCTCGGCCAGAGGAACGTGCATCACCAACTCCAGCCAAACCCTGTCATCCTCGTTCAATGGCCCGGTGCTCACGCTCAGCGTCGCTCAGGAGCCGACGCCGACGTTCACTGCGACGGCCACCGCGACGGCTACCTTCACGCCGACGCCCACCAACACCTCGACCGCCACGGCCACCGCGACGGCTGCCTTCACGCCCACCGCGACCGCCACGGCGACCGCTCCGCCGACGGCGACGAACACGGCCACCCCAACGCCGACACCGACCGCCACACTCGCTCCATCGCCGACTTCGACGGCTACTCCGGAGCCGACGCCAACACCGACATCGACGGGAACGCCGACGCCGCGCCCCACAGCGACCCAAACCCCGACGGAGCCCGAACCGGGCCAACCCACCGCCACCGCGCAGCCCTCGTCCACGCCGACGGGGACGCCGCGCCCGTCTGCCACCCGCGCGCCGACCGCTACGCCGCAGCCCAACGCGACGCCATCTGCCACGCATACAGGCACGGCGGAAGAGCGAGAACAGGATCAGGCGACTACTCCCGGCCGCACGCCGTCACCCGGCGCGACGGCATCTCGAACGCCGACCAGCACGCAGGCCCCTGCCGCCGCCTTCGAGGGGACGGTCGATCCGACAGTCGGGAGCCTGGCTGTCACCCCGGTTGCGGACACGGCGTCCATTCAACTGGCTGATGGGCTGGTGCTCGATGTCAGCCAGAGCGTGCGCGTGAACGAGGCGCCAGAAGATGAGGGCGTGGATCCCTGGCAGGTCGCGTCGGTCGCCCTGGGCGGTCTGCTCTTCGGCCTGGGCGGCTACGGCGTCTGGCGCGCCCGGCGTCCGGCTGAGTGAGCCGGAACCGCGTCATGAGCCGCTGAAGCGAGGCGCGCGCTTCTCCCGCCAGGCGGCGGCGCCCTCCTCGATGTCGGCGCTGGTCTGGATCACCTGCAGATCGCGATGCGCCAGCGCCATCAGCTCCGACGGCCCCTGCGGCAGCACCTGATTGGTGACGAAGCGCTTGAGCGTGCGCAGCACCAGCGGCGCGTGCTCGGCGAGTTCGGCGGCCCACTCCAGGGCGGTGTCGACGTGCTGGCCGTCCGGCACGACGGCATTGACGAAGCCGACCTCGTAGGCCCGCTGGGCGGACATCGGCCTGCCCATTAGCATCAGCTCCATGGCGATCTTGTGGGGGATGCGCCCGGCGATCCCGGCGATCATCCCGCCGGTGAAGCCGAGCTTCGCCTCGGGGTAGATGAACGACGTACTCTCGGCGGCGATGCAGAGGTCGCACATCTGCACCAGCACAATCGCCCCGCCGATGCAGTAGCCGCTCGTCGCCGCGACGACGGGCTTCTCGACCGTCGCCCCGATCCCCGGGATGCAGCGCCACAGCTCCGGCAGGTCGTTGACATCCGCCCCAGCCGAGAAGTGCCCGCCCTCCCCGGCGATCACCGCGACCCGCTCCTCGCCCGCCTCGAACCGCTCCCACGCCGCCTGCAAGTCCAGCGCCACCCGCGCGCTGATCGCATTGCGCTTCTCCGGCCGGTTGATCGTGATCAGCGCGACGCGGTCCCGGACCTCGTAGCGCACAACTTCGCTCGCGCCCACAGCAAATCTCCATCCACCCGCAGCGATTACCGGATGGATGGAGATTAGCCGAGTTCGTGAATTTTGCGGCGCGCCGCTACTCGCCCTTGAACGTCTCCTCGCGTGAGTTGGAGCGCATGAAGGCGAGGTATTCGTCCTTGGTCATGAGCGGCTTGTAGCCGTCGAGGATGGACTTGGCGCCCTGGGCGCCGCCGGCCAGCAGGTCGATGACGGTCATGGCCATCAGCTTGGCGGGCAGGACGTAGGCCTGGTACTTGTCGTTGATCGCCCAGTCGCTGCCGTGGCCGGTGCCGGAGAAGCCGTTCACGTAGGGGTGCAGGCCCGGCATGATGTAGGTGACGTCGCCCATGTCGGTCGAGCCGGTGCGGTGGCCGGTCTCTTCCCACTCGTCCTCGCTGTACATCGTCAGGAAGTTCTGCTTGAAGAGCTTCGCCATGTCCGGGTTGTTGGCCAGCGGCATGTAGCCTGGCAGGGTCGTGATCTCGACCTCGGCGCCCAGCGCCATGGCTCCGGCCTTGAGCGCGCGGTCGACCTTCTTGCCGGCGTCCTCGATGGCCTCGGCGGTCTTGCCGCGCACCATCGTCTCGAAGCGCACGTCGTTGGGGATCACGTTCACCAGGTCGCCGCCGCGCGTCAGGATTGGGTGGATGCGCACGGTGTCGTCGTCCTTGAAGGTCTCGCGCTGGGCGTTGATCGCGGCCAGGGCGATGTTGGCGGCATAGAGCGCGTTGACGCCGTTGTGCGGCGCGCCGCCGGCGTGCGCGGCCTTGCCGATGAAGCGCGCCTGCTTGCCGATGAAGCCGTTGTTCGAGGCGCTGATCCCGGCAATGGCTGTCATGCGCTGGTTGCTGGCGCCGTGGACCATCATCGCCATGTCGACGTCGTCGAACGCGCCGAGCCGGATGAACTCCGCCTTGCCGCCCAGGAACTCCAGCTTGCCCTCGCGGCGCAGGCTGTCGCGGTAGGAGATCTCGACGTATTCCTCAGCCGGCACGGCCATGAAGGTCACGCGCCCGGCCAGCTCGTCGAGCACTCCGGACCGGATCAGGCCGTAGGCGACACCCAGCATGGTCGTGATCTGAGCGTTGTGGCCGCAGCAGTGCGCCGCGCCGGTCTCGGGGTTGGCGAAGGGGTGATCGGCCACCAGCACCGAGTCCAGTTCACCGATGACGGCCACGTTCGGCCCGGCGCCGCCGCCGGCCGAGACGGTCGTCTTCAGCCCGGTGATCGCGATCTCTTCGTCATAGGCCAGCCCCAGGCGGCTGAACTCGCGCCCCACGATCTTGGCCGTGCGGAACTCCTTGAAGCCCAGCTCCGGGTCGCGGTAGATGACCTCGCCGACGTTCTCGATCAGGTGATCGGCATTGCGGTCGATCTCCTCCAGCACGCGCTGTTTCAGATCCTCGAAAGCCATCGTCACTCCTCTATAGCTTCGGGTATCGCTATCTCCCGCTCGATGTCCGGAGCATGATGGCGGAGAGTGGCTGGGGTGTCAACGGCGGCTCGGGCCGCGCCACTGCGCCAGCCACGCGACGGTTCGGCCTACGACGTGCCCAGTCATCCCGGCTGCCTGACATTGCATGGTGTTTGGCGTTCGGGTGCAGGGGTGGTTGGCCTATCGGACAACGACGGGCGCTAGCTTCGCTCGGCTCTGTGCCGGTGCCGAGCGGCGCGCTGCGCCCAGATCAAGATGCCGAGGAACGCGCATGCCCAGAGCGCGCCGCCGAGGGTGTCGCTGGGCCAGTGGGCGCCGGAGTAGATGCGCGAGAGCGCGACGAGGATGATGGTCGCAGCCGCGCCAGCCTGGATTGCCAGGCGCAGGCGGCGGGGACGGATTATGACCGCCGCGAGGTAGATCAGGGCGCCGTAGAGCAGCGCTGCGCTCATTGTGTGCCCGCTCGGAAAGCCCATCGACGTCGGGTCGGTAGTAGCATCGGTCGCCACGTTCACCAGATCGGCGCTGGGACGCGGGCTGCCGATCAGCTCCTTGAGCAGCGCGTTCAGAGGGCGCACCAGCAGCACACCGGCGATCAGCAGCGCCGCTTCGAGACGCCGGGCGATCGCCAGCGCGATCAGGACGGCCAACCCCGCGAGCATGAAGCCCTCGGTGCTGCCGATGTAGTAGCCGGCGCGCTCCAGCCGGCCGATGCCGGGGAAGTCGATGCGCTGTATCTGCCGTGTCAGCCAGAGATCGCCGGGCAGCACGTTGTCGCCGGCGGCCGCGAGCGACAGGCCCAGCGCGCCCGCCCAGCAGAGCGCGGTCAGCAGGACGAGCGTGCTGGTTCGGATTCGGTGTCCCGTCTTCAAAGGCGGCTCATCGTTCTGTTTGCTCCCCAACAGCCGGCCAGTCATATGTCGGCTCAGATGGTGCCACGCCCGGCCCGCCATCTATATCCGAGTGTTGGCGCGGGGTGTTCGTTTGTTCACCTCATAGCTCCGGTCGTTCTCAGGGCAGATTGCGGCGCGAAGCTTGAGTGTGCGCAGGATGGATGAACGAGGGGAAAAGAGCCATAGGCGCGACTCAGCGGCACGGCTTGAAGGGCACGACATCATGCTAGAGCGGCGGAGATGCCTCAGGCGGCGGGACGGTCTAGCCTGCGGCTTTCCTCCGGCCGGCTGAGGCTCGGCATCGGGTGGCCGACGCCGTCGACGACCACCGGGTGGTCGGGCTGTTCGGAGAAGCGGATGCGGCCCTCGGCGATCAGTTCCAGCAGAGCGTCGACCGCCTGGGCGTCCCACTGCGTGCCGCGGCCCTTCTCCAGTTCGGCCAGCACCACCTCGGGCGGCAGGCCGGCGCGGTAGGGGCGCGCGCTGGCCATGGCGTCGAAGCCGTCGGCGACCGCCAGGATACGCGCGCCGAGCGGGATCTCGTCGCCGGTCAGGCCGTCCGGGTAGCCGCGGCCGTCGATGCGCTCGTGGTGCGAGCGCACGTAGGCCACGCCGGCTCGAAACTCGTCGAAGGCTTCCAGGATCTCCGCGCCGATGACCGGGTGCTCGCGGAAAAGTTCCCATTCCTCGTCGGTGAGCTTGCCGGGCTTGGCCAGCAGGCTGCGGTCGATGATGATTTTGCCGAGGTCGTGAACCGCCCCGGCGCGCTCGATCTCGGTGATGTCCTCGCTGCTCAGGTTCATGCGCGTGGCGATCTCGCGGGCGTAGGCGGCGACGCGACGCGAGTGATTGGCGGTGTAGGGATCGCGGCGGTCGACCAGGTCGGCCAGCATCTCGACGGCGAAGATCGTCTGGAAGCGCAGCCGCGAGTGGCGCTTGACGGCGACGAAGACAGTCCCCAGCGGCACGATCAGCACCGGCACCAGCCACGCGTTGGTCACGGCCATGATCGCTGCGACCAGACCCAGGACGAACTGCGACACCTGCTCCAGCCCGTCAGAGCGCGTGAGGGAATGCCACCAGATACTGAACGGCGAGAGTCCCGACTGCAGGGCGATGACCAGCGCGACCAGCCAGGTGTTGACCAGGTGGATCGCCAGCGCCGCGCCCAGCGGTCCGGCCATGTCGCTGACGGAATCGAACGCGGAGCGCGAATGCTCCCAGCCGGCGGCCACCAGCACGAGGCTGGCCAGCCCCGCCTGAAGGCTCGACTGAGAGACGTTGAAGGCGGCCTCGATGCCGTCGGCCCGCCGGATGAGATGGCCGGCTAGCGCGCCGCAGGTGGTGGCGAGGACGGCCATCCCGGGCGGTAGCAGGAGCACGGCCGCGTAGATCAGGCCGGTGTCAAGGATGACGTTGCTCTTGAAGTCGAAGTGCAGGGGGGTGCGTGACGCCAGGGCGATCAACACGCTCAGCACGGCCGCCAGAAGAAGATCCCGGACCTCGGGACGGCCGCCCTGGATGAGCAGCGCCGCGGTCAGGGTGCCGGCCATCAGGACCAGACTCGAGATGTAGAGTCGTACGCGCATATACGTGTGTATCCCTGGTCGTGCCAGCGTTCCTGGTGAAGCGAGGTCATGACTCCGCGGCCCGTGTCGCCCACGTCAGGGCGTGTCGCCGCGCATGACCGGGTTCGTCTCCGAGAGCAACCGGCCGTCGACAGGCCCCGGCCTTACTCGGCCTTGACGATAATCAGGCGCACGTCAGGTCACAAGGGACTCAGCGGCCCATCGCTCGCGGTACGAACGTCTGCCGGGCATGACCTTGGTAGCTGGCGCCGGCCGGCACGCTGTGTGTGGCCGTGCGATGCGTGGATGAAGTTACCCGACGGGCAGCTCGCAGGTGAAGCGGGTATCTCCCGGCGCCGAGCGCTCGACCTGGATCCGGCCGCCGTGCGCTTCGATGATCAGCTTGGTGATTGCGAGGCCCAGCCCGGTGCCGCCGCGCTCGCGATCCCGGCCCGGGTCGACGCGGTAGAAGCGCTCGAAGATATGGGGCAGGTGCTCGGGCGGGATGCCCGGTCCCTGGTCCCCGACCCAGAAGCGGGCGCGGCCGTTCGACGCGCGGCAGCCCAGTTCGATGCGACTGCCGTCCGGTGCGTGGCGCAGCGCGTTGTCCATCAGGTTGACCAGCACCTGGATCAGCCGGTCGCCGTCGGCCCGCAGCGTGACCGGTTCGGCGTCGACCTCGATCCGCACGCCGCGCTCGGCGGCCAGCGGCGCATACTGTTCGGCCACCAGGTCGAGCAGGTCGGCCAGCTCGACCGGCTCGCGCTCCAACTCCAGGCCGTAGGCGTCGCCGCGCGCCAGGGTGAGCAGGGCGCTGGTCAGGCGCGTCATCCGGTCGACATCGGCGCCCAGGTTCGCTAGGGTCTCGCGCTCGCTCTCCCCCAGGTCGTCGCGCGCCAGCGCCAGGTCGATTTGGCCGCGCATCAGGGCCAGCGGGGTACGCAGCTCGTGGGCGGCGTCGGCGGTGAAGCGGCGCTGGCGCTCGAAGGCGAGCTCGATGCGCTCGAGCATGGCGTTGAAGGTGCGCGCCAGGCGGCCCAGCTCGTCGTCCGGCAGCGCCACGTCGTCGATGCGCCGGGAGAGGTCGCGCTCGCCGATGTCGGCCGCGGTGCGCGTGATCCGGTCGATCGGTTGCAACGCCCGGCGGGCCAGCCAGTAGCCGCCGCCGGCCGCGACGAGCAACACGGCCGGGATCGAGATGGCCAGCACCTGCGCCACCTGTCCCAGTGTCTCGCCGGTCTCGTTCTCCTCGCCCACTTCCAGCACGCCGACGACCCGGCCGTCGCGCTCGATCGGCCGGCTGAGGATGCGCACCGGGTCATCATCGACCGTCACCGTGCGCAGGTCCTCATCGCCATCCAGCGCGGCCGCGACGCCGTCGGGGTTCACCACCGGCTCGTCGAAATCTCCGCTGGTGTCGAGGATCACCCGGCCGTCGGCCGCGGTCACGCGCACGAATTGCTCGTCGGAGTCCTCCGGGCCGGCCGCGGCCACCGACAGCTCCCCGTCGACGAAGGCGATGCCGCTCTCGACCAGTTCGGCGCGCGCCTCCAGGGAGTCATCCAGCGCGCGCAGCAGCGTGAAGCGCAAGCCGAAGTAGAAGGCGCCGGCGAAGGCCGCCAGCGCCAGGGCCAGCAGGGCGACGTACCAGAGCGTCAGCCGCCAGCGGATCGGCAGGCGCTCAAGCATCGGGATCCACGATGCGATAGCCGACGCCGCGCACAGTCTGGATGTGCTTCTTTTCGTAGGGGTCTTCCAGCTTGCGGCGCAGCGAGCGGATGTGGACGTCGACGACGTTGGCGCTGCTGGGGAAATCGTAGTCCCAGACGTGGTCGGTGATCATCGCGCGAGTCAGCACCTGGTTGGGGTGGCGCATCAGGTATTCGAGGATGCGGAATTCCTTGTTCGGCAGCACGAACTCCTCGTCGCCGCGCCAGACCTGGTGGGTGGCCGGGTCCAGCCGCAGCTCGCCGACCTGCAGGACCGGGTCGAGGCTCTCCGGCGGCCGCCGGGAGAGCGCCCGCAGGCGTGCCGACAACTCCGCGAAGGCGAAGGGCTTGATCATGTAGTCGTCGGCCCCGGCGTCCAGCCCGGCCACGCGGTCCTCGACGGCGTCGCGCGCCGTCAAGATGAGAATCGGCGTCTGAATGCGGCGGGCGCGCAGGCTGCGGCAGACATCGATGCCGCTGATGCCGGGCAGCATCACGTCCAGCACGATGGCGTCGAAATCGCTGACCGTCGCGTGGTCGAGCGCGTCCTCGCCGCTATGCACGGTCGTCACTGCGTGGCCCTCATCGCCCAAGCCCTGGGCGATCATTTCGGCCAGGCGGACCTCGTCTTCGACGACCAGGATGCGCATCACGATTCCCTCTCGAACACGACTCGAACTCACGCCGAAGTCTAGCCAGCTTCGATAAAGCCTGGATGAAGTCAATCCCCGCCGGAGCGCGGGAAAACTGGCCGGATGATTTCAGGATGACTTCATCAGGACTTTATCGAGCGGCGGGAGGATTGATCCAGAGGCCGCCGGGTGGCGGCGCGACACACAGAGTCAGACGCAATATGCGAAGGGATACGAGAAGATGCGATTTCAGATGTCAGCGCGAACCTGGCTGATCGGGGCCGGCGCGGCCGTCATGCTGGTCGCCGGCGGGCTGGCCGCCGGGCCGGTTGCCAGCCTGGCCCAGGACATTACCGGGGCCGATCTGAGCAAGGAAGATGCGGCCGAGATCGCCGTCGCCGAATACCCCGACGCTACGGTGCTCTACATCGAGGCGGACGACGAGGACGGCGCGCCGGTCTACGAGGTCACGCTCTCCAACGGCGTCGAGCTGGAGATTCACGGCAACAGCGGCGACATCCTCGAGCGTGACGATGACGGTCCATTCGACGACGACCGTGACTTCGATGACGATCGCGACGACGCCTGGGACGTGACCGGCGCGCTGGATGACGGCACGTACCTGCTGGAAGAGGCCGCGATCAGCCCCGAAGAGGCTGTCGCTATCGCGCAGGGTGAAGTCGAGGGCCGCGTCGGGGAGGTCGAACTGGAGCGCTATCGCGACGGCCTGGTCTACGTCGTCGAGATCGGCGGAGTCAACGAGGTCATCGTTGACGCCATGACCGGCGAGGTGCTGGCGGTTCAATTCGACGACTAGCTCGCAGCGCTCAGGAATCCAGCCGCGCCGCCACTTGCGCGGCTGGTCACCAGCCGGAGGCGCGGAGTTGAGTAACGCATGATGGGAACGGGATGGTACGTGATGGAGCGGCAGACAGATATGCGGTGGGGGTTCAGCCGAGGTACGTTGTTCGCGATACTGGCATTCGTGGCCGTCGCGCTCTCGATTCCGGCGGCCGGCAGCGGGACGCTCGGGCTCGACGTGACGATAACGAAGGCCGTTCAGGGCCTCGACCTGGGCCCGCTGGTGGGCGTCGTCCACGCGCTCAACTGGATCGGCGACACGCCAGCATCGCTGGCGCTGGGCGGCCTGACCGTGATGCTGCTGGCCTACTTTCACCGCGCGTTCGAGTCTTCGCTGGTGCTGGCGACCATCGTGGTTCGCATCCTCAACCCGCTCCTGAAGGAGCTGCTGGCCAGCCCGCGGCCGGCCGGCGACGGCGTCGAGGTTTGGGGCGCCTTCGACGGCTTCGGCTTCCCGAGCGGCCACTCGACCGGGGCACTGCTGCTCTACGGCAGCCTGATCTGGGTGGCCGGGCGGCTGGGCCCCTTCCCCGGGCAGCGGCTGCTCCAGGCGCTGGCGGCGGCGATGATCCTGGGTATCGGGTTCAGCCGCATCTACGTC
>Ga0079224_100013528_pt1 | contig 11362 bp, 11 predicted proteins | sample Stecom2015_FD_80414 | JGI IMG/M metagenome (GOLD analysis project Ga0079224, IMG submission 80414) | Agricultural soil microbial communities from Utah to study Nitrogen management - Steer compost 2015 | ecosystem: Environmental > Terrestrial > Soil > Agricultural land | place: USA: Utah...
TATGCTAACCTCCTTGTTACAAAAGGACAACATTGGCACAACCCTTGGTTTTTTAAACAAAACACTTACCATGGTGCTTATGACCGCTTTTTTCGTGATTTTATGGTTGGCAGAGTCTATTAATGTACACGAGGTATTCAATTCTACCATTTTAAAAAAGCGACACACTTCCATTAAAACTTTTAGAAAAGTTGAAAAAGACTTGATTAAGTTCATCAAAGTGAAAGTTGTAATTAGCTTGCTTACAGGTATTTTTACAGGGCTTGCTTGTGTAATGTTCGATGTGAGTTTTCCTATTTTCTGGGGATTGTTTGCTTTTGTAATCAATTTTGTTCAAATGGTAGGCTCCTTTATTTCGGTTATTTGTTTGTCTATTTTCGCCTTTGTGGAACTGGATCCAACGGGAACCTTACTAATTTTTGTATTGGCAATTACAGGTGTCCAAGTGCTTTTTGGCGCGATATTAGAACCCATTTTTATGGGGAAATCTTTTTCAATAAACACCATTGCGGTTTTGGTTATGCTCATGTTTTGGGGCTATTTATGGGGCATTCCAGGATTGATTATGGCAATTCCTATCACTGTGTTTGTAAAAATAATATTGGAACAGTTTCCTAGTACACATGGTATTGCTAAACTTTTATCAGGGCGAAAACCTAAAAAAGCTTGAACTGAAAGCGCTTTAAGGTTAAAATTATTTTAAACCCCAAGCAGGCTTATATTTTTTAAGTATCTTTCATACATGAGAAAACTGGTACTACTTTTTTTTATTTTGCTGTTGCCATTAGGGTCTTTCGCTTCTTATGTGTTGATTCCTATGGATGCTGAAAGCCAGAAAAATCATTTAAAAGCCTACGGTATCACATATTGGGTTTTAGAAAAACAACTAAAGGCTCAATGGTTGCTCAACTACCGTGGTGGATCGTTTTTATTACCTGATTTTCCAGAACTGCAACGCGAATGTCAAATACGAGGTGTTTCGTTTGAAATTATTTCTGATTCTAAAGCAGAAAGTATTTTAGAAGAAATAAGCAGTCCCAGTCAAAACATGGAAGCAGTGCCGCTTGAAAAAGCACCAAAAATTGTGGTTTATACACCACGAGGCAAGTTGCCTTGGGACGATGCTGTAACCATGGTGCTCACTTATGCCGAAATTCCTTATGAAACCATTTATGACGAAGACGTTTTAAACGACAAACTTTTACTTTACGATTGGTTGCATTTACACCACGAAGATTTTACTGGGCAATATGGAAAGTTTTACAGAGCTTACCGTTCAGCAGCTTGGTATATTGAAGAAAAAAAGGAAGCAGAGGCTTTGGCTACTAAATTAGGTTATAATAAGGTTTCCGATGAAAAACTGGCTGTGGCCAAAAAAATTCGAGATTATGTAATAGGCGGCGGCTTTATGTTTGCCATGTGCAGTGCTACCGACAGCTTCGACATTGCCCTTAGTGCCGAAGGCGTAGATATTTGTGAGCCTATGTTTGATGGCGATGGAAGTGAGCCTAATTATCAAAGTAAGATAGACTATAACAAAACTTTTGCCTTCACTAATTTTATTTTGGAACGAAGTCCCAATGTATATGAGTTTTCCTCAATAGACATGACGCAAAAACGTCAAGTTCAAAAAATTACCGATTATTTCACTTTGATGGAGTATTCAGCAAAATGGGACCCAATTCCTACTATGCTTTGTCAAAATCATACGGCTTTGGTAAAAGGTTTTATGGGGCAAACAACCTCTTTTACCCGTGACGAAATTAAAGCCAATGTTTTGTTGATGGGTGAAAATAGAAGCAATGGAGAAGCCAAATACATTCATGGTATAAAAGGTAAAGGATTTTTTACTTTTTATGGTGGTCATGACCCAGAAGATTATACCCATCGTGTTGGCGACCCAAAAACCGAATTGGAATTATATCCAACGTCTCCTGGTTATAGATTAATACTTAATAACGTGTTGTTTCCGGCAGCAAAAAAGAAAAAGCAAAAGACTTAATTGCTCTTGTTTGCTTCAAACGATTTTTTAAAATATTTACCATGTTGAGTAGGTGTAAAGTTCCAGTCCGAAATTAGCATTGGTGACCAGTTAGGGTCGAATACCCAAGCTACATAAGAAATACCTCTGGAATTTGTATAGTTCGTTATGGTATCGCCATAAGTTTCATCACCAATAACAGGAATGTGTGCTCCTGGAGCATCGGCACTACAAAACCCTATTTCAGTTAAAATAAGCGGATATTTCTCAGCGGCAAAGCCCCAGTCTTCTGTCCATTGTGACTCCCAAGGTTGTTCTCGTTTTTGTGGATAAGGGTGACTTACATAGCCTATGCCTTCAGCATTTATAGGGTTTTCTTTTAATGGGGTTAAATCGTAAGCCCAATTAAACCCTGCAACAAGCGGTATGGCTTGAGCTCCATTAGCCCGAACTACCACAATCAACTCTTCCATTATCGCTTTCCATTCTTCCCAGCTGCATAGCCCAAACTTGTTTTCGTAAAGCGTTGGTTCATTAAAGAGTTCAAAAAAAGCTACAGTAGTATTATTTCCATAACGTTGTGACATGGTTTTCCAGAAGTTAAAAGTTTCCTTTAAATCTGTGTCATACATCTCGTGGTGAAACAAACCCGTTTTCAAGTTCCCTATACTGTGCCAATCAATAATTACATACAGGCCTAATTCAGTAGCCCAAGCAATTCCTTGGTCTAGGAGTTTGTAATAGGCTTCATGTCCGCGAGTTCTTAATCTGGAAGGATGCACAGGAAACCTTACTATGTTAGCGCCCCAACTTTTCATAGCTTCAAAATAAGCTTTGTTCCAGTGGCCGTCATGTTCTAATTTATCAGGGTCACTCGCGTTTAGTCCTCTAAAAACTAATTGCTTGCCCGATGTATCCACAAATTTATTGCCTTCAACCGAAATTCGGCTTAAGGTGTTTTGTCCGTAAGAAAAAAAGCCCATTATAAGAATGGGTAACACTATTAAGGAAAATCTGCGTTTCATTTTTTAAGGTTTTCCTAAATATAACAAAAACCGACTGCCTTTAAAAAGTTACCTTTGTTTTAGCAGAAAATGTATAATCATTTGAATAAATAGTATTAAACATGAAGTGGTTTCAAACAGAACTGAAGTTAGCACCTAGGCCAAGAGGCTTCCATTTAATTACAGATGAAATAAAAGCGGCTATTAAAGAGATTTCAAATATTGAAATAGGAATGCTGCAAGTGTTTATCAAGCATACATCGGCAAGTTTGACCATTAATGAAAATGCTGATCCAACTGTGAGAACAGACTTTGAAAGTCATTTCAATACTTTAGTACCAGAAAACGCACCGTATTTTATCCATACTTATGAAGGACCAGACGATATGCCAGCACATATAAAAGCTGCTTTATTGGACACTTCAGTTCAAATTCCTATAACCAATGGCAGGCTTAATCTTGGTACTTGGCAAGGAGTTTATTTATGTGAACACAGAAACCAAGGTGGTTGCCGAAAATTAGTGTTAACGGCTTTTGGAAATTGATTTTTCGTTAATTAGCTGTTCCAGAATATATTCAACACCTTCTTCGTCATTGCTTTTGGTTTTATACTTGGCTACTGCTTTTACATTAGGATGTGCATTTTCCATGGCATAGCTAAAATGAGCCAGTTCCAGCATTTCCAAATCGTTGTTGTAATCTCCAAAAACCATAGTTTCAGCGTCCGAAACCTGCAATTGTTCTTGTAGTTTTTTAAGTGCAAAGCCTTTATGTGTATTTATGTGAGATAAGTCTACCCAGTGCTTTCCTGATATTTTTACCTGAATATTACCGTTTAGATGTTTAACATGTGGATAGATATAGGCTTCTGAACTGTCAAAATGATAAATAGCAATCTTAAAGAAATTGTCATTTTCAACAGCAGTTAAATCGTCTACTAATTCATAAGCTGAATAATATTCATTCAACAAATTGATGAATTTTTGGTCTTTGGTTTCAATATACGCTTTGTTTTCGCCACAAATTACGGGATAAATGTTCTCAACATTTCTCAATAATTTAATCAAGTTAAAAACATCTTCTTTTGGGAAATAGTTGTGCTGAAGTGTGCTTTCCTGTTTTTTAGTGACACCGCCGTTTTCTGCAATAATAACAATATCGTCTTTGATCATGTGCAACTTGTCCACAATACTGTGATACTGTCTTCCGCTTGCGGCCACAAAGGTTAAGTCTAAGTTTTTTAATTGTTCAAATAGGCACAAAAATTTAGAACTTACTTGCCCTTTTGAGTTAAGCAGTGTACCATCCATATCGGTCACTATCAGTTTCACTTTCGATAAATCCATATCCATAATTTGTTCAAAGCTAACATTATGAAGCATAGCAAGCATCAATAAAATGTTATTTTATTACTAAAAATAAAAATCCGGCACAAAGGCCGGATTTTTCTAAGCGAAATATGTTATACAATAGGCAAACGCCTTATTTTACTTTTTCAACGATTGCTTTGAAGGCTTCTGGGTTGTTAGCAGCTAAATCGGCCAAAACCTTACGGTTAAGTTCAATATTGTTAGCTTTTAACTGTCCCATAAACTTCGAGTAAGACAATCCATGTTCTCTGGCACCAGCATTGATACGAGCAATCCATAATGCACGGAACGTTCTTTTTTTGTTTCTGCGGTCTCTGTACGAATAAACCATCGCTTTTTCAACCGCGTTTTTGGCTACTGTCCAAACGTTCTTTCTACGTCCGAAGTAACCTTTTGCTTGCTTAAGAACCTTTTTTCTTCTGGCTCTTTTTGCAACTGAATTTACTGATCTAGGCATAATTTTTAATTTTTTTGTAGCAGGCGTTTAATAGTCGTTGGTTTTTGGTTGCCGGTTTTTAGAATAAAAAACTTTTAACTTTTAACTTTTAACTTTTAACTCTTTTTTAGGCCTGACTCCATGGTTAAACAATAATTAAGTAAACCTTAAAAGGCAATTATTTTAAACGTAATTGCTCTTTTACGCTGTTAACATCATTGTCGTGTACTAAAGTACTATGAGTTAACGCCAACTTACGCTTTTTAGACTTCTTTGTCAAGATGTGGCTTTTAAAAGCGTGTTTTCTCTTGATCTTTCCAGTACCCGTTAATTTAAAACGTTTTTTGGCACTAGATTTCGTTTTTTGTTTAGGCATCTTCTTTTGCTAATTTTTGTATTTCGCTTATTATCGTGTACCTGACTCTCAGGATTTATTTTGGTTTTTTAGGAGCGATAAACATAGTCATACGCTTTCCTTCCAGTTTTGGCATTTGTTCAACTTTACCAAATTCTTCTAGGTCTTGTGCTAATTTAAGTAACAAGATTTGACCTTGCTCCTTGAACACAATAGAACGTCCTTTGAAGAACACAAAAGCTTTTAGTTTTGCACCGTCTTTTAAGAAACGCTCTGCATGTTTTTTCTTAAACTCATAATCGTGGTCATCGGTTTGTGGTCCAAAACGAATTTCCTTGATGATAACTTTAGTGGCCTTAGCTTTTAAAACTTTCTCGCGTTTTTTCTGCTCATAAAGGAACTTTTTGTAATCCATAATCTTGCACACTGGTGGTTCTGCATTGGGAGATATCTCCACAAGATCCAGACCCATTTCGTCTGCAAGCTGTAATGCCTTAGAAGTAGGGTAAATGCCTGTTTCGACATTATCGCCCACAAGGCGTACTTTTTCTACTCTAATCTTAGAGTTTAATCGATGTTGTTCCTCTTTTTTTTCTGAGTTTTGTCTTCTATTTATTGCTATGGCTTAAAAAATTTAGTTAAACTTAAAACTGCTTTAGTGTTCTATTTATTTCGTTTTCAATTATTTGGGTAAATTCTTCTGCACGAATCATGCCAAGGTCCTTACCTCCGTGTTGGCGAACGCTTATCATGCCTTCACGCTCTTCGTTTTCCCCAACAATAACCATATACGGTATTTTTTTCATTTCGGCTTCCCGAATTTTTTTACCCATGGTTTCGTTACGGTTGTCCAAGAGGGCGCGAATTTCGTTATTTTCTAGCAAATTTAAAACTTTTTCGGCGTATTTTTCATATTTCTCACTAATAGACAGAATCATAACTTGCGTAGGGATAAGCCATAAGGGGAAATTTCCTGCGGTGTGTTCAATTAAAATGGCCACAAAACGCTCCATACTTCCAAAGGGTGCTCTATGTATCATAACCGGTCTGTGCGATTCATTATCGCTGCCTTTGTACCAAAGATCAAAACGTTGCGGTAATTGATAATCTACCTGTATGGTTCCTAGCTGCCAGCTTCTTCCTAATACGTCTTTTACCATAAAATCTAATTTAGGGCCGTAAAAAGCGGCTTCACCAGGTTCTATGACAAAGTCAAGACCTTTGTCTTTGGCTGCATTTATAATGGCTTGTTCTGCCATTTCCCAATGTTTGGTATCTCCAATGTACTTTTCTGGGGTTTCAGGGTCGCGTACTGAAACTTGAGTGACAAAATTTTCAAAACCTAAAGCGCCAAAAACATAGAGTACCAAGTCAATCACATTTTTGAATTCGGTATCCAATTGTTCAGGCGTGCAAAAAATATGAGCGTCATCTTGAGTAAATCCTCTAACACGGGTTAAACCATGCAATTCGCCACTTTGCTCATAGCGGTACACTGTGCCAAATTCAGCAAAGCGCTTTGGTAAATCTTTGTATGACCATTGACCAGCATTATATATTTCGCAGTGATGCGGACAATTCATAGGCTTTAGCAAGAATTCTTCATCTTCCTTGGGTGTGTGTATCGGCTGAAAACTGTCAGCACCATATTTGGCATAATGGCCTGAAGTTACATAAAGCTCTTTTTGACCAATATGCGGCGTTACTACCATTTCGTAACCGGCTTTCTTTTGTGCTTTTTTAAGGAAGTTTTCCAAACGCTCTCTTAATGCTGCACCCTTAGGTAACCATAGCGGTAAACCTTGCCCCACTTTTTGTGAAAAGGTGAACAACTCTAATTCCTTACCTAATTTTCTGTGGTCGCGTTTTTTGGCTTCTTCAAGCATTTCTAGGTACTCAGTAAGTTCCTTTTGTTTTGGGAACGAAATACCATAAACACGTGTAAGTTGCTTGTTTTTTTCGTCACCTCGCCAATAAGCACCCGCAACCGAAAGGATTTTAACAGCTTTAATCACGCTAGTGTTGGGTAAATGTCCTCCACGGCATAAATCTGTAAAGGTCGAATGGTCGCAAAAAGTGATGGTACCATCCTCAAGATTTTCAATAAGCTCGGTTTTATAAGGATTGTCTTCGTAAAGTTTTAAAGCATCGGCTTTACTGGCAGCACGCATTTTGAAATCGTGTTTACCACGGGCAATTTCCAACATTTTATCTTCAATAGTCTTGAAATCTTTTTCAGAAATACTGTGCTCACCAAAATCTACATCGTAGTAAAAACCATTTTCAATAGCTGGTCCAATAGTAAGATTAATGCCAGGATACAACTCTTCAAGAGCCTGTGCCAAAACGTGGGCAGATGAGTGCCAAAAGGCTTTTTTCCCTTCTTCATCATTCCAGGTGAAAAGCGTCAAGCTACCGTCTTCGGTTAAAGGTGTGGTCGTTTCAACGGTTGTGTTGTTAAACGAGGCCGAAAGTACGTTTCTAGCCAAACCTTCACTGATACTTTGTGCAACTTCAAACGGCGTAGTTCCTTGTGGATACTCGCGTTTGCTTCCATCTGGTAATGTAATGACAATCATGTTAAAATTTTAAAATAGATTGCAAAGATAATAGGAATGGGAGATACAAACAATATACTTCAAGTTTAATTAAAGCCATTGTGGGTTCGTTTTTCTTTTGTTATACTTGCAAGAATAAAAACTTCATACAATGAGATTACTTGGTATTGGTTCCAGAATAAACCATTCTGAATTTGGTAAAGGTGTTGTAACAAACGTAACTTCTAAGCATTATTGGGTGACGTTTATAGATTCTGGTCTTGAAACCATTCCTTTAGATTCCGATTTTGAAGTGATAGAAGCTTCTGATGATGATGTGGACACTGTTAGCTTTTTTGAAGTAGAACGCAGCCTTGTTGAAATTCTGAAAAAGTGGAGTGATGCTTCCGAAGTGGTTCATATTGGTGACAAATGGAAAGGTGGTAAACTTATTATGGAACCTGGGGATGCCGGTTTGCAAAGTAAGGAAGTGCCAATTGATACATTCTTCCATAAAATTGTAATGGTTCGTGACCGATTGCGAGTGATGGAGCAAAAAATAAATTCCAGCAATTTGGATGAAGCCGAAAAAATAGATCTTCAACAGTACATTACCCGCATTTATGGGAGTTTAACTACGTTTAATGTGCTGTTCAAGATTAAGGAGCAACAGTTTGTAGGAGATAAAAAAGCCTAGTTTAGCTCAATAACCTATAGCAGTATCATCGCCTCGCGAGTCTGCACCACCTTCTAGTTTGCCATTTCGCAGTATTAAAATAGCATCTACCTTACCAATTACAGGTGTTTTAGTTTCGTTGATTTTGTAACCTTTTTTCTGAAGTTCTTGTTTGGTTTCTAAGCTAAATCTATTAGGTTCCAAAACAATTTCATCGGGTAGCCATTGATGATGGAAACGTGCAGCATCAACAGCTTCTTGCATGCCCATATCAAATTCATGCACATTCAAAATGGTTTGTAAAACCGAAGTGATAATGGTAGAACCTCCGGGAGTACCCAAAACCATCCAGAGCTTGCCGTCTTTTTCCACAATAGTTGGCGTCATGGAACTTAACATGCGCTTTTGTGGAGCAATACTGTTGGCTTCGGCGCCAACTAATCCAAACATGTTAGGCGTACCGGGTTTGCTGCTAAAATCGTCCATCTCGTTATTTAGGAAAAAGCCCAATTCGTTACAGTATAATTTAGATCCGTAAGCACCATTTAAAGTAGTAGTTACGGCTATGGCATTGCCAAATTGGTCCACAATGGAGTAGTGGGTGGTTTCATCACTTTCTATAATTTCGACATTGCCATGAGATACCTCGCTGGAAGGCGTGGCCTTTTCAAACGAAAAATTACGCATTCGGTCTTTTAGGTAGTCTTTGTCAAGCAGTTGTGACAATGGGATGTTTACAAAATCTGGGTCGCCTAAAAAATAATTTCGGTCGGCATAAGAACGTCTTTCGGCCTCAGTGAGTACTTGCATATAGGCCGGGGTATTGTGTCCCATTGCTTTTAAGTCGAAAGGTTCCAACATGGTCATAATTTGGGCCAAACATGTGCCGCCACTTGCTGGTGGAGCAGGAGAAATCACTTTTAAATTGTCATAATGAAATACAATGGGCTCGCGCCATTTGGCTTCATAAGCGGCCAAATCTTCCATCGTTATGATGCCGCCATTTTCTTGAATAAAAGCGGTTAATATTTGTGCGGTTTCCCCTGAATAGAATTCAGCTTTCCCATGTTGCATAATACGCTCAAGAGTTGTGGCCAGAACGGGATAGGTTATGGTGTCACCCGTTTTCCAAGTGTTATCAAAGGGAATGGAATCTGAATTTACCAAAGGGAATTCGGGTTGGTATTTTTTAATGCGTTCTTCCTGCATTTGGGTTACAACCACACCTTTATTTGCCAACGCAATCACGGGTTTTATAAGTTCTTGAATAGGCAAGCTTCCAAAGCGTTCATGGGCTGCAAAAACACCGGCTACAGTTCCTGGAATACCAATTGCCATAGCACTGTGTGTGCTCAGTCTGGGGATAACATTTCCCAAAGAGTCCAAATACATATCTCGGGTAGCGGCCATTGGTGCTTTTTCGCGATAATCCAATTGCCCAAAACTGCCATCGGCAAGTCTATAGATCATAAAACCACCGCCGCCTAAGTTGCCGGCATAGGGGTATGCTACAGCTAAAGCCAATTCGGTTGCTACCATAGCGTCAAAGGCGTTACCACCATTTTTTAAAACTTCTAGGCCAATTTGCGATGCTTCTTCGCGTGCAGATACTACCATAGCACGTTCAGCAACAACGCCAAGTGTTTTTGGTGTTTCTTTTTTGCAAGCTACCAAGCAAATTGCCAATATTACAAGTGCGCTAAATCTCATTTGAAATGGCTTTAAGTTTAAGTTTAGAAAAGGTCATTAATTCTTCAAAAAACTGTGTAAATTCCTGTTCAAATTCTCTATAGAACTGCTTGAGTTCGTTTACGGCCATATCAATACCAGAATTTTTAGTGCGCCGGTTCATGCCTTGTAAAACGTCGGAAATTCCTTCAATAGAACTGTAGCTTACCAGCCAATTTCCCGAAATCATATAAGGCATCATTTTTTTAATTCGAGAGGGTAAAAATTCATAATGGGTTTCTAGTGAGTTATAAAAATTTTCAGCATAAATTTCTAAAGGAGTTTCACAGTATTTGTTCCAATTTTTAGCTAAATAATGATCATATAAAATATCGACAATAACACCCGAATAATGGCTGTAATTTTTATGAAGCCTTTTGGTGCTTTTACGTACAATTTTATGGGCATCAGTAAAAGTGTCAATCTCTCGGTGCAGTAAAATACCTATTTGGATGTCTTTTGGATAGGTTTGGTAATGTTTTCCTTTAATGCCGTCGGCAATAAAATTTCCAATAGTCACCATAGGGTCATTGCCGGATAGATAAATGTGGGCCAAATAATTCATTCTCCGAATTTACACCTTTTTTGTCATCCTGAACTTGATTCAGGATCATTTAATAGTTTGCAAACTTGTTAAAGCAGTATATGGAATTGTATATTTGCATAAAATTTCAATTCATGACCTTAATAAAATCCATTTCGGGAATTCGTGGTACAATTGGCGGACCAGTTGCAGAAAACTTAACCCCCATAGACGTAGTAAAGTTTGCTTCGGCTTATGGTGCTTGGATCAAGCAACAACGCAATAAAGTAGACTATAAAGTTGTAGTGGGAAGAGATGCGAGAATTTCTGGTGAAATGATTCAGAATTTGGTTATGAATACTTTAGTAGGAATGGGCATTCATGTGGTCGATTTAGGCCTGTCTACTACACCAACGGTAGAAGTAGCTGTGCCTATGGAGCATGCCGATGGTGGCATTATTCTCACTGCTAGTCACAATCCAAAAGAATGGAATGCCTTAAAGTTACTGGATGCAAGAGGTGAGTTTTTAAACGCAAAAGAAGGTCAGCGCATTTTAGAGCTTTCTGAAAGTCCCGATTTGCAATTTAACGATGTGGATAACTTAGGGAAAATCACAAAAAATGAAGCTTATATTGATTTACATATAGATGAAGTGCTCAATTTAAAATTGGTAAATCCTAAAGCCATTGAAGCTGCCAAATTTAAAGTCGTGGTAGATGGTGTAAATTCTACTGGTGGTATTGCGGTTCCA
>Ga0079224_100013529_pt1 | contig 11362 bp, 13 predicted proteins | sample Stecom2015_FD_80414 | JGI IMG/M metagenome (GOLD analysis project Ga0079224, IMG submission 80414) | Agricultural soil microbial communities from Utah to study Nitrogen management - Steer compost 2015 | ecosystem: Environmental > Terrestrial > Soil > Agricultural land | place: USA: Utah...
CCGCTCGATATGGGCAACTCCGGCACTTCGATGCGGCTGCTGTCGGGTTTGATCGCTGGCCAGAAGTTCCCGGCGACGCTGATCGGCGATATCTCCCTCTCGAAGCGGCCGATGGAGCGTGTTGCCAAACCGCTGCGGTTGATGGGGGCACAGGTCGATACGCAGCAGGGCGGGCGCCCGCCGATGACGGTGAGCGGCGGCCGGCTCAAGGGTATTCACTACGATCTGCCGATGGCAAGTGCGCAGGTGAAGTCCTGTCTGCTGCTGGCCGGTCTGTACGCCGACGGTGAAACCTCTGTCACCGAGCCGGCGCCGACTCGCGACCACACCGAGCGCATGCTGCGCGGTTTCGGTTATGCCGTCGAGCAGCGCGGTCCGGCCACGGTGGCCGTGCGCGGTGGTGGTAAGCTGAGCGCCTGCAACATCGAGGTGCCGGCGGATATTTCATCGGCCACCTTTTATATGGTCGCGGCGAGTATCGCGCCGGGTTCCGATGTCACGTTGACGCATGTCGGCATCAACCCGACCCGCATCGGTGTCATCAATATCCTGCTGCTCATGGGGGCGGATCTGACGCTGAGCAATCAGCGCGAGGTCGGCGGTGAACCGGTGGCCGATATCCGCGTGCGCTACGCGCCGCTGCATGGCATCGACATTCCCGAAGACCAGGTGCCGCTCGCTATCGACGAATTCCCGGCGCTGTTCATCGCCGCAGCCTGCGCGAACGGTGTCACCACGTTGCGCGGCGCGGAAGAATTGCGGGTCAAGGAAAGCGACCGCATTCAGGTCATGGCGGACGGCCTGGCCACGCTCGGCATCAAGGCCGAACCGACCCCGGACGGCATCGTCATTACCGGCGGCCAGTTGGGTGGTGGCGCGATTCACAGCCATCACGACCATCGCATCGCCATGTCATTTGCCGTGGCGGCGTTGCGCGCGAACGCGCCGATCACGATAGAAGACTGCGACAACGTTGCTACATCCTTCCCCAATTTCGTCGAGCTGGCCCGGCGCGCCGGTATTCGGCTCGAGGTGGCGACCTGATGGCGGTCGCGGTGCCGGTTCTGGCAATCGATGGGCCGAGTGGGTCGGGCAAGGGCACGCTGGCGCAAATGCTGGCGAAACATCTGGGTTGGCATCTGCTCGACAGCGGCGCGCTGTATCGCATCGTCGGCCTGGCCGCGGTGGAGCAGGGCGTCGATCTGGATGACGAGGCCCGGCTGGCCTGTGTTGCCGAGCACCTTGATGTGAAGTTTGCCTCTGCCACGCCGGGCGAACCGGCGGCCGTGCTGTTGAACGGCCGCGATATCAGCAACGCCGTGCGCAGCGAGCAGGCTGGCTACTATGCCTCGCGCGTGGCCATCTTTAACGGCGTGCGACAGGCCCTGCAGGGACGCCAGCGCGGCTTCGCGCAAGCGCCCGGACTGGTGGCGGACGGCCGCGATATGGGCACCGAAGTTTTCCCTGATGCACCCCTCAAAATCTTCCTTACCGCCAGCGCTGAGGAACGCGCCCGGCGTCGCTATAAGCAGTTGATGAATAAAGGTGAAAGTGTTACCCTCGCCGCCCTTTTGGAAGACATCCAGGCGCGGGACCGACGCGATACCGAACGCGAGGTGGCGCCACTCCGGCCGGCAGACGATGCCGTGGTGATTGACAGTACTCACCTCGATATCGCGCAGGTCGTTCAGCAGGTGCTGGATTTGCTCCTGCAACGTCAGTTGATTTGACTCGAATCTGAGCCCTTGCTGGGCTCGAAGCCGATTGGTGGCGTTATACCAGCCGTCGCCACCAATCCGGTTTAACCCAGACCCATGCCGGCTGGTGGCATGGGAGGAACGACGTTGTTGTTCCGCCTTTTCAGGTAATCGACTATGAGCGAAAGCTTTGCAGAACTGTTTGAAGAAAGTTTAAAGACCATCGAGATGCACCCGGGTGCGATCGTGACCGGTGTGGTCATCGATATCGATGATGATTGGATCACTGTACACGCCGGCCTCAAGTCCGAAGGTGTGATTCCCCGCGAGCAATTCCTGAACGACCGCGGCGAACTGCATCTGCAGGTTGGCGATGAAGTTCAGGTTGCCCTCGAAGCGGTCGAGGATGGCTGGGGTGAAACCCGTCTCTCCCGCGAGAAAGCGAAGCGCGCAGAAGCCTGGAAAGATCTGGAAAAAGCCTTCGAAGCCGAGGCCATCGTCAAAGGCGTCATCAACGGCAAGGTCAAAGGCGGCTTCACCGTCGACGTCAACAGCATCCGCGCGTTCCTGCCGGGTTCGCTGGTCGACGTGCGCCCGGTGCGGGATACGCTGCACCTGGAAGGCAAAGAGCTCGAGTTCAAAGTCATCAAACTCGACCAGAAACGCAACAACGTCGTGGTTTCCCGTCGCGCCGTGCTTGAAAAAGCCAACAGTGCCGAACGCGAGCAACTGCTGGGTGCGCTGCAGGAAGGCATGGCCGTCAAAGGCGTGGTCAAGAACCTCACCGATTACGGCGCATTCGTCGATCTGGGCGGTGTCGATGGTCTGCTGCACATTACCGACATGGCCTGGAAACGTATCAAGCACCCGAGCGAAATCGTCAACGTCGGCGACGAAATCGACGTCAAGATCCTCAAGTTCGATCGCGAGCGCAACCGTGTATCGCTGGGTCTGAAGCAGCTGGGCGCGGATCCGTGGGTTGAAATCACCCGCCGCTACCCGGAAGGCACGCGCGTCAAAGCCAAGGTCACCAACCTCACCGATTACGGCTGTTTTGCCGAGCTGGAAGAGGGTGTCGAAGGCCTCGTGCACGTCTCCGAAATGGATTGGACCAACAAGAACATTCACCCGTCGAAAGTGGTCAACGTTGGCGACGAAGTGGAAGTCATGGTTCTCGACATCGACGAAGAGCGCCGCCGTATTTCCCTCGGTATCAAACAGTGCCAGGAAAACCCCTGGGATGCGTTTGGTCGTCAGTTCGCCAAGGGCGACAAGATTGCCGGCGCGATCAAGTCGATCACCGATTTCGGCATTTTCATCGGCCTCGATGGCAATATCGACGGTCTGGTGCACCTGTCCGATATCTCCTGGAACGAAACCGGCGAAGAAGCTGTGCGCCGCTTCAAGAAAGGCGACGAGATCGAAACCGTCATCCTGTCGATCGATCCGGAGCGCGAGCGCATCTCCCTGGGCATCAAGCAGCTGGAACAGGATCCGTTCTCCAGCTACGTGACCACCAGCGACAAGGGCTCCATCGTCAACGGAACCGTCAAAGAGGTCGATGCCAAAGCTGCTATCATTACGCTGGCCGATGAAATCGAAGGCACCCTGAAAGCCTCCGAAATCAGCCGCGACAAGGTCGAAGACGCGCGTAATGCGCTTAAAGTCGGCGACACTGTCGAGGTGAAAATCATCAGTGTTGATCGCAAGAATCGCGCGATTGGTCTCTCCATCAAAGCCAAAGATATTGAAGAAGAGAAAGAAGCAGTGCGCTCGCATCGTGAAACCGAGGCCGAGCAGGCACCGGCTACCACGATCGGCGATCTGATCAAGCAGCAGATGCAGAACAAGTAAGTGAATCGCCGGTTTGTGCCCAGCGCACAAACCGGCTTTACTCTTACCTGCAGACCCGAGCTGCCACGTTATACCACTTGAGTTTCTTAAGCTTCAATGGATAGGGGAAGCATATGACCAAGTCCGAACTGATCGAACGTATCGCAGCGCGTCAGCCGCAGCTGTCGCTGAAAGATGTCGAGCTTGCGGTCAAGACTGTACTCGAACAGATGTCGCAGACACTGGCTACCGGCGAGCGGATCGAGATTCGTGGCTTTGGCAGTTTTTCCCTGCATTTCCGTGAGCCACGTCAGGGGCGCAATCCCAAGACTGGCGAAACGGTTGAACTGACGGGTAAATATGTCCCTCATTTCAAACCGGGCAAAGAAATGCGCGAGCGCGTCAATCTGAGCATTCAGAATTACTGAAGCATGATTGACAGCGAATTCCTGACGGCATGGTCGATTGATCATGCCGTTTTTATTTGTCGTCCATTCAGATAACACAGAGAAGACGGGGGAGCTATGCGCTGGCTGAAACGATTGGCTGTGATGCTGGTTTTGCTGTTAGTCCTGGCGTTGGGGCTTCTGTTTTCATTGCAGAATGCAGCGACTATTCAGGTTGATCTGCTCCTCTACCAGACCACCGCGCGCCCGCTTGCAGTCTGGCTGTTGCTCGCATTCGTGTTGGGCGGTGTGATTGGCATGGTTGTCGGCAGTGTTGCATTGGTCAGGGTGCAGGCGGGCCGGCTGCGTTTGCGCCGGCAGCTGGACAGTTGCGAGAAAGAACTGGCGCAACTGAAAACCCTGCCGGCCCGGAGCTGACATCGAGTCGATGATGGATACCTTCTGGCAGTTTCTTCTGGTGTTTTCGGCCATCGGTTCCGGCTGGTTGCTGGGTCGTTACGCCAGTGGTGTGCCGCCCTTTTCCGAACGCAGGGCCAGTGCCTATCGGCAGTACTATCGTGGCTTGAACTATCTGCTGAATGATCGTGCCGACGAGGCCGTCGATGCGTTCTTGCAGTCGCTTGATGTCACCACTGAAACCTTCGAAACCCATCTGTCACTCGGCGGCCTGATGCGCCGCAAAGGTGACGCCGAAGGCGCCATTCGCATTCATGAGAATCTGCTCGCCCGTCCCAATCTACCACCGCAACAGCTGCAGCAGGCGCGACTGGAGCTGGCGCGCGATTACATCAGCGCAGGCCTTTACGATCGGGCTGAATCACTCCTGCAGGATTTGCTGCAGCATTCAGAGGAGTTGCGCCCGATCTGCCTGCGGATTTTGATCGAGATTTATCAATCCGAACGCGAGTGGGCGAAAGCCATCGAAACCGCGAATCGACTCTTGCCCAAACGCGGCCTGATTTTGCGTCACGCCGAGCCGGATCCGCAGCTGGAATCCGCCATCGCCCAGTTTCATTGTGAAATCGCCCAGCGACAGCTGGAAAAAGGCGATTTCGATGGTGCCACCATGCATCTGAAGGCGGCGCGCGCGCGCGAAAAACATTGCGCGCGCGCGTGGATGCTGCAGAGTGAACTGGATTTTCGCGCCGGTCGTCACGATGACGCCGTGGTGGGCTTGCAGCATCTGCTGACATACAGCCCCGGTATGATTGCCGAGGTGCTGGACAAATTGCGTGCAGCGGCAGACAGTGCCGGCCGCCGCGATGATCTGTTGAGATTTTTGCATGAGGTTCTGCTGCGTTATCCCTCGACGCGCGTTGTGCAGGCGATCAGCGACGAACTGCGCGAGCAGCAGGGTGAGGATGTGGCTGCGCAATTTCTGCTGGACAACATCCGTGCGCGCCCGACGCTGCAGGGTCTGCTCGGGCTGCTGCGCAGATCGCGCGAAAATCTTGTCGCCGGCGCTGATCTGCTCGCCGAGGTATTGGAAAAACTCGTCAAGAGCAAACCCAGCTATCAATGCGTCAGCTGCGGTTTTTCCGGGCGTCAGTTGCACTGGTGCTGTCCGCGTTGCAAACAATGGAATACCGTGCAACCGATTCGCGGTGTCGAGGGCGATTGATCGTCAATGGCGCGCCGCAATTTTTCTTCAGGTGATTCATGGCTACATCCTCCATCATCGTTGCGCTGGATTTCGCCGATCAGCAATCCGCTCTGCAGATGGCCGATCAACTCGATCCGGCGCTGTGTCGAGTCAAAGTGGGCAAGGAATTGTTCACGCGCAGCGGGCCGGCTCTGGTTGATGCGCTGGTCAAACGCAGCTTCGATGTTTTTCTGGATTTGAAATTTCACGACATTCCGAACACTGTGGCAGCGGCCGTGTCGGCTGCGGCTGATCTCGGTGTCTGGATGGTCAACGTGCATGCGAGCGGTGGTCCGCGCATGATGGCGGCGGCGCGCGCCGCACTGGAGCCACTGGGTAGCCAACGACCTTTGCTGATAGCGGTAACGGTGTTGACCAGCATGGGCGCCGATGAATTGCACGCCATTGGTGTGACAGCTTCGCCCGCCGAGCAGGTTGGCCGGCTCGCGCAACTGGCGCAGCAAAGTGGTCTGGATGGAGTGGTCTGTTCGGCGCTGGAGACGCAGCAATTGGCCAGTGCTCACGGCCGGGACTTCGTGCTGGTCACGCCGGGCATACGACCCGCCGACGCGGCTCTGGATGATCAAACACGCGTCGCGACACCGAAGGCAGCGTTGCAAAATGGCAGTCACTACCTGGTTATCGGGCGCCCGATCACCCGCAGCGAAAATCCGATTGAGACGCTGCGCACAATCCTGAGTGAAATTGCTTGAGGGATTTTCGAGTTATCGCTTGAAATAGGCCCGCCGTCGCGGAGTGACGGCATGGAGCAATATCAATAGTCGATCATGGAGAGAAGACATGGAAAATCGTAACAACCCTTCCCGCAATTTCCTTTCTCGTGTTTTTGCCGCCCCGGTGTTGTGTGCCGTCGTGATGTTTGGCGTCGGCGCCGAAGTCAATGCTGCTCCCGAGGCGCCAGCCAAACCGGCGGTATCCAAAGTGGTGCCGGTTCGGATGGGCGCCATCAATATCAATACGGCCGATGCCGACGCCCTCACCGAATTGAATGGTGTGGGTCCGGCGAAAGCAAAAGCCATTATTGACTATCGCAAGCAGAACGGTCCGTTCAAGTCGGTGGATCAACTCGCGGAAGTGAAAGGAATTGGCGATGCCTTGATTGCAAAAAACCGCAATCGTATTGCCATTAAATAGGTCGTTTTATTAACCTGGCAATAAAGCCTGTCGTCCTGACAGGCTTTATTTTCGCGGCTACTGCCGCATAAAACGCATCCTGCGTTTGTTATTAACCCGACACCCTTAGGTGCCGGGTTAATAAAAGTAGCTAAGTCGTCGTAAAAGTAAGTTGCTGTAAAAAGGCGGGCCGATTGGTCCGCCTTTTTTATTTGTGCTTTCTGTGGCTTTTTTATAGTGGTTTGCCAAGCGCTCGCTGATAAGCGTGAACAGCGTTGGCGAGCCCAATGCGAATACAGTCAATGGTAAAGGCGTGACCGATCGATACTTCGAGCAGTTTGGGCACGGTGGCAAAGCGGGGCAGGTTGTCGAGGTTTAAATCGTGTCCCGCATTGAGTCCCAGATTTTCTTCGGCGGCAATTTCTGCCGCGCGATAAAAACGCGCAAACACATTGTCGAGGTCGCGCCCGCTGGCAAAGGCCTCGGCATACGGTCCGGTGTACAACTCGATGCGATCCGCACCGATCTGTCTGGCTAGTCGAATCTGCTCCGGCTCCGGGTCCATGAACAGGCTGACGCGCACACCGAGTTGATGCAGGTGCTCGATGATCGGGGCCAATTTGTCGGCGCCGCCACGCAAATCGAAACCGTGATCGGAAGTCAGCTGCGCGTCGCTATCCGGAACCAGTGTGCATTGGGCCGGGCGCACGCGATCGATGATTTCCATGAAGCCGGGATAGTCGCTGACACCGGTGCGGGTGCTGCGCATCGGGGGGGCGAAAGGGTTGCCTTCGATATTGAATTCGATCTGCGGATATTGCGCGCTCAGCAAAGTTTGCAATGCGTAACAATCGTCGGCGCGGATGTGGCGTTGATCGGGGCGCGGATGCACGGTGATGCCATCCGCACCGGCATCGATGCAGAGCGCGGCATGTTCGGCGACGCTTGGAATCATGGTGTCGCGTGAGTTGCGGATCAGCGCAATCTTGTTCAGGTTGATACTCAATGCGGTAACGTTATTGTTCACTCGGACCCCTGTACTGGCGTGTGTGACGTGTTCTTGTGCACGGAGAGATCAGGCCCAGTCGGTTCGTTTTCGGCGCGGCCAGAAGTTGGCGCCGAGCAGGGTGAGAATTGCGCCAGCCACCACGGCGATGGCGCCATCGCGAAAATATTGCTGCTGTGTCCCCGCGCTGAGTTCGACCACTTCGGCCTTCAGGCGGGTGACTTCATTTTGTAATTGTTCTGCGTGCTGCGTCAGAGTCGCGTGATCCTGCACCAGTTGGGCGTTGTCGCCAATGCGGCCTTTCAAAGCGGTGATTTCTGCATTCAGTTTGGCGGTGGTGGCCTGGGCATCGGCCTCCTGTCGCTTGAGTTTTTCCTGCAACAGTGCCACGGAAGGCGCTCCAAGGCGCAATTGACCATTGAGAGCCTTCAACTCCTTGAGTTCATCGAGAGTTTTCTTCAGCTGGTTGCGCGCGCCTGGCTCCTTGCTGAGATAGTTGGAGCGGATCCAGCCCTCCTTGCCATCTTCGGTGCGCACCAGCGAGCTGGCGGATTTCTCGTCGATCTGCAACACCGTCAGTGGGGTGCCGCTGATGACGCCGCTGTGCACGATGCTGCTGTCGGGATTGGTGGATTCCCGCAGGGGGATGGAGAGCCAGTCGCGGATGTAGCGGACCTTTTCTTGTTGCTGGCGGTCTTGCTGCTGACTGTTCTGCGCGTGGGCGGGTATTGAGCTGAGGGCGGCAAGTCCGACCAGAATCCCGGTTGCCAGTATCGATTTGGCTCGCATCTCTTCTTAACCCTCGCTTCAGGAAAGTGACTTAAGAGCCTAAATCTAATGATGAAATGGGATGTGTCAACCTTGGGTTTCCGGCTTTAAGACCCGGTCAGCACTTTTGCCGCCCTTCAAGCCGTTACGGAAGCACCTTTTTGAAGGGTTTGACACTGACCTCCGCATAGACCCCAGCGCTCATGTAGGGGTCGGCATCAGCCCAGGCGCGCGCATCGTCGAGGCTGTCGAACTCGGCCACGATCAGGCTGCCGCTGAAGCCGGCACTGCCCGGATCTTCGGCATCGATGGCCGGATGCGGTCCGGCGATCAGCAACCGACCCAGCTGTTTCAGCTCTTCGAGGCGGGCGAGATGATCGGGGCGCGCTTTTTGTCGCAGCGGCAGGCTGTTGTCGACATCGCGGCTGATGATGGCGTACCACATGGTTAGAACTCTCAGGCCTGATTGAAAATATCTTCCAGCTCAAGGTGCGTGAGCTGCGTAATGCCCTTCATCAGATAAATCAGTGCGCCCATCAAAATCAATGTGGACGGCAGGGCAATCACCGGAAAACTGAGCGCTGTCATTTTGCCAAGCTCTTCTGTATAAGCCTCGGTTCCCGGCGCGCTGACCAGCAGATATTTCGCCAGCGCGTAATTGAGAAACGACGACAAAAAGAACGATCCGGCGACGAGATAAGTGGCAATCTTCAGCTTTTTCTCAAATTGCTGTGTGGTGTGGTGTTGTTCGAGCGCCGCATGCACCTTGGTTACCTGCAGCACCTGATCGTTGTAGAGAAAAACGCGCACCAGCGGAAAATGCGTGTAAGTCGAAATCAGCGTCGCCAATCCGATCAGGCCTGGAATCGCCGCCTCCTTGATCGCGACATATTGCGGGTCCAGCTTGAGCAGGCTCATGCCGCCGGTCAGCAGAATGCTGATGACCCCGATCAGCGAAAAAAGATTCGGCTTGTGCCCGTGTGCTTTTTGTACGACGAAAAAATCGTACGCGCCGTAAATGACCGGGAAGGCCAGCGCCACGATCAGGCCGTAGACCGGGCCCAGATAAACATCCTTGCTGAGCTTGGTCAGGATCAGTGTCGGAATGACGATGTTGAATAGCAGATTGACCAGTGTGCCCGGCTTTTTGCGCGGCTTCTGGGGGGTATCACTGGCGAGGGAGTTCATGTTTACGGCCGTTTAATGCTGGAGGTGGAGAGTTGCGCGCTAATATACTTCGGCACTGCTGCTCGGCTCCAGCAACTTGAGGTCTGATGCGGCGCTTATTGTGAGGTCAGGGTGAGCAGCATTTCAGAAGCAGGCGTTGACGCAGCGCGGGCGCGCTATCAACGGGTTGATTTGCATTGTCACACGCGGGCATCCGACGGCAGTCTGACTCCCGCGCAATTGTGCGAGCGGGCAGTGGAGCTGCGCATCGAGTTGCTGGCGATCACCGATCACGACACCGCCGGGGGTTATCGCGAGGCTCGCGATTATCTGGCCTCGCATCCATTGCCTTTGCGGTTGCTGCCGGCGGCGGAATTTTCCTGTGTCTGGAAAAATATCAATGTCCACATCGTCGGCCTCGGCATCGATGCTGACAGCGAAGCGGCGCGTACCGCGTTTGCGTTTCTCGGTGACGCACGTTTGCAGCGCGCTGAATTGATCGGCGAAAAACTGGCCAAATTGCGTATGCCCGGCGCCTGTGCCGGCGCGCTGGCGCTGGCCGGCGACAGCCAGATCGGGCGCCCGCATTTCGCCCGCTATCTGGTCGCGCAGGGCCATGTCGGCAGCATCGATGCGGCGTTCGACCGTTATCTGGGCGCGGGCAAGGTCGGCGATATCAAGGCGGTGTGGCCATCGCTGGAACAGGTAGTGGCGTGGATTGCGGCGGCGGGCGGCGTCGCCGTGCTGGCGCACCCGCTGAAGTACAAGATGACCGCAACGCGGCTGCGGCTGCTGGTGGCGGAGTTCAAGGCCGCTGGCGGCGGCGCGATCGAGGTGGTGACTGGTCGTCAGCAGGCCGATTGGTCGTTTCTGGCCCAGTTGAGCCGCCAGCATGGACTGGAGGCATCGCAAGGCAGCGATTTTCACGGCCCCGGCCTCGGCTGGGGCGATCTCGGCGCGATCTCGCCCATGCCGGCGGGGTGCACGCCAGTCTGGCTGCGTTGGAGCAGCCCTGAACCATCCTGCTGACAAGACAAAATCAGGGGACTTCGTGGAAGAAGGCATGAGTCAATTTTTTCAGATCCACCCGGTCAATCCGCAGACGCGCCTGATCGAGCAGGCCGTACAGATTCTGCGCAAAGGTGGCGTCATCGCATACCCGACCGACTCGGCCTATGCCCTCGGCTGTCAGCTGGAGGACAAGAGCGCACTGGAGCGGATTCGCCGCATCCGACGGCTCGATGACGAGCACAATTTCACCCTCGTCTGCCGCGATCTGTCCCAGCTCGGCACCTATGCCCGCGTCGACAACAATGTCTACCGGCTGATCCGCAATCACACGCCGGGCGCCTATACGTTCATTCTGAAAGCCACCGGTGAGGTGCCGCGACGCCTGCTGCATCCCAAACGCAAAACCATTGGCCTGCGCGTGCCGGACAACCGTATCGCATTGGCACTGCTGGAAAAGCTGGGCGAGCCGATGATGAGCGTGTCGCTGATCCTGCCGGGCGAGCAGCTGCCGCTGACCGATCCCTACGACATCCGCGAATCCCTGCAGCACGATCTCGACCTGGTCATCGATGGCGGCTACTGCGGCATGGAGCCGACCAGCGTGATCGACCTCTCCGAAGAAACGCCGGTCATCCTGCGCCGCGGCGTCGGCGACGTCAGCGCATTCGAAACCTGAGACCGCCAGTCCGCCCAAACC
>Ga0079224_100013532_pt1 | contig 11361 bp, 8 predicted proteins | sample Stecom2015_FD_80414 | JGI IMG/M metagenome (GOLD analysis project Ga0079224, IMG submission 80414) | Agricultural soil microbial communities from Utah to study Nitrogen management - Steer compost 2015 | ecosystem: Environmental > Terrestrial > Soil > Agricultural land | place: USA: Utah...
CTACGCCCTGTCCGCCGGCTACTACGACGCCTTCTACGGCAAGGCGCAGAAGGTCCGCACGCTGATCATCCGAGACTTCGCCGCCGCCTACGAGCGCTTCGACGTGCTGCTGTCGCCCACCGCGCCGAGCACGGCGTTCCCCTTCGGCGCCAAGGCCGACCCGCTGTCCATGTACCTGAACGACGTCTGCACGATCCCGTCGAACCTGGCGGGCCACCCGGCGATCTCCGTGCCCTACGGCACCGGCGCGGACGGCCTGCCGGTGGGCGTGCAGGTCATGGCCCCGGCGCTCGGCGAGCCCACGATGTTCCGGGTGGCGGCTGCGCTGGAAGCGTCGCTGGCCGCCGAAGGAGGTGCTTCCTCGTGACCGACACCGCCGCTGCGAGCGTCCTGCCCGAGGGCTGGGAGATGGTCATCGGGCTCGAGGTGCACTGCGAGCTCCACACGGCCACGAAGCTGTTCTGCGCCTGCCCGAACCGCTTCGGCGACGAGCCGAACGCCAACACCTGCCCCACCTGCCTCGGGCTCCCCGGCTCGCTGCCGGTGGTCAACGCCCAGGCGGTGGAGCTGGCCATGCGCCTCGGCCGGGCCCTCCACTGCGAGGTCAAGCCCTCGGTCTTCGCCCGGAAGAACTACTTCTACCCGGACCAGCCGAAGGACTACCAGATCTCCCAGTACGACCTCCCGACCAACGAGGGCGGGTACCTCGACCTGCCCTCGGGGCTGCGGGTGGGCATCACCCGGGCCCACATCGAGGAGGACACCGGCAAGCTCACCCACGTCGGGGGCGGCGGGCGCATCCACGACGCCGCGCACAGCCTGGTGGACTACAACCGGGCCGGCGTCCCGCTCGTGGAGATCGTCTCCGAGCCCGACATGCGCACGAGCGAGCAGGCCAAGGAGTACGCCGCCGAGCTGCGGGCCATCCTCCTCGCCACCGGCGTCTCCGACGCCAAGATGGAGGAGGGCTCGATGCGGGTCGACGCGAACGTCTCGGTCCGCCGGGTCGGCGAGCCCTTCGGCACCCGCTGCGAGATCAAGAACCTCAACTCGCTGCGCTCGCTCGGCCGGGCCATCGACCACGAGGCGCAGCGCCAGGTCCAGCTGCTCGAGGCGGGGGAGCGGGTGGTGCAGGAGACCCGGCACTGGGACGAGGCCAGCGGCCGCACCGGCACCCTCCGCTCCAAGGAGGACGCCGACGACTACCGCTACTTCCCCGAGCCCGACCTCGTGCCGCTCGAGCCCACCGCTGAGGACATCGCTCGGATCGACGCCGCGCTGCCGAAGCTGCCGGCGGACCGCCGGGCCGAGCTGGCCGCGGCGGCGGGGGTCGAGCCCACCGACGGCGGCGTCGTGATCGCCGTGCAGCGCGACCTCGACGGGCTGGCGCTCGCCGCGATCGCGGCGGGCGGCGACCCGGCTCGGGTCCTCACCCACGTGGAGCACAACCTCGCCGTGGAGGGCGCCGAGTCGCTGTCGCCCGAGCACCTGGCCGCCCTCGTGAAGATGGAGGTCGGCGGCGAGCTCACCGCCACCCAGGCCAAGGCCGTGCTGGCCGAGATGGTGGCCACCGGGGACGACCCGGCCTCGATCGCCAAGGCCAAGGGCTTCGAAGCGCTCGACACCGGCGCGCTCGAGGCGATCGTCGACGAGGTCATCGCCGCCAACCCCGACGAGTGGGAGACCTTCCGCACCGGCGACGACAAGGCCCGCGGGAAGCTCACCGGCTTCTTCATGGGCCAGATCATGAAGGCGTCGAAGGGCCAGGCCGACGGCAAGACGGCCACCGCCCTCCTGCGGTCCAAGGCCGGGCTCTGAACCGGCCGGGGGCCCCGCTCAGCCGCCTCCGGCTGATCCTGGTCCTGGGCTCGATGGTGGCCCTGGGGCCGCTGACGATCGACCTGTACCTGCCGGCGCTGCCGACGATCGAGCGCGAGCTCGACACCACGGCGAGCGCGGTGCAGCTCACCCTCACCGGCACGCTGCTCGGCCTCGGGCTGGGCCAGCTCGTCGTCGGTCCGCTGTCGGACCGCTTCGGGCGCCGCCGCCCCGTGGTCGTCGGCACGCTCGTGCACGTCGCCGCCTCCGCCCTGTGCGCGGTGGCGCCCACGATCGAGGTGCTCGGCGCCCTGCGGCTCCTGCAGGGGCTCGGCGCCGCGGCCAGCGCGGTGGTGGCGATGGCGATCGTGCGCGACCTGCACGTGGGCGCGGACGCCGCCGTGCTGCTGTCGCGCCTCATGCTCGTGCTCGGGGCGGCCCCGATCCTCGCCCCCTCGCTCGGCGGGGCCATCCTGGCCGTCACCTCCTGGCGGGGCATCTTCGTGGTCCTCGGCGCCGCTGGCCTCGCCCTCACCGCGCTCGGGCTGTTCGTGGTGCCCGAGACGCTCCCGCCCGAGCGACGGCGGGGTGCGTCGCTGCGCCTCGTGGCCGACGGCTACCGCACGCTGCTGCGGGACCGCACGTACACCGCGCTCGTGCTCTGCGCGTCGCTGCTCACCGCGGCCACGTTCTCGTACGTGTCGGGGGCGTCGTTCGTGCTCCAGGACCTGCACGGGCTCAGCGAGCAGGCCTTCGGCGTGGTCTTCAGCGTGGGGGCGGTGCTGCTGATCGCCGGCACCCAGCTGAGCGCCCGCCTCGTGCGGACCCGCCCGCCGGCCCGGCTGCTGTGGACCACGCTCGGCCTCGGCACGGCGGTGGCGGTGGTCGGCGTGGTGGCCGTGGCCACCGCCGGCGGGGCGCTCCCGGTCCTGCTCGTGCCCACCTGGACGGTCCTGGGCCTCGTCGGCGTGACCAACCCGCTGCCCACGGCGCTGGCCCTCAGCCGCCACGGCGAGGCCGCCGGCGCGGCGGCCGCCCTCCTCGGCGCCGTCCGCTTCGGCCTGGGGGCCGCCGCCGCGCCGCTCGTCAGCGTGCTCGGCAACGACGACCTCGCCATGGCCGCCACGATGGGCGCCGCCATGGTCGGCTCGCTGCTCATCGTGGCCCTGATCCGCGGCTCCCTCGACGACACCCCCGAGCCCCACGTGGTCGTCGCCGCCGACCCTGCCACCGCCACCGACTGAGGGCCGGGCGCCGCCGGCCCGACCCACCCCACCCCACTGAGGCGAGCGGATGGTCCCCGGCGTGGTGTGCCCGGTTCGGGACGGTGGTACAACGTTCGTCATGGCATACCGAATCGACGACCCGCGGATCCCCGAGCGCCTCGGGCCGGACTCGCTGCTGTGGCGGTACGCGGGCGACACCCGCATCGCGTTCATGGGGGCCACGATCGGGCTGCTGCAGCTCATGCACCCGGCGGTGGGGGCGGGGGTCATCCAGCACTCGGACTTCTTCGACGACCCCTACGACCGGGTGCTCCGCTCGCTGCCGGCCATCCTCGGCGCGGTCTACGACGGGCCCGCGGCCGCCGACACCGGCCGCTGGGTGCGGGACCAGCACAAGGCGATCACCGGCACCGACGACCAGGGCCGCCGCTACCACGCGCTCGACCCGGAGACCTACTGGTGGGCCCACGCCACCTTCCAGTACATGGCCGAGCAGGTGGCTGACCGCTACGACGACCACCGCCTCACCCCGGAGGAGCGCGAGCAGCTCTACCGGGAGGGCATCACCTGGTACCGGGCCTACGGGGTGAGCGAGCGGCCGGTGCCACCCACCCGAGCCGCGTTCCAGGAGAAGTGGGACCACATCTGCGCCGAGGTCCTCGAGATGAACGAGGCCGTCGAGTTCGTGCTGCGGATGCTGCGCAAGCCGATCCGCCTCGAGCTGCGCCCGCCGCTCGACCGCCTCACGCCGCTCGTGCGGCGCACCCCGGTCGGCCACGCGCTCAGCGTCCCCGCCCGGATCAGCGCCATCGGCGGGCTGCCCCCGGTGGTCCGGGAGCGGCTCGGCATCCCCTGGAGCCGGGCCGACCAGCTGCAGCTCGACGCCCTCGAGCTGGCCGTGCGCAAGCTGTGGCGCTTCGTGCCCGAGACGGTCCGCTGGCAGCCCCGGGCCCTCGAGGCATGGCGCCGGGTGCGAGCCGACGACGGGGGAGCGGCCGCGTGAGGCGGCGCCGGCCGGCCCTCGCCCTCGGGTCGATCGTCGCCGCCGCAGCCGTCGACCCGCCCGGCGACGGGGAGGACGCCGCCGCCTGGGTGCTCGACGCGGCGGCCGAGCACCTCCGCCGCTTCGGGCTGCGGCGCTGGAGCGTCGACGACGTGGCCGACGCCGCCGGGGTGGGGCGCACCACCGTCTACCGCTGGTTCGGCTCCCGGGACGACCTCGTCCACGCCGTGCTGGCCCGCGAGCTGCGCCAGACCCTCGAGGCCGTCGCCCGCGCCACGGCCGGGGCGGCCAGCTTCGAGGACCGGGCGGTGGAGGCCACCCTCGTCTGCCTCGCCGCCCTCGACGGCTCGGTGGTCGACCACCTCGTGCGCCACGACCCGGCCGCCGTCCTGCCCCTGCTCACCACCGAGGCCGGCCCGCTCCTCGACCTCGCCCGGGCGGGGCTGGCCCCGCAGCTGGTGGCAGCCGGGATCGCCCGGGACCACGCCCAGGCGGAGCTGCTGGCCGAGGCGCTTGCTCGACTCGGCCTGTCGTTCGTGCTCACCCGCTCGTCGGTCGTGCCCGTCGACGACCCCGAGCGCCTCCGGGCGGCGATCCGCCGCCTCATCGGCCCCCTCCTCGCCGCCGCCCGCTGATCGCGCTTGGGGTCGCCCCGAGGGGCCCCGGTAGCCTTCGGCCATGAGCAGCGAGCAGGGCGAGACGCCGGTCGACATCAAGCCGCGCAGCCGGGACGTCACCGACGGACCGAACCGGGCCCCGGCCCGGGCGATGCTGCGAGCGATCGGCATGACCGACGACGACTGGGACAAGCCCCAGGTGGCGGTGGCCTCCTCGTGGAACGAGGTGACGCCCTGCAACCTGCCGCTCGACCGGCTGGCCAAGCGGGCCAAGGACGGCGTGCGCGCCGCCGGCGGCTTCCCGATCGAGTTCACCACGATCGCCGTGTCCGACGGCATCTCGATGGGCCACGAGGGGATGCGGGCCTCGCTCGTGTCCCGCGAGGTGATCGCCGACTCCGTCGAGACCGTGATGCACGCCGAGCGCATGGACGGCATCGTCACCTTCGCCGGCTGCGACAAGAGCCTCCCCGGGATGCTCATGGCGGCCGCTCGCCTCAACCTGCCGTCGGCGTTCGTGTACGCCGGGTCGATCCTGCCCGGCCGCCACAAGGACCAGGCCCTCGACATCGTGTCGGTGTTCGAGGCCGTGGGGGCCCACGCAGCCGGCACCCTCGACGACGCCGGCCTGCAGGCCATCGAGCGCAACGCCTGCCCCACCGAGGGCGCCTGCGCCGGCATGTTCACCGCCAACACGATGGCGTCGGTGGCTGAGGCCCTCGGCATGTCGCTGCCCGGCTCCGCCTCCCCGCCCGCTCCGGACCGCCGTCGCGACGACTACGCCTACGCCTCCGGCCAGGCCGTCGTCCGGATGCTCGAGCTGGGCATCCGCCCCCGCCAGATCATGACCAAGGAGGCCTTCGAGAACGCCATCGCCGTGGTCATGGCCCTCGGCGGCTCCACCAACGCCGTCCTCCACCTCCTGGCCATCGCCGCCGAGGCGCGCGTCGAGCTGGCCCTCGAGGACTTCAACAAGGTCGCCGCCCGGGTGCCGCACATCGCCGACACCAAGCCCCACGGCAGGTACCACATGGTCGACATCGACCGGGTCGGCGGCATCCCGATGGTGATGAAGTACCTCCTCGACGAGGGCCTCCTCCACGGCGACTGCCTCACCGTCACCGGCAAGACGGTGGCCGAGAACCTGGCCGAGCTCGACCCGCCCCGCCCCGACGGCGAGGTGGTGCGCACCCTCGACGACCCGATCCACGAGATCGGCGGCATCGCCGTGCTGCGGGGCTCGCTGGCCCCGAACGGCGCCGTCGTGAAGGTGGCCGGCATCGACCACCTCCAGTTCGAGGGCCGGGCCCGGGTCTTCGACGGCGAAGACGCCGCCATGGAGGCCGTGCTCGGCGGCCGGATCGAGGCCGGCGACATCGTCGTCATCCGCTACGAGGGCCCCAAGGGCGGCCCCGGGATGCGGGAGATGCTCGCCATCACCGGCGCCATGAAGGGCGTCGGGCGGGGCAGCGACGCCGCGCTCATCACCGATGGCCGCTTCTCCGGCGGCACCCACGGGTTCTGCATCGGCCACGTCGCCCCGGAGGCCGTCGACGGCGGCCCGATCGCCTTCGTGGAGGAGGGCGATCGGATCCGCATCGACGTGGTCGAGCACACGATCGACCTGCTCGTCGACGAGGCCACCCTCGCCGAGCGACGGGCCCGCTGGAAGCTCCCCGAGCCCCGCTACACGAGCGGCGTGCTGGCCAAGTACGCGCGCCTCGCCTCGGGCGCGGAGCGCGGCGCCATCACCGAGGCCTGAGCCGGGACCGGCCCGGGGGTCACACCCGGGGGCCGGTCGACACGATCACGATCGCCAGCGCCGCGGCCAGGGCGAAGCAGCCCAGGGCCACCACGGCCGACCACGACGCCAGGGCCGGCACCCTCGGCGCCGTCCGGCGCCATCGAGCCAGCGCCACCGCGGAGGCCATCGCCGCCGACGCCACGAGCGTGGCCGCCGTGCCGACCACGACCGGCACCCGGACCCAGCCCGACGCGCCGGTGCCGTCCGCCTCCGTCGGGGGCACGGCCAGCCAGCTGATGACCTGCGGGACGTCGTCGTCCACGGTGATGGCGCCGTCGACGGTCAGGGGCATCGGCTCGAGCCGGGCCGAGGGGAGCAGGACCATCCCGGTGACCGAGCGCGGGAGCGTGAAGCGCACGGTCCGCTCGAAGGTGGTGCCGAGGGGCACGTCGGCGAGGAAGGTCCGCACCTGCATCGGTCCCTCCACCCCCTGCGTGCGGAAGCCGCCCGGGTCGGGGGTGGTGATCCGGGTGGCCGCCTCGGGGAGGTGGACGGTGAGGAAGATGCCGTGGGCCTCCGGGGTGGGCCCGAGGATGTACGGCGAGGCGCCCTCGAGCTCCTCGAGCGGTGGGACCTCGACCCGCATCCTGAGCTCGGCCCGGTAGTCGCCGGAGGGCAGCAGCCCGACGTCGAGCTCGGCCTCGGGGCGCAGGTACCAGTCCATCTTGTCGGCCCCGTAGTTCTGGAACGACACCATGAGCCCCTGCGGGTGGAGCGAGCCGGCCACCCCCAGCTCCTCCCACACGGCCTGCTGCGCCTCGTCGTCGCTCCAAATCACGAGGTGCCGGCCCTTGCTCGACTCGAGCAGCGCCGACGCGAGGTCCATCGCCGACACCTCGCGGGTGGTCACGGCGTCGAACACCGCCTTGGCGATGTCGCCCTGGTAGGCCACCCGCTCGTAGCGGTTCTGCCCCTCAAACTCCTTGTAGTTCTCGTGCAGGACCTCGGCCAGCACGTTGTCGACGGTGATCTCGGTGCCGTCCACCTCCACGGGGCCGGTGACCGCCATCAGCTCCCGCAGCGCCACCGCGTCGACGACGATCACCCCGTCGATCGAGATGCCGTGCACGGCCATGATGTCTCGAGCGATCGGGCCCGTCGCGGTGAGGTCCGGCGAGCGGGTGGTGGAGCGCATGTCGATGCCCACGCCGGTGGGCCGGTAGATCGCCCGCAGCTCGGCGGGCACGTCGACGGAGCGCTCGAGGCGCAGGTCGCCGGCTCGGGCCACGTCGCCCAGGTCGATCTCGCCGTCGCGCAGGACGAGCCCGCCCGCGCTCAGCGCCAGCCCGCCGCCGCCGGCCATCTCCGCGTTGTTGGCCGCCAGCAGCAGGAACGTGGTGGGCCCGACGAGCACCTCGCGGACCGGCTCGATGAGGGCGCGCCCGTCATCGAGCTTGTCCTGCGCGTCGCGGATGGACGCCACCAGCTCCTCGTGGGCGTCGCGCAGCGGGGGCAGGAGCCCCCTCGGGTGACCGAGGTCGATGCCGGCCAGCGTGGCCTCGAGCCGGTCGAGCTCCTCCAGCGCCGCGTCGACGAGGGCCACCCGCCCCGGACCGGACCCGGCCTCGGCCAGCTGGGCGTCGAGCCGGGTGGCGGCCGCCGCGCCGGCCCGGCCGAGCGACGCGGTGGCGTCGGCCATCCGTCGCACGCCTCGGACCTGGGCGTCCACGCCCGGGAGCAGGCTGAGGGCCCGCAGGGGCAGGCTCGCGTGGGCCCGGTCGGCGGCCCGCTGGAGGTGGCCGGCGGCCTCGTCGGCCAGCCCGGTCAGGCCCTTGGTGGCGGCCGCCTCGAGCGTGAGGTCGTCGAGCGCGGCTCGGCCCGCCTCGAGGTCGCGCTTGATCGACAGCACGTCCCAGGCGAGGAGCAGCACGAACCCGAGCCCGAGCGCGACGGCCCCCGCCGCCGCGAGGCGGGCCGGGCGCGCTCGGAGGTCCGGGTGGTCCGGGGCGGTGCTCAGCCCCGGCGGGCGATGCGCCGGACGCCGAAGGCGGCCACGCCGGCGCCCGTACCGGCGACCAGGAGGAGGGTGGCGTCCGCACCCGTGGCCGGCAGCATCCCCCCGCCGGCGCCCGACGAGATCGGCGCCACGTCGAGGTCGTCGACGCTGCCGTCGGTCCCGCCGTCGGTGCCGCCGACCCCGCCGTCGGTGCCGCCCGTGCCCCCGCCGCCACCCGGGTCGCTCGGATCGCTGGGATCGCTCGGGTCGCTCGGCGCGGCCGGGTCGCTCGGGTCGGACGGGGCGCTGGGATCGCTCGGGTCGCTGGGGTCGCTCGGGTCCTGCGCGTGCACGGGCCCGACGACGGCGGTGAGGCTCGTGGCGCCGACCAGGCCGGCCACGGCCGCAGCCCGCAGGAACCGCTTCAGACGATCGTTGCTGCTCACGGCGCTCTCCCCAGTGATGAAGCCGCTGTCGGCGTTAGCGTTCGCCGGAGGGTGGTGCGGTTCCTGCCGGTTCCGGGCAAATGTCGCGCTCGGCGGGCGCCGACCGGGCCGGGCCGCCCCGGGCCCGGGAAGTCGTCTTGCCCGCTTCGGCGGCGGCGTGGGACACTCTCGCCCGTGGCTCGCCCGTCGATCCTGGTACTCATCTAGCGCACCCGCGATCTCGTCGCGCGTGCGCTCCCACGGCCTCCCCACCGGGAGGTCGTCGTCGTTTTCCAGGGAAGGAACCCCGCAGCAATGCAGCTCAACGGATCACAGGCTCTGATCAAGGCCCTCGAGATGGAGGGCGTCGACACCATCTTCGGCCTGCCCGGCGGGGCCATCCTGCCGGTGTACGACCCGCTGCTCGACAGCCCCATCCGGCACATCCTCGTGCGCCACGAGCAGGGGGCGGGCCACATGGCCGAGGGCTACGCCCACGTCACCGGCCGTCCCGGGGTGGCGATGGTGACCTCGGGCCCGGCGGCCACGAACATCGTCACGCCGCTGTGCGACGCGTACATGGACTCGGTGCCGATGGTCGTCATCACCGGCCAGGTGGCGCGGGCCGCGCTCGGCACCGACGCCTTCCAGGAGTGCGACACGATCGGCATCACCCGGTCGGTCACCAAGCACAACGAGCTCGTCACCTCGGCCCAGGACATCCCCCGAGCCGTGCGGGAGGCGTTCCACATCGCCACCACCGGCCGGCCCGGCCCGGTGCTGCTGGACATTCCGAAGGACATCGTCGACGCCCAGAACCCGGCGTCTCAGATGGAGTGGTACTGGCCCACCGACGAGGAGGTCCGCGACGGGCTCCCCGGCTACCGGCCCACCACGAAGGGCCACCCCCGGAAGATCCGTGACGCGGCCGAGCTGATCCTGCGGGCCGAGCGGCCGATCCTCTACGTCGGCGGCGGGATCCTGAAGGCCCGGGCCGCGGAGGCGCTGCGGGAGCTGGCCGAGCTCACCGACATCCACGTCGTCACCACGCTCATGGCCCGCGGCGCCTTCCCCGACGACCACCCGCTGTGCCTCGGCATGCCCGGCATGCACGGCAACTACACGGCGGTCACCTCGATGCAGAAGGCCGACCTGCTCGTCGCCCTCGGCAGCCGCTTCGACGACCGCGTCACCGGCAAGCTCGACGGCTTCGCCCCCGACGCCAAGATCATCCACGTCGACATCGACCCCGCCGAGCTGGGCAAGGTCCGCCGCCCCGACGTGCCGATCGTGGGGGACTGCCGCCTCGTCATCGAGGAGCTCGTCGCCGTCCTGCGCCGCAAGATGGCCGAGGGCCAGACCCCGCCGGACCGCAGCGCCTGGAAGCAGACGATCTCCGGCTGGCAGGAGAAGTACCCGCTGTCCTACAAGCCGTCCGAGCCGGGCGAGGCGCTCAAGCCCCAGTTCGTGCTCGAGCAGCTGCGGGACAACACCCCCGACGGCACGATCGTCGCCTCCGGGGTGGGCCAGCACCAGATGTGGACCTCCCAGTACTGGCGCTTCAACGAGCCCTACACCTGGGTGAACTCCGGCGCCCTCGGCACGATGGGCTACGCGGTGCCCGCCGCCATCGGCGCCAAGGTCGGCCGGCCCGACAAGATGGTCTGGGCGGTCGACGGCGACGGCTGCTTCCAGATGACCGCGCAGGAGCTGGTCACCGCGGCGGCGGAGCGCATCCCGGTGAAGATCGCGATCCTCAACAACGCCTACCTCGGCATGGTCCGCCAGTGGCAGGAGATGTTCTACGAGGAGCGCTACTCCGAGGTGTACCTGTCGCCCGACCTGCCGGACTACAAGCTCTGGGCCGAGGCCATGGGCTGCGTCGGCATGCGGGTCGAGGCCCCCGAGGAGGTGGCCTCGGCCATCCAGAAGGCCAACGAGATCGACGACCGGCCCGTGGTCATCGAGTTCCGCACCGACTCGCAGGAGAAGGTGTTCCCGATGGTCCCGGCCGGCAAGACCAACGACGACATCATCACCGACCCCGCCCTCGGAGAGGACTACGTGCAGTGAACCAGCCCGAGGCCAACCACCACCTGCTGTCGGTCCTCGTCGAGAACAAGGCCGGCGTGCTCGCCCGGGTGGCCGGGCTGTTCGCCCGGCGGGGCTTCAACATCATCTCGCTCGCCGTGGCCCCCACGGAGGACGAGGCGTTCAGCCGCATCACGATCGCCGTCGACGCCGCGTCGGCGCCGCTCGAGCAGATCGTCAAGCAGCTGTTCAAGCTGATCAACGTCGTGAAGATCACCGAGCTCGATCCCCGCCAGGCGGTGGAGCGCGAGCTGCTCCTCGTGACCGTGTCCGCGCCGCCCGAGGCCCGCAGCCAGGTGATCGAGCTGGTCGACGTGTTCGAGGGCCGCATCCTGAACGTCGGCCACGACCGGCTGACTTTGAGCCTCGAGGGGCACCCCGACAAACTCGACGACTTCGAGGAGCTGCTGCGGCCCTACGGCATCGTCGAGCTGCAGCGCA
>Ga0079224_100013533_pt1 | contig 11361 bp, 15 predicted proteins | sample Stecom2015_FD_80414 | JGI IMG/M metagenome (GOLD analysis project Ga0079224, IMG submission 80414) | Agricultural soil microbial communities from Utah to study Nitrogen management - Steer compost 2015 | ecosystem: Environmental > Terrestrial > Soil > Agricultural land | place: USA: Utah...
CGGAAGAAGGGGCAAACCCCCCAGTAAATAAATTTTCCCCGGGGCCCCCGGCCCCTCTAAATATTTTGGGAAAAAAAATAAATTTTTTTTATTAAAATTTATTTTAAAATAAACAAAAACCCCTCAACCCTTTTTTTTTTTTAACCCTTTTTTTTTTTTAATCCCCCCCCCCCCCCCCTTCACTTCATCCCCCTTGTGCTGCAAAGCACCGCAGCGGGGGCGTAAACAGGAGTGAAGGGGGTGGGGCCCAGAAAAACAACCTTCCGCATCCGTGAAACCAGACACAAATCAAGGACTTAAAGATAGAGTGCCCGAGGTGTTATTTTGTTCTAAACCACCTCTATGGTTAACGCAGGTAGAGTATGTTCGAACTAATCCATTTATATGCTTAGAAGGGGATTTGACTTGATAACCTCTTTCAAGGCCCATTAGAGTACATCTTATACATGCTACCCGAAGGAAACCACGTATACTGCCGTTTACTCGTTGCTCTTTTACAGCAATATTATCTAAATCCGATAAAAATATTGCTGACTTAGATCCGCGATAACCCATTAATCTTTCGATTATTCATTGACTTATTACCATACATGAGTAATTACTTCATCCACTTATAATCTTTCGATTATAGTTTGGTACCAATGACTTTAGGGCGTCCCCGGAATTTGACAGTAAAACCCAAAAAAGGTGATTCCCCAATCACCAAGCAGGTGCAGCTGAAACTTTAAATAAAAATCCTACACTAAATATAAGTAATGATAAATTTAGATAATGTGATTTATATCAAGAAGTTAAGCCAGTTGCGCCTTCATTTGCAGCATCACTTATACTATTAAGTATATATAATCCATCCATACTTGTAGTACCTGAATTTACATATAATAAACTTGTCCCTAATAAATGAACTAGAAGAGTACCTCTGTTACCAAGGTGCTCCCCCTTTCCCGAACTGTACGCGATGGTTTCCCATCATACAGCTCTCCAGAAATAGTATTAAATTCGCGTGATTATGATTGCTTATTACCACTTTTATTCCTGTGGTGGTTCATGTGACATTCCCTACACAGAGGAATTTGTTTACGATTTCTTTTGGCCATGATCTTGTCCACCGGATTAGCTTTAGGGTTTAGATCCTTCATCATTCTTACGTGATGCATATCAACCCGGTAGTCTGATCCACAAGCTGCGCATGACAGACCTTCTAACGATGCTTTGGATATACTTTTAGCATTTACTCTTAGGTGAACATCATCAGTCTTCACATTGAAAGCCGCGGGATTTATACCAAGGACAATACGGCAGAACCCGTGTTTGTCCTTTCCTTTCAGATCCTTTCCATATTCCTCAAATATCTTTGTCTGTGAGTTGGTACTGAATTTGGCGGCTAAAAGCATAGCACAAGATGTCCTTAGGATGTAGTGAACTTTGGCTGATAACTCGTTAAAGTTGTCCACGAAACGATAGTAGTTTATGATCCCTCTGTACACTGAGTTGTACAGTAGAATTATTGCGTCTTTGGTTTCTTGCATTCAGACGAACTTCGGACAAGGTCTACCTTTTTCCAAGAATCCGTTAGCTTGCAATCTCTTGGTTATCTTGTCTAAGGGGGCCAACATTCTTAGGTTCTTAACATTTCTCTTCAGAACATTTCCCCTCATAGAGAGTGTTTCGTGTCTACTTCTTCTAATCCTTACGGATAGGAACTCAGCAAATTCTGCTCTAACATTAGTTATCTTAGTTTTCGCTTCTGAAAGTTCGAGTGATAACTCGTTTTTCAGATAGTCACGTATTTTGTCGACTAACATTTTACAGTCATCTTTAGAACCTCTAACACCTATTATTCAGTCATCAGCATATCTGACGTATTCTAGTTTCTTGAATTTTGGATCAATATCCAGTTTAGAAGGTACTAGATGCATCAGTTTTTGGATCGCTAATTTTTCCTTCACTGTTTTGGCTCTTTCCTTACGCCTTTGTAGATTTTTTCATACAGGGTTGATGGATGCCTTAGAACCTACATCAAACTCTTTCTTAAGCTCGGCAACGAACTTATCCAGTTTGTCTAGGTAGATATTTGCCAGAATAGGACTTATAATGGATCCTTGGGGAGTTCCGGCTACAGTGTGGGAGTATTTTCTGAATTCCATGTATCCAGCCTTAAGTGCTTTTCGGATTAAATCTAGGAATCGTTGATCTTGGATTCTTTCCTCTAAAATGCTCATAAGTTTCGCATGATCTATGGAGTCGAAACATTTTGAAATGTCTCCCTCTATGAATCATTTCGCCATGACGCATTTCTGTCTCACAGCTCTCAGAGCAGAGTGACAGCCTCTATCGGGTCTGAAACCGTGGCTGTTCTCACTAAAAGTAGGTTCATAGATCGCTTCGAGGATCATTCTCATACATTCCTGCACAAGTTTGTCTCTCGGAGGGGCTATGGTTAGGGGTCTTTGACCTCCATTCGCTTTTGGGATGTAGACTCTTCTTCCAGGGTGGAAACGGAAGGATCCGTCCTTTAAGCTGTTTATAATCTCCTCGATAACTTCAACAGAAATACCGTCAAGAGTCGTAGGAGTCACTCCGGGAGTCATGTTACCTGGTTTACTTCTTATTCTTTTGTAGGCCGCGTAATACAATTCCTTGTCATAAAGTAATCTATATAATCTATCAGTCACTATGAAATTTTTATTTGATTGACACAATTCACGAACTTTCTGCAATTTACCAAGACTGTCAGTTGAAACTGTACTGGAACCTCCAGCAGTCGTGGAATAATTGCAGACACTATTTCCTGGAATCCTTCCCACAATGGGTACTATGATTCCTCTGTTACCATGGCCCTTTGGGGCTGTAGGCAATCCCTTAGTTCCGCTCATTGTGTTTAGGTCGCCCTTAGAGTTCCAACTCTTTGCGTTATGAGTACTTTTTGTACCCTGGTTGCAGAAGACCCATTGCATGATTCTTCATTTCATAACCATGCACACTGCACATACCCTATCCCAGACACGGTATGGCCCTCTTGGAGAGGCACCTGGCAAATTGGATTCAAGCAGTGTAGCCTTACTCATAGACGACTCGGCTCGATGGGCTACTAGATCACTCTGGTTAGATCCTGTCCCACCTTCTGGCAGAGATGCTATGTTCAGTGTCGGGCTTTCCCCTTCACCTAACTCTGATGCCGGAGATACATATGGGTAGTATCTGTGTCCCGTGGACACATCGCAATGAACAGCGCAAAGGCGCACAATAAAACAAGAGCTTAAACCACCTAATAAGAAGTAAATTAAACCTCCTGTAGTAGATAATTCAGAATTTCTATAAATAGTACTTAGTAAATATAGTGTGGTCAGTTGGACTGGATACCCTGCCACCCGAACCGTACGTGATAGTTTCCCATCATACGGCTCTCCATCGTGTTCTTCCAGGATGTATGCGTTATTTGGTATAGTTCTTAATCAGAGTTATGTCAGCGTAGTTAAGGTCACCTCTGTGGAGTAGATCATGGTGGTAAGCGCAGAGCGGGACTTGTTTACGTTTGTACGTTCCAACTCATTGTGCGTATGTACTGTTACCAGTTCTGATTTTGTTTCTCGGCGAAGCAGTCCTTGACCTTTCTAATGTGGTGCATCTCTACTTGATTAGTAGTGTGGCAAACCACACATTCTTGGTGTAGTCCTGAGCTGGTTACCTTATTGAATCATGAAGTTTTTAAGTTCGCCTCTGGCACGGTTGACTGTTGGAGTATTTGTGTAATACCTTAAGAGTTTTAGGCATCTTTAATTCTACTTCTGTATCAGGGTCTTGGAGAGTCCGGCCATATCTTCTGAAGACCGCTCTTTTTGTACGTAGTTTGTACTTAAGAGCTAAGGTTAGTGCACAAGAGAGTTGAAGGAATAATAAGATCTTTCTAAGACTAGTCAAATTTGCGGCGAAACTGTAGAAGTTAACAAGGCCCTGGATACGATGGTTGAAGAAACTTACTATCTCTGCGTGAGAGAAGTTAACGAGATCTTTTCTGGCCGTCGCTGTAAGTGTACCGTTGGAGTCATCCTTGATAAACTTATGTGTTTTCAGCCTTTCGATAAGTTTCTTAACGGGTATCTCGATTCTCATCCTCATACGATATCTAGCAGGGTTCCCCGCTTTGCTTCTGGACATTCCTGCACTAAGAGCGGAGGTTCTGATACAGTGTGCACCTAGGAATTCGAAACCATCCTTGGTAGCGGTTATAACAGTTTTCTCTCTGTTTAGCTCTAGTCCGCATTTCCTTGCCAAGACGTTGGCGACCATCTGTTTGATGAATATCGCATCATTGTTAGATCCCGAGACTAGGATGACGAAGTCGTCAGCGTATCTGAGATACATTAGTCTTTTAAAGTTGGGATCGAACATGTCTGAGGCGGGAAGGCCTCTTCTCAGCACGGCTAATTTCCTGATTTCAGGAGAGCCGGGGGATTGCTTGCGCAGTCATTGGATTTTAGATGTGATCTTATTGTATTCCTTATTTTTGGCTCTCTTCTTACCTTTTGCGAATTTGGCTCTGAATTCCTCGATTTTCTGGTCGAGTTCATTCAGAACTATATTGGCAAGTAAGGGGCTTAGTATACTACCTTGTGGAGTACCTTCTTTGGGTCTGACATGTTCTCCAGTTTGTGGATCGATATAACCGGCGGTTAGGGATTTCCTGATAAGTTGTAGCGTTTTATCGCATGCTATAACCGACTCTATCTGTTTCATGATAATATTATGCGGGATTCTGTCGAAGCATTTAGAGATGTCTCCTTGTATTACTCACTGATAGCTAGATCCGTTTCGGTATAACTGATAAAGGGCCTGGTGAAGAGATTTATGGGGCCTAAATCCGAAGGAATTTTGAGAGAATTTGTCTTCTCAAATAGCCTGTAAGAGTATTTGGAGAGCTTTTTGGACAATTTTCTCTCTAGGGCTTCCCACGCTTAGAGGTCTCAGTTCAGTTTTTCCAGGTTTGGGGATCATCACTCTTCTAGATGGTGAGAAATTGAATTTACCGCTCTTTAGATCTCCTGCAACCTTGTGGAATCATTCTGAATTTATCCCATCGAGAGTTTCTCTGGTGATACCTTTGGACATGTTTCCGGGCTTGCTTTTGATCTCGAGGTAACATGTTTGTAAGAATTCAGGGTTAGCCAGAATGTTAATAACTCCGTTGTATTTATTACCTTTGCGCATACATTTGTCCAGCTCCTCCTTAACTCACGAATCGACGGATTGCGGAAGTTCGTCGTCTGTTTCCAGGTTAGAGGAATCCCGGTCCTTGTTAAAGTCGAAATCATGAGAAGACTGAGCTAGCGAATCACGACTGTTTCCCTTCACATTTCTGCTACTATGGAAACTCCGTCCCCGCAGTAAGTACTTGTTGTACTCATAGGCGGTTAGATCCCGGGGTTGCGGTGAGTGTTCGTTTGGATTGATAGCTTTAGGACCTTGCGCACGTACAACTCCTAGATTGGAGTAGACATAGGATTCTAGGCAATCACCGTAGTATGGTCTACCTACGGCAACATTCATAATACCTAATAAGTACCTCAATATTCTGCTTACGATACTTAGGCCAAGCTGAGCCGCCTTGTGCGTATCAAGTTCGTTATCCTGTCCGTGGCTATCCCCACTAGTAGTGATGTCGAACGAGGGCAGTCTCGTTCCATCTATACGTTCGTTATTTGCTACACCGACAGGGTCGTTATTAGCGAGTCCTGTGGCAATAACGTGTGGCAGGTATCCTCGTGTAAGAGGGCCTAGTATACCTGATATCATGATTGGTAACGGTCATGACTCATTCACTCACGCCTCACCCGGCGCACAACCATAACTTTGTAATTCTATAGAAAGAAAAATAGAAACTAAATCATTAGTTGACATTAAGAAAACTGCTCCACTAACTACAAATAATAGAATTAACGTGGATAAATGGATTTATCATACAAATTCTAATTTATTATCTTAAGTCTTAAATTTTTAGTAGTTCCTAGCTTGCGCATGAACTCCGCGTGCGAAGCTCCTCATAACGATTAGTTATAATCAGAGCTTACGCCTTGAATTAAGTAAATAAGATAATTTACAGTTCTCTAGGGCGAAGCCCTAGCATCTTTAATATCTTTTATTAATTTAACACCTTCAGGCTTTAAATGAGATTTACTCTCTATTAAAAGAGCTACTTTTTTAAATCTCTCAAAATCTAATAACTTTACTCCTGATAAAGTATGTTTAGATAAAAGAGGTATCAACTTTTGATTTATGTCCGCGGATTTAGTAATAACTAATTCCGCTGATTCACGTGTATCATGTTTTTTCACTATTCCACATCCCAAGTAATTGGCAATTCTTTCTAGTAAACATATATCTTTAAGATGTTGACTTAAACTAAAGCTTAGACTCACTGCATATCCTGCTTTTCTAGGGGGGCACCCCTTGAGAGAAATAAAGAAAGATGCTTCAGCTGTTATGAATCCGGCTAATCAGTCGGGGTTTAAGGTAGAAGCTGTCTTAAACTTTGGAACAGTTGCAGGTTTTAGATCAGGGTATTCATTTTCTACCACCTTAGTAATCACCAACTGGACTGAGCTCCTTTATTTAAATTAACTCTTAGAGAGAAGATTTTTAATAAACCAGGTAAGGAGTTATGGTTCCCCTTTTTCCATGAGAATAAGTATTTCCTTGAATACTAAGTAGTCTTTCAGCTTAAGAGATATAAAGGATAGGATACTTATCAAAGTGTGGTAAAACATGTTTTATTAAATCTTTGGTTGAACCTAGGGCGTAGCCCTAGACTATTCCTCTTTTACTTGTATAGATTTTACCTGCGTTAAAGAAAGTTTTAAATTGAACTAAAATGTCTAAATCTTTTTTATCTAGCCCTAGGGAAAATATAGGTTGAATTTTTCAACCTGTACCTGATTTCTTTTTAGCAATGGAAACAGAGAATGATCCGTCTCCATCTGTAAATCCTGTAATAAATCAAGGATTTAAGTTAAAACTTTCTTTATTAATCCCCCCTTCTACGGGGATATCCCCGTTGAAGGGGGTGGCGGAGCCAGAAGATAATTCGGATGCAGGATTAATACTTGAATCTTTAGTTGTATAATAGCGTTTAATTAGAATTTGGTTAGAAGGGATTCCATCATAGGTAATTCTTTCGAACCCTCTAAGAGTATACCTTAACATTGGGTGATTTACACACCCAATGCAACTGCCGTCTACTCGTTGCTCTTTTACAACAGTATTTTTAAATACTGTTGACTTAGATCCGCGATCGCCTATTTCTTTTTCAAGAATCTTTTGACTTGTTACCGTACATGAATAATTAGTTCATCCACCATGGTAAAATTCAACCAGATTTGGTATCAAAAGCTTTAAGGCTTCCCCGGAATTTGACAGTTGATCCCGTAATAATAACAACTTCCCAGGTTGTTGTTCAGGATATTCAAGAATCATTAAGTGTCCGTTTGAGTTTAAATTAATTAATCTATTAAGGCTATTTAGTCCAGTACTAAATATAGAAGATTCCGGGGCCCGGAGGGCCCTGGAATCAGGCCCCCTGCGGGGGCCCGATTCTAATTGTCTACTTGTAGACATAAATCTTCTACCTGTGTTCATTCCATTTTTTAAAGAACTTAATTTATCATAACCTTCTACAGTTAAATGTACTTTATCATCCATTAATCCTAATGCTTCTCTGAAGCTTTTATATTCTAAAGCTTTTACTCCTCTTACTTTATATTTATCTAAGAACGGTACTAGTGTTTCTTTTATAGCTTTATATTTAGTAATATATAATTCTACTATATTACGAGCTTCTGAACTTATCACATAACCTTTAAAATAGTCACTTATTTTATAGATTAAATTAATGTCTCTTGAACTTTGACTTAATGAAAATCTTAACTTTGCTGTATAACCAGCATTACTTGTAGTATTGTTTTGCAGCATTACTGAGAAACACCCTTCAGCTGTTATAAATCCACTTATTCAGTGAGGGCTAAATTCTTCTACTAATTCAACTTTAGGTCTTTCAACTGGCTTAACTTCAGGATATTCTGAAGCTAAAGATTCTGGTAATCCTAAGTTTAAAGAAGCTTTTAAAGACAATATTTTTAATAGCCCTTCTTTTGTAAAATGTTCTTTTTTACTTAAAGCTAAAGTTATTTCTCTAAATAATAAATAATCAGCTCTCTTTTGAGTTATTAAAGGGTAAGTGTCAAAATGAGGTAATACATGCTCTACCAACTCTTTTACTGAAGATACATTGTATAATACTCCTGAATTATCTTTTCTTTCATAGATATTTCCTATACCTCCAAAGAATCTTTGAATATCTTTAAGTAAATCCTTATCCTTAGGGTGTAATCCTATAGTGAACACCGGTTGGATTTTATATGGGAGGTTACCTGAAGTATTTTTATTCACAAGTACTGAGAATGATCCATCCCCATCTGTAAATCCTGTTACAAACTCAGGATGTAAGTTGTCTTGTAAAATACTTATATATCTTTTTGTATTTAAAGGTAAAACCTTTGAAGGGGCCGAAGTATGTTCTCCCATTTTGTTAATAATTTTTGTTCTATAGTACAAAAATTTATTAAATATTAAATCTTTTAACGATGAATATTCTGGGATTCACACTTTTCTAGGGTAGAAACTTGTTAGCTGTAATATTAATATACTAATAAAAAAAACAAATATATGAAATATTTGTGTTATATTAGTTATATGTAATAAACCTCCATGTAAACCTATCCCTTTACTTATAAAAGATAAACACATTGTATCATGTAATATACAATATATTAAGGCTACAATTGTAACCCTATTAAACAAAATAGACATATCTCGTCTTAAAGTAACGGAAGTTGAGAGTAATAAAGATAGTATAGAGATTATTATCATAATAAAAAGTAAATTCTAAAAACACACCGCCAACTACGTTACGTGCACGCCTAATAAATATGCGCATAATGCGGGCGTGCACAGCAAAAAAAAAAAAAAATAATACACATTATGCGCGTAGCTTGAGGAGAAAGTCGAATTCTCGTCTTTAATGTATGAAATTAAGGTTTTAACCGCTAAACTACTCAAGCGTATATTAGGAAATAAGTTTCCTAGTAATTATGCAAGCAGCAATCAACAAGCAAGTAACTATCTACCTGCTTAATACTCGTTTTTGCTTAGCTGTCTGTCTCTAATTAATACATACAAAAAGTATTAATTAAGTTATCTTTCAGCCAGCTGGGACAATACTCTGATTTGAACAGAGAACCTACTGTGCCACATACAGCCGCTCTACCGATTGAGCTATATTATCCTTATAATAATAATAATAATTAATATTATTATCATTATTATTTCTTTTTTAAATAATTTTCATTTAATTATATTATTACCCTTTACTATAAAAAAGTATTTAACGATCTGAGATTTTTAACTCAAATCTTATAATTAAGCTAATTTTTATAAATAAAGTTAATTAATTTATTAAAAAAGATTATGTTGGAGTGATTCGAACACTCAATCCTAAATACCAAAAATTTATGGCTTACCCATTAGCCTACAACATATTAAATAAAATTTAACCACCCATATCTACTATATATAAAATCCCCTTATGCTTTCTAAGTACTATTAGCCTATATAATTATTTGTTTTTTCAAAATTATTCTTAGATATGGGTGACAAGGCTTGAACTTGCACAGTATTTCAACCATCCCGGCCTAAACGGAACCTGTCTACCAATTCCAGCACACCCATTTATATGCCTAAGATAATCTCTCTTAAACCTGAAACTTCGCAGAATGCGAAGTCTTATTTTTGTAGCCAATAAGTATAGTGAAACCTGCTACGGAGCAACCAAAACCGGCAGGCGTAGCCTAATAAATAAAACCGCTGAAAGAAATATGAAGATCGTTTACAACAGATTTATAGGTACTATCAAGTGAACTAAGGTTATCGGCCCTTTTACCAGGACGACCCTCTTTCCCGAACCGTACGTGATAGTTTCCCATCATACGGCTCTCCAATTCCGGCGCTGGGTCAACTCAATTAGTTGACTTACCTCTAGGGCACTTAGAGCGGTCGAACCTTACTGAGAACTCTCAGCGGTCTAAGATATTTCTAGAGTGCCATCCTCTGGAGCCCTTCCCCTTTTAGGGTACTATGACTCCTCCGTCGCCATGGCCCTTTGGGGCTGTAGGCGATCCCGCAGTTCCGTAGTGATGTGTTTCAAAGTCTGATCTTAGAGTCCCATTTCATCGTTTTAACATGCTTATCGCACTCGGTTACACGAGTCCGTTCATAATTGACGTTATATTGATCAAGTATGTCGTGTATATGTCCGATCCCAGTAATGACATACCCCGTTATGTGAGGGCCCTCACGAATTTGGGTTCAGGCAGTATAGCTTTACTCATAATCAGCTTGCCTCGATAGGCAACTAGGTTACACTGGTTTCACCCTGTCCTACCTTTTAGCGGAAATGCTATGTTCATCTTCGGGCTTTCCCCTAGACTTATTCCGATGGCAGAGACATTTTACGGACAATGTCTATATCCTCTGGATACATCACATCATACAGCGCAGCGGCGCACTATAACTATAACTGTAAGGTAACTATAATAACTATTGCTTGTCAAAGGCCAGACTTGAACTGACAACCTAAGCAGCTTCAATGCTTCGCTCTACCAATTGAGCTACCTTGACTAAATATAGGGTACGCATATTAGCTTTAATATCTCTTATTTTATCTAAACCTTCTGGAGTTAAATGACTCTTATCCTTGATTAAGTTAGCAACCAAGCAGAAATCGTTGAAATCCTTGGCTTTTTCACCTATAATATTATGTTCAGCAAAGAACGGAATTATCTTATTAAGTATATCTGAAAAGCTAGAGACTCTATAATCGAGGGAGTCTCGCTTAGAAATATAGCATTTACCACAGCCAAAATAATCTATAAATAAATTAAGCAATAAGCTATCTCTAATGTGCTGAGTTACTACAAAGACTAATTCTGTACGAACACCTAACTTAGTCGTATTGGATTTAGCTATTTTAACAAAGAAACAGCCTTCAACTGAAACAAACCCACCCATTCACTGTGGGTGTGGAATTTCCATAGTATTAATTAAAGGTCTTTCCGTTTAAAAAAAAAAAAAAAGCCCCCCCCCCCCTTTTTTTAAAATATAAAAAAAAAAAATTTGTTTTAAAAAAAAAAAAGTTTTTTTTTTTTTTTTATAAAAAAAAAAAAAAAGATTATTAATTTTTTTTAAAAAAAAAAATTTAAAAATTATAATTATTAAAATAAAAAAAAATAATAATAATTTAATAAAATAAAA
>Ga0079224_100013534_pt1 | contig 11360 bp, 8 predicted proteins | sample Stecom2015_FD_80414 | JGI IMG/M metagenome (GOLD analysis project Ga0079224, IMG submission 80414) | Agricultural soil microbial communities from Utah to study Nitrogen management - Steer compost 2015 | ecosystem: Environmental > Terrestrial > Soil > Agricultural land | place: USA: Utah...
ATCAAGGTGGCCGTTGCCGCCGATATCATGAGCCTGGTCCTATTGACCCCTCCCGGGGAATGGGGGGTGGACGTGGTGGTGGGCACTACCCAACGTTTGGGCATCCCCTTGGGCTATGGGGGGCCCCATGCCGGTTATTTTGCCACCAAGGAGGAATACAAACGTAACATCCCCGGGAGGATCATCGGGGTGAGCAAGGATTCCGATGGGAATTTTGCCCTGCGGATGGCCCTGCAGACCCGGGAACAGCACATCAAACGGGACAAGGCCACTTCGAACATCTGTACCGCACAGGTCCTTCTGGCCGTGATGGCCGGAATGTATGCCGTGTACCATGGGCCGGACGGCCTTACCTATATCGCCACAAAGATCCACCAACAGGCCGTGGCCCTTGCCAAGGCCCTCCAAACCCTGGGGCTGGCACAATTGAACAGTGCTTATTTTGACACCCTTCAGCTTGCCGTGGAGGACAGTGCGAAAGTCCGGGAAATCGCTGAGGCTGCCGGGATCAACTTCAATTATATCGATTCCGGAAAACTTTCCATCTCCCTGAACGAGGCGACCACAGAGGCCGATATGGAACGGTTGGTGGGGGTCTTCTCCCAATATGTGGGCGGCCCAGAAAAAATCATATGGGAGGGTGGCACCCAGGATACTGCCATTCCCCAGGCCCTGGGGAGACAGACCTCCTTTATGGAGCATCCCGTGTTCAATTCCTATCACTCGGAGACCGAACTCATGCGCTATATCAAGAAATTGGAACGCAAAGACCTGGCCCTGAACCATTCCATGATCTCTTTGGGCAGTTGCACCATGAAATTGAATGCTGCCACTGAAATGTTTCCTTTGAGCTCTCCCCAATGGGCGAACATCCATCCCTTTGTACCCTTGGATCAGGCCGGGGGCTACCAACAAATGATAAGGGCCCTGGAAAAACAGTTGAGCACAATTACCGGTTTTTCGGCCACCTCCCTGCAACCCAACTCAGGGGCCCAGGGCGAGTATGCCGGTCTGATGGTCATCCGGGCCTATCACGAATCCCGTGGCGAAGGCCACAGGAACATCTGTTTGATCCCCGCCTCGGCCCATGGCACCAATCCGGCCTCCGCGGTAATGGCCGGGATGAAGGTTGTGGTCACCAAAACGGACCAAAGGGGCAACATAGACGTTGCGGACCTAAAGGAAAAGGCCGGGCTGCATGGGGAAAACCTTGCTGCCCTAATGGTAACCTATCCTTCCACCCATGGGGTATTTGAATCCACTATCGTAGAGATTACCGAAGTAGTACACCAATATGGGGGACAGGTCTATATGGACGGCGCCAACATGAATGCCCAGGTAGGTCTGACCAATCCGGCAACCGTAGGGGCCGATGTGTGCCACTTGAACCTGCACAAAACCTTTGCCATTCCCCACGGGGGGGGTGGACCTGGGGTGGGGCCCATATGTGTGGCGGAACAATTAAAGCCCTTTTTACCCTCCAATCCTGTGGTGCCCACGGGGGGCGAACAGGCCATCACCCCCATTTCAGCTGCGCCCTGGGGCAGTGCGATGGTATGCCTGATTTCCTATGGATACATCAAAATGCTCGGGGTGGAAGGATTGACGAATTCCACCAAAGCCGCCATTTTGAACGCGAACTATCTCAAGGACCGTCTCAAGGGTAAATTCGAGGTACTCTATACCGGGGAAAAGGGAAGGGCCGCCCATGAAATGATCATCGATTGCCGACCCTTCAAATCCAACGGGATCGAGGTTACCGATATCGCCAAAAGGCTGATGGACTACGGTTTCCATGCCCCCACGGTTTCCTTTCCAGTGGCGGGGACCCTGATGATCGAACCCACGGAAAGTGAAAGCCTGGCCGAACTGGACCGTTTTTGCGATGCCCTACTTTCCATAAGGGCGGAAATCGACCAATGCCAAGGGGGGGAGGAAAACAATATCTTGAAGAACGCCCCGCACACCCTGGCCATGGGGACTGCGGACAATTGGGAGCAGCCCTACAGCAGGCAACAAGCTGCCTATCCCCTGCCCTATGTGACGGAGAACAAGTTTTGGCCCAGCATCCGAAGGGTCGACGAGGCTTTTGGGGATCGTAATTTAATCTGCAGTTGACCCCCTATCGATGCCTATGCGGAAGTCTAGTATCCTTTGTAACCACTGATAATAACGACTTGGCGGCCCAACAATGCCAAGGCATTTTTCATTACAAGGGAAAAAAAGGTCAATTTGGACATTGTATGGTTTGTTATGCAAGCATAGCAAACCCATCCCAAATAACTAACTTTCAGAACCAAAGTCCTAGACATGAAAATCGGAATTAAAGGATCCGGACGGTATGTCCCATCGATTGTGACCAAGAACGAGGCCTTCTTGCAACAGGAATTCCTGGGCATCGATGGACAGAAGATCGAAAATGACAATGCGGTGATCATTGAAAAGTTCAAGGCCATCACGGGCATAGAGGAAAGAAGGTATGCCGAACCGGAACTCAAAACCTCGGACATGGGGTATCTGGCGGCCGAAAAGGCCATCGCCCAGGCCGGCATCGACAAGGAGGAACTGGATTATATCATATTTGCCCAAAATTTTGGGGACATGACCCCGGGCAAGGTCCAAGGGGACACTTTGCCTTCCCTGGCCACCCGGGTCAAGCACCTTTTGCAGATCAAAAACCCCCGTTGTGTCGCCTATGACCTGATATTTGGCTGTCCCGGATGGATCGAAGGGGTCATCCAGGCAAAGGCCTACATCAAAAGCGGGATGGCTAAAAATTGTTTGGTCATCGGAGGGGAAACCCTCTCCAGGGTCATCGACCATTATGACCGGGACAGTATGATCTTTTCCGATGGTGCCGGTGCGGCCGTCATCTCACAGACCCAGGATGGGGGGGAGATCCTAGCCCATGCCTCCCTCACCTTTGCCGGGGAGGAAGCCTTTTATCTATATTTTGACAAGACCAACAGCAGTGAGGGCTGCAAGGACACCCGCTATATAAAAATGCTCGGAAGGAAGATTTATGAGTTTGCCTGTATCCACGTCCCCAAGGCCATGGCCTCCTGTTTGGACGAAAGCGGGATCCCCATTGAGCAGGTCAAAAAAATATTCATTCACCAGGCCAACGAAAAGATGGATTACGCCATTGTGGACCGCTTTTATAAAATTTATGGAAAAAGGACCCCAGGGAACGTTATGCCCATGAGCATCCACAAATTGGGCAATAGTTCCGTGGCCACCATTCCTACCCTGTATGATATGGTCCTTAGGGGTGAACTTCCGGGCCACGGGGTCCAGAAAGGGGATGTACTGCTTTTTGCCAGTGTGGGCGCCGGGATGAACATCAATGCCTTTGTCTACCGGTATTGACCTGTAGGTAGGCTTCAAAATGCCTTGGGCCAGGGTCAGTGTTCTGCGGGGGAACCCAAACTTATTTGGGAAATCTCCTTGGTTTTTTGGACTTTTGGGCCATGTACGAAAATAATTTTCCCAACAAACGCTATGGGCATACCTTGGCGTTTCTTAAGAAGCATATCGACCCCAGTGAAAGTATCTTGGACCTGGGCGTGGAAAATCCATTTACCCAGATCATGCGGCAGCACGGGTTCCAAGTGGGGAACACCCAAGGCGAAGACCTGGACCTGGACTTTTCAAGTGTCGCCCGATCCCCGGCCCAGGTGGTGACTTCCTTTGAACTCTTCGAACATTTGGTGGCCCCCTTCAATGTCCTACGTGAGATCAAGGCCGATAAATTGGTGGCGAGCGTCCCGCTACGCTTATGGTTCGCCCCAGCCTATAGGAGCAGGACAGATCCTTGGGACCGTCATTTCCACGAATTCGAACCCTGGCAGTTCGATTGGTTGCTCGACAAGGCCGGTTGGGCCATCAAGGATTCGGCAAAATGGACCAATCCCGTCAAAAAAGTGGGGATAAGGCCCCTATTGCGGCTCTTTACCCAAAGGTATTATATTGTTTATGCCGAACGTAGGGCATAGGCAGTAGGAACCCAGAGATCATTAGGAAAAAGTAATTTGGGTTATCTGCTTTGTTTTTTGGATTTTTGACCTATGTGGATCAGCATTGTCATTCCGGCACACAACGAGGCGGAAAATCTCAGGGATTGCCTGGACTCCTTTGTGGCCCAGAAGCGCAGGCCGGATGAAATTATCCTGGTGGATGACAACTCCACGGATGCCACCTTTGCCATTGCCTCATCCTATGCCGCACGCTATCCCTGGATAAAGGTATTCCAGCGCCGATCATCCAAGGAGCACATACCGGGAAAGAAGGTCGTGGATAGCTTCAACTTTGGGCTTGGGCGTACTTCGGAATTTGATTTGATCGGTAAATTCGATGCCGATATTGTCCTTCCCCCGGAATATTTCGAACGCATGGAACATCAATTCCAGGCCAATTGGCTGTTGGGAATGTGCTCTGGCCTGCTCTTTGTCAAAAAGGGACAGGATTGGGAATATGAAAAGGTCGCGGATAAAAACCATATACGGGGACCCATAAAACTCTACCACAGGGCCTGTTTTGCAAAGATCGGGGGACTGGTCCCCGGAACGGGATGGGATACCCTCGATATCCTGCTGGCACAATACCATAAATTTGAGACCCTCACCCTGCCGGAACTTCAGGTAAGGCACTTGCGTCCCACCGGGCAGGGATATAGTGCCCAAAACCATGGGGCCAAAGGGGCCGCATTGTACAAAATGCGCTATGGGCTTGTCCTGGCCTGCCTGGCCGCTTTGAAAATGGCCTGGCAGGCCAGGGACCCCATGGTGTTTCCCCGCACCCTCCTAGGATTTATAAAGGCCTGCTTCCAAAAACGGCCCCGTTATCTGTCCCGGGACGCGGGGCGCTTTGTCAGAAAGCTCCGCTGGCGGGGCATCCGTTCAAAACTAGGATCCCTTATTTGAATTCCAATACCTCGGCTATGGGCTTCCCAATGGTGCCATTGGGAAACGCTATGCCCAATAGGACGGAAATGGTGGGAGCAATATCGGGAATCTCGGTCCTATGGACGGTACTGCCCTGTTTGATGCCCTTACCAAAGAGCAAAAGGGGTACATGGGTATCATAGATCTGGGCGGACCCGTGGGTGGAACCCGTCGTTCCAGAGGAAACAAAGGCAGGATCGGGAACGGTGAGCACATCCCCGGAGCGCTTTTGATTGTATCCCTTTTGCAAGAGATAGGGAATTCCTTGGGTAAAATCCGTGCTCCACATCTGATGTGCGGTATAGGTCTGGCCGATACCGGGATAGTCCAAGAGCTCCCGGGCGATATCCTCTTGGGCCTCTTGGATGTCGATATCCAAATTGGCCAATATCTTGTGGTCCAAAAATATTTGGCCATTGGAATGCGACCTGACCACATCGGTGGTGCCAAATTTGTACTGCAGGTACCCAGCAAAGCGCTCCCGGATTCCCTTCATGTCCAAATAGCCCGCAGGGATCTTGGAATCCTTCAAATAGGCAGGCACATCCAGGGCCGCGTGGTCGGCCGTAAGGAAAATGGTGTATTCCCCTTTCCCTACTTTTTCGTCCAGGGTACCCAGGAGCCTGGCCAATTCCAGGTCCAATCGGATATAGGTATCCTCGATTTCCTTGGAATTGACCCCAAAGAAATGCCCGACATAGTCCGTACTGGAAAAGCTCAAGGTCAGAAAATCGGTGATCAGGTCCTTTCCGAGTTCCTCGGCCTCCACAGCGGCCAGGGCAAAATCAAGGGTAAGGCTATTTCCATAAGGGGTGGTCTTGAGAATTTCATAGTGTCCATTGCCCTCCCATAGTTGGGGCAGGTCATGGGGAAAGGCCGAAGTGGTCTCGCCCTTGAACATTCCTTCATAGGCATTGGCGTCCGTACCGCTTTCGGCATAGGTGTGTACCGGCCTGAGCGTGTTCCATGGTTTCTTGTAGGCATCCGCCTGGCCCGAATTGTTGAAATCGACCACCCATTGGGGCAGGGCCTCCATGTAATAGGAACTTGTGATCCATTTGCCCAGGGTGCCCCCCTCGAACCAATAGGCGGCATTGGCCGTATGGCCGGCCGGCAGGATGGCCCCCCTGTCCTTGAGGGCAATACCGATGACCTTTCCCCTTTTTTGTGTATGTAGGCGGAGTTCATCGGTAACGGTGGTGGTCCGCATACGGTGCGGGGACATCTGCCCGGCATCGGAGCTGCTTCCCACTGAGGTATAGTTGTCATCCCCGGCGCAATAGACATCCTTCCCCGTTTGTTTATCAAACCAATTGTTGCCGATCACCCCATGGGTGGCAGGGGTGGTGCCCGTAAATACAGAAGCATGGCCGGGACCCGTACTGGTGGGGGCATAATTGTAATGGTGGTTCTTGCAGTTGAAGCCCTCGCCAACCAATCGTTTGAAACCATCATCCCCATACTGGTCCCAGAAACGGGTCAGGTAGTCATAGCGCATTTGGTCCACCACGATGCCCACCACAAGTTTGGGGGCCATGGCAATGGGTGCCGCTTGGGACACAATCGGGTCGTTCTTTCGTTTTTGACCCTGGGACAAACTGCTCATCAACACTACGGCTAGCAAACATAAAAAATGGTTCTTTTTCATTGATCGGATTAATTCGTATAGGGACAAAGCTATTGAATTCTGATTTTAAAAAGGTCAATTCAAGGTTAAATGCCCGACAATATTCTTATTTTTATCCCCGCAAGCCCCTATGGAATAAATGAAGCATATAGAAGCGATTGGAAAATACTTCATCATGGTCTGGGAAGTATTCAAAAAACCCACAAAATGGCCCATAATGAGATCCTTGATCCTCAAGGAAGTCGATGAGCTGATCTACGGGTCCCTGGGCATCATCATCTTCGTCTCCTTTTTTATCGGGGCGGTGGTCACGATCCAAACCGCTTTGAACCTGACCAATCCGCTGTTGCCCAAAAGCCTTATCGCCTTTGCTACCCGACAATCCGTCATTTTGGAATTTGCCCCTACCTTTACCTCCATCATCATGGCCGGAAAGGTCGGCTCCTATATCACCTCCAGTATCGGGACCATGCGGGTCACCGAACAGATCGACGCCCTGGAGGTCATGGGGGTCAATGCCCTGAATTATCTCGTATTTCCGAAGATCATCGCCACCCTCTTGTTTCCTTTTGCCGTGGCCGTCTCCATTTTTGTGGGGATCACTGGGGGCTGGATGGCGGCCGTATTCGGCCAATATGCCACCAGTGGGGATTTCATCACCGGCCTCCAATTGGATTTCAATGCTTTCCATATCACCTATGCCCTGATCAAATCGGTGGTCTTTGCCTTCATCATCGCCACGGTGCCCTCCTTCCACGGCTTTTTTATGAAAGGTGGTGCCCTGGATGTGGGCAAGGCCAGTACGACCTCCTTTGTATGGACCTCGGTGGTGATCATCATTGCGAATTATATTCTGACCCAAGTAATGCTAGGCTGATGATAGAGGTGACCAATTTACACAAATCGTTCGGGGACACCGCTGTCCTAAAAGGGATATCCGCTGTCTTCGATCAGGGCAAGACCAACCTGATCATCGGGCAGAGCGGATCGGGAAAAACCGTATTCATGAAATGCCTCTTGGGACTGATCGAGCCCGATCAGGGCCAAATTTGCTATAACGGGGCCAACTATTCCGAACTCTCCATCAAGGAGCGCCGCAACCTCCGCCAGGAAATGGGCATGGTCTTCCAGGGCAGTGCCCTTTTTGATTCCATGACCGTGGAGGGCAATGTGATGTTCCCCTTGGACATGTTCACCAAACAATCCCGGTCTGAAATGCAGGACCGGGTTGATTTTGTGCTCAAAAGGGTCAACTTGATCGATGCCCACAAAAAGTTTCCCTCCGAAATCTCGGGGGGCATGCAGAAAAGGGTAGCCATTGCCCGGGCCATTGTGATGAACCCGAAATACCTTTTCTGCGATGAGCCGAATTCAGGCCTTGACCCAAAGACCGCCATTTTGATCGATAACCTGATCCATGAGATCACCAAGGAATACAACATCACCACGGTGATCAATACCCATGATATGAACTCGGTGATGGAAATCGGGGAGAAGATCATCTTCCTGAAAAATGGGTTTAAGGAATGGGAAGGCACAAACAATGAGATATTCCAGACCGACAACCAGGCCGTGACCGATTTTGTCTACTCTTCCGAACTTTTCAAAAAAGTTCGGCAGATGTATCAGGAGGAAAGGAATTGATCCCTTCCCGGGTTCCGCTTCAAGGCTGCGTTCTGACCACCACGGTGGAATCCCCCAAGCGTATCTTCAGCCAATTTGACATTTTTTCGATATCCTCCCGTATGCGCCCGCCCTGGGTACCATCCTTCCACCGTACCTCAAAAACGGGGATGGTGTCCATGGTGTTGAAATCCGTCTTTATTTGATAGGAAAAGGCCAATTGTGCCAAATTGGAATAATTGGCCCGGGCCTCGGCACTGATGGTTTCAAAGGGAAGCAGCCGTCCAAAGTTTTTGGTCAGGGAAGCCACTTCCGCTTCCAATATCTTGATCTGTTCATCCTTGTCCAACAGATCCACCTTGTTCCTTTCGTACAGTTCGCTCACAAACCTGAATTTTTCCTCCGAACCATCCCGGGCCCCCTGAATGACCTGGAGCTCCGTGTCCCTCAGCCGTGGGTATTGGTCCTTTTGGGCCTTCCAGGTATTTATCACGTTGGGGGGTACCAGTTCATCCCCCATAAAGACCACTTCGATCAGGGAGGTGCCCTTCCGGTCATATTCGATCTTGGTCAGGTTCTCCACATAACGCCCCACACCCTCAAATTGATAAACGCTTAGGGTCTCGTCCAAATAGGCCAAAGCCTGTTTTCTGAACAGGGATTCCTGGAATACATTATAAAAGGTGATGCCGGCCGGAATCATGACCAATATGCCGGTTATGGAAGCCATACGGGCGATAAGCCGCCTTCTTTTGGAGTCTGCATAGCGCACCATGGGAAACCGCAGGAACTTGATCACCAAAAAAGTTGAAAGCCCAATGAAAATAGTGTTGATGATGAACAGGTACATGGCTCCGGCGGCATAGGCGGGCTTTCCTATGGCCAGGCCGAAGCCCACCGTACAGAGGGGCGGCATCAGGGCCGTGGCAATGGCCACCCCAAAAATGACACTGGCAATGGTCCCTTTCTTGGAGCGGGCGATCACCAGGGCCAAACCACCAAAAAAAGCGATGAGCACATCACGGATGTCCGGCTTGGTGCGTGCCAAGAGTTCGGAGGATTCATCCTGCAAGGGGAAAAAATAGAAAAACAGGAAGGCGGTGAACACGCTGAGGACCACCATGACGGTGAAATTTTTGAGGGATCTTCTCAAGGTGTCGATATCATTGATGGCCAAGGACATGCCCATACCCAAGATCGGTCCCATCAGGGGGGAGATCAACATCGCACCGATGACCACGGCCGTGGAATTGGCGTTCAGGCCCACCGAGGCAATGAATATGGAACAGACCAAAATCCAGGAAGTGTGCCCCCGCACGGGGACATCGGCAATTATGGACTCCTTAGTGGCCACGGGATCCATGTCCGTACGTATCTCCAGGAGATCGGACAAAAACTTTCCAATACTGTCCATTAGCCCTTTGAAGTCCCGTTTTACCTCGGCGGCCTTTGCCCCGTCCGATCCGGGGTCACGCGATACGTTTTCTTCCATACGATTCCATGTTATAAATTATGTGTACCCGCTCCCCTAGGGGAATGGCCCTGCCACCAATGGTTTTCCTGGCCCCGATTCCCAAGTTGGGGATTTTCATGGGCCCCTTCCCACCGCTTTACCGGATTGCCCTTGAAGGGATACCTTTAGGCAAAACGCTCCCCAAAGGTATCCTTTACCTCTTGAAGTATCGTTTTGATTTCCTGTTGTTTGGCCTTGGGATAGATCAACAATACTTCCGCTTTGTCCACTATGATATAATCCTCCAGCCCATCGACCACCACGATCTTGCCCTTGGGCGCGAGGATCATGTTGTCCTTGGCCTTGTGCAGGACGGTCTGTGCATTGACCACGGCATTGCCCGAGGCATCCTTTCCCAATTTGTCGTAAAGGGCGCCCCAGGTCCCCAAATCGTTCCAATCAAAGGAGGCAGGAAGGGTATGGATCGCCGTGGATTGTTCCAATATGGCATAATCGATGGAAATGTTGTCGGCCTTGGCGTAGTTCTCCCGGATAAAGGCCCGTTCCCCTGGTCCGTTGTAATGGGCAATCCCCTTCTCAAAGAGCTCATACTGAATGGGCTGATACTGCTTGAAGGCTTCCACAATGGTCCCCACACGCCACATGAAGATACCGGCATTCCATAGGAAATTTCCTTGTGCCAGAAACTCACGGGCCGTCTGGTAGTCCGGTTTTTCCCGGAACTGCAGGACCTTTTTCAAGGGAGTTTCGGCCTCCTTTTCATATTCTATATAACCAAAGCCCGTATTGGGGAATGTTGGCTGGATGCCCAGGGTACATAGTACGTCCTCCTGGATACATTTGTCGAAACAGACCACCACATCCCGTTCAAAGGCGGCCTCATCCTCGATCCAATGGTCACTGGGTGCCACGATCATGACCGCATCGGGGTTCTCCTTTTGGATCTTAAGGGCGGCATAGAGGATACAGGGGGCCGTATTCCGCATCGCGGGTTCCAGGACGACCTGTTGGGGGGTCACCTGGGGCAATTGTTCCAAAACAAGATCATTGTAGCGTTCATTGGTCAAGATCAAGATGTTCTCGGCCGGGATGAAGCGATTGAGGCGATCAAAGGTTTTCTGGATCAAGGTCTTTCCCGACCCCAACATATCGTGGAACTGTTTGGGATTCTCGGTGGTGCTTATGGGCCAAAAGCGGGAACCTACCCCTCCGGCCATTAAAATTGCGTAATAGTTCTTGTTCATCTTCCCTGGGTCAATTAATCAGTTCATGGGGATGGGGCCTCCCGTATCAATTCCACCTCGGCATTGGGCTGGAACAAATATAGCCTGCCCGAGTCCAATTCCATACATTCATAGCGTTTCACCCTTTTCCTCCCCTTTTTGTAGATCTTACCATTGTACAGCCTAAAGATGCTGCCCTGCGGCAGTTCAAAGACATAACTGCCGTTTCTTTCCTCCAGATCAAAACTTTTCAGGGCAATGGCCAAGCGGGCATCGGTACTGCTACTGGCCTTGGGGTTGATGAAATGCTGGGCGATGATCGGCAGCAATTGGGAGGGGAACACAGCTGGGGAAATAAAGGGAAGCATCAATTCTTGAAAGGTCCGCTTCCATTCCTGGCCGTGTGGCAATATCTTGCGCCCATACCGCTCAAAGGCCACCAAATGCGCAATTTCATGAACCAAGGTGAT
>Ga0079224_100013535_pt1 | contig 11360 bp, 11 predicted proteins | sample Stecom2015_FD_80414 | JGI IMG/M metagenome (GOLD analysis project Ga0079224, IMG submission 80414) | Agricultural soil microbial communities from Utah to study Nitrogen management - Steer compost 2015 | ecosystem: Environmental > Terrestrial > Soil > Agricultural land | place: USA: Utah...
GCCCGAGCGCCAGGGCGTGGACATCGACGAGTACCCGCGAGTGAAGCGCTGGCGCGACGGCCTGCTGGCCCGCCCGGCCGTGCAGCGCGCCCTCCAGGTGCTCGCCGACCGGCGCCGGCCGCAGATGACGGCGGAGCAGAAGGAAATGCTCTTCGGCGCCGCCCAGTACCAGAAGCGCTGACATGGCGGCCGCCGCACTGAAAGGCAAGGTGGCCTGGATCACCGGGGGCGGCAGCGGCATCGGCCTCGCCGGCGCGCTCGAGCTCGCCCGCGCGGGCGCCCACGTCGTCATTTCCGGTCGCAAGGCGGCGACCAACGAAAGTGCGCTGGCCGAGTTGAAGAAGGCCGGCAGCGCCGAAGCGACGCTGCTCGATGTCGCCGACAAGGCGGCGGTGGCGGCGACGGCGGCTGACATCGAAAAGCGGCACGGCCGCATCGACATCCTCGTCACGAGCGCCGGCACGAACATCGGCGGCGGCAAGCGCAACCTGAAGACCATGTCGACCGAGGGCTGGGACGACGTGGTCGCCATCAATCTTTCGGGCCTCTTCTACTGCTGCCATGCCGTGCTACCCGGCATGCGCGCGCGCAAGGACGGCCTCATCATCAACATCTCCTCGTGGGCGGGGCTCTATCCGAGCGCGCTGACGGGGCCCGCCTACAACGCCACCAAGCGCGCCGTCATTGCGCTCACCGAGTCCATCAACATGGAGGAGTGCGCGAACGGCATTCGCGCCACCTCCATCCTCCCCGGCGAAGTGGCCACGCCCATCCTCGAGAAGCGTCCGGTGCCGCCTTCCCCGGAGGAGCGCGCGCGCATGGCGCAGCCCGAGGACCTCGGCCGCGCGATCCTCTTCGTCGCCACCATGCCCGCGCGGACGTGCGTGAACGAGCTCGTCATCGCGCCCACGTGGAACCGCTTCTACCTCGGCGGCCTGGAGCGACCGAAGCCCTGAAGAAAATGGGGTCAGAGCAATTTTCCGGAAACCGGTCGAGTGATCCACGATCTCCAAGGAAAATTGCTCTGACCCCATTTTTTCGGGTAGCCCTTCCATTCATCGCGGGCTACTTCGTCTCGTACGTCTACCGCATGGTGAATGCGGTGCTCGGCCCGACGCTCGCGGCGGAGTTCGGGCTGAGCGCAGGCGGCCTCGGCCTGCTCACGAGCGTCTATTTTCTCGCCTTCGCCTTCTTCCAGGTGCCGCTTGGCCTGCTCCTCGACCGCTACGGGCCGCGGCGCGTGAACGCGACGCTGCTCCTCGTGGCGGCGGCGGGCGGCCTCGCGTTCGCCGCCGCCGAAACGGCGAGCGCCGCGATCGCCGCCCGGGCGCTCATCGGGATCGGGGTCTCGGGCTGCCTCATGGCGGCGTTCACGGCCTACGTGCTCTGGTATCCGCCGGAGCGGCTGCCGTTTATCAACGGGGTGACCTTTTCCGCCGGCGCCATCGGGGCGATGGTGGCGACGGTGCCCCTCGAGCTTCTGCTGCGCGTGCTGCCGTGGCGCCAGAGCTTTCTCCTCATCGTCGGCGCGACGCTCGCCGTGAGCCTCGTGCTGTGGCTCTGGGTGCCCGAGGGAACCGCGCGCACTAAGGGCACCACACTCGCCGAATCGATGCGCGGCTTCGCCGGGTTGCTGCGCGACGCCGTGTTCGTTCGCCTGGCGGTGTGTCTGGGCGCAAGCCAGCTCGCCGCCGTCTCGCTGCAGACGCTCTGGATCGCGCCCTGGCTGCGCGACGTCGCCGGATACTCGCCCGCCCAGGTGGCGCGCGGCCTGCTCGTGATCAACGTCGCGCTCATTGCCGGCTACCTCGGCTTCGCCCGCGCCGCGGAGGCGCTGGCGCGCCGCAAGCGGGACGTGTTCTGGCTGCTGGCCGGAGGCCTTGGCGTCTCGAACCTCTGCCTGGCCGTCGTCGTTTTCACGCCACCGGCGGCCGCCATGCCACTCTGGTTCGCTTTCGTAGGCGCCAATTCCGCCGTGGTGCTCGGCTACGCGGTGCTTTCGGGGCGGTTCCCGCGCGCCATGGCGGGCCGCGTGAACACCGGCCTCAACGTCTTCGGCTTCGTGGGCATGTTCACCGGTCAGTGGCTCTTCGGCGTGATCCTGGACCTCTGGCCGCAGACACCGGCCGGCTACGCGCCCGAGGCTTACCCCTGGGCGATCGGATTGCTGTGGAGCGTGCAGCTCGCGGGGCTTCTCTGGCTGCTGAGCGGGCGGGCGCTCTTCGCGTCGAAGCCGAGCGCGCTCGAGCGTGCCTAGCCGGGGTCCTTCGCCGCGCGCTTTTCCTGATGGCGCACGCGCACGGTGGCGATGGCCTTGGCGACGAGCGAGCCATCGGCGTTCCTCGCCTCGGCCTCCACGAAGCTGAGGCTGCGCCCGTCGCGCAGCACGCGCGCCTCGGCGAGGAGCCGGTCGCCGCTTCCGCCGCCGATGAACGAGGTGGACTGGTCGATGGTGACGACGCCGACGGAATCGGGATGCAGGGTGCGCGCGGCGGTGCAGAGCGCCACGTCGAGAAGCGACATGATGACGCCGCCGTGCACCGTCCCGAGGCTGTTCAGGAGATGCGCCTCCACCGGTAGCGACAGCCGCGCCGTGCCCTCGCCGAGCGCCTCGGTGAGGATCTTGAGGTGCGAGACGAAGGGAATCTTCTTCTGGTACTCCCGCGCGTACTCGACGTCCATCATAGGATCGTCGCGCCTCCGTCCACGGCGATCGCCTGTCCGGTGATGTGGCGGCCCGCTTCGGAGGCGAGGAGGACCGCGAGGCCCTTCAGGTCCTCGTCGTTGCCCAGGCGCCGCGTGGGCGTGAGCTCGAGCACGGCCTTGCCCGCCGTATCCAGGGTCGCGCGCGTCATTTTCGAAGGGAAGAAGCCGGGGCAGATCGCGTTCACGGTGATGCCGTGCTCGCCCCATTCCGCGGCGCACTGCCGCGTGAGGCCGACGAGGCCGTGCTTCGTGGCGTTGTAGGCGACGGTGCGCACCACGCGCGGATCGCTGGCCGTGAGGCCGGCAATGGAGGCGACGTTGATGATGCGGCCCCAGCGGGCCGGGATCATCGAGCGCTTGGCGAGCTGCTGCGAGAGGAGGAATGCGCCGGTCATGTTCACGTTGACGAGCTTGTCCCAGGCCTCGAGGGGATGCTCCTCGGCCGGCGCGCCCCAGGTCGCGCCGGCGTTGTTCACGAGGATGTCGATGCGGCCGAAGTCCTTGAGAAGCGCGTCGGCGAGGGGGCCGACCTGCTCGCGCTTGCCGATGTCGCAGACATAGGCGCGCGCATCGATTCCCTTGTCCTTGAGGTGGGACACCGCCTGGTCGAGCTCGTCCTTCTTTCGCGCCGTGAGGGCGACCCGGGCGCCCATCTCCCCGAGCGCTTCGGCGATCTGCAGCCCGAGCCCTCGCGATCCGCCGGTGACCACGGCAACCTTGCCCTTGAGATCCAGGAGCTGCTGGACGGAGGCGCTCATCGCCCTAGCCTTTCAGCTGGAGCGACTTGTACTCGAGGAACTCCTCGAGGCCGAAGCGGCCGGCCTCGCGGCCGTGCCCGGACTGCTTGAAGCCGCCGAAGGGCGCGTTCATGTTGAAGGCGCCGCCGTTGATGTCGATCTGGCCGGCGCGGATGCGCCGGGCGACGCGCTGGGCGCGTGCCTCGTCCTTGGACCAGACCGCGCCGGCGAGGCCGTAGATGGAGTCGTTGGCGATACGCACCGCGTCTTCGTCGTCCTGGTACGGAATGATCGAGAGGACCGGCCCGAAGATCTCCTCCTGCGCGATGGTCATGCTGTTCTTCACCTTGCCGAAGATCGTCGGCTTCACGTAGTAGCCGCCCGCCGGCACGCCCTCGGGCGCCTCCGGGCCGCCCGCCACGAGCTCCGCGCCTTCCTCGATGCCCTTCTGGATGTAGCCGCGCACGCGCTCGAGCTGCGCCTTGGAGGTGAGCGGGCCGAGCTTGGTCGTCTCGGCAAGCGGGTCGCCCACGGTGAACCCCTTGGCGACCTCGGCCGCGAGCTGCTTCGCCTCGTCGTAGCGCGAGGCAGGAACGAGCATGCGCGTGAGCGCCGTGCAGGTCTGGCCCGAGTTGAGGTAGCAGCCGTTCACCGTGCTCTTCACGGCCACGGGGAAGTCCGCGTCGTCGAGGATCACCGAGGCGCTCTTGCCGCCGAGCTCGAGCGCGACGCGCTTCACGGACTGGGCGGCGAGCTCGGAGATGCGCTTGCCGGCGCGCGTGGAGCCGGTGAACGAGATCATGTCCACGTCGGGATGGCGCACGAGCGCCTCGCCCGCCGGCACGCCGTAGCCGGTAATCAGGTTGAACACGCCGGCAGGCAATCCCGCCGCCTCGAAAGTCTCGGCAAGGAGGAAGGCGTTGAACGGCGCGACCTCCGAGGGCTTGAGCACCACCGTGCAGCCGGCCGCGAGTGCCGGCGCCACCTTCAGGGCGATCTGGTGCAGCGGATAGTTCCAGGGCGTGATGGCCCCCACGACGCCGACCGGCTCGCGCACGACGAGCGAGTTGCCCACCTTCTCCTCGAACGGGAAGTCCCGGACGAGCTTCGCGTAGTTCGCGAAGTTGGCGATGGGAAGCCCGGCCTGGATGCGGCTCGCCATCTTGAGCGGCATCCCCACCTCCTGAGCGATCGTCCGCGCGAGCTCGTCGCCGCGCGCCTTGAGGCCGGCGGACACCTTCTCGAGGAGCTCGGCGCGCTTCTCGACCGGCGTGGCGCTCCAGCCCTCGAAGGCGGCACGCGCCGCCGCCACGGCGGCTGCAACGTCCTTCTCGGTAGCGGCGGGAATGCGGCCCATGACTTCGCCGGTGCCCGCGTTGTGCACGTCGATGGTTTCCGGGGAGGAGGGGGCGACCCAACGGCCGCCGATGAAAAGCTTGTCGCGGATCAGCATGCGAGGACCCTTGCGTTCACGAAGCGTTGGCGGGAGAGGGCGCACTTTACCATCGCAATGCAGGCACAATGTGCGCCCGGGGGGGATTTATAGTGCAGCCTCAGAGGGACGTGCAGCCTCGCAGGGACATCCTCGACTGGGCGGCGCAGGGACGCATCGCGCCGGGCCTGCTGAAAGGCGCGCTGCAGGCGGGCGGGGCGCTCCCGCAGGGAATCGAGTGGCGGCGCTTCCTCGATCGCCTGCTCCTCTTCCTGGGCGTGGCGCTCGTCGCCGCGGCGATCGTGTTCTTTCTCGCCGCCAACTGGAGCGCGCTCGGGCGCTTTGCCAGGTTCGCCCTCGTCGAGGCGGCTATCGCCGTCGCGCTCGTCTTCGTCTGGCGGCTCGGGCTCGGGCGCGCCGGGGGCAAGGCCGCCCTGCTCGCTGCCGCGCTCTTCGTGGGCGCGCTTCTCGCCCTGCTCGGGCAGTCTTACCAGACGGGCGCGGATACCTTCGAGCTCTTCGCCGGCTGGGCGGTGGCGATCCTGCCCTGGGTCCTGCTCGCGCGCTTCCCGGCGCTCTGGATCCTGTGGATCGCGCTCGTGAATCTCGCCGCCATCCTGTACTACCAGACGTTCCACGGCTTCTTCGGCGTGCTCTTCGGGCCGGAGCGGATGCTTTGGGTCCTCGCCGTGATCAATACGGCGGCGCTTGCCGCCTGGGAGGTGCTCGCGCGCCTGGGCATCGCCTGGCTGCGCGAGGCCTGGGCGATGCGCCTCCTCGGGCTTTCGAGCGGGGCGCTCTTCACGACTCTTGCGGTGCTCGCCGTCTCCGGCTGGCACGAGGCGGGCGCTTGGAACGTCGTCGCCTGGCTCGCCTGGCTGGGCGTCGCCTACCTCGCGTATCGGGTGTCGCAGCTCGAGGTCTTCATGCTTGCCTGGGGCGCGTTGTCGGTCGTCGTGGTGGTCGCCGCTCTCCTCGCGAGCCGCCTGCTTTCCCGAGGTGAAGCGGGCGCATTCCTGCTGATCGGCGTGGTGGTGCTCGGCCTCTCCGCCGCGGCGGGCTTCTGGCTGCGAGCGCTCGCCCGGGAGGCCGAGCAATGACAAGCGCAACGCGCGAAGCGCTGTGGGAACGCCTGCGCTCCTCTGGGCTCGTCGAGGGCGAGCCGCCCGCGCCGCAGGGCGAGCGCGCGCCGTGGTTCCTTCGCGTCATGCTGGGCATCGCCGGCTGGATCGGGGCGCTCTTCCTGCTCGGCTTCCTCGGCGCCGCGCTGCCGTGGCTCGTGCGCGGCGCGGCCTCCGCGATCGTCGCCGGCGCAGCCGCCTGCGTCGGGGCAGCGCTGCTCTTCGGCTCGAGCGCCGGGGCGAGCGGGAAGTCGGCGGGGAGCAGCCCGCGCGGGGACTTCCTCTCGCAGTTCGCCTTTGCGATCAGCCTGACCGGCCAGGCGCTCCTGGCGATGGGGCTCTCGCACCTCATGGAGCATCGCTCGTTCGCGGCGCTCGCCTTTCTGCTTGCGCTCCAGCAGGCGGTGCTCTTCCTCTTCGTGCCGTCCTTTGCCCATCGGGTGTGGTGCGCCTGGACCGGGACGGCTGCCGCGGTGTATGGGCTGGGGCAGCTCGGCCTCGGGCCGCTCGCGCCGGCGCTGCTGGCGGCGGCCTTCGCAACGCTCGGACAGCGCGTCTACGAAGGGCGCATCGAGCTGCGGAGCGCGGCGCTCCATGGGCTCGCGATTTCGCTCATTACCGCGCTCTCGGTCTACGGTGGCGGCCTGGCATGGAGCACGCTTTTTCGTGACGCCTCGGGCCCGCTCGGCTGGCCGGAATGGGTGGGCTCCGCGCTTTCCGGCGCCGTGCTTCTCTGGCTCGTCGCCGTCCTCCTCCGCGCGCACGGCGTGCGCCTGGGCTCACTGCAGGCCCGGGCGGCGCTCGCCGTGGCGGCCGTCCTGGCGCTCGCGACCCTGAAGGCCCCCGGGCTTGCGCCGGCGATCGTGATCCTCCTCACCGGATTCGCGAACGGCAACCGATTGCTCGTGGGCGCCGGCATCGTCGCGCTTGTTCTCTACCTCTCCAGCTACTACTACCTGCTCGAGGTCACGCTGCTCACCAAGTCCGCGGTGCTGTTCTTTACGGGCATTGCGCTGCTCGGCGCGAGGATGCTGCTCAACCGCGCGTGGCCGGACCGCGAGGTTCAGCGTGCGTAGGATCGCCGCAGTGCTCGCCGGCATCGCGATTCTCGTGATCGTGAACTGGACGATCTACGCGCGGGAGACGCTCCTCGCGGAAGGCCGGCTCGTGCTGCTCGAGCTGGCCCCCGTGGATCCGCGCTCGCTGATGCAGGGCGACTACATGGCGCTTCGCTTCCGCGTGGCGAACGAGGCCTTTGGCCCGAAGTCGCTCCGCGATGGCGCCGACGGCCGGATCATCGTGCGGCTCGACGAGCGCGGGGTCGGCCGCTTCGTACGCCACGACGACGGCACGCCCCTCCAGCCGCAGGAGCTCGCGCTGCGCTACCGGATCCGCGGCGGCCGGGTCAAGTTCGCGACGAATGCCTTCTTCTTCGAGGAAGGCACGGCGAAGCGCTACGAGGCCGCACGGTTCGGCGAATTCCGGGTTGCCGACACGGGCACCATGCCGGGCATGAAGCGTGGCGACATGCTGCTTACGGGGCTGCGCAATGCGGCGCTTGAATCGCTCCATCAAGGGAACCCCTGAGTGGCTATACTGGCCCCGTTCGGACAACCGGAATAACGCGGAACAACCATGGCTCGCACCGCCAAAGCCGTCCTCTGCCGGGAGCTCAACAAGCCGGTCGTCGTGGAGGAGATCACCGTGGAGTCGCCGCGTCGCGGGGAGGTCATGGTGAAGCTCGGCGCCTGCGGCGTCTGCCACTCCGACCTTTCGGCCACGAACGGCACCATTCCGATGCCGCCGCCGCTCGTTCTGGGCCACGAGGCCGCGGGCGAGGTGGTGGAGGTCGGCGAAGGCGTCACGGCCTTCGCGGTCGGCGACCATGTCGTCTCCTCCTTCATCTACATGTGCGGCAAGTGCCGCTTCTGCTCCGGTGGCCGCCCGGTGCTGTGCGTGGAGCAGGGCAAGGCGCTCACCACGCTGCCCGACGGAACGCTGCGCACCCACGATCGCAGCGGGAACCCGGTCAGCATCTTCTCCGGCTGCGGCGTGATGGCGGAGTACGCCACGGTGCACGCCGACAACCTCGTCAAGATCGACCCCGGCATTCCCTTCGATCGGGCCGCGCTCGTCGGGTGCGCGGTCACCACGGGTGTCGGCGCCGTGTTCAATACGGCGAAGGTGACTCCGGGGTCGACGGTGGCCGTGTTCGGCTGCGGCGGCGTCGGGCTGAACGTCGTGCAGGGCGCCCGCATCGCCGGCGCGGGGCGCATCGTCGCCATCGATGCGGCCGAGGCGAAGCTCGACATGGCGCGCCGCTTCGGCGCCACCGATGTCCTCCTCGCGCGCCCGGGCGAGGACGTCTCCAAGGCGCTGAAGAAGATGACCGGCGGCGGGCCGGACTACGCCTTCGAATGCGTCGGCAGCGGGGAGCTCGCCGCCACCGCGTTCCGCTCGATCTCCCGCGGGGGCCTCGCGGTGGTCGTCGGCGTGGCGAAGCCCGGGGACTCGACCGCGGTGCGCACGATGACGCTCCCCTTCGAGGAGAAGACGCTGACCGGAAGCTACTTCGGCTCCTGCGTGCCGCGCGTCGATTTCCCGCGCATGCTCGCGCTCTACACGGCAGGCAAGCTCCTCCTCGACGAGCTCATCACCCGGCGCTACGCCATCGAGGAGGCGCCGCAGGCGTTCGCGGACCTGGAGTCGGGCCGCAACGCGCGCGGCGTCATCGTGTTCGCGCCGGCGGCCTAGCCACCTCGATGGCCGAGCGCATCCTGGTCGTCGACGACCAGAGGGTCAACGGCGAGCTGATCGGGGGCCTGCTGCGCAACCTCGGCTACGAGGTGCACGCCGTGCTCGACGGCGAGTCGGCGCTCGAGTATGTCGCCGTGCATCCGGTCGACCTCGTGATCTCCGACATCGTCATGCCGGGGATGGACGGCTACGAGCTCTGCCGCCGGCTGCGGGCCACGTCGCGCACGGCGCTGCTGCCGGTCGTGCTGGTCACTTCTCTCGATCCGCAGGTCGAGCGCGTCAAGGGCATCGAGGCGGGCGCGGACGACTTCCTCTCGAAGCCGGTCAACTGGGCCGAGCTCTTCGCGCGCGTGAAGCGGCTGCTGCGGGTCAAGGCGCTGCAGGACGAGATCAAGACGTTGAACGCCCGGCTGGAGGAGCGCGTGCGCGGCCAGGTGGCGCAGTTGCAGCGGCTCAGCCGGCTGAAGCGGTTCTTTTCCCCGCGGGTGGCCGAGGCGATCGTGGCGGGCGGCGAGGAGATGCTCGCGCCCCACCGGCGCGAGATCACGGCCGTGTTTCTCGACCTGCGCGGATTCACCGCCTTCACCGACCGGGCGGACCCCGAGGAAGTGCTGGAGCTTCTGCGCGCCTACCACGCGACGCTCGGCCGGACGGTGGAGGAGCACGGCGGCACCCTCGAGCACTTCGCCGGCGACGGCGTGATGATCTTCTTCAACGACCCCTTCCCGGTCGCGCGGCCGGCGGAGCACGCGGTGCGCATGGCCGTCTCGCTGCAGGACGCCTTCGTGCCCATCGCGCGGGCCTGGGAAAGGCTCGGCCACGACGTCGGCCTCGGCATCGGCGTGGCGCAGGGCGAGGCGACGCTCGGCGTCATCGGCTTCGAGCAGCGCTGGGAGTACGCGGCGATCGGCAACGTGCCGAACCTCGCCGCGCGCCTGTGCGGCGAGGCGCGCGCGGGCGAGATCATCGTCGATGCCCAGACCGAGCGCGAGATCATCGGCATCGCCGACACCGAGCCGATCGGCCCCCTCAGGCTGCGCGGCTTCCAGCAGCCGGTGCCGGCGTTCCGGTTGCAGCGGCTGAAGCCGCCCGCCTGACGGTCCGCCGCGCGGTTTACTTGCAGCCGAGCGCGCGCTCGCGCGCCTTGACGAGCCGCGTCACCGTGTCGTTCACCGGCGCGGCGACGCCCACTTCGGCGCCCACGCGCGGGATGGAGCCGTTGATGACGTCGATCTCGGACTTTCGCTTCGCCATGAGATCGAGCAGCACCGAAGGGCGCGCCTTGGGGATCTTCGAGCCGAAGTCGCGCACGTAGGCGACCGGATCGTCGAAGCCGAGCCGGATGCCCTTTTTTTTCGCGACCTGGAAGCCTTCGGTCGCGCAGGCCGCGGAGAGCTTCGCGAGATCCGGATCCTCCATGATCTCGCCGATCGTGCGATCGGTGATGCCGCAGAGGCCCGAGTAGGCGCAGTTGCACAGGAGCTTCTCCCACACGAGCTGGTCGATGTCGTCGAAGACCTTGACGCGGAACCCGGCGCCCGACCAGAGCGCCTCGACCGCCTTCAGCCGCTCGGTGATGGGGCCGCCGAACTCGCCCAGGCGCACGAGCTCCATGCCGTTGTGATGCGCGTGGCCCGGCCCGCGCATCGAGGCGCCGAAGCCGCCGACCACGCCGACCATGATGCGCTCGCGGCCGAGCACCGCCGCGGCGGTGTCGGGGCCGCCCAGGCCGTTCTGGATCGAGAGCACCGGGGTGTCGGCCTTGAGGAGCGGCGGGATGGATTTCGCCGCCTGCTCCACGTGCATGGCCTTGGTGGCGAGGATGACGAGGTCGCAGGGGCCGGCCTCGCGCGGATCGGTCGTCGCGTGGACCTTCACCGTGCGATCGCCGGAGATGCCCTCCAGCCGAAGGCCCTTGGTGCGCATGGCCTCCACGTGCTCGCGCCAGGCGTCGATGGCCCAGACCTCGTGGCCCGCGGCGGCGAGCAATCCCGCGTACACCGAGCCCATGGCCCCGGTGCCGACGATGGCAATTTTCATGCGGATCTCCTTGCGTGCTACCTGAATTGCGGAACGGCGATGTCGCCGCGCTTCGCGCGGGCAGCGAAGTCTGCCTCGCGAGCGCGCGCGCGGGCAAGCAGGGTTTCGTAGCGGCCCGTTACCTCGGCGGCGAGGGCGTCGCAATTCGGCGCCTGGGCGAGCGCCATCAGCGCCGGGCCGAGCTCGGCCTCGAGCTCGCGCGCGTATTCGAGGCGGCTGTCCTCGTGCCGGCGCAGGGCCTCGACATAGCGCTCCCAGCGCTCGACGAGGCCGGCGTCGGTGCCCGGCGGCGCCGACCATCGCGGCAGCGTGATCGCGAGCTCGAGCGCCGTGGTGACCGTCGCCACCGCGCAGCGGCTGCCGATGAGGCGCGGCTTGTACTCGTAGAGCAGCCGCCACGACGATTCCGCGTGGAGCCTGCGCTTGGCGAGGGCAGCTACGAGGGCATCCTCGTTGCTCGCCTCGATGTCGTAGAAGACGAGGCGCAGCCAGGACGAGGGCGCCTTGGGGCGAGCAGGCTCGTCGCGCGGCGCGTGCGGCGGCACCGGCCTGAAGAACAGCCGGGGA
>Ga0079224_100013536_pt1 | contig 11359 bp, 11 predicted proteins | sample Stecom2015_FD_80414 | JGI IMG/M metagenome (GOLD analysis project Ga0079224, IMG submission 80414) | Agricultural soil microbial communities from Utah to study Nitrogen management - Steer compost 2015 | ecosystem: Environmental > Terrestrial > Soil > Agricultural land | place: USA: Utah...
GGCGGGACCGGCAGCTTGCGGCCGCCGTCCTTGCCGAGCAGCCAGAACTCGTCTTCCTTCGCGTCCACGCACACCGGCGGCGGGTTGTCGCGCCAGCCGGGGAGCAGCTCGTCCAGCGGGCCGGTCTCGATCACGGCGCCGGACAGGATGTGGGCACCGACCGTCGCGCCTTTCTCGATGACGCAGACGTTGATCTCCGGGTCCAGCTGCTTGAGCCGGATGGCGAACGCCAGCCCGGCCGGCCCGGCGCCGACGGTGACGACGTCGTACTCCATCACGTCGCGTTCGGTCTCGGGGGCTTGGGTCGACTCGGTCATGTCAGGCTCCTGCGGTCCACCGGACATTGTCGCGGGTTTGGCCAACCGCGCCAAATCCGCTGTGCCGCCATGGCTATGGAACCACGGGTGCGGCCGCGGGCAAGGTGTGGGTGGCGTGGCCGTTGCCGTTGGAGAGGACCCAGCCCGCGAGCTCGGCGGTGACGCCGTGGAGCGCGCGGTCGAAGGCGCCGACCACCTCGGGCACGGAGGTGCCCGTGGCCGGGATGGAGCGGGCGAAGGTGCGCGAGGCCACCACGTGCTGCTGGCTGGCATGCAGCAGCTTGGCGCTCAGCTCGATGTTCGCGCTGGGCACCGGGCGCCCGTCGTACGACGCGTCGAACCGGCGCAGGTCCAGCACCAGCTTGTAATCCGCCGCCACGCCGCTGCCCTGGCGGGCAACCGCGCCGATCCGGCCGGAGTCCTCCAGCGTCCGCAGCAGCGCATCCTCGACCATGTCGGTCGGCATCTTGCCCCACGCCGCACCACTGTAGACCTGCATCTCGTGGGGGGTCGGCCGGACCATGATCCGCAGGCTGTCGGTCATCCGCGAGGCCCCGGCCGGGGCCACGGTGAGTTGCCAGTCGACCGCCGGCCAGTCCGGCGCCGCCTCCACCCGCGGGTCCAGCACATAGATGGTCGAGCGCTTGTCATTGCCGCCGCCGCCGAGCAGCGCGCAGCCCGAGAGGAACAGCAGCAGGCAGGTGGCGAGTACGAAGCGGAGGGTCTTCATTCGGGCTCGAACTCCTTCGGCGCGTCCCGGCCGAGCAGGTAGCCGGTCGGGTTGTTGTCGAGGCGGTCGCTGATGCGGCGCAGGTCGCGGACCAGGCCACGGACCTCGCCCAGGGTGGGGCCGAGCTGGGCGAGGCCGTCATTGGCGAAGCTGTTGATGGCGGCGCGGTTTTCGTTGACCAGGCTGTTGGCGCCGTGGGCGGCGGAGTCCAGTTCGACCAGGGCCTTGTCCAGCCGGTCGACCAGTGCCGGCAGGCGCTGGATCACCTCGCGGTCGATATCGGCAATGGCGCGGTCGGTGCGCTGCAGGGTCTGCTGCAGCTGTTCGCTGGCGGCGCGGGCGTTGATGATGAGTTCCCGCACGTCCTCGCGTTGCTCGGCCACCGACTCGGTCAGCAGGCGGACGTTGTCGAGCGAGGCCGACACGCGCTCGATGTTTTCCTCGCTCAGCAGCCGGTCCAAGCGGGCGACCAGGCGGTTGGCGGTATCGGCGATGTTCTGCAGCGCGGACGGTTCGGTCTGGATCACCGGCCAGGGCGCGCGGCCGTCGTACACCGCGTCCAGCCGTGGTGCCTCCGGGCTGCCGCCGGTCAGCTGGATGAAGGGGCTGCCGGTGAGGCCCGACATCGACATCTTGGCCCGGGTGTCGCTCTTGACCGGTGCCCGGGCCTGGACCCGCAACAGGGCGCGGACCCGGCGCGGGTCGTCCGGGGCCAGGCTCAGGCGCTCGACGGTACCCACCGCGATGCCGTTGTATTGCACCGCGCTGCCTTCGCTCAGGCCGGTGACCGGCTCATTGAACACCACCAGGTATTCCTGCCAGCTGCGCTGGGACGACCAGTTCGCGCCCCACAGCGCGAACAGCAGCAGGGCGACGCTGACGAGGATCGTGAACGCACCGATCAGGACGTAGTTGGCCTTGGTTTCCATCAGCAGCTTGCCTCGGCGGTCAGGCCCGGCCCGCCCGCCTTGCGGGCGGCGCGGGCGCGCGGACCATGGAAGTACTCGCGTACCCAGGGGTGTTCGAGCTGTTCGATCTCGGCCAGCGGAGCGCAGGCGACCAGCTTCTTGTCGGCCAGCACCGCGACCCGGTCACAAATAGCGTAAAGCGTGTCCAGGTCATGGGTGATGAGGAACACCGTCAGTCCCAGCGCCTGCTGCAGGGTCCGTACCAGCCGGTCGAATGCGGCCGCGCCGATCGGGTCCAGGCCGGCGGTGGGCTCGTCGAGGAACAGCAGCGGCGGGTCCAGCGCCAGTGCGCGGGCCAGCCCGGCACGCTTGCGCATGCCGCCGGACAGTTGCGACGGCAGCTTGTGGACCGCGTCCGCCGGCAGGCCGGACAGCTTCACCTTCAGCAGCGCGAGCTCGTAGAGCAGCGGCTCGGGCAGTTCGGGATGGTGCTCCTTGAGCGGCACCTGCACGTTCTCGCCCACCGTCAGCGAGGAGAACAGGGCGCCGTCCTGGAACAGCAGCCCGCTGTTGCGCTCGATTTTCCTGCGGTCGGCGTCCGAGGCGTTGAGGGCATCGATCCCGAGCACTTCGATCTCACCGCCGGTCGGCCGCCGCAGGCCGGTGATCGAGCGCATCAGCACCGACTTGCCGCTGCCCGAGCCGCCGACCACGCCGAGGATCTCGCCCCGGCGGACCTCCAGGTCCACGCCGTCGTGCACCACCTGGGCGCCGAAGCGGTTCACCAGCCCGCGCACGCGGATGATCGGATCGGGGACCGCGCCGCTCACCAGCCCATCTCCATGAACCACATGGCGGCGAAGGCATCGAGGATGATCACCACCGAGATCGACTGCACCACCGAGGAGGTGGTCCGTTCGCCGACCGACTGCGCGGTGCCGGTGACCTGCAGGCCCTCCAGGCAGCCGATCAGGCCGATCAGCATCGCGAACACCGGGGCCTTGGACAGCCCGACCCACATGTGCCGCAGGTCCATGGTGTCCTGCATCCGCGCCAGGTACTGCTGCGGCGGGATGTCCAGCCCGAAGGCGCCCACGCTCAGGCCGCCGAGGAGGCCGGCGATCATGCCCAGGAAGGTCAGCATCGGCAGCATCACCAGCAGGGCGGTCACCCGCGGGATCACCAGCAGGTCGATGGGGTCGAGGCCGAGCGCACGGATCGCGTCGACCTCTTCGCGACTGACCATCGAACCGATGTGCGCGGTGAATGCGCTGGCGGTGCGGCCGGCCAGGATGATCGCGGCCAGCAGCACCGCGAACTCGCGCAGGAAGGCGATGCTGACCAGTTCGACCACGAACTGCGTCGCGCCGAACTCGCGCAGCACGTTGGCGCCGAGGAAGGCGATCACCGCGCCGACCAGGTAGCACAGCAGGAAGACCAGCGGCACCGCGTCCAGCCCGACCTGCTCCATGTGGTGGACCGTCGGGGTTGCACGGAACCGGCCCGGCTCGCGGACCAGGCGCAGCATCTTGACCAGCACCTCGCCGAGGAAGGCGAGCAGCGCCAGCACTTCCTTCCAGTTGTTGTGCACCGCCCGGCCGAGCCGGGCGAGCGCTTCGGCGACCCCGTACTCGCGTTTGCGGTGTGGCCGGTCGTCGGCGACGTCGTCGATGGCGGAAACCAGCGGCTGGTGCTCGTCGCTGAAACGGAAACCGGCGAAGTCCAGCCCGCGCCGGCGGGCGAACCGGAGCAGCTGCAGCACGCCCAGTGAGTCGAGCCGCGTCACGTCGCTGGCGTCGAGCCCGCGGGCGTCGGTGGGCGCAGCCTCCAGGGCGGCCGCGATGGCGTCGGCGTGGGCGAGGGTCCATGACCCGGAAAGGCGCAGCGCACCGTCGGGCTCGCCGGTCGTGATGCGTGGCTGTGGGTCGCGTTCACTCATCTGCGCGGCAGCATACCGTGCCGGCGTGGACGCGTGATGCGCAGCGCTGTGCGTGTGCAGGCCTGCGTGCGATGCTAGCCGGCGATGGAAACCCCGTCCCCGCATCCGCCGCAGACGCCACTGCCCGACCTGGACGAGTGCCCGCCCGGCGCTCCGCCCGGAGCCAACCCGCTGCTCGCCGCGACGGCGGGCGGCACCGGCGTTGCCGCGATCGCCTCGGGGGTCGACCCGACCAGCTCGGGAAATCGCCCGCTTGCCGCGCTCGGCTATGCCGAACGGGTCGAATTCATGGTCGAGCTGGCGACCCGCCTGCACCGCTACGGCACCACGGCCCAGCGCCTCGAGGCCGCGCTGCTGGACGTGGCGACGCGGCTGCGCCTGGCATGCGAGCCGTGGTCCAGCCCGACTGCGCTGATCCTGTCCTTCAGTGATCCGAAGCGGGTCACCGGCAGCAGCGACATCACCCGTGTGGTCCGCCTTTCGCCCGGCGACACCGACCTGCACCGGCTGGCCGAGACCGACCGCATCGCCGAGGCGCTGATTGCCGGCGAGCTTGACGTGTCCGGTGCGTTCACCGCGCTGCGCGCGCTGGACCAGCCGCCGAGCCGCCGCCGGCGCGTCGCCGAGGTGGCGGGGGCCGGGCTGGTGTGCGCGGCGCTGGCGGCGCTGCTGCGGCTGCCCTGGCTGGAGATCGGGGTTGCCGGCTTCAACGGCCTGGTGATCGGCGCGTTGCTGCAGGGTGCGATGACCCGGCCGTGGCTGCGTGATGCATCGGACGCGCTGCTGGCGATGTTCGTGACCCTGGTCGCGGTGCTGGTGGCGAGCCTGGTCGCGCCGATCAACCAGAACACGGTGATCATTGCCTCGCTGATCCCGCTGCTTCCCGGCTTGACCCTGACCAACTCGGTCAACGAGCTGACCAGTGGGCATCTGCTGTCCGGTACCTCGCGCTTCGCCGGCGCGGTGACCACCGTGGCGAAGCTGGCGGTCGGCACGGCCATCGCCCTGTACCTGTCGTCGGCGCTCGGCCTGGATCCGCAGGTGCGTGCCTGGCGCCCGCAGCCGGACTGGGTGGAGTGGGGCGCACTGGTCGCCGCCGCCCTGGCGTTCGCGGTGGCATTCCGGGCCGAGGTGCGGGATTACCCGGTGGTCATGGCCGCCGCTGCCGCGGGTTACCTGGTCTCGCGCTACGGCGACCTGGCCTGGGGTGCCCCGGTGGGCATCTTCCTGGCCGCGATGCTGATGACCGCGGCGGGCAACGGCTATGCGCAGTTGACCGGGCGGCCCGGTGCCATCGTCCGCGTGCCGGGCATCATCCTGCTGGTTCCCGGAAGCGCGAGCCTGCGCGCGCTGCTCAACCTGCTCCAGCAGCAGGACGTCAGTGTCGGCCAGGAGGCGATCATGGGCGTGGTGAACATCCTGCTGGCGCTGCTGGCCGGGTTGCTGCTGGGGAACCTGCTGCTGCCCTCGAGGCGGCATCTCTGACCGCCCCCTCCCCCAAGCGGGAGAGGGGGACAATGTGAAACGCCGGCTTTCGCCGGCGTCTCTTCTCACTTCTCGATCAGGAACTCTTCGACGCTGCGGCCCTCGGCGGTGAGGGCGGCGAGCCAGCGGGGCTGGCGGCCGCGGCCGGTCCAGGTCTCTTCCGGGTTTTCCGGGTTGCGGTACTTCGGCGGGACCTTGCCGAGCTTGCGGGCCTTCTTCGCCACGCCGCGGGTGGTGCGTGCCGGGGCGGTGGCGGCGGCCGCGCCCGCGGTGCCGAACAGCTCCTCGATCGTGTAGCCCTCGGCCTGCGCCTGCTGGGCCAGCTTGCGGCGGACCTGGGCGATCGGCTTGCGCTTGGCCAGCGTCGTCTTGCGCTTCTTGGCCTTGTTGATCAGGGCTTCGAGCTCACGGGCAGACAGGGAATTGATATCGATCGCCATACGGGACTCCGGATTTGGGGGGAATAACCCGGCCAACTCGGCCGCGGGGCCATGTTAATGGCATAAGCGGCCAGCGGTAAACGTCAGGCGTGATATGGAACCGGTTATGCAAAACCACACCCCGGGGAAACCCGGGGTTAGCGGTACTCAGGCGAGCACGCGCTGCAGCATTGCGGCGCGGTCGAGGTTCTCGGATTCGCTGGCGGTACGGTGGCGGTATTCAAAGGTGCCGGCCTCCAGGCCGCGGCCGGAAACCACCACCCGGTGCGGGACGCCAATCAGCTCGATATCGGCGAACATCGCACCGGGACGCAGCCCACGATCGTCCAGGGCAGCCTCGACACCGGCGGCGCAAAGCTCCTGGTAGAGCGATTCGGCCGCCTCGGCCACCGCCGGGTCGTTCTTTGGATTGATGACGCAGACCACGACCTGCCAGGGGGCCATCGTTTCCGGCCAGATGATCCCGTTGTCGTCGTGGTTCTGTTCGATCGCCGCGGCGACGATGCGGGAAACACCGATTCCGTAACAGCCCATGGTCGGGGTGGCGGCCTTTCCGGTGGAATCCAGGACCGTGCAGCCCATCGCCTCGGCATAGGTGCGGCCCAGCTGGAAAATATGGCCTACCTCGATCCCCCGCGCGATGGCCAGCGTGCCCTGGCCATCCGGCGAGGGGTCGCCGGCGACGACATTCCGGATATCCGCCACCAGGTCGGGTTCGGGCAGGTCGCGGCCCCAGTTCACGCCGGCAATATGGAAGCCGTCGCGGTTCGCGCCCACGACAAAGTCCGCCATCGCGGCCACGGTGCGGTCCGCGATGACCTGTACCGGCTTGCGCGACCCGATCGGGCCAAGGAAACCGGGGGCGGCGCCGAGGTATTCGGCGATCTCCGCCTCGGTCGCCATGCGGTAGGCAGCGAGCCCCGGCAGCTTGGCCAGCTTGATTTCGTTGGGGGCGTGGTCGCCGCGCAGCAGGGCGACGACGAAGCCGTCCTCGCCCATCAACGCGAGGGTCTTGACCGTGCGTTCGAGCGGGATTCCCATCAGCTCGGCCACGGCCTCGCAGGTCTTCTGGGTCGGCGTTTCCACGTCGCGCATCGACTCCGACGGCGCGGCACGCGGGTTCAGTGCGACCGCTTCCGCGAGCTCGACGTTGGCGGCATAACCGGAATCAACGCCGGTATCGGCGTAGGCGATCGTGTCCTCGCCGGAATCGGCGAGCACGTGGAACTCATGCGATGCGCTGCCGCCGATTGCGCCGGTATCGGCGAATACCGCACGGAAACGCAGGCCGAGCCGCTCGAATATCCGGCTGTAAGCCTGGTACATGACCTCGTACTGGCGCTGCAGGTCGGCGTCGTCGAGATGGAAGGAGTAGGCGTCCTTCATCAGGAACTCGCGCGAGCGCATCACGCCGAAGCGCGGGCGGATCTCGTCGCGGAACTTGGTCTGGATCTGGTAGAAGCACGCCGGCAGCTGCTTGTAGCTGGCCAACTCGTTGCGCGCGAAGTCGGTGATGACCTCCTCGTGCGTCGGCCCGTAGCAGTACCAGGCCCCCTTGCGGTCCTGCATCTTCATCAGCTGGCCGCCGAACTTCTCCCAGCGCCCGGTCTCCTCCCACAACTCGCGCGGCTGCACGGTGGGCATCAACATCTCGACCGCGCCGGCGGCGTCCATCTCCTCGCGCACGACCTTCTCGACCTTGCGTAGCACGCGCAGGCCCAGCGGGGTCCAGGTGTACAGGCCCGAGGCGAGCTTGCGGATCATGCCGGCCTTGAGCATCAGCTTGTGGCTGGCGAGCTCGGCTTCGGCGGGGATTTCCTTGCTGGTACGGAGATGGAACTGCGACAGGCGCATGGCAGGAGAGGCTGAACCGGGGGGCGGCCATTCTGGCATGACCCCGTCATCCCCGCCTGCGCCGGGATGGGCTATTCGGCAGAGGCGGGCGCCTTGCAGTGGACCCGGATCGAGGCTTCGGCCAACTGCAGCTGTGCCTGCCGCTGCGCCGCGTCGAGTTCCGCGTCGGGTACCCCGTCGCCGTCGCTGTCTTCGCCGACCGGGCCATCACTGCGCAGCATTTCCAGGTTGTTCCGGGCGATCTGGCAGGCCTCGTTTTCGGGCTGGGCCTCGTCGCCCGGCGACTCCGTTGCCCGGCTGGCGGTCCCGGCCTGCGAGATGAACCGCACGCTGTGGTCCGAGCCGGCCGGTGGCGGGGTGTCGGAGTAGTGGGTGACGCCATTGGCGTCCTTCCACTGGTACACCTCGGAGGCGGCGGCGGGCATGGCCAGCAGGCCGGCGGCAAGCAGGGCGGCGAGGGTCAGGCGAGAACCGGTTTGGAGGGACATGGGGCAGCGTTCCGTTGCGGCAGGTGGGCGGACCAGGGGTCCGCCACCGATTGCAGCACCGCGCCGCGCGGCAAGCAAGCGCTAAACTGCCGAAATGGAATCCGCGCCTCCGTCATCGCCCCCGCCGCGTCATCGCGGCCGCGGCATCTACCTGTTGCCCAACCTGTTCACCACCGGGGGCCTGTTCGCGGGCTTCTACGCGATCATCGCCGCCACCCAGGGCATCTACGACAACGCTTGCATCGCGATCTTCGTCGCCGCGGTGCTCGACGGCCTGGATGGCCGGGTCGTCCGGCTCACCAACACGCAGAGCGAGTTCGGGGTGCAATACGACTCGCTGGCCGACCTGATCAGCTTCGGGCTGGCGCCGGCACTGGTGATGTACCACTGGTCGCTGGCGTCGATGGCGCTGGACGGCACCACGCTGCGCAAGGTCGGCTGGGCTGCCGCGTTCCTTTACGCCGCGTGCGCCGCGCTGCGCCTGGCCCGCTTCAACTCGCAGGTGGGGCAGGTCGACAAGCGCTGGTTCGTCGGCCTGGCCAGCCCGGCCGCGGCCGGCTTGATGGCCAGTTTCGTGTGGACCTTCTTCGATCGTGGTTTCGTTGGCGGCGAGCTGCGCTACGCCGCCCTCGCGGTGACCGTGCTGGCCGCGCTGATGATGGTCAGCCCGATCCGCTACTTCAGCTTCAAGGGCGGTGGCCCGCGCAGTGACCGCATGCCGTTCCTGATGGGCGTGGTGATGCTGGTGGTGGCAGTGGCGCTGGCGATCGACCCGCCCTTCGTGCTGCTGGTCGCGGGCGTGCTGTATGCGCTCTCGGGACCGGTGGTGGCCGCCTGGCGCCGCCTGCGGCCGGCACGGGCGCCGGAGCAGGCGCCGTGAGCCACTGGAGCGCGCAACAGGCGCAGTGGCTGCGCGCGCTCGGCTACCGCGTGCTGGTCCGGCGTGAAGCGGACTGGCCGGCCTCGGCCGTGCAGCCGGCCCGGCCCGGACCGGTCGCGTCCGCGCCATCGCCTGCCCCGTCCCACTCGCCGGCTACTCCGGTCGAGGCGCCGCCCGCTGCGGTGCCGATGTCCCGCCGGGTGCCCGCCAAGCCGGCGCTGGAGGCGGCACCGCGGATCGATCCGGCTCCCCCGGCGCCGCGCACCGATGCCTCCGCCAAGCTGGTCGCGCTGACCGAGGCGCGGCGCGAACGCGCCTTCACCCAGCCACGCTACGCCGCGCTGCTGGCCCAGGTGATGCGTGCCGCGGGAGTCGAAGGTGCCGGAGGGGTGGAACGCCTGCGCATGCTCGGGGTCGACCTGCCCGGGCTGCAGCGCAACCCTGCGGCCAAGCGGGCGCTGTGGCCCCGGTTGCGGGCATTGCGCCGGGAATCGCGTCAATGAGTGCCGCGGCCCCTCGTCGGACCCCGGCCGCCGGGCGCCTGCGCCCGATGCGCGAAACCGACCTGGACGCCGTCCATGCACTGGAGGTCCGCGCCTACGACTTTCCATGGAGCCTGGGCACCTTCCGCGACTGCCTGCGCGCGAACTACTCGTGCTGGATCCTGCAGCGCGATGAACAGCTGATCGGCTATTTCCTGTTTTCGGTCGCGGTCGGCGAGGCGCACGTGCTCAACATCTGCGTCGACCCGAAACTGCAGGGGCAGGGCCTCGGCCGAACGATGATGGAAGCGCTGCTGAAGCTGGCCCGCCAGCACCGCGCGGAGCGGATCTTCCTGGAGGTGCGGCCGAGCAATCCGGCCGCGATCCACCTGTACGAGTCGCTGGGGTTCAACGAGATCGGCCGCCGGCCGCGCTACTACCCGTCGCGCGACGGACGCGAGGATGCGCTCGTCATGGCAATGGAGCTGTTCTCCGATTGACCCGCCCCCGCGTGCGCGGGGATGCCGTTACGCCATCCGCTCGCGCTGGGCGGCGAGCGCTTCGCGCTGGGTGTTCCAGTCCACCAGCCGCTTGCGTTCCTGCTCCACCACCGCGGCCGGGGCATTGGCGACGAAGGTCTCGTTGGCCAGCTTGCCCTTGCACTTGGCGATCTCGGCGTCGACTTTCTTCAGCTCCTTGTCGAGCCGGGCGCGTTCGGCGTCGAGGTCGACCAGGCCTTCCAGCGGTACCAGCAGCTTGAGTTCGCCGACCACGGCGGTCGCGGCGGCGGGGGCTTCGGCGGTGCTGGCGAGCAGGTCGATGCGCTCGAGCTTGCCGAGGAAGCGGAGCGAGGCGTCGAAGCGCTCGACGCGGCGGCGGTCGTCCTCGCTGGGGTCGGCCAGCAGCAGGGTGATCTGCTTCGAAGGCGGCACGTTGAGTTCGCCACGGACCCGGCGGATCGCGGAGACCATCGCCTTGAGCCACTCGACGTCGGCTGCCGCGCGCGCCTGGTCATCCACCTGGATGTCGCCGGGCTCGGGGTAGCGCTGGACCATGATCGAGCCGGGCGGCAGGCCCAGCTTCGGGGCGACCTGCTGCCACAGTTCCTCGGTCACGAACGGCACCAGCGGGTGCAGCAGGGCGAGCAGGCGCTCGAGCACGTACAGCAGGGTGTGGCGGGTGCTGTCGGCGGCGGCGCGGCCTGCATCGGTGTCGGCGTCACCGTGCAGCGCGGGCTTGGCGAGCTCGACGAACCAGTCGCAGAAGTCGTTCCAGGCGAACTCGTACAGGGCCTGGCTGAGCAGGTCGAAGCGGTAGTCGGCGAAGTGCCTGGCGGCTTCGGCGGCGGTGGCGTCGAGGCGGGAGAGGATCCAGCGCTCGGCGTCGGTGGTCGGCGAAGGCGTGCCCGGCGCACCGCGGACGAAGCCCTCGGTGTTCATGAGCACGAACCGGGTGGCGTTCCAGAGCTTGTTGCAGAAGTTCTTGTAGCCCTCGGCGCGCCCCAGGTCGAACTTGATGTCGCGGCCATGGCCCGCCAGCGCGGCCATGGTGAAGCGCAGCGCGTCGGCGCCGAAGGCCGGGATGCCGTCGGGGAATTCCTTGCGGGTCGCCCTGGCGATCTTCTCGGCCATCTTCGGCTGCATCAGGCCGGCGGTGCGCTTGGCGACCAGCGCGTCCAGGCTGATGCCGTCGATCAGGTCCAGCGGGTCGAGGATGTTGCCCTTGGACTTGGACATCTTCTGTCCGTCCTTGTCGCGCACCAGGCCCGTGACGTAGACGTCGCGGAAGGGCAGCTCGCCGGTGAAGTGGTCGCTCATCATGATCATCCGGGCGACC
>Ga0079224_100013538_pt1 | contig 11359 bp, 14 predicted proteins | sample Stecom2015_FD_80414 | JGI IMG/M metagenome (GOLD analysis project Ga0079224, IMG submission 80414) | Agricultural soil microbial communities from Utah to study Nitrogen management - Steer compost 2015 | ecosystem: Environmental > Terrestrial > Soil > Agricultural land | place: USA: Utah...
ATTGAAATCGGCAATATGTATATGGATATCAAAATTAACGCTAAGAGCACAAGCGCTATTGTAAGCACTCTTTTATTTAGCCATTTCCGCACGATGAACCTCCTAATAATTGATTAATAACAGTATACCAATAACCAGTTAAAACGAGCGGGGAAAAATAAAAAAAACCGCAGTTCATTGAACTGCGGCCGTTTTATTATGCTTTGATTTTGAACGATTCAACATCAGCTTGAATCGATTTCAGCACTTCTGTGCATGATTTGATCAAGTGTTCCGGGAAGTGTTCATCTTCGCCGTATTCAACGCCGTGCGGGTAGTAGTGTTTGCCTAGAACTGGCTTTAACACGTGGACTACTGCGTCTCCAGCATCAATGTCTCCATCAATTGCGTATGCGAATACGCGCAGATAAAAAGTGCCTTCATGAACTTTGAATTTGCGGTCGAAAGTTACGCGTTCGTAATCCCATTGACCTTCTTTAGTTAAACCGTGTTTTCTCATAATGTCATCAAGCAATGTGAAATCTACTTGAATGCCTTCAAGTCCTGTATTCTCAAAATACATAGGATCTCCTCCTCTAAATCAAAACTGACTAAATGCTTCTTTAATAATAGATCATATTCGAACTTGTTGCAATGGCTAGATTGTGTCAGAATACAGACGACTGTTATAATTATGAAACTAGTGGAGTTAAGGAGCTGATCGATTGAAAGACTTATTGAAGATCATGATTTTTCTCTCGATTATTCTAATCGTGTTCTTTTATTTTGATTCACCGACAGAAGAAAATGAGGTTTTGGAAGCACCACCGACAATGGATCCATTGCCAGCGAAAGATATTGTCGAAAAAAACATGGATGTTGAACGCCCGGCAGAAGGGATTTCCACTTATATTGGCCAAGATACAGATGAATGGCTGAACGACTACGGCATGCCAGACCGGATCGAACCTTCCGCTTTCGGCTACGAGTGGTGGATTTATAATAGCTCTTTCTCCAACTATATGATGGTAGGTGTAAAGAATAGTAAGACTGTCCAAGTATATACGGCAGGAACCGCTACAAATGCAGCTCCGTATGAAATCGGCCAAACATTGGATGAGCTATACCGCTTTACGATTGTTGAAAATGAAATAACCGTAAAATATGGAACGAATATCTACACCTTCAATTTAGGTGCAGAAGATATAAACAGGCGATTGTTAGTGAGTTTTGATGAAGTCTATGCACAGCTTTATATTGATGTAGAAGACGATAAGCTGGAAGCTGTACGTTTTATGGATGCTGAAACGCTCATCAGGCACCAGCCGTACGATATGATGTTTGTCGGCGATTTGCTGCCGCCAATTACTCCATCATCAGGTTTGCAGCAATCAATTGATGAAGCGAATGCAAAACAGATTGTTGATTTGACAAATGTTTATCGTTTGCACCATCAGCGAAATCCTTTATACGAAAATCCTTCCATCAATCTATTGGCAAGGGAACATAGTGAAAATACAGCGAAAAAAGATTTTTCTTCTCAAGAAATCGAGCTGGAAAATTTAAATGACCGATTAACCGCAGCAAATATTCTTTTTAATGAGGCTGGAGAGAACACTGCGACACAATATTTTGATGCAGCTGAAGCCGTCCATGGGTGGATTAATTCATCGGATCACCGGGAAACTTTGCTTTCCGATAAATTCAATCAAATCGGTGTAGGGGTATTTGGAAAATACTACACGCAAAACTTTATTTACCAAGAACCGACGAGTGCAGAAAAACAGTAACAAGCGTTCATCGTGTATTTAACTTCCAATCATGCATTTCTGAATATAGGAAAATGCCCGATTTTCTGCTATGATGATAGTGTAGAGGAGGAGATCACTATGTTTATGACCTATGAATGGGTTGAAATACCTGACTCTGCAGAAGAGTTGAGCGAAATGATATTGCAGTCGGAACAAGCAGAGATTTACCGAGATGCTTATAATTCCGTCTATAACGATAAAGATCTTGCAGCGGAAATCCAAGCTTTTGCAAGATTGAAAGAGCAGTATGAAGAAGTCCAGCGGTTTGGCAAATACCATCCCGAATATCATCGGGTGATGAAGCAAATCCGTGTCGATAAACGCCGGCTGGATCTGAATGAGCAGATAGCGGCTTTGCGGCTTGCAGAAAACGATCTTCAGGACTTGATGGACCAAGTAAGCTTCATCATCGGAAGATCGGTTTCAGAGGCGGTTAAGATCCCATCGAGCAATCCTTTCTTCTCATCCGGGTCTTCTTGCGGAGGAAGCTGCGGGACTGGCGGCGGCTGTTCTTGCTCCGCTTAATCCGCAGCAAGGAAATGGCTATAAGTCTATAAAAAAACTGTGCAGCATTTCGCTGCACAGTTTTTTATTGTTTGTTTTGAAGTTCTTCAATTAAAGGAACCGCGATATCTGGGCGGCGGGTAATGATGCCTTTCGCTCCAGCCGCGACCAAAGCCTTTATTTCTTGAGCGTCATCGATTGTCCAATAATGCACCGGAATGTTCAAGTTCCTTAAGAATGAAATAAATCGGTGTGAATCGAGCCTGAACATAGAAGAGCGTACTGGAATTTGGAACACATCAGCTCTTGGCTGGTAAAGATGGCCAAATTGGCTGTTGAAGGCCGTGTAGGCTTTCCGCACTTCGTTTTCACCAGCGCCGATTGCTACGCGGTTTTGCGCATAAAGGTTAAACCGGTCAATCTGTTCGTCAAAGAAACTGGTGACGACAACGCGGTCCTGGACATCCATTGATTCGATCAAGCGCCATAACTTAGAAGGGATCAAACTGCCTTCATATGTTTCTGGCGAGTCTTTGATATCAATATTGACGAGCATATGCGGGAATTTCTTGAACAATTCTTTCAGCAATACTACTTTCTCGCCTTTTCCTCGGTAGGAATGTCTTCCGTCTATATCAATAAAGTGATAGCCTAGATCAAACTCACGCAGCTCTTCTAAAGACATATCCGCGATGCGGCCAGCTCCATCCGTGGTCCGGTCTACGTATTCGTCATGAAAAACCAGGATCTCTTCATCTTTTGTTAATCGGATATCAATTTCAAATCCTTGTACGCCTAATTCCGCAGATTTACTAAATGCGGCCATTGAATTCTCAGGGGCAATTCCACAGCCGCCGCGATGAGCTAATACGATAGGCTGTTGATAATCCAAAGCTTCCTTATGTGGCCGCTTTTGTGGATTAGCTATTGCTTTAGTCCCTGCCCATGCCGCTGCTCCAACCGCTACTGCAGCAAGGCTGATTTTCGTTTTCTTCCCCATCTTATGTAATACCCCCTCAAAAATATAACTATAGATATTATAGCGAACTATCCGATTTAGTGTTAGTTTAATCCGATAGTGTTTTGTTCACTATACCCCAAAAATTCCATTTCATTCGCCCCACAAAAAAAAGTTCGGCTACGCTGTCGGGTTTTCCGCGGAAAATGGGAACTGGAGTGCCTGAATTGTTGTGGTTGCGGCATTTTTCTTACCTATGGTATTCTAAACTAAATACATTGAACCTACACACGAGCAAACTCGTCTGCGCTTAAGTGAGAGCTGAATAGCCCAGGATTTAAGATCCATAGGCGCCAGGGCTTTAAAGCGTGCGGAATTGATATGCCGTTGAATCGGTAGAAAAGAGGGGAATTTATGCGAGATCGTCAAGGCCTCATTGTCTACGTACATCATTTGAAGCAAGCTAAATCATTGCGCAAATTCGGACATGTTCACTTTATCTCGAGAAAGCTGAAATATGTCGTACTTTATATGGACCAAGAAGCAATTGAAAACACGAAAGCGAAATTATCGAAGCTTCCTTATGTCAAACAAGTGCTTGAATCCTACCGGCCATTCATTAAAACCGAGTATGAAAATGCAAAACCGGACAAAGCGAAAGAATACGACTATAAGATCGGCCTCTGATTATTGCATTGGCGGAATGTAGTGATTTAACCGCAAGATGGCAATCAAGTGGCTGAAGTACATGGTTTTTTCCACATAGACAGAAGAATGCTTAACTTCCATTTTTATTGGCGTGTGTCCTTGTTCGGTTACAGCCTGCTCGAAAATAGCCAAGCGCTTGGAGTCCTCCGGAATCCCTTCGCGGCAGAGGTAGATTGGCATGAAATTGCCTTCTTCTGCAGGTTTAAAAGCAGCTGCAATTGATAGAACAGCTTTTCCGTCCTTATCCTTGGACATAAATACGAATCCATGAAGAAAACGGTGTGAATTTGTGGCGATCAGTTCCCGGAGCTCGTATATATCTCCGTAACCTTCTCCAAGTTCGATAAAACGTTGGATCATGATAGCACGTCCTTTCCAAAATCCATTTTACCATTACCAAACAACTTATCCAGAAGAAATTTAGCAAATAAGAGGCGATAGTATGCGTGTTGTAGCAGGAACAGCAAAAGGGCTGCCATTAAAGGCGGTGCCCGGGACTTCCACAAGGCCCACTACAGATAAAGTGAAAGAATCCATCTTCAATATGATCGGCCCATTTTTTGATGGGGGCACCGCTGTCGATTTATTTGCAGGAAGCGGCGGGCTTGGCATTGAAGCATTAAGCCGTGGGATTGATCGGGTTATTTTTACGGATAAAGACCGGAAATCGATTGAGACAATCCGAGCGAACCTTGAAAAGACAAAGTTGCAAGAGCAGGCGGAAGTCTATAAAGTGGAAGCGGAACGAGCCATCAAAGCAATGAAAAAAAATGGGGTCCAAGCAAGATTAATGTTTTTGGATCCGCCGTATCATTTGGAAAAATCCTATGAATTAATGGATAAAGCTGCAGAAATCGGCATCATGACAGAAGATTCGATTGTGGTCTGCGAACATGCAAAAGAAGTGGAGCTCGAAGCAGAGACAAAGTATTTTGAGCGGTTCAAGCACGAGCCATACGGCAGCACCGTCATTTCAATTTACCGTTTTAAAGGGGAAGAGGGAGAAGAGATTGAGTAAAATTGCAGTTGTGCCAGGAAGTTTCGATCCGATTACAATGGGGCATTTAGACATTATCAAACGAGCTTCTACTATCTTTGATGAAGTCAAAGTAGTGGTCATGAACAATTCATCGAAGAACCCGCTTTTCAATGTCGATGAACGAATGGACTTGATTGCGGAAGTCACCCGTTCGATTCCCAATGTTCAAGTCGACTCATTTGCGGGTCTGTTGATCGATTATTCCATTGAAGTGAAAGCGAATGCTATCGTCCGAGGGCTGCGTGCCGTCTCGGATTTCGAATACGAGATGCAAATCACTTCCATGAACCGGTTCTTAAATGAAAACATTGAGACTTTGTTTATGATTTCGAACAATCAGTATTCATTCTTAAGTTCGAGCATTGTCAAAGAAGTAGCGAAATACGGCGGCAATATCAGCGGATTAGTGCCAGCAGCAGTAGAAGATGCATTAAAGCAGAAATTCATTTAAGTCACGTTTTGCGTGGCTTTTTGTAATTGAGCTGCTAAAAAGAAAGGAGCAGCGTATGAAGAACAAAAAACTGATTATCGCGGTACTTGTAGCCGCATTGGCTATTTTCGTTTCGACGTACCGCTTAGACCTTTATATTACCCGACCAGGCGGCGCTTACGAATTGAGCCCTCTAGTGAAAGTTGAAGGGGGAGATGAAGACGACGAAGGGACATTGAGCCTTATGACGGTTTCGATGTTGAATGCGACGCCTTCCCTTTATCTATATGCAAAAGTGAAAGACGGCTATAAGATTTTAAAGCCGGAACAAGTCCGAAGTCCGCATGAAAGCGATGAGGAATACAACGTCCGCCAACTAAAGCTGATGTCGGATTCCCAGATCAACGCTTTGCAAGTGGCTTTTGAACAAGCAGAATTACCTTATGAAGTGACCAATAACGGAGTGTTCGTTTTGAATGTGCTAGAAGGCGGAGCAGCAGATGGAACGCTGCAAGCAGGGGATCAGGTGCTGTCATTGGATGGCAATGAATTTTCTGCCCAACAGGAATTCGTCGATTACATTTCGAGCAAAAAAGAAGGGGAATCTGTAGAAGTTGCCTATGAACGCGACGACCGGGAAATCACCAATGAAATCGAACTGGCTCCATTGCCAAGTGAAAAGGAACGCATCGGACTCGGAATATCATTTGTAGAAAATAAAGATATTATGACAACTCCGAAAGTGGAGATTGATTCCGATTCGATTGGCGGCCCTTCTGCCGGCTTGATGTTCACACTGGAAATCATCAATCAGCTGCTGGATGAAGACATTACAAAAGGCTATAATGTAGCAGGCACTGGCACAATGGCCAGTGATGGCAGTGTAGGAAGAATTGGCGGCATCGACCAGAAAATCATCGCTGCCGACAATGAAGGAATCGAAATTTTCTTTGCTCCAGATGATGAAGCCGAAGGCGTGGATGAAACCAATTACGACATTGCGGTGGAAACAGCTGAAAAAATCAATTCGGAAATGGAAATTGTTCCGGTTAAAAATGTCACAGATGCCCTTGATTATTTAGCGGATTTAGAAGCCAAATAATAAGGCGGCGTGGAATATTCTTTTTGAAGATCGGCGATGCCCATACCAGATAAATACATGTAGCTTGCATGAATATCGATTCCTCCCATACGGTCGCTAAGGTCAGCGGCGCGGCTGATAAGGGGGAGTTCGATATTCTTTTTTTGTACATTGAGGTATTGCCGGCCGGCTTCTGTCATGCCCAGCAAACGTAGATAGGAAGGCTTTTCAAAAGAACGCAATTGTTCCCACGTGAAGCCGGTATAAATATGGGTGAGCATGCGCTGGACACGGGTTCTTGTAAAACGTTTGGATTTGACTCGTGCAATAAATTTTTCGAAATTGGATTCTTTTTTTGCAGCTTCGTAGATGAGGTTTTCGATTCCTTCCGTCACTTCAGCAAATCGTTTTAGATGTTCCGCCCGCTCCCGCAAGATAATGGTGCGAAGCACTGGGTAAAATAATTCCCAGCTGCCAAACACGCCATGATGGCTGTGAAACGAAACAAGGGAATCGATAGAAGCGGCAGGCATAAACCGTGAAAGCTCTTCAAGCGAGCCTTCTTCAAAAAATGCTTTGCGGATGCCTGTTGCGCTGGCAATTGTTAAATCTTTATTGACCGGATCGTGGTAATTGGCAGCAATCCGCTGTATGGTCAAAGGCTGGATAGCCAATCGGGAATTTTTCGCCGCTTCTATGTAATGGTAGCCAAGGATGTTATTGGGTTGGGATAAATCTGCAAAACCCGTATCCGAGTCCGTAAGCGCTTTGTAAGCGTTGTTTAAGGCTTTTGGGTAGCTGATGCCGGTTTGGATAGCTTCGTGGATCAAACGGTCGTATTCAGCGCGGTGAGCGGATAATAAGGCATAGGAATTTAAAAATGGCTCGATGGTGCCTTGCTCGCTGCCAAAACAGAAAGATTCGCTGCCGATGGCTTCTAAAAGATGGATGGCGCCTTTTGCAAAATCGGAAGCCTGTCCTGTAGCGTAGACGTAAGGAAGTTCGATAACAAGGTCGACGCCGTTCTGAAGCGCCATTTCGCAACGCGTCCATTTATCGACAAAAGCCGGTTCGCCGCGTTGAAGAAATTGCCCACTCATGACAGCGATGACGACATCCGCCCCGGATTTTTTTCTTGCTTGCTCGGCATGGTAAAGATGTCCGTTATGAAATGGATTGTATTCAACAATAATACCTGTAGCTTTCATTTGGCTCTCCCCTTTGGTAAACTTAATCTACAGTATACCGATGTTTTGAAACCCCTGACAAGATTTTATCTTGACATCTTTTTCTGTGCATTATATAATCAACTTTGTTGTCTTAGAGGTGATACTTATGAAAATGGCGATTCAACAGCTTCAAAAGTTTCGCAAAGACGGAATGCCAATTGACGAAACGATCCGTTTAGATGCAGTGAAAGATCGCAATAGTGATATTCGTGATGTTTCCCCTATGCATGTCACCGGACATTGTACAGTTGGTTCGCAACAAATAACGTGCCAGCTCCATCTCGAAGGCAAGTTGATCTTGCCTTGTGCACGAACTTGGGAAGACGTTGAATTCCCGATTGACGTAGAAACGGTTGAAATTTTTTCTTGGTCTGAAAAAGACCGGGAAAGCAGGGAAGATAATGTTCATTTTGTAGATGCTGAAACAATTGATCTTCAGCCGATACTGGAAGAACTTATTTTGCTTGAGATACCGATACAAGTCTTTAAGGAAGACGCCGACGAAGCCGTTATAACTGGCGGCAACGATTGGTCGTATTCAACGGATGAGCAAGCGGAAGCCGAGAAAGCAGAAGCACCACCAAAACCGGATCCAAGACTTGCTGATTTAGCAAAGTATTTTGATCAGTCAGATGAATAGAATCATTGTAAGGAGGTGTCACCAATGGCTGTACCGTTCAGAAGAACGTCCAAAACCGTTAAAAGAAAACGCCGTACTCATTTCAAATTGTCAGTGCCGGGCATGGTAACTTGCCCTAGCTGTGGCGAATCGAAATTGGCTCACCACGTCTGCAAAGCATGTGGATCATACAAAGGGAAAGAAGTTGTAGCAAGCAAATAAACCAGTATTTGCTGCTAAAAGGCTATTGAGAGGCCATGGCTCTCGATAGCCTTTTTCTCTATCTAAATTTAAGCAAGGAGTGGTTTGATGTCTTATAAAATAGATTTGTCCGATGGCATATTGACTTTTACAATCGATCGTCCCCATATCCGAAACGCAATCAACGATGAAGTGATCCAAGGCCTTGAAGAATTAGTAGCACAAGTACATAGCGATAATCCGCAATTTGTCGTCATCACCGGTTCGGGGGAACAAGCTTTTTGTTCTGGAGGCGATTTGTCGGTTTATCAGAATTTACGAACGCGGAATGAAGCTTATCCGATGTTAAAAAAAATGGGTGATGTCCTCTACCAAGTGAAAACGTTGCCGGTTCCGGTGATTGCGCTAGTCAATGGAATGGCAGTCGGTGGAGGCTGTGAAATCGCGACTGCCTGCGATTACCGATTAGTCCGCAGCCATGCGAAATGCGGCTTTATCCAAGGAACGCTCGCCATTACAAGCGGCTGGGGCGGGGGCACGTACGCAATGGAAACCTTGCCGCATGCCGAAGCGCTTAAAATGCTGAGTGAAGCGAAAGTCTATACAGCCAATGACTTGCTTGAGAACGGTTGGGCCACGAAAGTAGTGGATTCGGATGCCGACGTGGACGAATTTTTCCATTCCATGAAAAAAATACTTCCGGAAGTCCATCGGGCTTACAAAGAAATTGCCATTCGCAAATGGCAAAGTTCAAACTTGAAAGACCGGGTAAATGAAGAAATCCGAATTTGTGCAGAACTGTGGGAAGCGGATGCCCATCACGAGGCGGTTGAAAGATTCCTCAATAAGAAGAAATAAAGAAATGAAACAGCTTTTTTTAAGGCTGTTTTTTTATTTTATTGCCATTTAATAGAAGTTCTAGAAATACAAGATAAAATGAATACATTTGACTAGAGTAGCCACCAGGACCTTCGAATATAATAAATAAGCACGAAATAGAGAAAGGGAGTTAGATGTGTTTAAGATTATTGCAAAAGGGTTCATGGTCTTCTTACTATTAGGCTTTATTTTACCGTCACATTCATTGGCAGCAACACCGTCTTTTAAAGACGTATCCAGTTTCAAATCGGAAATCGAGTATTTGACCGGCAAAGAAATCATCTTTGGTTTCCAAGATGGGACATTCCGTCCAAACGAGCCGATACTGCGTATCCAAGCAGTACAAATGTTAATGAGAGAAATTCAACCAGAGATGGAAGCTATTCCAAACCCTGGATTCAAAGATATAAAACCTGGAGAAAGAGGATATGAAGATGTAGCGAAAGCAGTTGCGCTCGGCATCATTTCCGGAAAGGGCAACCAAACTTTTGATCCTCGAGGAAAATTGACGCGAGCTGAGATGGCTATCATTCTTTCAAGATCATATGAACTTGGCGGCATCTATCCGAAAGGATTCAAAGACGTATCCCAGTCCTCTAAAGCATATTGGCATATTTCGGCAATGGCAGCGAATAATATCACTGTGGGCTATCCAGACGGTACGTTCCGTCCGTCCCAGACAATTGACCGTGCCCAATTTGCAGCGTTCATGACACGCGTAATTGAGCCTTCATTCCAACCGGATAATCCATCTGTTGCGGACACGCTATTAGAAGCGCTGGTGGAAATTACCGTTCTTGATTATGTCGCAGATCCTGTAGAACCGATCCTCTATTTGCTCGACGGGAATACAAATGAAGTGGTTTCGTTCAATTACGATACGTATGAAATGGATTCTGTAAAATTATCGCTTCCGATTGAACGTTTAGCGATGGCAGGCGGCAAACTGTATTTGACGCAGTCGAAAGGCAAGCACAGCCCGTATTGGTTTGAAAAAGAGCAGCAAGGTGCTTATGCTATAGTCGATGCAGATTCTATGGTTTTAGAAAAAACGATCAATATTGATATTGATCCGTATGATATTGAAGCCGATAGCAACGGATTCGTTTACATTACACCTGGGTCTGGCCAATTTGCACCGATGGTCGGGTATAATGGAGCGACAGGTGAAGTCATCAGTTCACAACAGATTCGGGCTGCTTCTTTTATGGATATGCATCCGGCTGAAAACAAAATTTATACCATTACAACTGACACTTCCCCTCGGAATATTTCGGCATTCGCTATTGCGGATGGGGAGATAAAAGGTGAGGTCTATTCTCCTTACCATGGCACATATCCGATGGAAAAAGATATCCTCCTTTCACCGGATGGAAAATTCATTTTCAACAGTACGGGACATGTATTCCGTTCTTCTGCAACCGACAGTGCAGATATGGTATACCATGGGAAATTGGACCGCCCTTACAATTCGATTGCATTTGATATGGAATTTGGAGAGGTCTATACGTCCAATAAGAAAAATTACATCCAGGCCTACGACTATAAAACTTTAAAATCACTTGGCCAGCTTGAATCGTATGGTGCCATTGACCATCTGATTTACAATGAGCAGGAAAAAGTGCTGGTGATTTTATCTAAAGTGAAATTGGGAGATTCGACGGTAAACTTTACAGGCCTTGAAAAAGTTTATTTTGAAGCTGAAGAATAATAATTTTTATTGTTAATACGGCGCCTTTGAAGACATACTGGAATATCAGTCTGCCTTCAGAGGTGCTTTTTAATTTCCGGCAAACTTACGGCAAAAGCCTAAAATGATAATTTTTATAAGAATAGTTGAAATCGCTTACAAATTTCGTATATGCTAGAGAAGGGAGAAAAACACAGGGGGTATTTCTTATATGAATAAAATCCTGATTGC
>Ga0079224_100013539_pt1 | contig 11358 bp, 10 predicted proteins | sample Stecom2015_FD_80414 | JGI IMG/M metagenome (GOLD analysis project Ga0079224, IMG submission 80414) | Agricultural soil microbial communities from Utah to study Nitrogen management - Steer compost 2015 | ecosystem: Environmental > Terrestrial > Soil > Agricultural land | place: USA: Utah...
GGAGCGCGTCAGGAACGTGCCGAGGAAGCTCAGCGAGAACGCGGCGATCGCGAGCAGGATCGTCCAGCTCTTGAAGAGCCCGCGCTTCTCGGTCACGGCAAGCGAATGCATCAGCGCGGTCGCCGTGAGCCACGGCATGAACGACGCGTTCTCGACCGGATCCCAGAACCACCAGCCGCCCCAGCCGAGCTCGTAGTAGGCCCACCAGCTTCCGAGCGCGATCCCGAGCGTCAGGAAAATCCACGGACCCGAGACCCACGGCCGGCTCCAGCGCGCCCAATCCCGATCGAGCCGCCCGGTCAGGAGCGCCGTGACGGCGAACGCGAACGGCACGGCCAGGCCGACGTAGCCGATGTAGAGCATCGGCGGATGGAGCACCATCGCCGGATCCTGCAGCAGCGGATTCAGGTCGTCGCCGTCGGCCGGGACCGACGTGAGCCGGTCGAACGGATTCGACGTCAGCAGCGTGAAGGCCAGCACCCCCGCACTGACGATACCGAGCACGCCGAGAACCCGGCTCGAGAACTCGAGCGGCTGCGCGCGCCCGGCGACGGTCACGCCGAGCGTCCACACGGCGAGGACCGTGGTCCAGAACAGCAACGAGCCCTCGTGGCCGCCCCAGACCGCCGCGAATTTGTAGAACGTCGGCAGCTCCGTGTTCGAATGCAGCGCGACGAAGCGCACGCTGAAATCGTTCGTCAGGAACGCGTACGCGAGCGCACCGAACGCGATCGCGCAGAACACGAACTGGCCGGCCGCCGCGGGCCGCGCGAGCGCCATCCAGTGACGGTTACCAAGGCTCGCGCCCGCGAGCGGCAGCACGGCCTGCGCAAGCGCGAGGCACAGCGCGAGAATCAGCGCGAAATGCCCGAACTCCGGGATCATTGCCCGCTCGCCGAGCGGCCCCGCTCGAGGGCTTCGGCGACCTCGGGAGGCATGTAGTTCTCGTCGTGCTTCGCGAGCACTTCCTCCGCGGCGAAATGGCCGTTCTGATCGAGGCGGCCGCGCGCGACGACGCCCTGCCCCTCCTTGAAAAGATCGGGCAAAACGCCGGTATAGCTCACGGGGATCGAATTCGCGTAATCGGTCACGACGAAGCTCACCGTGAGGCTGCCGGGCTCCCGTTCGACGCTCCCTTCCTGCACCATGCCGCCGAGCCGGAACGTCCGCTCGGTCGGCACGTCGCCGGCCACGACCTCGGTCGGGCTGAAGAAATAGAGCAGATTTTCCTCGAGGGCCCTTAGCGTGAGTGCCGCGGAGACGACGACGCCTCCGAGCACGGCCCCGATCAGCACCATTCGCCTCTGTCTCGCCGTCATTCGACCTGCCTCACCTTGGGTTGCCGCCGCGCGCGCGTCTCGTCGGCGGTCCTCGCGATACGCTCGAGCGGCCGGACGCGCGCGCGCCGAGCCGCCCAGATATTGAGCAGAATCACGAGCAGTGTAATGCCGTAGGCGGACCAGACATAAGGCGCGTACCCGCCCATCGCGAGGAACTCGCTCATCTCGCCGCCTCCGCCGCAAACTGTCGGAGCCAGCGCGCGTCGTGTTCCCGTTCGACAATCTCGCCTTGCAGCCGGTTCAACACGAGCCACCCGAAGCACAGCGTGAAGCCGAGGATCATCACGAGCAGCGGCGCCAGCATGTCCATCGTGATCGACGGATTGTCGAGCTTCGAGATCGTCGGACCCTGGTGCAGCGTGCTCCACCACTCTACCGAGTAGTGGATGATCGGCACGTTCACGACGCCGACCACGGCGAGGATCGCGCTGACCCGGTCCGCCTTGTCCCGGTCCTCGAACGACGCGCGCAGCGCGAGATAACCGAGGTAGAGGAACAGCAGGATCAGCTCGAACATCAGACGCGCATCACCCCATTCCCAATAGGTGCCCCATGTGGGCCGGCCCCAGATGCCGCCCGTGACCAGCGCGAGAAACGTGAACGACGCCCCGATCGGCGCGATGCTGACGGCCGCGGCGTGCGCGAGCTTGATGCGCCACACGAAGCCGATCGCCGCGGCGACCGCCATCATCGTATAGCCCATCATGCTGAGGTACGCGCTCGGCACGTGGATATAAATGATGCGGAAGACCTCGCCCTGCAGGTAATCGGGCGGCGCCAGCACGAGGCCCCAGAAAGCGCCGATCGCGATCGTGACGATCGCGAGCCCGCCGAACCACGGGCGCAGCCGCTCCGCAAGCCTGTAGACGTGCGGCGGCGAGCCGAGGCGATGAAACCAGACAGGTAGTCCCAGCATTTAATAATCCGAGCAGACGGCGCCGGCGAGCCCGAGTTCCGCACGCGGCAGTGCGGGAAACCGTAAAGTCACCGTGAGAACCCGACCCGCAGCGCCGGCGCCGCGTGGCTCGCGAGGATACCGCCGAGCAATAGCGGCGCGATGTAAAGAAGCGGCAGGCCTCCGAGATAGATCAGCGTGCAATACCAGGTCGGCGTTCCCGACGCGACGTCCGAGCAGAAGCCGACGAGCGCCGTGGCCGCCCAGAATACCGCTAGCGGCATCACGGGGCTCATGCCATTGACCGCTCCCCGGCAGCCGAGCACGAACCCGGTCACGACGTTCGCGAGCATCAGCAGCCCGCCGAGGTAGAGCAGCGTGCCGAGCGGCAGAGCGCCGATGTCCCGCGCATCGATCAGGAGCGGCTCGACGCCGATCAGCGCACCGCCGACGCGTGCCGCGACATACACGGCGAACCAGACGACGAGACCGAGCGCGAGCAGTCTCAACGTGCGGACGCGGGCCGCGCCGAAAGCCTGAAAGAACATTGCGAGCACCACGCCCGCGAGCGCGGCGGCCAGCCAGAATCCTCCGCGTGACCGCGCCTCCTCGAGGAGGTCTCCCGCCATGCTCTCGGCCCGGTCGGGCGGCGACGTGAGGGACAGCAGAGCTTCTGGTATCAAACCGTTACGCATGGTTTCTCCGGAAGATATGAAGCCCCTCGAGCATACTCTGAAACGAGCGCTGCGCCCGCTCGACTGCGTCGGCGCCGGCGGCGCTGACCGAGTAGTAGCGCTTTGCGCGCCCGCCCCGCTCCGGGGTCGGGTCGCCGAGGCGGGACGAGACGAGCCCCTTCTGCTCGAGCCGGTCGAGGGTCGTATACAGCGCGCCCGGCGTCGTGCTGCGGCCGGTGCGCTGCCGGATCTCGTCGCGGATCGTCACACCATACGCCTCGTCGCCGAGGCGCAGGATCGCGAGCAGAACGATCTGCTCGAACTCTCCCAGATTCGCGTTTCTGCTCATTTAGCCTACATTGTAGGGGATACATGGTCACCGCGGCAAGGGACGAGCTCGACTATTCGACGCCGACGCGCAGCGCGGCCGCGACCGCGAGCGGCCCGACCGAGATCGCGAGCACAGCCAGCGCGGCGAGCAGATACAACGGTCCCGCGGTCGGCTCCCCATAGCCCGCGAGGTCGGTCGCACGAGCGCCGAAGATCAGCAGCGGGCTCGCGAGCGGCAGCACGAGCAGCCCGATGATCGGTCCGCTGTGCTTGATGCCGAGCGTCAGCGCGGCGCCGATCGCGGACAGCACGCTCAAGGTCGGCGTCGCAAGGAGCAGCGCGGCGCCGAGCGCGGGCAGCGCGCCGTCCGGCAGGCGAAACGCGATCGCGACGAGCGGCGCGAGCGCGACGAGCGGCAGGCTCGACACGATCCAGTGCGCGGTGATCTTTGCGAGCACGAGCACGCCGTGCGGCACGGGCGACAACAAAAGCTGCTCGAGGGTGCCGTCCTCCGCATCGTTGCGGAAGAGCCCGTCGAGCCCCAGCAGCTGCGCAAGCAGCGCGGAAACCCACAGCACGCCGACGCCGATCGTGCGCAGCGACGTCTCGTCCGGCTCGAGCGCGAGCGGAAACAGCGATGTGACGATCACGAAGAAGAAGAGCGGATTCAGGACCTCGCTCGGCCGCCGGAACGAGAGCTTGAGGTCGCGCGCGACGATCGCAATGAAGGTGCCCATGCTCGGCGTCAGAGCTCGATTACGAGCGTGCCGGGCCGGCTCAGCTCGTCGGGCTGGTGCGTCGCGACGACCGCGCAGCCGCCGGCGTCCGCATGCCGCGTAATCCAGTCGATTACGAGATCCCGGCCCGCCGCATCGAGATGCGTCGTCGGCTCATCGAGGATCCATAGCCGCGCGCCGCCGAGCTTCAGGCAGCCGAGCCCGACCCGCCGTCGTTGCCCGGCCGACAGATTCCGCCCGTGCACGTCGAGCCGCGTATCGAGCCGCAGCTCCGCAGCAATCGCGTCGACGCTTGCGCCGGCGTTCCAGATGCGGCGGCAGAAGTCGAGATTCTCGCGCACGGTAAGCTCACGCTTCAGGCCGTCGGCATGGCCTCGATACGCGATCTCGCCCCGAAGGTGAACCGGGAGGCTGCGCACGTCCGCGCCGCCCCACCGCACGATGCCGTGCGTCGGCGGCGCGAGGCCGGCGAGCACGCGCAGCAACGTCGTCTTGCCGGCGCCGTTCGGGCCGACGACGAGCGCGACCTGCCCGGGCCTGACGTTGAAATCGAGGCCTTCGAACAGGCAGTGCTCCCCGCGAAAGATCGCGAGCTCGCGCGCATCGAGCCCGGCGGCGACCGCGGCCGGAGCGCTAGCGCCGCTCATTGACGGCTCGCTTTCGATTACGAAATTCAAGCCTTATTTGAGGCTTATATGCGGAATTTAGAATCATTATTTATTCATGCGCGGCGCGTCTAGACCGGGGCTCGAGCGGGCACGACCGACGCCGGTGAACTGCAAATGCAGCCGGAAGCGATTTCTGCGCCATCCGCGTCGCCGCGGTGGCGAATGATAAGGGATTCGGACTCGGGGAAACGAGGCGGCGTCGGCGCCGCCGCCTCCGGTCAGTCCGGCTCGCGGATCAGAAGGTCCACTGCACGCCGAGGCCGTAGCTCACGCCGACGTCCTGGCGCAGCACCGTCGCCCTTTGCCCGCCGCTGCCGACCTGCTCGAAAACCCGCTCCTCGTCGAGGAGATTGTCGAGCTCGAGCTGAACCTGAATCCGATCGCTCGGGAAGTACTTGTAGACGATGCCGAGCGAGTCGAACGGCTGCTCGAACGCGTCCTGGTTGCCGCCGGTGCCGGCATAGAAGATCCGCTCCCCGAACGCGTTGTAGTTGAGGTAAGCGCTGTGCCGGCCGTTGGGCGAGTCATAGCCGAGCGTCGCGTTCGCCACCCACTCGGAGTGTCCGGTGAGTCGGCGCGTCCGATTCGTCAGATCCGTCGCGAGGCTCGTGCCGAACGTAAGCTTGGAGTCGCTCAGCGTGAAGTTTCCGGAGAGAAACATACCGTGCGGCAGCGTCTTCAGGCCCTCGAACTCGACGCCGTAGACCTCGCCCGATTCCGCGTTGGCAAAGCCGAGCACGACGTCGTCGTCGGTGCCGGCGGAGCGGATCTGCTCGATCGGCGAATCGATGCTTTTGTAGAACAGCGAAATCGTGAAGTTGTCGCCGCTCTCGTAGTAGAGCTCGGAGCGGGCCTCGAAATTGTCGATCGGGGACGCGCGCAACGTCGGGTTGCCTTGAACCCGAACCTCGAGCTCGGGATCGACGTAGACGACGCCGGCGACCTCGCGCAGATCCGGCCGCACGACGGTCTCGCCGTAGCTCAGCCGGATCTGGTGGTCGACGGCGCCGAGCAGCCCGTTGCCGTTGAAGGTCAGCGCGAGCGACGGGAAGCCGTCGTCCTCGGCGATCGCAAGACGCCGGTCGGGATCGTCGAGCGCGTTCTGCAGATCGCGCACCGAGCTGCCCGTGAAGTCGAGCAGATCGATCGGCAGCACGGCCTGCTTGTAGTGCTCCCAGCGTGCGCCGACCATCAGCCGCCATCGCTCGAAGTCCATGTCGAGCATGCCGTATGCCGCGTCGACCGTTTGCGCGGCGATGTAGCTCTCCGTGCCGAACTGCGAGCCGAGCGACAGATTGAAGCCGTGCTCGACGCGGAGGTTCTCCGGCGCGAGCACGTCGCCCGGCATACCCTGCAAGCGCTCGGAGAGGACGCCGACCGAGTTGAGGTTCACGTAGTACTGGCGATAGTCCCTCGCCTTCTCGCTCCCCCACCAGCCGCCCGAGATCGTGAGCTCCAGCGGGCGCAGCGACAGCGGCAGCCGGATGTTGCCGCCCCAGCTCGTTTGGTTGTCATCGAGATCCAGAAACGAGAATTGACCTGATGAAGTCGACGCAAAAAGCTGAGTCGACAATATATTTCCGGCTTCGTCGAGCACCGCCGAGGCCTGGAACCGCGCCTGATTCGGAATGTCGGTCGCCGCTTTGCTCTCCGAGTAGAACCAGTCGATCTCGAGGTTCTCGGCGAACGTGCCGCCGAGGAGATCGGAAAGGAGCGGCGTATCGAGGAACGTGTGCTCGCCCGAGATTTGCGTCAGCACGAGCTCGCGTTCCTCGAGGCGCGTCGAGTACTGCACCCGCTGATCCGGGAACCGGATGTTGCTGTCGTAGCCGCGCGCGATCGTTGCGATCTCCTCGTCGGTCCGCAGAACGTAGTGATCGAGACGCAGCGAGTGATCTGTGGAATAGTCCAGACCGAGGTTGATCGAGCCGACCGTGCGCTCCTCATAGCCGGTCCGCTCGAGGTCGACGAAGTTCCTCGCCGGGTTGCCGACGCCCTCGCGGTACTGATCCTGATTGCGGTGCTTGTCGCCGTAGCTCGCATTCAGAAGGACGCCGAAACGCCAGGAGCTGCCGATGTCCCACGCATTGCCGAGCGCGAGCTTCGCGCTGATATCGGGGTCGAGCGTGCGGCGAACCGGATTCACGCTCGTGTCGAGGCTGTCGAGCAGGTCCTGATGGATTAGCCGCGCATCGGCGATCGTGGCTGTCAACGGCCGGGCGGTACGCAGCGTTCGAAAGATGTTCGAGATGCTGATGTCGCCTCGATACGTGCCGATCGCGTCCGACAGGGCCTGCGGCATGTGCGAGCCGCTCGCATCGAACACGAGCCCGTCGCCGTCGCTGATGCCGTTCGAGCCCGTGCCCAGATTGAACTTTGCGACGACGTCGTTCGGGATGCTCAAGGTGCGGATGTCGATCATTCCGCCGCCGAACGCGGCGGGCACGTCGGGCGAAGGCGATTTCTGGATCTTGACCGACTCGACGATCGACGTCGGAAACAGATCGAGCGGGATCACGCTGCGCGTCAGCTCCGGCGAGGGGACGGCCGCGGCGTTGATCAGCACGCTCGAGTAGCGCTCGCCGAGGCCCCGGGCGTAGACGAATTTGCCGTCTACGAGCGTCAGTCCCGGCACGCGGCGCAGCGCGGAGCCGATGTCCGGGTCCCCTGCACGCGCCATCACCTCCGTCCCGAGAAAATCGGCCGAGACGGGCAGGCGAAGCCGCTCTTCGGTCAGCGACTCGGCGACGCTCTGCAAGCGGCCGACCGCAAACACCTCCTCCATCGCGGGAAGCTGCGGCGGAGGCATGCCGCCGCCGTCGTCCTGTGCATGCGCGGACACTCCGGCGGCGATCGCGCCGATCGCAAACGGCAGTATCCGCAGGCAGTTGTGAATGCTTTCGGGTGTTTCCATGGTGATCGAATCGTGGCTCATTTGAGGTGAACGAGCGGGCCGCCATCGCTATCGGCTGCGCGCTCTTCGGACATGAAACCGAAGGTCGGCGACGCGACGGTCAGGGGACGAGCTGCTCGGTCAGCCCGACGGTCCAGCCTTCGAGCCAGTCGTCGTCGACCGACGCTCCGCCGAGGTAAGTCGGCGTTTCGAAGTAGCCGGAAAGCGGTGCGACGTCCGTGAGCTGAGCGGCCTGATCGAAGACTTGCGCCCCCGTCGAATCGGTCAGCAGGTCGAGCGTGAGATAGCCACGCGAGTTCACGCCGCCGTCGAGCAGGTTGGCGGGAAGATTCACATCGATCACGACATTGTTCGTGTTGCCGTTCGTCGGCGTACCTGCGGAGCCGTCGCCGCCGGCGAGCCACACGGCGAGGTCGAAATCCGCATTGGCGGCATCGGCACCGAGCTTCAGCGGCTCCGAGCAGGCAACGATGTTGCTCTGCGCGATGCTGATTCCCGCTTGGGCCGCGTCGACGGTTTCCGGCCCCTCGGTATCCTCGAGCTCGAAGCACTCGTGACTCGTCATCGTGGTCTCGTTCGACGTCACGATCGAGTTGTAGAGCTCGAAGTACGCGCCTTCGCGGATCAGCAGGCCCTCCGCGTCGCCCTTCGAGCTCGGGCTCGTACCCGTGTTCATCGTGACGTTCGACGTCACGCAGGTCAGGTTCGAGATTCGGAGCAGCGTCGTTGGCGTGCCGGCGTCGGAGCGGTCGGAGCCCGTGTTGTCTGCCTCGATGCAGCGGTTGCTGCCTGAGGTCTGCACGACGACTGCGTATTGTATGTTGCCCCGGTAGCCCTCCGAGTAGTCGATCGAGTCGTCGCCGACGTTGACCGCGACGATGTGATCGAGATTGACGGCGCCGCCGAACATCTCGAAGCCGTCGTCCTGGGTCGTGTATACCTGCACATGACTGATCGTCGTGCCGCTGCCGACCGCGTTCAGTGTCAGCGCGTTCAGCTCGTCGCCGTCGACGACCTCGTAGCCGGCGTGCTTGATCACGACGTACGTCAGCACGCCGGAGCTCTCGGCGTTGTTGTTGCCGCCGTAGGTCGCAGGCCGGCCCTCGGCCGTGACGTGGCAGTTGTGAACGTTGTTCGCTGTGGGCGCGAAGTCGCCGCCCGGATAGTTCGGGTCGTCCGGTCCCGTGACGAGCGGCTCGACGCCGCCGCGTGCGCCTGTCGGGCTGCCGTCGTCGCACTTGTTCGTCCAGCCGTTGCCGTTGATCTGGATGCCGCCCCAGAGGCCGCGATCGCTCTCCGTCGCGAGCCCGAGCACGGCGTCCTCGTCGGCCGTGAACGTGATCGGCGCGTCGGCGGTCCCCTCGGCGAAGATCTGCGAGCCGCGGGCGATGCGCACGTAGGAGTCGGAGGCCGTGAAGACGAGCGTGTTGCCGGCCTCGATCGTCAGCCGCGTCCCCTCGCCTTCCTGCGGAATGCGCTGACCGCCTTCGGCCTCGATCGCGTTGACGTCCTCCCCGACATAGAGGCTGCTCTCGAAGACGTGCAGCCCGCCGAAGCTCGGGAACGTGATCGAGCCGACGCGGATCGGGCGGGTGGAGCTGACGAACATCGAGTCGTAGAAACAGTTGCCGTCCGCGTCGAGCTCTCCTTGATAGGTCTGGCCGGCCTCCTCGTATCGTGCGCAGGGATTTTGCGGCGCGGAGGAGCCGCCGCCGGTCGAGTTGTCGATCGTCGTCGGCTGCAGGTTGATGTCTCCGCTCTCGCAACCGGCCGCCAGTACCGCGGCGCCGCCGAGCGCCGCCCACTGCCTCATGCTCACCATCGGGTTCTCCAAAGCTCTTGGGAAACGGGACGCCCTTGGCGGGCGTCTCGCCTGCTTCCCCTCGGGGGGAGCAAGGCGATCGGTGAGCACGATAGGAGCGAAAAGTTGACGTCGTTTGACGGTGTCGTTACCGCTTCGTGACGTCACCGATAAGCCACGGTTCGTGGGCACCGTCGTCCCGCGGCAGACATCGGAGGTGTAGGAAGGGGCATGGGTCCCGCGGACGAAACGTGATAAACTTCACGCCGGCGGGTGAAGAACGAATCGATAATTCGCCGCGGACCCTGAATGAACAGCCTCACCCGCCCATGCTCTTTGGGCCGGGTCGAGATAACAAGCTCATGGCGGAAGTCATACCGATTCCCGAGTTTCGCGAGCGCGAAGCCGGCACGTCCGCTGATACCTCCGAGGCGGGGCCGGCGGGCGCCGGATGGGACCCATACGAAGTTTGGCGCACCCGCGTGTTGCAGCCGCGTCTGGAGGAAGCGAGGCAGCCGGAGAACCCCGAGCAGCGACCGAGCAAGCGGTCGTTCTTGAGCTGGCTTCGCCGGAACCGCAGCACGAACTCGAACTGACGCGCTCACAAGGCGTCGCTTCCAAGGGGTTCGCGAAACCCTGTGGCGCCATTCTGTAGCTCCGCATCGCTACCCAGCACAAAGAAAGGACGGCGAGCCCGAGAGCCCGCCGTCCGTTCGAGGCGTGGGGCCTGCCTGCGCAGGCCGTTGGCCGGGATCAGAACGTCATCGACAATCCGACGTAGCCGCGACGGCCCAGCACGTCATAGAAGCCGCTGTTCGTCGCGCTGCCGAGCGGATTGTTCGGACTCCGATTCGTGACGGGAGGATCCTTGTCGAACAAGTTGTCGATCCCGAAACGCAGCGTCATCCGGTCGTCGTTGAACGTGTAGCCGCCTGAGAAATCGAAGATGTTGTACGACGGGGTCGGCAAGGTATTCGTGCCTGCCGGCGTCGCCGTTCCAGCAGCCTTGATCTCCGGCATGTGCCGCCAACGCAGCGACAGATTCCAGTCGTTCGTGAAGTAGCTCAAGGTCGTGAACGTCCGGTAGTCGAACGAGCCGCCCTGCACGCCGGACAGATCCGTCGGGCCGAACGTGCCGACCCACTCCGTCCACGGCAGCTGCGGGTTCACACGAGTCTTGATGCTGTCGATGTACGTCGCGAGAACGTTCAGGTTCAAACCGCCGGGGCCGAGATCCGTGCCCCAGTTGAACTGAACGTCGACACCCGTCGTCTCGAAGGCGCCCTCGTTCGAGTACGCCACGTCCGTCGGCTGCAGCGCACCCGTCGCCGGATCACGCACGACCTGCTGACAGGCCGGATGATCCGCCGAGAACGTCGGATTGTTGGCCGCAGAGAAGCACTGAATGTACACGGAGTCCTGCGACTGCGCCGCGATCATGTTGGAGACGTCGATGTTGTAGAGGTCCACCGTCAGCGACGTACGGTTCGCGAGCTGGATCACCGCGCCGAGCGTCATCGTCTCCGCCGTTTCATGCTCGAGGTTCGGATTACCGACCGTGTTCACGAACGCGAAGCTGAAGCCGCCCTGAGGCTGGGTCGTGTTGGGATCGTAGTACGCGAGCGCGCCCGTCGGACCCATCAGCTCCTGACAGAGCTGCTTCACCTGCGCGGCGTTCGCGTTGCCGGGTGCGGCACTCAGCGGCGACGAGGTATTGTTCTCCGAGCACAAGTCTCCGAAGGCGCTGACGCCGAGCGTCTGCGTGCGCGACAAGAACAGCTCGCCGATGTTCGGCGCGCGGTTCGCGACCTGCCGACCGCCGCGGATCCTGAGCCTGTCGTTGACTCGCCAGTCGAAGAGCCCCTTGTAGGTCTCGATCGAGCCGCTCGGCTCCGCATCCGAGTAGCGGTAGCCCAGCTCGAGCGAGAACTCGTCGACCGCGGGCCCGCCTGACACGAGCGGCAACAGCAGCTCGCCGTACGCCTCACGCATCGACGTA
>Ga0079224_100013541_pt1 | contig 11357 bp, 12 predicted proteins | sample Stecom2015_FD_80414 | JGI IMG/M metagenome (GOLD analysis project Ga0079224, IMG submission 80414) | Agricultural soil microbial communities from Utah to study Nitrogen management - Steer compost 2015 | ecosystem: Environmental > Terrestrial > Soil > Agricultural land | place: USA: Utah...
GCCCCCATCCCGGGGAAGTCCCGTGGGATGGGGCTTTCCGGGGATCCCCTCCGGCGTCCGGTGCGCTCCATTGGAAGTGGAGGGATTTTGTTCCTTTTTGTCGAATCTATCCCTAGCCTTGACGGGTGGGATGGAAAGTGCGACGTCCGTTAGCGGTTTTCGTAGCGGGGTGGATCGCAGGGATTATATCGGCCTCCGAATTGTCCGGCGACTGGAGACTCTGGGCGGGAGCATCCGTTCTCCTGGGGGCAGTCGGCTGGCTGGAACATGTCTACATCCGTCGGTTGCTTTCCCTTTCGCTGTTTCTGATGGGACTGTTTGCGGGCGGGGCCCATCTGGCGTGGACGGAAGAGGGGAACCGATCGGCGATCGCGGAGGTGGTGCCGGCGGGCTCGGGGGAGGTCCGGGCGTTTGTCACCGGGAGGATCGACTCGGCACCGGAGGTGGACGGGGATCGGCTGCGCTTTACCCTGGCGGTGCGCTCCCTGGCCGCTGAGGGGGCGGACCCCGTCCGGATCCCCGGTGAAAAGGTGGCGACCCGGGTGACCCTCCGCAGCGATCGGGAGCAAGCCCTTGTCCGGAAGTGGAAAAGGGGGACGGAACTGGCAGCCCCCGTCGTCCTGGAACTCCCCTCCTCCGCCCGCAACCCGGGCGGCTTTGATTATCGGCTTTACCTTTACCGGCAGGGGATCCATTGGACGGCCCGGATCGACGGGCTGTCCCAGGTGACGGTGATGCGGGGTCCCTCCCCAAATCTCCGGACGGTGATCGATGATTTGCGACGCGATTTGGGGGAACGGGTGGAGGCCCTTTATCCGGAGGAGATCGCCGGCTTGATCCGCGGAATGATCCTGGGCGAGCGGGAAGCCGTTCCACCGGATGCGGAGGAGGACTTCGCCCTCCTCGGCCTGGCCCATTTGCTGGCCATTTCCGGATTGCATGTCGGGGTATTTGTGGGCGCCGTCTACGGGCTCTTGAAGGGCATTGGCCTGACCCGGGAAAAAGCGGCGGGGCTGGTGATCCTCCTCCTGCCGCTGATCGTCCTGCTGACCGGGGCGGGAGCGCCGGTGATCCGAGCCGCCATCATGGCGGGCCTGGCCCTCCTGGCGGTCATCCTCCGCCGCTGGAAGGACGGACTCACCTTTTTGGCGGTGGCGGCCTGGGCGCTGTTGATCTGGAATCCCTACCAGCTGTTCCAACCGGGATTTCAGCTTTCCTTTGTCGTCACCCTGGCCCTGTTGGTGGCGGTGGGCCCGGTTTCGCGGATCATGCCCTTTCCCTGGCGCTGGCTCAATCAGCTCGTCGCCGTCACGCTGGTGGCCCAGCTGGCCTCCTTTCCCCTCCTCATCTTCCATTTTTATGAGTTCTCCGTCCTTTCCTGGGTGGCCAATCTGGTGGCTGTTCCGGTGGTCAGCCTGTGGGTCATCCCCCTGTCGATGGCCGCCTTGGCTTTGGGGGCGGTGCACGAGGGATTGGCCTCGATTCCAGCCATGCTTTCATCCGCGGGGTTGTCGGCGCTGTTGAAGGGCCTGGGCCCCCTGGCCCGATGGACCCGCCTACATCCGGCATGGCCTCCGCCGCCGACGTGGTGGTTGGCGGCCTACGTCGCCGTCTGTTTCCAGGGGTTGATCGCCTGGACGGGAGATGTGCCGCGGCGGAAGGTGCACCGAATCGCCTTCGCCTTCCTGATGGGCGGCCTCATCGCCTTTGCCTGGTCTCCCGATGTTTGGGCTCGGGAGAAGGAGTTGCGGATCACTTTTTTGGATGTGGGACAGGGCGACAGTGCCGTCATCGAGACTCCGGGCGGGCAGGTGATTCTGGTGGACGGAGGAGGCGTGCTCCCTTACCCTCGGGAATCCTGGCAGCGGCGGCGGAAAGAGTCCGATTCGGGCCGGGACGTGGTGGTCCCCTATCTCAAATACCGGGGCATTCGAAGCATCGATTATCTCGTGATCACCCACGGCGATGCCGACCATGTGGGGGGACTTGCGGCCGTGGCGGAGCGCTTTCCGGTGCGACGGGTGATCCGCAGCCCCCCGGGAGCCGGCGGGGATGGAGCGGCGGCTCCTGCGGTTGCTGAGGGATCGCGGAGCGAAGGTGTACGCGGCCTCGCGGGGAAGCGGTTGGTCCCTGGAGCCCGGGATTTCCTGGCAGTTCCTCCACCCGGAGCCGGTGGTTCCGCCCGGGGAGCAGACCAACGACGATTCGGTCGTCTTCCTCCTGTCCGCCTACGGGCGGTCGGTGTTGATGACCGGGGATATCGAGGAGAGAGCGGAGCGGGAGATCGCCGCTGCCTGGGATCTGCCTTCGGTCGACTGGCTAAAGGTGGCCCATCACGGCAGCCGGACTTCCACCCATCCCGCCTGGCTGAAGGAGGTGGATCCCGTCCATGCAGTGATCTCCGTAGGGGAGAAAAACCGTTTTGGCCACCCGGCGCCGGAGGTGATCCGGCGGCTGGAGGAACAGAATGCCGCCATCTGGCGGACGGACCGCCACGGGGCGGTCACGGTGCGCATCGCCCCTTCGGGCAGGATGCGGGTGGAAACGATGCTAGATGCAGGCGAGGACAGCGGCTGAGGAGGGGATGCTGTGTCGTTCATGATCGGACTGATCTACACGGTTGTGTTCATTTCCATCGCCTATTCCCTGGCGCAGATCGCCGCCCACCTGAAAGGGATCAGAGAGTCCCTGGAGCGCATTCAAATTCAGTTGGAAAACATCAAAGAAACCATGAGAAGGGAGCAGGTGAAGAAAATATGGTCCCAGCGGGAGGAGAAGGAGTGAACTGGTGACGTTTTGGAAGGGATGAAAGGAAGGCCCGCGGGAGATGTTCGATGGACCCGGGGAACCTCATATCTTCTTGTGTGTGAATTGGCCAACGGAAACTCCCGCGCTATTCGGTTGCAGGGCCGTTCCACGAACCGTCGCAGGTGCGGAGAAAAGCATCATTTTGTTTTCGATGATGTTCCTCGTGGTCGACCAACCCCTTTAAATAATCGGTCAGTGTCAGGGAGCGGTTTCGGATGGTGAAGGGAGGATCCCGGTCTGCGATGGGAACCGATTCCAGCCGCTTGAGCAAACGGGTGCGGGTGTGCTGAAACGCGGCCAGCACCTCTTCCCGGAAAGCCTCTTCCCGGGCCCAACGGACCGCCCGGGCGTTGCATTCGTCCCCCTTTACCGAGACGGGAGGAACCGTCTCGCCGGGCCGGAGCTGATCCAGCCGTTCGTCGGCAGGAATCGGTCCCACCCGATCAGATGGGCGATGATTTCCCCCGGAGCCCCCTTGCCTTCGGCGATCGGCATCAGCCACCGTTTTTCCGGGATCCCTTGCCAGGACTGCACAAAATCGTTCATCTTCCGGAAACGGATGAGTACGCGCTCATAGGACACGGACATCGCTCCTTGATCAGTCCTCATCTTTTCTCCTCGGCAGATTCCCACCTTGCCGCCCACGCCTCCACTTCCACCTTGAGGGAGGGAAGGGCCAGGGAGGAGACGAAGCCCAGGGTCATCGCCGGAGGGGTTCCCCCGTGGAACCGGCTCCAAATCTCCTTGAAGCGGCTCCATTCGATGGATTCCGTCAGCCAGATATTGATTTTGATGATCTGATCGGCGCCCACGCCTTCGCTGTGGAGGATGCGCAATACATTGCTCAAGGCGTTTTCGAATTGGGCTTCGACATCCTCCGGCATCTTCCCCTCGGCGTCTGTTCCCACCTGCCCGGAGAGCACGAGCAGATCGGCGCCCCGGGGAACCACGGTGAGATGGGTGTATGTCCCGATGGGTGGTGCCACAGCATCGGGATTTTTTCGCGTGGCTTTCACAGGATCCCTCCCGATTTTTGACAAGATGCAGTAAAGTATACCTTTGAAAGGCAATTTCGTCAATTATACGGAAACTTCGATGGGGGATCTCCGGTTTTTGGTCCGGTTTCCCCTGTCTTGTGGTACAATGAAATCACTGTCAATGGGGTGTGTGGTGCAACTTCGGACCGGCGGATTACGTCTTTTGGGCAGGAGGGATTGGAGTGGTCGAAGCGGAGTGGGTGCAGAAGGCGCAGGCCGGTGACCGGGAAGCGTGCATCCGGCTGCTGCGGGAGGTGGAGACGGCGGTGTACCGCACGGCCTACTACCTGATGGGAAACGAGCACGATGCCCTCGACGCGACCCAGGAGGCGCTGTTGCGCATCTACAACCGGATTTCCTCCTATAAGGGGCAATCCCGCTTTGAAACCTGGGCGCAGCGGATTGTCACCAATATCTGCATCGACCACTTTCGCCGGAAGAAGCGGGAAGTTCCGTATCCGGAAGAGATCCATCCGGCGGACCCCAAAGCGGGTCCCGCCGTGGAACGGGCCGGGGTGGTGATGGATCTGCGGGAAGCGATCCGGAGGCTGCCGCCGCCCCAACGGACGGCGATCGTGTTGCGGTATATGCATGATTTCAGTTACGAGGAAATCGCCGAGGCGATGGAGCTCCCGCTGAACACGGTGAAATCCCATCTGTTTCGGGCGCGGAAGAAACTGCAGGAGTGGTTGTCCGAGTACCAGGAAGGCGGTGTGGTTCCGTGAGATGCGAAGAAGCGTTGGAGTGGATCCAGAGGGAGCTGGACGGAGACCTGGCTCCCGAGGAAGAGGTGTTGCTCCGGCGCCACCTGTCAACCTGCATCCAGTGTGCCGCCGAAGCGGACCGTTTTCGGCGCCTGTCCGAGGGATTGTCCCGGTTGCCTCGGGTAACACCGCCCCATTCCGTGGTCGACCGTTTGATCGAATCGGGACAGCTCCGAGCAGGGGAAAGGGTTCGTCCGAGAACGGAGAGCCAGCGGCGCCGGTTCCGGTGGTGGATCGGCGGCGGAGCGGCCGCCGCCATCCTGCTGATCGGTTCCGCCGGGCTGTGGGCGGGCTGGTTCCGATCCGATGCGCCGGCTCCCGCCGACACCCCTTCCCTCATGATGAACTCCGAAACGGCGGAAGACGCCGCTTCTCCGGCTGAGAACATGACGATGAGCGCCCCGGAGGTGGATTCCCCCGCAACCCCCGTGCTGTCGCCGGATGGCCGTTACCGGGCGGAGGTGGAAAGCGATCACGTGGTGATCAAGACGGCGGACGGAAAGAAGCAGTTCCAGTCCGAGCCGTTGGAAAAGGGAAATGTCGCCTCGATGCAGTGGCTTTCTCCGTCCTCCCTTCAGGTGGAAATTGACCATCCGGAAGGGGAAGGAAAGCCCGAGGTTCGGATCATCGACGTGGAAACGAAGCGGGAACAGAAGATCGACCCCAGCCGAGGTGAGGGCAGATGATCAAGGCCCTGCTGCGGGAAATCGCCCAGGGGACGTTGGCGCCGGTTTATCTGCTATACGGTCAGGAAACCTTCCTGATGGAAGAGATCTGTGATGCGCTGCGGGAGCAGGTCCTGGACGGGGGAGATCCATCCTTTAACGAGGTCGTCGTAGATTTGGACGAAGTCCCGGTGCAGCAGTTGGTCCAGGAGGCGGAATCGACGCCCTTTTTCGGTGAACGACGGATCGTGATCGGCCGGAACGCCCGGTTTTTATCGACGGCCAAGGTTCGGCAAAAGGTGGAGCACCGGCCCGAGGCTCTCCTCCAATATGTCAAGGAACCCCTTCCGACGACGGTCCTCGTGTTGCTGGTGCCCGAGGAGAAGCTGGATACCCGGAAAAAAGCCGTCAAGACCCTGCAGAAGTCGGTCCGGATGGTTCGCTGCGATCCCCTGGAAGGGAAGGAGCTGGAAAGTTGGGTGCTGGACCGCTTTCGCCGCCATGGGGTGAAGCCCCATCCGGAAGCGGTCCACCGGCTGATCCAGCTGGCCGGAAACGATTTGCGCCGCCTTCATCACGAATGCGCCAAGCTGGCCACCTACGCCGGAGCCGGAGGAGGCGTTTCCACCGGGGATGTGGAGCGGATGGTTCCGCGGACACTGGAGGAGGATGTCTTCAAATTGGTGGACCGGGTGGCCGGCCGCAAGTTGGAGGAAGCCTTCGCCATTTTGTACGATCTGCTGAATCAGCGGGAGGAGCCGATCCGCATTTTGGCCCTGATGATCCGTCAGTTCCGCATCATGCTGCAGGTGAAGGTGCTGGCGGCCCAGGGGAAGTCGGAACGGGAGATCGCCTCTCTCCTAGGCCTTCATCCCTATCCGGTCAAATTGGCCCGGAGACAAGGAAAGGGGTTCTCGGAGGAGCAATTGCGGAGGCTGCTCCTGGCGGCGATCGAGACGGATCAGGCGATCAAGTCGGGAAAAATCGACAAAACCCTGGCATTGGAGCGCTTCCTGTTTCTCCTCGGTTCGGACAAAAAGGAAGCGGTCGGAAAGGGATCCTAAGGAGAAAGCCCGCTTCATCCCATGGATGAAACGGGCTTCGCTTTGTCGGACGAGGTCGGGGATTCATCCCCCGACGCCCCTCGAGGGGATTCTCCGCTTCTTCCGAACCGGAACACATCCCCCTGCTTCCGGGTGACGATCCGGTGAGCTTCCTCGCCCGCCGCCGCCAAAAGCCGTTGCAGGGGCTCCTTCACCGGCTCCTGGGAAAGGACAAAGGTGTCATAGTGGATGGGCATAAACCACCGGGCGCCGGTGTCGAGGAACATTTTCCAAGCCTGTTCCGGCGTGCAGTGGTTGCGCTGGAAGGAATCCGGGGAATAGGCACCGATCGGCATAAAGGCCAGATCGATCGGACCCCGCCGCCGCAACTTTTTCAATTCCGGCGTATAGGCGGTGTCGCCGGGATAAAACAGGCGGGCCCCGCATCTTTCAATCAGGTAGCCGGTGTATCCGTAGCCGGTGTTCCAGGGAAACCGGTTCCCCCAATGGCGGACGGGAACCGCTGTCACCCGGACGTCGAGATGGGGGAGGGTTACGCTTTCTTCGCCGCCCAGCTCCATCACATCGCGAAAGGAAAGCTGCCTGAGCAGGCGGGAGGTGCCCCGGGCGGTGATCACCTGTGTTTTCGGATGGGCCAATTTTCCCAGGGTGGGCAGATCGAGATGATCCATATGCGCGTGGGATAACAGAATGAGGTCGACCCGGTCCAGTTCCTCAGGATCAAGGGCCGGGTCGACATGTCTCTTCGGTCCGATTTGCCAGGGCCCCAGTTGGACGCCGATTTGGGGTCCCAGGACGGGATCGGTCAGGATTTTTACGCCATACAAATTGATCAGCACCGTGGAGTGGCCGACCCAACCGACGGTGACCTCATCATCCCGCCACCGGCTCGGAGTCAACCGATGCGGCGGTTCCTCCCGCGGCGGATGCGGGAAGCGGCGGCGCATGTTCAGCCACATTCCGATCATCAACAGTATCGGCAGCGCGATCAATGTGAACAGTCCGGCGAACAGCATGTTTATCATCGTTCGTCCCCTGCCCATTTCGCTTTTCATGGGATCTTTCGGATTTCCAGCAGGTCGACCGATGGATCGTCGAAAATGTGGTATTCTAACGGTAAACAAACGGTTGGGGGGAGGCTCCATGAAAATTGTCAGCGCCTGTTTCGCCGGCATCCATTGCCGGTACGATCAACGGCACAACGCTTTGGCGGAGATTCGCCGGTTGGTACGCGAGGGAAAGGCGATTCCCGTCTGCCCCGAACAGGCGGGGGGACTTCCCACGCCGCGCAATCCCGCGGAAATTGTCGGGGGGGACGGCGAGGATGTCCTGGACGGAAAGGCCCGGGTGATCGACAATCAGGGCAATGATGTGACCGAGCAGTTCCTCGCCGGTGCCCGAAAGACCCTGGCCGTCGCCCGGGCAGTCGGGGCGAAACAGGCGATTCTGAAAGAGCGCAGCCCTTCCTGTGGCAGTTGCATGATCTACGACGGGACCTTCAGCGGCGGCAAGAAGCCCGGCCTCGGTGTGACCGCCGCCTTGCTACGCCGCCACGGGATCGAAGTGGTCTCGGAGGAAACCATGGACGCAGGCCCTTCCCCGAAGCCCGGGGGTTGAATCGCCCTCTTTCCAGGGGCGCTTCCACATTGTCATCCCTGTTCCGTCTGGCCCGGAGAGGAAACCAGGGAGTCGCGGAGGCGCCGGTACCGGAGGTACATGCCGATCCGCCAAGGCAGGATCATTCCGAAGGCGAGGGTGAAAAACAGCCCCGCCGTCTGGGGGATGGAGATGTATTGCTCCACGTAGCTGTGCAGGAGAAGGCGCACCGAGAGCAGAGCAATCAGAATCACGATGAAGGAAAAGGAACGCTTCAGATAGATTTGCCCGTTCACCGCTTCAAACCGGGACGTCCAGATCAGAGGGGTGGCCAGAAAAAGGGCTCCTGCCACAAAGGCGATTAGCCCCCACCAAAACGGGAAATGGGTGGACGGGTGAAGAAACATCAGGAAACCGGTACTCATTCCCAGCGGGGGCATGATGATCCCCTTGACGGTAACCGGCCGTTTGGTCGATCGAATGCGGAGGAAGAGCGCCATCAGCGCCATGGTGGCGATCCCCAGCGTAAAGAGGATTTGCGGATGGAGGGCGATTGCCTGTGTCATGACCAATCCTCCAGTGTGCGCGGTTTCTTGGAAAAAAGGCGGGTGGATGCCCTTTTTTGGGTGAAATACCCCTTTATTTTATGCCAGCATGCGGGGCATGGACAAGCCCGACGGCCCGATCGCTCCCTTTCTATAGCATGGCTGTGGGCGTGGAAGGGAATGCATGGGGTGAAAAATCCGCAGGCCAAAAAAGAGTCGCTGTGCGCGAACGCCCCGGGCGATAGGCGAAGGCGGTTTCGCCGCCCACTCCCGCTGATCGCCGGCGTGCGGCGCACTACCGCTTCCCTTCACCCGCCGGCCGCCTCGCCGCGTCCGCCGCAGCGGGCCGTTATTTCTGTTCGGCCGGCCTCCGCCCAAACATGCCTTCATAAACAAAGGTTTTCAGCGTCCGGCGCTGCGACGGCTGTTCCCGTTCCCGCAGCGGTTCCGGCAAGATGTCCCGGGGTCCCTGGTACCCGATGGCGATCAACGCCTGGATGGCGTATTCATCGGGAATGCCCAGCGTTTCCCGGGCCTTCGCCATATCGAACCCGGTCATCGGATGGGTGATGAGTCCCTGCCGGACGGCCTCCAGCGCCAGAAATCCCCAGGCCGCCCCGGTGTCGAAGGCGTGGGAGAGGTTGTCTCCGCGGTCCGACACCCGCTGGGAAATCATCAAAACCAGCACGGGTGCCTTGCGACACCAGGTCAAGTTGAATTCGGAGATAAATGTATGGAATTTCGCCCGGTCCTCCGGTGTCCGGGCAACGATGAACCGCCAGGGCTGCAGGTTATAGGCGGAGGGTGCCCAGCGCGCCGCCTCAAACAGGCTCCACAGCACCTCATCCGGCACATCCTTTTCCAGGAAGGAGCGCGGAGACCAGCGCTGCAGGTAAATCGGGTCGATGTTGTGCTCCGCCTGCCGAAACGGGGTCGATGTCAGCGTTTTGCTCATGGTTTCTCTCTTCTCCTTTCGGTTTGCATAGTATTTTATTATAACGCACCGCTCTTTTCCACTCCACTCCGAGGGAGGAGGGGGACAGCGGAAGCCGCAGCGATCCGCAGGGGTCTCTACCTTGCACTTTTTCCATTTTTCCGTTACCATAATAAAGATTCCTCTGATCGCATATCGAAATGCCATGAAGAAGAGGAGTAGCGCGGTACGGGTTGTTTCAGAGAGTCGGCGGATGGTGCGAGCCGATCGCCTCCCGCGTGAATGGGCTTCGGAGCAGTTTCCCGAAACGGCGCTCCAGGGTGCGCCGGTGTAGGCGGAACCGGTGACGGACCGTTATTCCCGTAAAAGTGCGCCTCCTTGCGGAGGCGAAGTAGGGTGGCACCGCGAGGCGATCCCTCGTCCCTGTCCGGGATGGGGGTTTTTTGTTTAGATATCTCAGGATGCGAAAGGAGCGGGAGAATGATGAAACGGATCTTGTCGGGCATTCAGCCCACGGGAAACCTTCATCTGGGGAACTATCTGGGTGCCTTGAAGAGATTTGTCCAGCTCCAGGATGAGGCGGATTGCTATTTTTGCGTGGTCGATCTGCACGCCCTGACGGTTCCCCGGGATCCGGCGGATCTGCGGGATAAGACGATGGAGGTGGCGACCCTGTACCTGGCGGCGGGACTGGATCCGGAGAAGGTGACGATGTTTATCCAGTCCCACGTTCGGGCCCATACCGAAGCGTCTTGGATGCTCGAATGCGTTGCGCGGATCGGGGAGCTGAACCGGATGACCCAGTTCAAGGAGAAGGGGAAGGGCTCCGACAGCGTGTCCGTCGGCCTTTACACCTATCCGGTGTTGATGGCGTCGGATATCCTCCTCTACCAGGCCGATGCGGTTCCCGTGGGGGAGGATCAGAAACAGCACCTGGAGTTGAGCCGGGATCTGGCCCAGCGGTTTAATCGGGAATACGGCGAGGTGTTGACGGTCCCGCAGCCGCTGATCGGCGAAGTGGGAGCCCGGATCATGGGTCTGGACAATCCCGAGAAAAAGATGAGCAAAAGCGCCGGCAGTCCCGCCAACTTCATCGCCCTGCTGGACGACCCCGACACGATCGTGAAAAAGATCAAGCGGGCGGTGACCGATTCGGAAAATGTGATCCGTTACGCCCCGGAGGAAAAGCCGGGGATCAGCAACCTGCTGGTTATCTACAGCCTGTTGTCCGGCGAATCGATTCCCTCGCTGGAGCAAAGGTACCAGGGAACGGGGTACGGTCAGTTTAAACGGGACCTGGCCGAAGTGGTGGTGGATCACCTGGTTCCGATCCAAAAGCGGTACAGGGAATTGCGGCAATCGGGGGATGTGGAGCGCGTCCTGAAGGCGGGAGCGGAACAGGCCAGCCGGGTGGCCGAAGAAACGTTGACGAAGATGAGGGACGCGATGGGGCTGGTTCCCCGGATGGTTTAAGCCGTGTGATGGATGATGGAAGGGGAGGGACGGCGGTGATGGGACGGGGCGCCCTTCCACGGCACCGGGTGGAGCGGTTCCGCCGGGATCCGTTTGCCCGACGGATGGGGTTTGAGTTGCTCCACGCAGAGCCGGGCTATGCGAAGGTTGCCGTGGATCTGACGGAGGATCTGTTTAATTTCGCGGGAACACCCCATGGGGGACTCTTGTTCAGTTTGGCCGATTATGCCTTTGCGGTGGCCAGCAATTCCCACGGGCGGATCGCCCTGGCTACCCATGGGTCGATTCAATTTATGGCGGCGGCTGAAGCGGGGGAGCGGTTGTATGCCGAAGCGAAGGAGAGCCATTTGACCCGCCGGGCGGGCTTTTACGACATGACCGTCACTACGGAATCCGGCCGGCTGGTGGCCCGCTGTCTCGGAGTGGTGCATCGGACAAGCCGTGCGCTGGATGAGGAAGGTTCGCAGTAGA
>Ga0079224_100013543_pt1 | contig 11357 bp, 10 predicted proteins | sample Stecom2015_FD_80414 | JGI IMG/M metagenome (GOLD analysis project Ga0079224, IMG submission 80414) | Agricultural soil microbial communities from Utah to study Nitrogen management - Steer compost 2015 | ecosystem: Environmental > Terrestrial > Soil > Agricultural land | place: USA: Utah...
GCGCCGGCCGACTGCAGCTCGGGGCGGGCACGGACCAGGTAGGCCTCGAGCGCCTCGCAGGCGTAGCGGCCGACCGGCACCCGCCGCTGCTTGCCGCCCTTGCCCCGCAGCAGCACCGTCCGGTCGGTGAGGTCGAGGTCGTCGAGGTCGAGCCCGACGGCCTCCGAGATGCGGGCGCCGGTGCCGTAGAGGACCTCCAGCAGGGCCCGGTCGCGCATCGCCAGCCCGGTGCCGGCGTCGCCGGCGGCCGCCAGCAGCGCCTCCACGTCGTGCATGCTCAGCGCCTTGGGCAGCCGCTTGGGCGGCGGGGGCGGCCGGACGTCCGCCGCCGGGTCGTGCGTGGTGAGTCCGTCCCTGAGCGCGAACTTGTGCAGACCGCGCACGGCGACCACCGCGCGTCCTGCGGAGGTCGCCGACAGCGGCGGGTGCTGCTCGTCGCCCTCGCGCAGCCGGGCCAGGAAGCCGAGGACGTCGGTCTCCCGCACCGCCTCGAGGTCGTTGATCCCGGCGGTGTCGAGATGCGCGACGTAGCGCCGCAGGTCCCGTCGATAGGAGGCCACCGAGTTCGGTGCGAGGCCGCGCTCGACCACCAGGTGGTCGAGGTAGGTGCGGACCGCCTGGTGCAGCGCAGCGGGGCGGACCGGACTCAGCCGAGCACCTCCTCGACCGGAACGGTCGGCAGCCCGTGGGCCGCCCCCACGGCGGCGTTGCACAACCGACCTTCGTGCGTGTTCAGACCCCGGGCCAGTGCGGCGTCGGCGCGCAGTGCTCCCGACCAGCCCTGGTCGGCCAGGGCGAGGACGTAGCGCAGCGTCGCGTTGGTCAGGGCGTAGGTCGAGGTGGTGGCGACCGCCGCCGGCATGTTGCCCACGCAGTAGAACGTCGACCCGTGCACCCGGTAGGTGGGGTCGGCGTGGGTGGTGGGGCGGGTGTCGGCGAAACAACCGCCCTGGTCGACGGCGATGTCGACCAGCACCGAGCCGGGGCGCATCTGGGCCACGACGTCGTTGTCGACCAACTCCGGTGCCCGCGCCCCCGGCACGAGGACGGCGCCGATCACCAGGTCGGCGTCGAGCACGGCCTCCCGGATCGCCATCCCGGTGGAGGCCAGGGCACGGACGCGGCTGCCGTGCCGGGCGTACACCGTCCGCAGCTTCTGCAGGTCGGTGTCGAGCAAGGTGACCTCGGCGCCCATCCCGATCGCCACGTCGGTGGCGTGCTGGCCCGAGACCCCGCCGCCGATCACGACGACCCGGGCGCCGGCCACCCCGCCCACGCCACCCATCAGCACCCCGCGCCCGCCCTCGGGCCGCAGCAGCGCGTGCGCACCCACCTGTGGAGCGAGCCGACCGGCGATCTCCGACATCGGCAGCAGCAGGGGCAGCGTGCCGTCGGGCAGTTGCACGGTCTCGTAGGCGACCGCGGTGACCTCCCGGTCCAGCAGCTCCCGGGTGAGGCCCCGGTCGGCCGCCAGGTGCAGGTAGGTGAACAGCACGGCCCCCGGGCGGAGCAGGGCGTACTCCTGCGGGAGCGGCTCCTTGACCTTGAGCACCAGTTCGGCCCCGGCCCAGACCGCCTCGGCCGTCCCCTCGATCCGGGCGCCGGCCGCGCGGTAGTCCGCATCGGCGATCCGCGATCCCACGCCGGCACCGGCCTCGACGAGGACCGTGTGGCCGCGCCGGACCAGCTCCTCCGCCCCGGCCGGGGTCAGCGCCACGCGGTCCTCGTGGTCCTTCAGCTCCCGCGGGACACCGATCCGCACCGGTCAGTCCTCGCTGGTCACACGCAGCGGGGTGTCGTCGAGGGGGATCAGCAGCTCGCGCTGACGCCGGATCGCGGCCCGGATCAGACCGGCGAACAGCGGGTGCGGGCGGGTCGGCCGCGACCGCAGCTCCGGATGCGCCTGGGTGGCGACATAGAACGGGTGGACGTCGGCGGGCAGCTCGACGAACTCGACCAGGGAGTCGTCGGGTGAGGTGCCGGAGACGACCAGGCCCGCCGCCTCGAGTTGGGCGCGGTAGGAGTTGTTGACCTCGTACCGGTGCCGGTGCCGCTCCTCGACCTTCGCGGCCCCGCCGTAGGTCTCGCGGACGACCGAGCCCGCCTTGAGCGTGGCGGGGTAGAGCCCCAGGCGCATGGTGCCGCCGAGGTCGCCGGCGCCCTCGACGTAGGCCTGCTGCTCGGCCATCGTGGCGATCACCGGGACCGCGCAGGAGGGGTCGAACTCGGTGGAGTCCGCCCCCTCGAGACCGACCACGGTGCGGGCGTACTCGATCACCATGCACTGCAGACCCAGGCACAGGCCGAGCGTGGGGATCTTGTGGGTCCGCGCGAAGGTCAGCGCGCCGATCTTGCCCTCCAGGCCCCGGATGCCGAAGCCGCCGGGCACGCAGATCGCGTCGACGTCGGCCAGCCGCCGGGCCGCACCCTCGGGGGTCGCGCACTCGTCGGAGGCGATCCACTCGATCCGGACCTTCGCCTCCTGGGCGAAGCCACCTGCCCGCAGGGCCTCGACGACGGAGAGGTAGGCGTCGGGCAGGTCGACGTACTTGCCGACCAGGCCGACGGTGACCTCCTCGGCCGGGTGGTGCACCCGGCGCAGCAGGTCGTCCCAGGTCGTCCAGTCGACGTCGCGGAAGGGCAGGTCGAGCCGGCGGACGACGTAGGCGTCGAGGTTCTCCGAGTGCAGCACCTTCGGGATGTCGTAGATCGACGGCGCGTCGATGGCGGTCACGACCGCCTCGTCCTCGACGTCGCACATCAGGGAGATCTTCTTCTTCACCGACTCCGGCACCGGGCGGTCGGCGCGGCAGACGATCGCGTCGGGCTGGATGCCGATCGAACGCAGCGCCGCGACCGAGTGCTGGGTCGGCTTGGTCTTCAGCTCCCCGGACGGGCCGAGGTAGGGCACCAGCGAGACGTGCAGGAAGAAGCAGTTGCCCCGACCCACGTCGTGGCGCACCTGGCGGGCCGCCTCGAGGAAGGGCTGGGACTCGATGTCGCCGACGGTGCCGCCGATCTCGGTGATGACGACGTCGACCTCCGGACCGGCCATGGCCCGGATCCGGTCCTTGATCTCGTTGGTGATGTGTGGGATCACCTGGACGGTGTCGCCCAGGTAGTCGCCGCGCCGCTCCTTGGCGATGACGCTGGAGTAGATCTGACCGGTGGTCACGTTGGCCGACCCGATCAGGTCGACGTCGAGGAAGCGCTCGTAGTGGCCGATGTCGAGGTCGGTCTCGGCCCCGTCGTTGGTGACGAAGACCTCGCCGTGCTGGAAGGGGTTCATCGTCCCGGGGTCGACGTTGAGGTACGGGTCGAGCTTCTGCATGGTGACCCGAAGACCCCGCGCCTTGAGCAGACTGCCCAGGCTGCTCGCGGTCAGGCCCTTGCCGAGCGAGGAAGCGACCCCGCCGGTGACGAAGACGTGCTTGGTGACGTGGGCTGCTGCCAACGAGACTCCCGTGGTCGGCCTGGTGGTCGGCGTGGTGGTGGCGCGGGTGCGTCCACGGGATTCCACCCTACCAAGGGGTCCCGCGTCACTCCCCCGGCGCCGCGCCGTCGGTCGCGTCGACCGCTCCGTAGTGGCCGACCTGCCCGGCGAGCGTCCCCGCGAGCGTCAGGATGGCCACCAGTTGGCCCGCGACCAGGTGCGCGGAGTCGACGGTGGCGACGCGGGTCGAGGTGCGCAGGTCGCGTCGCGCGGCGGCCAGGAGCCCGTCGGGTCGGGCCGCGCGGGTGGGTCCGGCGACGACCACGCCGCCGGCGCCCTCGCTCACGGCGTCGGCGAGGGCCGCCAGGCCGGCACCGGCGCCGTCGGGGAGGTTCTCCATGACGGTCGGACCGGCGACGACCAGCACGAGGTCGCCCCGCGCCGTCGGCGTGCCGTCGGCGGTGAACAGGCCCGCGGTGCTCAGTCCGGCCAGGATCGCCGACGCCGGACCGTCGACCTCTGCGGGCGTGTCCTCAGCGGTCGCGATCGCACGCGCCACGAGCGCTCCGGCCTGTTCGTAGCCCGAGGCGTCGGCGAGCGGCGCCAGGTCGGGAGCCTCCCCGACGAGCCGTCCGGCGAGATCCTCGACCAACGGCTGCTGCTCCGCGTCGAGAAGGCCGGCCGCGATCCGGTAGTTGCCCACGACCTCGCCGCCCGCGTCGGTCACCCGCTCACCCAGTGCGGCGACCGTGGCCGGGTCGGCGCCGGGCAGCGAGACGACCGCGACCCCGTGTCCGGCCAACTGGTCGCGCAGCACCCGGGGGGCCAACGTGGTGGCCACGGCATCGTTGAACTCACCGGCGGTCTCCGCGCCGGCGAGCTGGCCCTCGAGGGCGGCGATCGTGCGCCGGTCGTTCTCGACCTGGGTGACCAGGGAGTTGTCGACCTCGCCCTTGAGCGGACCGCCCCCGATCGCGATGCCGATCGCCAGCGCGAGGAACACCGACACGATGGTGACGATGTGGTAGCGGAACGTCATCATGTCGCGCCTCCGAACCAGTCGCCGACGTCGCCGAACCAGTGGCCGACGGTCCGCGCGGCGTCGGCGAACCAGGCGTTGCCGATCGGTGTGGTGGCGACGGCCACGCCGAGTGCGAGGATCCCCACGGCCAGGACGAGCGCGAGGTGCCAGCCGCGCACCCGTCCCGCATACAGCGTCGGTACGGCGTCGGCGTCGACGAGCCGGCGACCCAGCCGGAGCCGGGTGAGGAACGTGCTCGCCAGGCCCGCGCGCTGCCGGTCGAGGAACTCGTCGAGGGTGGCGTGGGTGCCCGCGCACACCACGACCGACGCCTCGCCCAGATCGGCCAACAGCAGCGCGAGGTCCTCGGTGCTGGCCTCGGACCCGAACCGGCGCGGCCGGACGCCGAGCGCCTCGAGCCGCTCCGCGCCGGCGACGCGATCGGTGCGATCGGTGTGCAGCACGATCTCGGGCGCCCACCGCAGACCCTCGTCGCCGGCCGCGTCGAGCCCGGCGGGACCGATGACGGCGACGTGCGCCCGGATCCGTGCGGCGACCAGGGCGTCGAGGCCGGTGTCGACCCCGATGACCACGGGGCGCTGCTCGGCGATGAACCCTCTCAGCGTCCGCAGTTCGGCCGCGACGTCCGGTCCGCCCGCGACCACCAGCACCGGACGGTTGGCCATCGCGACGTCCAGCCGGGGGGCACCCAGGCCGTGCAGCAGCAGGTCCTGCTCGCGGCGCAGGAACTCGGTCGCGTTGTGGGTGAAGGTCTGCAACTGCGCGACCAGGCCGCTGCGGGCCTGCTCCATCTCCGCGCGGACGATGTCGGCGTCGAGGACCCGGCCGGCGCCGAGCTGTTCCACCTCCGCCCACAGTCCGGCGTCGTGGATCCGCACCGGCCGGCCCTCGCGGACCGCGGTCAGCAGCCCCGGGTCGAGTACCTCCAGCAGCACCACCCCCGCCTCGACCAGCACCTGCGGCCCGAGGTTCGGGTAGCGCCCCGAGATGAACGGCCGGGTGTTGACCACGGCCGCCACGCCACGACCGACGATCGCGTGCGCCGTCTCCCGGTCCAGGTCCTGGTGGGCGAGGACGAGGACGTCACCGGGATGCGCACGCAGCAGGGCCGCCGACGTACGCCGGTCGACCCGGGCCGCGCCGACGAGCCCGGGGAGCTCCGGTGGCGGCGGCGTACGGGTGCGGAACTTCATGGCGCGGCAATCCTGCCACGCAGTTGGTCACGTCCCCGGACGGTCGGAGCGGGCGGTCGCGAGCAGCTCCTCGGCGTGGGCGAGAGCGGTGGCGGAGTCCTCCAGACCGGCCAGCATCCGCGACAGTTCCCGCACCCGTGCGGCGTCGTCGAGGTGGCGCAGGCCCGAGGTGGTGATGGAGCCGTCGTGGGATTTCGCGACCACCACGTGCCGATCGGCGAAGGCGGCGACCTGGGGAAGGTGCGTCACGACGAGCACCTGCGCGCGGGTCGCGAGCCGCGCCAACCGCCGGCCGATCTCGACCGCCGCCTTGCCCCCGACCCCGGCGTCGACCTCGTCGAAGACGAAGGTCGGGACGGGCCGGGTGTCGGCGAGGGCGACCTCGATGCCGAGCATCACCCGGGACAGCTCGCCCCCGGACGCCCCCTTGCCGAGCGGACGCGGCTCGCTCCCCCGGTTGGCGGCGAGCAGGATCTCGACCTCGTCGATGCCGTGCGGCCCGGGCTCGGCGCGCTGGGTCACCCGCACCTCCACCTGCGCGTGCGGCATCGCCAGCGCGGTGAGCTCGTCGGTCACCGCGGCGGCCAGTGCGCGGGCGGCCTTCTGGCGCACGGCGCTGAGCTTCTCGGCCCCCTCGGCGACCTCGGAGCGCAGCTTCTCCACCTCGACCTCGAGTGCGGCGACCCGGTCCTCGCTGCCGTCGAGCTCGAGGAGCCGCCGCGACGCCTGCTCGGACCAGGCCAGCACCTCATCGACCGTGTCGCCGTACTTGCGTTGCAGCGCGGTCAGCGCCGCACGGCGCTCGGAGACCGCGGCCATCCGGGTCGGGTCGACCTCGACACCGGTGGCGTACGACGCGACGTCGGCGGCCAGGTCGGAGAGCAGGTAGGACACCTCGGCGAGCCGGTCGGCGAGGGCCGCGGCCTCGGGGTCGTGCTCGCGGACGTTGTCGAGCTCGCGACGCGCCGTCGCGACCAGGCCGAGCACGTCGGGGGCGTCGCCGTCGCCGCTCAACGCCGACCGGGCGACCTCCGCGGCGGTGCGCAGCGTGTCGGCGTGCCCCAGACGGGCCTCCTCGGCGGCCAATGCGACGTCCTCGCCCGGCACCGGCTCCACGGCGGCGACCTCCTCGAGGCCGAACCGCAGCACGTCCGCCTCGCGGGCACGCTCGCGCAGCCCCGCGCGGGTCTCGGCGAGCTCCTGCTCCGCGGCCCGGAGGCGGGTGTAACGCGCCCGGTAGTCGTCGGCCAGCCGCGCCGCGCGCGCACCGGCGTACGCGTCGAGGGCGGCGCGCTGGGCGTCGGGCTGCAGGAGCCGGTGCTGGTCGGACTGGCCGTGCACCGCCACCCGCGGTCCGCTGATGGCGGACAGCGTCCCGACCGGGACCGCGGCTCCGCCGACGTAGGCCCGCGACCGGCCCTGCGCCGACACCTGGCGGGCGAGCAGCACCCGGCCGTCCTCGACCTCTCCCCCGCACTCGTCGACGGCGGCGGCCACCTGGTCATCGGCGACGACGACACCCTCCACCCGCGCGGTCGTGGCACCGGCGCGGACCGCACCGGCGTCGGCCCGGCCGCCGAGCAGCAGCCCGAGCGCGGTCACCACCATCGTCTTGCCGGCACCGGTCTCACCGGTGATCACGGTCAGCCCCGGGCCGACCTCGAGCACCGACTCCTCGATCACCCCGAGTTGGGTGATGCGCAACTCCTCAAGCATCCAGCACCTCCCGGCGCTGTCGCATGCGGCGTTCGCCCGCACCGCGCCAGCCCGCGACGGGCAGGTCGAACTTGGCGACCAACCGGTCGGTGAACGGCGCCTCGTGCAGCCGGGCGAGACGCACGGGGTGCTGCCCGCGGCGCACCTCGATCCGGGCACCCGGCGCGAGGGCGACCGTCCGCCGGCCGTCGGCCCACAGCACGCCCGAACCCTCGTTGTTGGCCAGCACCTCGATCGCCAGCACCGAGGACGGTCCCACCACCAACGGCCGCGCGAACAGCGCGTGTGCGCTCAACGGCACCAGCAGCATCGCCTCCACGTCGGGCCAGACGATCGGCCCGCCGGCGGAGAAGTTGTAGGCGGTCGAGCCGGTCGGGGTCGCGCAAACCACCCCGTCGCAGCCCCACCGCGACAGCGGGCGGCCGTCGACCTCGACGATCACCTCGAGCATCCGTTCGGGGGTGCCCTTCTCGACGCTCGCCTCGTTGAGCGCCCAGGTCGCCGCGACCAGCTCCTTGTCCTGGTAGACGGCGACGTCGACCGTGAGCCGTTCCTCGTAGGTGTAGCGCCGGTGCACCACCGCGGCCAGGGTGACCTCGAGGTCGTCGGACTCGGCCTCGGCGAGGAACCCGACGTGTCCGAGGTTGACCCCCAGCAGCGGGGTGTCGGTGCCGCGGGTGAGCTCGGCGGCCCGCAGGATCGTCCCGTCCCCGCCGATGACCACCGCCAGCTCGCAGTCCTGCAGGGCCTCGGGGCCGGGCTCCATCGCCTCCACCCGGTCGTCGGCCAGCGCGATCTCGTCGAGTTCCGTCGGGGACATCCGCACCACCAGACCGTGGTCGAGCAGACCGGCGCAGAACTCCCGCGCCACCGCCCGCGCCTCCTCCCGGCCCGTGTGGGCCAGCAGGAACACCCGCCGTACGTCGCTCATGGCGTCAGCCTCTCACCCGGCACCGGCACCTCCTGCGTGACGCGCGCGATGTCGGCCGCCGTCACCGTGCCCTCGCCCCGGCGGAACCAGACGAAGAACTCGACATTGCCCGATGGACCGGGAAGCGGACTGACCGCGACGGATCGAGCACCCCAGCCCTCCGCGGCGGCGCCGTCGACGACGGCGGCGACCGCCTCGGCACGCAGCGCGGGGTCACGCACCACGCCACCCTTGCCAACGCGCTCCTTGCCGACCTCGAACTGCGGTTTGACCATCAGCACCAGGTCGGCGTCCGGGGTCGTCACCGCCGCCAGGGGCGAGAGCACCAGCCGCAGCGAGATGAACGACAGATCCGCGACGACCAGCTCCACCGGGCCGTCGAGCAGGTCGAGGCTCAGATCACGGATGTTGGTGCGGTCGTGGACGATCACGCGGGGATCCTGACGCAGGCTCCAGGCGAGCTGGCCGTAGCCGACGTCGACCGCCAGCACCCGGGCGGCATCGGCCCGCAGCAGGACGTCGGTGAAGCCACCGGTGGAGGCGCCCGCGTCGAGGCACCGCCTGCCGGCGACCTGCAGACCCTCGGGGACGAACGCCGCGAGCGCGCCGGCGAGCTTGTGCCCGCCGCGCGAGACGTAGTCGGGGCGATCCGGATCCGCGCGGACGACGAGCGCCACATCGGTCGTGACCCCGGTCGCCGGTTTCGTCGCGACGGCACCGGCGACCGTCACCCGCCCGGCGGCGATCAGCTCGGCTGCGTGGTCGCGCGAACGCGCCAGCCCACGGCGGACCAGCTCGGCATCGAGCCGCAGACGACGGGGCATCGGCCCCTCAGCCCTCCGGGGCCGCGGGGGGCGCTGCCTGGCCCGCGCCCGCCAGCGTGCGCCGCAGGGCGTCGTGGGCCTGCTCGAAGACGCTCACGTGCTCGGCGACCGGTCGCTCGGGCAGACCGATCATCGTGTCGAGGACCGCATCGACCTCCGGGTTCCCGGTCGGGGTCAGCCGTGCGGGCTCGCGCTCACCGTCCACCCCATCGACGTCCACCTGGTCGCTGTGCACAGTCCACTCCTCTCGCCGTCGACGCCGCGCCCGGCCAGTCGCCTCGTCCCGAGGCAGGCTACCGGCCGGGGGGCGTCAGGTCGGTGACGCGGGCCGGCATACCGGTCGCGTCCAGATGGGTCCAGGCGGCGACGGCCACGGCCCGCCACCAGTCCTGGTCGTCCCCTGCACCCCGGACCCGCAGTGCGCCGTCGACGACGTCGGCGGCCCAGCCGCCGTGCTCGACCGTCCCGTCGGGAGCCGCCGACACCGCGGGTTGGTCCTCGAGCAGGCCGCGCAGGTCCAGGGCGAGATGGTCGGGGCGCTCGGTCGGCGCCGCGGCGACGAGGTCGGCCAACCCGGTGACGCCGGTGAGCACCAACAGGCTGGCGACCCCCGATCGGTGGGCACCGGCGATGTCGGTGTCGAGGCGGTCGCCGACCATGAGCGGGCGGGATCCGCCGACGCGGCGGATCGTCTCGGCCAGCAGGGGCGGTTCGGGCTTGCCGGCGACGACCGGCTCGACGTCGGCGAAGCGACGCACCATGTCGACGAGCACGCCGTGGCCGGGGCCGATGCCATCGGCGAGCGGCACGGTGGAGTCCGTGTTCGCCGCGATCCACCCGACCCCGTCGCGCACCAGCATCGCTCCGCGCATGATGGTCGACCAACGGATCTGCGGCGCATAGCCCGAGACGACCAGCGCCGGATCCGCAGCCGGGTCCTGCACCGGGACCAACCCCTCGGCCTCGAGTGCCTGCTGCAGGCCCTCGGCGCCCAACAGGAACACCGGCGAGCCGGACGGCACGCGTTGCCCGGCCAGCCGGGCTGCGGCCTGGGCGGAGGTGACGACCTCGTCGGATCCGGTCGCGATGCCCAGATCGCCGAGATGATCGGCGATGGCCCCCGGGGTGCGGGACGCGTTGTTGGTGATGAACGCGAGGTGGGCGCCCGCCGACCGCGCCGCCGTCAGGTGCGCCTGCGCACCCGGGACGGCGACCGGCCCGGTGTAGACCACACCGTCGAGATCGAGCATGACCAGGTCGTAGGCCGACGCCGGCGCAAGGGATGCGCGCAGACCGGGCAACTCCACCATCTCTCCTCACCGCGGGGACGGCAGGATCCTGCCATCACGCGGCGCGGCGCCGCCGACGGGCTCGGTCCACCTCGACCTCGACGATGCTCTGCGCGGCCCCACTGCCGGCCCGGTAGTAGCGCCGGCGCAGCGCACCGGTCACCTCCACCTCGTCGCCGTCACGCCACGCCGCGACCGACCGTCGGGTCCGCGCCGTCCGCGCCGCGCACCCGATCCAGTCCGAGACCGGCCCGCCGTCGCGTCGCTCGGTTGGCGGACGCCGGACCACCACCCGCACCAGCCACAGTTCGTCGCCGCTCGGCAGCACCCGGTGCTCCGGATCCCCGGACACCCGCCCGCGCACATGGACCGAGCACAGCTCGAGGTCGTCCTCGGGGACTCGGGCTTCCTCTGTCGTCACTTCGACCACCTCCGCGCCCGATCATCGGCGCCGAACACGTGGCGCCGGGGCGGTTGGAGCCGTCGTTGTGGAAGGTCGGCCGGCGCGGGCGGTTGGGGACGAATCCCGGTGCGGTCAGCCCCGCTTGCGCTCGAGCTCCTCGGCGCGGGCGGCCGCGTCGGTGGCCTGCTCACGGTCGGCGGCGTCGGCGCGGTGGAACCACTCCAGCGCCTCCTCCTCCCGACCCGCGGCGAGCAGGGTGTCGGCGTAGGCGTAGCGCAGGCGCGCCACCCAGGCCTCACGGTGGGTGCTGGACAGCGGCGCCTGCTCGAGCGTGCGCAGGGCGGCATCGAGCTCGCCGCGGTCGCGTCGGGCCCCGGCCTCCACGATGGTCATCTCGGCCTTCAGCCCGACCGGGAGGTTCGGCACCGAGGGCGACTGCGCGAGCTTCAGGGCGCGGTCCGGACGGCCCAGCGCACGTTCGCAGTCGGCCATGATCGGCAGGTAGTCGTTCACCCCGTTCATCCGA
>Ga0079224_100013544_pt1 | contig 11357 bp, 14 predicted proteins | sample Stecom2015_FD_80414 | JGI IMG/M metagenome (GOLD analysis project Ga0079224, IMG submission 80414) | Agricultural soil microbial communities from Utah to study Nitrogen management - Steer compost 2015 | ecosystem: Environmental > Terrestrial > Soil > Agricultural land | place: USA: Utah...
CCGCTTGCACCACCGAACGACGCAAATGTGTTTGCGTGGCCGTATCCAATTTCCGTGCGTCACACTTGCTTCCCATGCGGCAAATAGTAGCACGTTACGCACTATTTGATGCACGGATCAGTAGCTTTCGGAGCCGGCGCTGCGTCTCAGGTCTTGCCGCGCGCCACGTTCCGTCGCGGCGTCGTGTCGCCGTCGCGTGCGTCGTGAACGCGCTTCACGCTTTCCTCGGCGACGTGCGGCAGGGCGTACGACGGCGAGGGCGCGGGATTGACGGGTGCAAGCAGCTGCGCCGGCTGCCGCGGCGCGATCATGCGCGCTGCGGGCGCCGCCGCGCTCGTCACGATTGCGATGGGAATCAGCGCCCAGAGCACTTCAATGACCGTGCTGCGCCGATAGGCGCAGGCGCCCGCGTCCAGCGTCCTGCGACGGAACGTAGCGAACGACCAGATCATCACCGTGAAGATCGCCGCGGTCAGGGTTGCGCAGACCCAGAAGATGGCGAGCATGCTTTTCAGCTCACGAAGGAGGCGACGCGCGTCAGAAACGTGTAGTCGCCTTCGATGGCCATGAGTGCGATGAGCACCAGCAAGGCGAGCGGCGGCCCGAGAATCACCAGCTTGAGCGCCAGACGCTCCCAGGCCATGTGCATGAACACGGCCACAATGAAGGTCGCCTTCGCCAGCATGAAGACGATGATCAGCGTCCAGCGCAGCACGCCTTGCAGCTGATAATAGTCCACCATGTACGAGAGGGTGCTGAAGACGAACAGCAGCCCCCAGATCCACAGATAGATTCTGATGGGATGCTGCTGCCCGCCGGCGTGCGCCTGGGCGTGCTGCTCTGGATAGGAGTCGCCTACGGCTCGGTCCATGGGAGTCTCCGCGAGCAAGAGAAGCGGTTAGCGGTCAGCGGTCGGCCCGGCGGCCTTTCGTGTTCACCACAGGTAGAAGAAGGCGAAGATGAACACCCAGACAAGGTCGACGAAGTGCCAGTACAGGCCCGCGACCTCGACGGTCTCGTAGGCGCCCTTGCGGTCGTAGAAGCCGCTCAGCACGCGCATCGCCACCACGATCAGATAGACGACGCCGGCCGAGACGTGCAGGCCGTGAAATCCCGTGATCATGAAGAAGGTGGAGCCGAACTGCGCCGCGCCCATCGGGTTGCCCCAGGGCCGCACGCCTTCCTCGACGATCAGCTTGGTCCACTCGAACGCCTGCATGCCGACGAACGTCAAGCCGAGCGCTGCGGTGGCGAACAAGAGCCTCGCAGTGCGCTTGCGGTCGCGCCGATAGCCGAAGTTCACCGCCATCGCCATCGTGCCGCTGCTGGTGATCAGCACGAAGGTCATGATCGCGATGAGCAGCAGCGGTATGTGCGCGCCGCCGACGGCGAGCGCGAAGACCTCGCTGGCGTTCGGCCACGGCTCGGTGGTCGAGATGCGCACGTTCATGTATGACGTGAGAAAGCACGTGAACACGAACGTGTCGCTGAGCAGGAAAATCCACATCATCGCCTTGCCCCAGGGCGCCGCAAAGGCCTGTTTGTCCGCAGACCAGTCGGCGACGACGCCGCGCAGCCCTGGGGTCGCGCCCGGGGCCGCGAGGGATGGATTTTCCGCAAGCGCGCTCTGATTCATGCGCGACTCCTCGTCTCGGGGCCATTCATCGGACCCACATCGAACCTGACTCTGCAGTTCGGCCGGCAGGAGCGTTCCGCGGCTCACGTAGACAGCAGCAACGCGAACAGCACCAGCCAGACGAACAGCAGGTAATGCCAATAGACCGTGCAGAGCTCGACGCTCATGCGTACGTCGATCGCCTCGGTGTTGCTGCGCGCACTGCGCGCCACGGTGCGCGTCCAGACGTACAAGCCGCCTAGCAGATGCGCGCCGTGCACCACGGTGAGCACATAGAAGAACGCCAGCGCCGGATTTTGCGGCGTGAAGAAGTCCGTCTGTCCGAGCTCCCGCCAGGCATGGAGCTGCCCGCCGAGAAACGCCAGAGTCAGCAATCCGCCGAGCAGCAGACCGTCGCGCGTGCTTCGCAGGTCTGCGCGCTGCACGCTGGCCTTCGCCCATTGCATTGCAAGGCTCGCCAGGATCAGCAGCGCTGAATTCAGCCACAGTACGCGCGGCTCGGCGATCGGCGACCAGTCGTGCGTCGGGCCGTGTCCGTGCCCCATGCGCATGTAATAGGCGGAGATGAACAGGGCGAACAGCGAGGTGATCACCGCCAAGAAGACCCATAGTCCGACCTTGGCCGATGGAACGTGCGGCTCGCTGGCTGCGACCGGAACCGGCCGCGCTTCCCACGGCCGCACGCGCAGCCGGCTCACGAGCAGCGCCCACACGAGCACGCCCGTAGCGAGCGCGATGTAGGCGGCCGTGAGGCTCATGCCTTCACTCCGTGGTCGCGGCCCTTCGGCGCATCTTCCATCGGCGGCGCATTCTGCGGGATGAAGTCCTCGGCCGCGCCCGGAACGTTGTAATCGTACGCCCAGCGGTGCACCACCGGCAGCTGCTTGCCCCAGTTGCCGTGCTTCGGCGGCGTATCGGGCGTCTGCCATTCGAGCGTGGTCGCGCGCCAGGGATTCGGCCCCGACGGAGCGCCGTGGCGCAGCGACCAGAACACGTTGAACAGGAACAGGAGCTGGGCCGCCGCCACGATCATCGCTGCGACCGAGATCCATTGGTTGAGCTCGGCGGCGCTCGCAGGAATGAAGTCGATGCTCTCGGGATAGGCATAGTAGCGCCTCGGCACGCCCATGATTCCGAGGTAGTGCATGGGCAGGAAAATCGCGTACGCGCCCAGGAAGGTGATCCAGAAGTGCGCCTTGCCGAGCGTCTCGTTCAGCATCCGCCCGGTGACCTTCGGGTACCAGTGATAAATGGCGCCGAACACCACCAGAACTGGCGAAACCCCCATCACCATATGGAAATGAGCCACTACGAAGTACGTGCCCGACAGCGGCACGTCGACGGTGACGTTGCCGAGAAACAGTCCCGTGAGGCCGCCGTTGATGAACGTGAAGATGAAGCCGATGGCGAACAGCATCGGCGTCGTCAGGTGCACGTCGCCGCGCCATATGGTGAGAATCCAGTTGTAGACCTTGATCGCGGTAGGCACTGCGATGATCAACGTCGTGGTCGCGAAGAAGAAGCCGAAATATGGGTTCATGCCGCTGATGTACATGTGGTGCGCCCAGACCACGAAGCTCAGGCAGCCGATCGCCAGGATCGCCCAGACCATCATCCGGTAACCGAAGATGTTCTTGCGGGCGTGCGTGCTCAGCAGATCCGAGACGACGCCAAACGCCGGCAAGGCGACGATGTACACCTCCGGATGGCCGAAGAACCAGAACAGATGCTGGAACAGCAGCGGGCTGCCGCCGCTGTAGTTCGTCTGTTCGCCCAGCGAAACGATCGCAGGCATGAAGAAGCTCGTGCCGACCACGTTGTCGAGCAGCATCATGATCGCCGAGACGAACAGCGCCGGAAACGCGAGCAGGCCGAGCACCGAGGCGGTGAAGATCCCCCAGACCGACAGCGGCATGCGCATCAGCGTCATGCCGCTGCAGCGCGCCTGCAGCACCGTGGTGACGTAGTTGAGGCCGCCCATGGTGAAAGCCACGATGAAGATGGCGAGCGAGACCAGCATCAGGATGACGCCCCAGGTCGCGCCCGGGGTTCCCGGCAGCACGGACTGGGGAGGATAGAGCGTCCAGCCCGCGCCCGTGGGCCCGCCGGGCGCGAACAGGCCCGCGAGCAGCACCAGCACGGCCAGCAGGTACACCCAGAAGCTCAGCATGTTCATGTACGGGAACACCATGTCCCGCGCCCCGCACATCAGCGGGATGAGCAAGTTGCCGAAGCCGCCGAGGAACAGGGCCGTCAGCAGATAGATCACCATGATCATGCCGTGCATGGTGATGAACTGGTAATAGCGCTCCGGCTCGATCAGCGAGAACGTATCGGGGAAACCGAGCTGCAGGCGCATCATCATCGACATGACGACGGCGAGCACGCCGATCGAGATGGCTACGGCCGCGTACTGGATAGCAATGACCTTGTGGTCCTGGCTCCATACGTACTTGCGAATGAAGCTCTGCGGCTCGTGAAGCACATGCTCTTGATCGCGATCGGCGATGGCAATGAAGGACATGGTTTGCTCCGGATCTGAAGCGGCAGCGATCCTCACTGCCCCAGCGTATGTATGTAATCCAGCACATCCGCTGCGGCCCGCTCATCGGCTAACGTCCTCGCTATCGAAGACATCTGGGCGCCGTAATAATCCTGTCGGTGCGAGCCGCGGATTCCCGCGCGGAAGTTTTCGAGCTGGCGCTGCATGTACCAGTCGCTCATGTTGGCGAGCCGCGGCGCATGGGTGGACCAAACGCCCTGAGCCGAGCCGCCGTGGCAAGTGGAGCAGGTCGTCTCGTAGATCCGCCGACCGCGCGCTGGATCGCCGAACACAGTCGATTCCGGTCGCTCGTCGGGCAGCGTGGCGATGTATGCGACTACGTTGCGGATATTGGCCTGGTCCGCGAGCATGGAGGCGAACGGGATCATCTGCTTGCCGTACACGTCGTCTTGGTGCGCGCCGCGCACGCCATTACGGAAATCGTTGAGCTGGCGCGCCAGATACCAGGCGGCCTGGCCGCTCAGCTTCGGCGCGTTGAGCTCGCGGTCGCCCTCGGCCTGAGCGCCGTGACAGTTCGTGCAGGGTGCGAATGACGTCCGCCCCGCGGCGGGATCGCCGGCGATCTCGGCGCGCGCGGCGCCGTAGGTCGGCTGCCCGGCGAGCCAAGTCTTGAACTCATCTTCCTCCTGCACGACCACGCGCCCGCGCATGGCGAAATGCGCCGTTCCGCATAACTGCTCGCACAGCGCATCGAACTCGCCGGTGCGCGTGGGCGTCAGCCAGAAGTACGTGACCATGCCGGGGACCAGATCCATCTTCATGCGGAACTGCGGCACGGCGAATTGATGGTTCACATCCTTCGAGCGCAACTCGAACTTGACGGGCTTGCCGACCGGGAGATGCAGCTCCGGGCTGGACACCAGGACGTCGTCCTCGCCGACGGGATCGTCCGGACTCATGCCGAAGGGATTGTCGACGCTGATCAGGCGTGTGTCGCTTTTGCCGAGTCGTCCATCGGCGCCGGGAAAGCGATAGCTCCAGCTCCATTGCTGGCCCAGCACTTCAACCAGCGATGCGTCCTCGGGCACGGTAACGAAGCGGGCCCACACGGCGAGTCCGGGAGCGAGCATGGCGGCGATGCCCACCGAGGTCGCGATCGTCAGGCCCCATTCGAGCTTGCGGTTCTCCGGCTCGTAGTGCGCCTTGAGGCCTTTGCGGTGGCGGTAGCGGACGATTGCGTACGCCAGGAAGAGATTGACCGACACGAAAACCACGCCGGTCACCCAGAAGGTCACGTGCATCGTCTCATCGATCGTGTCCCAGTTCGAGGCGATCGGCGTGAGCCACCAGGGGCTCAGGAAATGGAACAGCACCGTGCCGATGACCAGTAGGACCAACGCACCTGCCAACACCATCTGGCCGTCCCTCATCTCGCCGTTGACTACTCTCGAGGCGTCGCGTTCTTGCGTCCCTTGCGTCGTGGCCGTGCGCCCTTTCTCTCGACGGCAATATGGACCGGATCGTGCGCGTCGGACATAGGGAATTGCTGCACGACGTCGCTGGCGAGAGCTGCGCTTCACCAATTGCAGTTGCGAACGCAATGCAGCATGGCTTATGAGCGACTTTGGCATTGAATAGTCAACAATGTTCCAGCAGCGACATGCGCGCCGGGCGATCCGCCCGACCGGCGGGAGATCTCCCATGCCGACTTCAGAGCTGTTCGTTGACAACCTGCTGATGATCATTTGCCTGATCGCGCTCGCCGTAGCGCTCACGTTCGCCGTGTTCCACTGGCGCAAGTTCGAAGACGGCTACGAAAAGGGCGATGCGTCCGACCCTGAGAAGGTGGCGCGCGACAACCCGCCCGATGAATGGAGTCGCAGCCACTGGGTGAAGTAGCCCGTCCGGCGTCGCCCTACGATGAGGGCGTGCTCTGGCGGCGGACCGCAGATCGTCGGCATGACGCGCACTCACACGGAACAGCACCGCTCGCAACGCGTAGGTTGGCTCAGGGCCGCTGTGCTGGGCGCGAACGACGGCGTCATCTCGGTGGCGAGCCTCGTGGTGGGCGTCGCCAGCGCGGGCTCGGAGCCGAGGCAAGTGCTGCTGAGCGGCGTCGCCGGCCTGGCGGCCGGCGCGATGTCCATGGCCGCCGGGGAGTACGTGTCGGTCTCCTCACAGGCGGATGCGGAGCGCGCCGATCTTGCGCGCGAGAGACGCGAACTCGAGCGGGAGCCGGACAGGGAGTTGCTCGAGCTCACCGACATTTACGTGAATCGCGGGCTGGATGAGTCACTGGCGCGGCGAGTCGCTCAGCAGCTCATGTCGAAGGATGCGCTGGCGGCTCACGCTCGCGATGAGCTCGGCATGACCGGCCGATCGCGCGCCAGGCCGCTGCAGGCCGCCATGGCTTCAGCCGCGGCGTTCTCGGTCGGCGGCTCCCTGCCGGTCGCGACGGCCTTGCTCTCGCCCGCGGCGTACGTGGCGCCAGTCGCCGCGGCGACCACGCTGTTCGCTCTGGCCGGTCTCGGCGCAACGGCGGCCTATGCGGGCGGCGCTCCGCTTGCCCGCGGCGCGGCGCGGGTGGTGTTCTGGGGTGCGCTCGCGATGGGTTTGACGGCGCTCATAGGCGGCGCCTTCGGGACCTTCGCCTGAGCTGATGCAGGATTCCTGATTCGCAGGGCCGGTGAAGCCTGGCGCGCGCGCTCAGCAAAGCGGCGCCGGCCGACTCCGCTCAGTCGGGCGCTCCAGCGCTCGTGCGCTCGCCGGGATGCGGCTGCGGATCTCGTTCGAAGCCGAGGTGCGCCGGCGCATCCGCGTAGTCGAGCCGGATCAGCGGCAGGGCGGCTCCTTCGATCTCCAGCGCCAGCGTGGTGAGCTCGCCGGACGGCGCAGCGAGGACGTCGGCGAGCTGCTCTTCATCGACCGGCTCGCCCGTCTTGCGCAGCCGCTGCAGCGCCCATTCGAGATCGGCGCCCAGCAGCTCGCCGGGGCCGTGTTCGGTAGCGAGCGTGATCGCGCCTTCCTCGTCGATGTAGGCGCTGCTGATTCGCTCGACCGGCAGGCCGTTGTGGGTCACGAGCGAGGCGCCCTCGGCTCTCAGCACGTACGGCGCGCCCGCGAGCGCCATATAGCCGCGCTGCGGGCCGTTCTGGAAGAACCAGCGCCCGTGCTCGTCGCCGGCGTAATTGCGATCGATGGTTGCGATGATGCGCGGATGCGTGATCCGCTCGCCGCGCACCAGCCAGCGCCCGCGCCGGTCGAGCGCCAGCCAACCGAATAGCGCCGGCACGTTCGGCCAGCGCTGCATGGCTCTTTGAACCCAGTCGTCCATAGGGGGATTGTAGAAGCGGTTAGCGCCTAGGGAAGCTCTGACTAACCTACCACCCTGGCGGTTCAGCCCAAAGAAAGGCTCGCAATCCATGGTGTTTCGAGCGGCGCGAGATCGCAGTAAGAATAAATGAGAGAGATTCCTTGCAGGTTGGCGGTTAGTTCGGCGGAACCGGCCCATTCATTCAAAGTTGAGCGTTCGCTTGCAGCGCCGGGCCCTCCCGCGCACCGCTTTTTGGCTAAGATACCCTGTCGCTCCGCCGCCGCGTATTGCGGGCGCGGCGTCGGGAAATTTCGGTTGTCGAGGTCGATTGGCATGAGCATGTCGTTGCGCGAACAGTTGCTGGCGGCCGGGTTGGGCACGAAGAAGCAGGCTCGCCAGGCCGAGCGCGAGCAGCATCGCGAGCGCCGGGACAAGCGCCCGGCTCCAAGCTCGGCGCAGCCGAGCGCCGCTCAGCAGGCGCAGGCGGCGAAGCAGGCGCGCGACCAGGAACTCAATCGCAAGCGTCAGGAAAAGGCCGAGCGCAAGGCGAGGGCGGCCGAGGTTCGCCAGCTCATCGAGCAGCATCGTATGCCGCGCATCGAAAGCGACGAGTACTTCAACTTCATCGACGGTAAGAAGATTCACCGCATCGGCGTGAATCCGGAAACACGCGCCCGCATCCAGAGCGGTGAGCTCGCAGTGGTGCGTTATCTCGGCTTCCATGCGCTGGTGCCGGCCGCGATCGCCGAGAAGATCCGCGAGCGTGACGAGCACGCCGTCGTACGGCTCAATCTGCAGCAGGACGCGCCGAGCGAGGACGATCCATACAAGGATTACCAGGTGCCCGACGACCTGATGTGGTAAAGCGCGCCGCACAGAATGAAGCGCTCGCGCGTCGCACTGCGGGCGCGAAGTGGTGGCTGTATCTGCTCGCTTGCCGGGACGGACGTACGTACGCCGGTATTGCGCTGGACGTCGATGCGCGATTCGCCGCCCACCTCAGCGGCAAGGGCGCGCGCTTCACGCGCGCGAATCCGCCGCTGAAGGTGCTGGGCGCGCAGGCGTTCCCAACGAAATCGCAGGCGCTGCGCGCCGAATACGCGCTCAAGCAGCTCACGCCGGTTCAGAAGCTGCAGTGGGCGCGGCGTTGGCGGCGCGCGCCTTCCAGCGCGCCGATTGCGCCGGGGTGAGCCGTTCATGTCCTCGGATCCCGCCGACCCCGCTCTGGAAACGTTGTTCCTGCCTTTCATTTCAGAGCGCCTGCGCTGGCCCTCTGACGGGGCGTTGTTCCTGCGTGCGCGCACAGGCGCCGTGTTGCAGCGGCGCGCGTGGCCGGGCCTGGTTTGCGAGCAGACGTTCAAGCCCGAAGCCGACGCGCTGCGACGCGCAGGGTTCGAGGTGAACGATCAGGAAGATGCGCGCCGTTATCCGCTCGTGCTCTTGCTGCCGCCGCGCCAGCGCGACGAAGCGCGCGCCTTGATGGCGCGCGCGGTCGAACTTGCCGCACCCGGCGGCCGCGTGGCGGTCTGCGTCGGCAACAACGAGGGGGCGCGCTCGAGCGAGCGGGATCTCATGATGCTTGCCGGCGAGCTGGAAACGATCAGCAAGAACAAGTGCCGCGTATTCTGGAGCGCGCCGCTGCAGGGCGCTCTGAATGCGGCGCTCGCGCGGTCCTGGAGGGAGCTGGACGGCGTTCGCACGATCGCCGATGGACGCTTCGTCAGCCGACCCGGCGTGTTCGCGTGGGATCGCATCGATCCCGCCTCCGCGCTGCTGGCGTCCCACCTGCCCGAGAGTCTGCACGGTCGCGCCGCCGACTTGGGCGCAGGCTTCGGCTATCTGTCCGCGGAACTGCTCAGGCGCTGTCCGGGCGTCCATGCACTGGACGTCCATGAGGGCGAGAAGCGCGCGCTCGATCTGGCGCGTCGCAATCTTGCGGCGTTCGAGTCGCGAGTCGAGCTGCGCTATGAATGGCGCGATGTGACCGCAGGTCTACCGTCCCGCTACGACGTGATCGTGACCAACCCGCCCTTTCATGCGCAGAGCCGCGCCGAGCGGCCGGACGTCGGCCGGCGCTTCATCGCCGCAGCCGCCGCAGCGCTGCAACCCGGCGGGACGTTGTGGCTGGTCGCCAATCGACGCCTGCCTTATGAGGCGGCGCTGGATGCGAATTTCCAGCGCGTGCGCATCGTGGCGCAGCAGGACGGTTTCAAGATCGTCGAAGCCGCGAAGGAACCGTCGCAGGCCGCCGCGTTCGCCGGGCGAACGCGATGAAGCTCCTGAAGCTCATCGCCAACTTAGGTTACGGCAGTCGCAAGCAGGTGCTGGCGATGTTTCGCGAAGGCCGCATCACTGACGCGCAGGGCGGGGCGCTCCACCCCGACGATCGTACAGCGCATGACAACGTCCGCATCGACGGGCAGCCCCTCGATCCCGCGCCGGGGCTGGTGCTCATGCTGCACAAGCCGGTGGGCTACACCTGCTCGACGAGTGATCCGGGCGGCGTCGTCTACGACTTGCTGCCGCCGCGCTTCCTGCTGCGTTCGCCGCTCGTCTCGAGCGTCGGGCGTCTCGATCGCGACACCAGCGGTCTGTTGCTCATGACGGACGACGGCGCGCTGCTGCACAGGATCGTGCATCCGAAATCCAAGCTCCCGAAGGTTTACGAGGCGACGTTGGCGCGGGACCTGCGCGGCGATGAGGCCGAGATCTTCGCGAGCGGGACGCTGCAGCTCGAATCGGAGAAGACGCCGCTCGCGCCGGCCGCGATGGAGCCGCTCGGCCCGCGCGAGGCGCGCCTCATTCTTACGGAAGGCCGTTATCACCAGGTTCGACGCATGTTCGCCGCGGTCGGCAATCACGTGGACAAGCTGCATCGCAGCCGGATCGGCGGGCTCGATCTCGGCGAGCTGCAGGTGGGCGCTTGGCGCCTGCTCGACGCCGCGGATCTCGAGCGCTTGTTCCGGCAGCCGGCTATGCTTTGGGACCTACGTCCCTGAGTCGAGCGTGTCGCGCCCGACGAGCCGATGCGCTTGTCACGACGCCAAGCGCCGCTTCTCTTCCCGCCAACCGCCGACCGCCAACCACTTCACCTCTCATGATCCCGCTGCGCGACGATAATCCCTCGGGCATCGTTCCACTGGTCACCATCGCGTTCATCGTGCTGTGCGTGCTGGTGTTCCTCTGGCAGGTCTCGCTCGGTCCGGTGCAAGGGCAGCAGATTATCTATGCGCTTGGCGTCGTTCCGGCGGTGCTGCTTGGTGGGCGCGACCTGCCGCCCGAACTGGCGCTCGTGCCGCCGGCCATGACGACGCTCACATCGATGTTCATGCATGGCGGCTGGCTGCATCTGATCGGCAATATGCTGTATCTCTGGATCTTCGGCGACAACGTCGAGGACAGTATGGGGCACGCCCGCTTTGTCGTGTTTTACGTGCTGTGCGGTCTGGCGGCCGTGTTCGCGCAGGCGCTGCCGGAGCCGGAGTCCACCATCCCGATGGTGGGCGCGAGCGGCGCGATCTCCGGCGTGCTCGGCGCGTATCTGTTGCTGTATCCGCACGCGCGCGTGCTCGTGGCCGTGCCGTTCGGCTTCATATTGCACATGGTGCGCATCCCGGCGGGCGTGGTGCTCGCGCTGTGGTTCGGTATGCAACTGCTGAGCAACATGATGGCGACGGCCAGCGAGGGCGGCGTCGCGTTCCGCGCGCACATCGGCGGCTTCATCACGGGGATGGCGCTGATTCCGTTTTTCAAGCGGCGGCGCGGTAGGGGAAGTTATTAGAAGCGGTTAGCGGTTAGTGGCAATGGCGCTTAGTTAAGCGCATAGCAGATGGCCATGGGTTCGTATCTGTCGGTGAGCTTCAGCCCGAGGCACTTTCAGCCACGGATAGGGTTTCGGACGTCTC
>Ga0079224_100013545_pt1 | contig 11356 bp, 10 predicted proteins | sample Stecom2015_FD_80414 | JGI IMG/M metagenome (GOLD analysis project Ga0079224, IMG submission 80414) | Agricultural soil microbial communities from Utah to study Nitrogen management - Steer compost 2015 | ecosystem: Environmental > Terrestrial > Soil > Agricultural land | place: USA: Utah...
AATTAATAAATTCGATCTTCCGCTTAGCCGAGGTTAAGAAATGTGTAGTTCCAGCAATTCAAAGTTCAGATTCAATACGACTTAAAACTGATGAAATAACATCAACTTCATTCCCTCGTGAGAAAGTATTTCTTATTCAAACACCTCAAGTCTTTTCTGCCAACGTGTTAAAAGAAGCCTATACAAGCGATTTTGATCCCAATTTCACGGATGATGCGTCAGTCGTTGAAAAAGCAGGTTTTAACGTCTATTTAATTGATGGAGACATCAAAAATATAAAAATCACTTATCCCACAGATATGATTTTGGCTGACTATTGGTTAAATTAAGCGGCACCTCTGATTAACCTCAATAATATTGCGATTACAGCTATTACTAAAAGAATGTGGATAATTCCTCCACCTGCGTATCCTCCAAAAAAACTAATAGCCCAAATAATAACCAAGATAACAGCGATGTAATACAATAGATTTCCCATGATTTTCTGTTTTAGTTTAAATAATAATTAATAACAATTCCTTTAAATAAACAACAATCAATCGCGGCTTTTGTTTTTGGGAAAGGGGACAGACTTAAATACTATTTGTAAATTGTCAGTCCGTCATAGGCTAGTGAAATGGTGGGCGGTAAGAGTTTAGAGACCTCTTCGTGTCTCCCAAGTTTATGGCTGATATGGGTAAAAAACGTCTTTCCTGCATTTATTTTCTCAGCAAAATCAATCGCTTCTTGGAGATTAAGATGAGAGATATGCTGGTCCTTTTGCAAAGCATTTAATACCAAAATTTCAGAACCTTCTACTTTCTTCCGTTCTTCTTCAGAGATGGTTTTCATATCTGTAATATATGTAAAGCCTCCAATTCTAAAGCCATTTACAGGCAGTTTAAAGTGCATTACTTCAATAGGAACAATGGAAATATCCCCTAAAACCACAAACTCTTCATTACTTATTTTATGCAAATGAAGCTCAGGTACACCCGGATAGTGAGGCTCTATAAATGCATAATAAAACTCTCGTTTTATAGCTTCTAAAACCCTTTCATTAGCATAAATCGGAATAGCCTTTCTTTGCTTATGATTAAAAGCACGAATATCATCCAAACCGGCTATATGATCTTTATGTTCATGGGTGAATAAAACCGCATCTAATGTCTGCACATCTTCTCTTAACATCTGATACCTGAAGTCCGGACCTGTATCGATAATAATCCTCTTATTGTCAACCTCTATTAAAATAGAGGAACGCAAACGCTTATCCTTCTTATTACTGGATAGACAAACATCACAGTGGCAAGAAATAACCGGTACCCCTTGAGAAGTGCCTGTTCCTAAAAATGTTATTTTCACAAGTCTAAAGTCATTTGAGTATTAAGTGATAGAGTTTTTGCTGCCTCTCATTTAAATCAATATCCTCTGAAAGTTCAACACTTTGCACGACCTGAACCATGGACTTAATTTTGACTTCAATATCGGAAAATCGATTCACAACCAATATATTCTCTTGTTGCAAAACACAAGTTCCACTCCTAAAATTCCCTCGTTCATATCGAATCTTAAATCCTAAAGCTTGTAATAAATCTTCTAATTTAGTAAGACTATTTTGAGTATAAGCCAACATTTCGATCAACGTAAATCAACTATTTCTAACGACGGATAGTTGCTTTTATTAAACGTAAATAAAGAATTAGGAATAGGGTTATTAGTAGATAGGTTTTTTACCGTATAAATAAACTTACGGCCATTCTTATCAAAAACCGTAGCATCATATATTAAGTTAGTCGCTTTATCCACACGTAGATCAATTTTAGACACATTTCGTCTAGTATCCGTTGGTATCAATGTAATATCCGCTAATGTCTTGTTTCCAACTTTAGAAGTCCCTTTAGAAGTCCCTTTGTAACCCTTTTTGTAAAAGGTAAAAATTGTAGCAGGATTTAAAGAGTTATCATCCTTATCGGCTTTATTTATTTGAACCTCTCCCTGATCTTGTAGAATGATCCATTGATTAGTGCCGTCACTTATAATTTCTTGACCTTGTAAATCAATTTTAAATTTCCCAGATTTCCTTTCAAGGAATAGCTTCCCCGTATCCGTACGTTCTTTATCTTTTCTATCTACAACAGACAGCGAGATGTCCGCCTCTATAGTATTAAAAGATTGATATTTGGAACTTACCTTATCAAGAACCCCTTTAGAATCTGCATCAAATTGAGCGTTGGCAATAGTTAAACCACCTATTAGTGCTATAAATAAACAAATTACATTTCTCATCTGTAAGTAGCTTTAATTTCCCTCATTCTTAAGACTATCCAAATACCGTTCCAATGAAGCTTCGTCAGGATATAATACTAATCTGGCTTTACTCCCTTCAAAAGGTCCAACAATACCGGCACTTTCTAATTGATCAATGATTCTACCCGCACGATTATAACCCAGCTTCATTCTCCTTTGAATCAAAGATGTAGATCCTTGTTGATGGGTAACGACTAAGCGCGCAGCATCTTCAAAGAGTTTATCACGATCCTCACTATCAAAGTCTGATGAACTACTTCCTTCGCCATTTTCATCAATATATTCAGGCAATAGGAACGCGGAAGAATAACCACGTTGATCACCAATGTATTCAGATATAGCATCTACCTCCGGCGTATCAACGAAAGCACATTGAATTCTAATTAACTCACTTCCAGTAGATAAAAGCATATCTCCGCGACCAATAAGCTGATCTGCGCCTCCACTATCTAAAATTGTCCTTGAATCCACTTTAGATAATACCCGGAAAGCCAATCTTGCAGGAAAGTTCGCCTTGATCGTACCCGTAATAATATTTACTGAAGGTCTTTGAGTCGCTATAACCAAATGGATTCCGACCGCCCTAGCCAGTTGTGCCAAACGTGCAATTGGAGTCTCCACCTCTTTCCCTGCCGTCATCATTAAATCTGCGAACTCATCCACTACAAGAACGATAAACGGCAAGTATCGATGTCCCTCTTCTGGATTTAAGCGTCTATTGACAAATTTAACATTGTATTCTTTTAAATTTCGAACACTACCATTTTTCAATAAATCGTAGCGCTGATCCATTTCAATACATAAAGAGTTTAAAGTATTAATAACTTTTTTTGTATCGGTTATAATAGCGTCTTCTTCCCCCGGTAATTTAGCCAAAAAATGCCGTTCAATTTTTCTAAATAAAGACAACTCCACTTTCTTAGGATCCACTAAAACAAACTTCAATTCTGAAGGATGTTTTTTGAAAAGTAAAGAGGTCAATATCGCGTTTATACCCACTGACTTTCCTTGTCCGGTAGCCCCTGCAACCAATAAATGCGGCATTTTTGCCAAATCTGCAATAAACACTTCATTGGAAATAGTTTTTCCCAAAGCAATCGGGAGGTCCATGTCTGTATGCTGGAACTTTTCAGTTGCAAGGACAGATTGCATAGAAACCATCTCAGGATGGCTATTGGGAACTTCAATACCTATGGTTCCCTTTCCGGGCATAGGAGCTATAATTCTAATTCCTAAAGCGGCCAAACTTAAAGCAATATCATCTTCCAAGTTTTTAATCTTTGAAATACGAACCCCCGGCTTGGGGATTATCTCATATAAAGTAACCGTCGGGCCGATAGTAGCCTTTATTTTCTCAATCTCAATATTATAATTCCCTAAAGTGTCTACGATCTTATCTTTATTGGCTTCTAACTCATGGTTATTAATTGTAATTTTTCCCGTACCATAATCCTTCAACAAACCAAGATGAGGATATTTGTAAGAAGACAAATCTAACTTAGGATCGTATTGTCCAAACTTTTCTACTAATACATTAGCATCTGCCTTTTTCTCTTCCACAACCTCTTCGACAGATAACGTCGGTGAAGGTTTAAGCTCTTCGTTTATTACTACTGGAGTCGGCTTTTCGAAAACAGGCACTTCTTCCTTTTCTTCTATCTCAAATGCAGGTCTCGCAATATTTTGTTCCCTCTTTACATCACTACGATTTCCATTTATCTTTGGACTAAGCTCTACCTCTTCCGCTTTAACCTCTCTATTAACTGCTACAGGTCGAACTAGTATTTCCTCTACTTCGTCCGCTTCATCTTCCATTCCTACCACTACTTTTCGTTCTGGCAATTTAAATTCAAGGTTATAAACGATAACAAGAAAGGTCAAAATCGAAAAAAGTAATAAGCCTCCTACTCCCGCCGTTCCTATTTGTGCTTGTAACAATCGGTTCGACCAAAAACCAAACTCCCCTTCCACAAAATGTGGCATATTGCTAGCAAAGCCATGGAAGTAAGCAATAGTTGTTGAAATGAAAAGTAAAAAGAATAAAGAATAAGCAAATGTCTTATTTAATGGATAAACACGGACTTTAAATAATAAACGGTAGCCAAAGACAAAAAACAATCCGACAAATATAAACGAAGCAATACCAAACCATTTATAAATAAACTGATGAGACAAAAGCGCACCAAATTTACCCAACCAGTTATCTACTACAGGATTTTCAAAACCCAAAGTTTCTAATTCTTCACTTGATTTAAAAAGATTTCCCCAACCACCATTTGACGAAGAGACATAACTTTGATCATCTTGCCAAGTAAACAAATAGGAAGTAAAAGCAATTAAAAAATAAAGGGATAGTAACAAACAAAAAAGACCCAAAATCTTAGTTACTTTATCAGTATTAAAATTGAATCTCGGAAGACGCTCCGCCGTCGCTGCCCTAGTACCCCGGGAATCCTTTGCATTCGGATATTTACCAGGCGCACTCTTGCGCATATTTTTTATTCTAAATTGATTCTCTCTTGAAGACATTGCTACCTATTGTTCTTTTGTGACAAACTTACGGAAAATTTAAAAACTCAACGCCCATTTTAGTATCGGCTATTTAATATACATATAAATGTAGCGAAAGAAGTATTTAATTCGTTCTTATTCGGAGATTCGATTTAAAATAATCTAAACAATTTAAATCTTTCACTATTATTATTAGTGTTGTGAGAGTCATTTTATTTGTTAACGACGATATTTAAAATTGACTTTTATATTAATATGAAACTTAAAAATACACTCAAATGAAACAGTTACCCTTATTTAAAAAAAACAAGAAGATTCTATTTTTTTTAATCATTTTTAGCACATTAAACGTACTGTTGCTCTCCTCCTGTTTAAAAGATTCCAATAATGAGTCCAATGAGGTTGTTGCTGCAGTTACTGTTATCCATGGCTCTCCGGATGCGCCCGCTGTTGACTTCGTATTGAATAGAGGACTCATTTCGGCAAACCTTGCTTTTGGATTGCGTGTACGCTATTTTAGCTGGTATGCAGGACAAAGTCAAGCTAGTTTTTACCCACGGGGTACCATCACCAATCCACTCCATACTTCTACAATTAGCTTAACACAAGGGAAGTACTACAGTTTATTTCTAGCAGGCTTGGAGGCAGATTCACTAAGCACTCTCTTAATTGAGGATGACCTTACGCAGCCGGCAACGGGTAAGGCAAAGTTGAGGTTTATAAACTTAAGTCCAGATGCAGGAGCACTTGATTTTGCAATTGTTCCAGACAGCCTATTTGCAAGTCAGAAAAACTTTAAAGAATACTCCTCTTTTTATGAGATCAATCCGGGTACTTACAGCGCAATGTTTATGTCAAGTACAGGAAATTTAGTTGATTATGACTTTGATCTAAAACTTGATGCAGGGAAAACCTATACAGTATGGGCGAGAGGCTTAGTACAAGCTACAAACGATGACCAAGAGTTTGAAAATGGTTTAATCATCCATGATCAATAGGTCAAAAATCAATGATTTACGAGCCTGCATCATCCTTCCTTGATCGGACTCGTAAATCGTATACTTATGTCTATATGATTGTGGTACTTACTCTTGGGTGACTTCTTAAGCACTATATTCCCAAGTCTTAAGCTCTAACTTGTCGCCGTCAAAAACAGCATAAGTATTAAAATGGATCCACTCGCCTAGATTAATGTAAAGACTATTTTCAACTGGAATAGTTAAGGGTAAATGCCTGTGGCCAAAAACGAAATAATCTATAGACGTTTGTGTCTCCGCGGCCCCCTCCAAATACTGCCTTACATAGGAAATAAGCCATTCCTTATTTTCATTTTCAAAATGCTCTATTTTTCCGCTGCTTATCCTGCTGTGTTGAGACCACTTTTTGGCTATACCTATGCCAAAGTTTGGGTGCAAACGTGCAAATAGCCACTGACAAAGATTACTCCTAAAAATTTTCTTTAAGTATTTATAGCTTGTATCTCCTGGCCCTAAACCATCCCCATGGTGCAGATAAAACCGCTTGTGATTACGCTCAATAATTAAATCGTCGGAAACGATGGTGGCACCCAACTCTTCTGTGAGATACCCAAACATCCACATGTCGTGATTGCCTTTAAAGAATGTTAATTTAACTCCGGCATCAGACAGTTCTGCTAATTTTCCTAAAAAACGGATGTAACCTTTAGGAACGACATGCTTATATTCAAACCAGAAATCAAAAATATCTCCCATCAGATATAATTCCGATGCATCCTTTTTTATAAAATCCAACCAAGAAATAATTCTCTTTTCACGCAAGCGACTTTCTTCTTCTGAAGGAGTGCCTAAATGAAAATCTGATGCAAAGTAAATTTTTGAAGCCATAATAATTCTCACAAACTTACAAAAAGAAGTACTAAAATACTGATCAAAACGCTTTCTTATCTCTAAATTAAGCATAGCTACCCTCAGGATTTTCAAACTCCTAAATAAAATGATAGATTTGTAAAGAAAAATTTAGCAAAATTATTTATGAAAAAAGTTTATGGATTGGCCATTTGTGCTTCCTTACTTAGTGCGTGTGCCTCGCAAGAAAATATTAAAACAATTAACCCTGTGGATAAAATAACGACGTTGCCCTATCCTGAAACAAATAAGGTGGAAGTCATTGATGACTTTTTTGGAACTAAAGTAACAGATGCTTACCGTTGGTTAGAAGACGATACCAGTGCTGAAACCGGAGAATGGGTAAAACAGCAAAATGAAGTTACAGAAGATTATCTATCTCAAATTCCATATCGTGACGCTATAAAAAATAGACTAACAGATCTTTGGAACTACGAAAAATTTACTGCTCCTTTTAAACGTGGGGAGTATACCTATTTTTATAAAAACGACGGTTTGCAAAACCAGTTTGTTTTATACAGACAAAAAGATGAAAGTGACGTGGAAGTGTTTTTAGATCCTAATAAATTCTCTTCAGATGGAACCAGCTCATTAGCGGGAATATCTTTTTCACAAGACGGAAGTCTAGCTGCATACCAAATATCGGAAGGCGGCTCAGATTGGCGTAAAGTAGTGATCATGAAAACTGAAGATAAATCGATTGTAGGTGATACTCTTATTGATGTAAAGTTTAGTGGAATCTCTTGGAGAGGAAATGATGGATTTTACTATAGCAGCTATGAAAAACCTAAAGAAGGAAGTGAACTATCTGGCCTTACCCAATATCACCAGTTGTTTTTCCATAAATTAGGTACTACGCAAAAAGACGATCAACTGGTTTTTGGAGGACTAAAAACTCCAAGACGCTATATTGGAGCTTACCTTACTGAAGATGAGCGTTTCCTTGTAATTTCCGCTTCGAACACAACTAACGGAAACGAATTATACATTCAAGACCTTTCAAAAGCGGACTCGCCAATACAAACGATCGTAGGCAACTTTAACCAAAACCACGATATTGTTGAAAATCAAGGAGACAAACTTTTCATCTATACAAACTTAGATGCACCAAACTACAGAGTGGTAACCACTGATTTCTCAAGCCTTGATCCTAACAATTGGACGGACTTAATTCCAGAAACAGATAACGTGCTAAATATCGGTACAGGTGGTGGAAAGTTATTTGCCAACTACCTTAAAGACGCAACCTCTTTAGTTCAACAATATGATTTAGAAGGAACTTTAGAAAGAAACATTGAGTTACCAGGACTGGGAACAGCTTCAGGGTTTAGTGCAAAGAAATCTGAAAAAGAACTCTATTACACCTTCACATCTTATGTTTATCCTCCTACAATTTTCAAATACGAAATTGAATCGGGTATTTCAAACGAATACAATAAAGCAGGAGTAAAATTCGATCCTTCACTTTACGAATCGGAGCAAGTGTTTTACTCTTCTAAGGACGGTACAAAAATTCCGATGATCATCACTTATAAAAAAGGAATTAAACGCGATGGCACAAATCCAACTCTACTTTACGGATACGGTGGTTTTAACATCAGCTTGACGCCTTCTTTTAGCACATCTAACATCATCTTATTAGAGCAAGGCGGTATTTATGCTGTTGCCAACCTAAGAGGTGGTGGAGAATATGGAGAGAAATGGCATGTAGCAGGAACTAAATTGCAAAAGCAAAATGTTTTTGACGATTTCATAGCAGCTGCAAATTACTTAATAGAGGAAAAATATACTTCGTCAGAATACTTGGGGATCTCCGGAGGATCTAACGGAGGTCTTTTAGTTGGAGCGGCAATGACTCAGCATCCGGACTTATTCAAAGTTGCCTTCCCAGCAGTAGGCGTTTTAGATATGCTTCGCTATCATAAATTCACTGCAGGTGCTGGATGGGCATTTGACTATGGAACGGCAGATGATAACAAAGAAATGTTCGATTATTTATTGAAGTACTCGCCATATCACGCATTAAAAGAGGGTACCTCCTATCCTGCAACTATGGTTACCACTGCAGATCATGATGACCGCGTAGTTCCTGCACATTCATTTAAGTTTGCTGCTCGTTTACAAGAACTACACAAAGGAGACAATCCGGTTCTAATCAGAATAGAAACCAACGCTGGACATGGTGCTGGTAAACCAACTGATAAAATTATACAAGAGCAAGCTGATAAATGGGCGTTCATGTTTCAAAACATGGGAATAAGCTACCAAGATAAGTAGTCACCCTTTAGAAAACTATTAAACTCGCTACAGAACTGAAAACTGTAGCGAGTTTTTTATTTCAGACACATTTCTAAAACCGTAATTCCGAGACATAGACTAAATCCTTTTCTTAGAACCTCGTACCAATTTTAATTCCACCATTCCGTAAATTCATATCTGTATCCCCCGCTGAACCCATAGGGATTTTAAGAAAGGGCTCAATAGAAATCCCTATCTTTTTAGAAACAGGAATTGAATACCCTACAGAAAAATTAAAAAAGCCATTCAAGTTGTTTCCTTCATACGGCTTTTCGCTAGCCACCTCGTTAGAGTAAAAAGTGCGAACTACCGGCTCTGGAGACATATCTTCTGCTTTACTGTGAAAAACATTGATCTCCTGATTTTCAAACTGATGTATCCGGTTTTCACTTAAAACATTAAACACAGATACTCCAGCAGAGGCATAGAAATTTTTATTGATGTGATAATTTACAGTTATCGGAATGTCTAAACCAACTAAGTTCGTTTCTGTCTTATTCAAGGTCTTTACGCTAGAATTGCTATGGATGTATGCACCGGTAGGCAACCCACTTACACCAGGATAATTAGCTGGAACGTCGACAGACGGAGAAGCCATTTGGGAAGGAATACCAGGCATCCTTTCAGCGTCCAACTGTAGATAAGAAATTCCAGATGAAAGAGAAACTTTTGGAGAAACCGTATACGCAATAGCTACACCACCCCCCATATTCAATTGTCGACTGCTACTAATATTTGGAGAAACGTTTATTCCAACACTCCATTTATTATCTGTTAGTTGATTAGCAATTAGCCCTTCTCTTTTCTCTAGACTAAGTAAGCTTTCTAAAAAACTATCAGGATTGGGTGCTCCATTCGCTTTTGTGTCCTCCTTAGTTTCAGTAGATGCCAACGGGGTCTCTGATATAATTGTGTTTGTATTAACAGGACTACTTTTACCTTTTACTTCATCCACCTGAGTAGATTTAAACACTTCTGGATTTTCTAAAATCCTATCGCTCGATTGGAAAGCGACTTCATTGTTTTTAACTAATTGATTTTGAGCTCGAACTCTAGAAGCCAAGGCTGCTATTTCATTTTGAGCACCAATTTCCACTTGAACACTTTCACTTCCCTTCTCCTCTACTTCCTTAGATATTACTTGGCTAGGGTCTTCAACTCTTTCAATTCTCTGCTCTGCAAGTTCACTTTCTACTATTTTATTTTCTTCAGGTTTTAAAAACAGAATCACAGCTATCAAAATAGCAGCGGCAGCAGATAGATAAGGCCAAAGTACCAAGTACCTAGGCTTTCTCGGCTCCGCCTTATTAAAACGCTCCCATGCTCCCTCTTTATAAGGCACGGAATGTTCGCGCAAGCGATCAGCCATTTCTTTAATAATATCTTGATGATTTTCTGATTTCATCCTATTTTCTAATTATCATGTAAAGTTTGATATAACGTTCTCAATTTCTTCTTAGCCCTAGCTAAATAAGTTCTGGATGTGCTTTCAGGAATATCTAATTGTAATGCAATTTCTTCATGCGAATAGCCATCTACTTCAAATAGGTTAAAAATAAATCGCTGTATTTCGGGCAATTCATCTAGTAACTTTAAGATGTCAGCCACCTCAAGGTTGTCTGAAGCAGCAGTAGGGCGTACGTACACCTCAAATTCACTATGATCATCAATTAATGTAAGCTGCTTTTTAGCTCGCAAATGATCAATGGATAAATTTGCAGACACCCTTGCCATCCACCCTAAAAACATCTTCTCTAAGCTTTCACCATCACTCTCCGATTTAAAACTCTCAATTCTTTTAAACACCCTAATAAAACTCTCATTTACGAGCTCCTCTGCGTCTTGAGGATCCTTAATGTAACGGAGGATCACAGCCATTAAATACCCATAATATCGTTTATAAATATATTCCTTTGCTTTGCTATCTTGTTTTTTTACGCACGCGTCAATAGCCCCCCTTAGAGAGAACACTGTTTCCTTCCTTGCATATCCAAATGGCCTATTCACCTATAAAAGCGTGTATTTTTTAAAATAGCTTATAAATTTATGGTACTAAAATACTAATTTCAATTAAACCATCGAACTGCTTTTTATACTAAACGATGATAAGCGCGAAAATGCTACACTATTAATTAATAAACTTATCTGTCTGCCTGACACCAAAGCAGTGTTCATAGAAAACAAGCTATACGACTAATAAAATGCTAACATATCTAATTAAATCATCTAAAATTCAAAATTAAAACAGTTGACTCTTACCTTAGATTAATCTTTCATTAGATTAATATTGTTATTTTTGCAAAAACAACAATTACCATGAGCAGTATTTTTTCTGAACAAGAACTTCTACGACGTGAAGCTTTAATCGAACT
>Ga0079224_100013546_pt1 | contig 11356 bp, 12 predicted proteins | sample Stecom2015_FD_80414 | JGI IMG/M metagenome (GOLD analysis project Ga0079224, IMG submission 80414) | Agricultural soil microbial communities from Utah to study Nitrogen management - Steer compost 2015 | ecosystem: Environmental > Terrestrial > Soil > Agricultural land | place: USA: Utah...
GTCAAGTCAGAAGATAACCACTTCGCTACAAAGCGGCATAACAACACGCTACATTATAGACGGGCGAGCCTCAGACGTGGCACCCGCCACCTGTTGAAAATACCTTAAACCACTCGCCTTGTCTGCACATCATAGGCATAACCCTGCCGGTCACACAACGTTATGTCCGGATTTTGGTAAGAAAACCAACAGAAGGTATGAACCGATTTGAATCCCGTTCAGATTAAGGCCTTAGCCACGCCATCGGGTTAGCTGGCTGCCCCTGCACCCGAATCTCAAAGTACAGGCCCGGCTCAACTTGGCCGCCGGTAGAGCCGACGCGGGCGATGGCTTCGCCTGCGTTCACTACATCGCCAACTTGCTTAAGTAAGCTTTGGTTGTAGCCGTAAACGGTCATGTGGCCTTGTCCGTGATCCACAATAATTAAATTACCAAAGCCTTGTAGCCAATTCGCGTACACCACTCGGCCAGCCGCGACGCTATTAACCTGCACACCCTCGTTGGCACGGATTACTACACCTCGCCACTGCCCCCCTTCAGGACGATTCGCCCCGAAACGCCCTTGGATTTCGCCACGTACGGGCATACTTAAGCCCTGTTTTAATCCGGCAAAGCCGCCTTCAGGAGCCAACCGCACCGGCTCAGGTGGCGCTAAGCGAGAACGTTGTTCAGGGGCTGCTGGTGGTGTAACCGCTGCTACGGTTGGCGTAGGAGGTTGCGCATCAGGCTCGATGGCCGGAGAATGCGCCAATATTTCTAAACGACGCGCTTCTTCACGTTCGGCTGCTAGAGCCAAATCACGCTCACGTTGTGCTTGGCGTGACGCATCTAACTGCGCCTGTTGCTCTCGCTGCTGCTCGGCCACACGTCGAGCTTCGGCAATGCGCTGTGCTTCCTGTTCTTGACGCGCTAATTCAGCCTGACGCGCCTCTTCTGCCAATCGTCGAGCTTCAGCCTGACGGCGTAACTCCGCTTGACGGGCAAGCTCGGCCTGACGCGCGATCTCGGCCTCCAAACCCGTAATCAACTCGCCTAGGCGGTTATCATTCGCCGCTAGCGTCGTCGCTTGACGGCGCTGCTGTGTTAGCTCGTCTTCAACTTTACTCAGCAAAGTGGCGCGTTGCTCTTGTTGTTTGACTAATTCGGCACGCTGCCGCTGGGCTTGCTCGTTCAACTGATCTAATTCGGCCTGATTAGCTTGTGTATCAGCCCTTAATGCGGCGAGCTTAGTTAACGCGGTACGCAAGGCTTCTACTTTATCGGCCTGCGCCTTGGATATGTACGACAAATACCCAAGCTCACGCTGTATGGCCTGAGGGTTGTCACCCGACAATAAGGCAGCCCAGGGTGATAAGCCACTGGCATGCATAGCCCGCAACTGCTCGGCCAATTCATCCTGACGCTGCTGACGCAAGGCATCTTGCGTTTTGATTTGTGCGTTCAGCTCGTGCAAATGCGCTGCTACGCGCTCGGAACGCTGTTCAATTTCTGCCAAGCGCCGATCACTGACTGAAATGGCAGACTCTGTTTCTTTTAGCGCAGCCAAGGCTTCGCTTTGCGATGCCTCGGTGCGTTCAATCGTTTGCTGCAAGTGCTGAATGCGTTCTCGCAGCTCTAATTGCTGTTGGCGAGCCTGTTCTTGTTTTGCTTTAAGGGAAGCGTCAGCCGCCCATGACGTGTTAGATAACAACAGCAAGACGAAAACCAGACTCGCACGACGCATATTATTTGCCTGCTTTAGCTTGTTCAGCCACTGCTTTAGCTTGCGCTTCGATTTCTGCCTGATCGCCTAAATAGTAATGACGAATAGGCTTCAGGTTTTCATCCAACTCATAAACCAAAGGCTGGCCGGTGGGCAAATTCAAATGCACCACATCTTCCTCGGAAATAGAGTCAATGTGCTTAATTAACGCGCGTAAACTGTTGCCATGCGCTGTAACCAACACATTGCGACCAGCACGAATGGCGGGGGCAATAGAGTCGTTCCAAAAAGGCACAACGCGTTCTACCGTTGTTTCCAAACATTCGGTAGCGGGTAACTGTTCGGGTTTTAAGCGACTGTAGCGCTCATCGAAGCGTGGGTGGCGTGGATCGTCTTCAGAAACGGGGTCTGGAGCGATAGAATACGAGCGTCGCCACACCATAACTTGGTCTTCACCGAACTTTTCTGCGGTTTCGGCTTTATTTAGGCCCTGTAAAGCGCCATAATGTCGCTCGTTAAGACGCCAACTCATGCCGATCGGTGTGTGCATTGCGTCCATGGTGTCAAGGACAATCCAAAGCGTGCGAATAGCGCGCTTTAAGACGGAAGAAAAGGCGATGTCAAATTCAAAGCCTTTAGATTTCAAGAGCTCACCCGCTTGCCGCGCTTGTTCACGGCCAGTTTCGGTAAGATCAACGTCGGTCCAGCCAGTGAAACGATTCTCTCGATTCCATTGGCTTTCGCCATGACGCATTAGTACGAGTTTATACATGGTAAAAATAGCCTCTAGGTTGAAAACTTTTGTCCATTTTATAATCAACCGACGTTGCCCACTCATTAAAGGCTTTATTCAGGATTCATCGTGGACTTTTTAACTAGTCAAAATAATTTTCTTATTCTAATCGTTGCCGTTGTTTCAGGCATCATGTTGTTGCCGGCCTTTACTAAAGGTCGTAGTGGCAGAGCTATTCCGGCAGATGACGTGGTTCAGAAAATGAACCAAGAGAACGCTATACTGATAGATATTCGTTCTAATGATCTGTTCAAAGCCGCCCACATCGCTCAAGCGCGCAATATCAGTCAGGCCGAGCTGGAAAGCAAAGCCGCCAACCTCGCAAAAGATAAGCCTATTGTCGTTGTTTGTGAGCACGGTCGCAATGCTCCTAAAGCCGTAGCCACATTACGCAAGCTTGGCTTTGAACAGTTATTTACTCTGGAAGGCGGCTTACAAGGCTGGATTCAAGCGGGGCTTCCCGTCAAAAAATCGTAATCCGACTGCTATAAGGTATTTGTGACATGGCAAAAGTTATTATGTACAGCACCACCGTGTGTCCGTTTTGCACGCGTGCGGAAATGCTGCTCAAACAACGTGGCGTAAACGAAATCGAAAAAATCTTTATCGATCGCGATCCCGAACAGCGAGATATTATGATGACTCGCACCGGACGCCGTACGGTCCCCCAAATTTATATTGGTGACACCCACGTAGGCGGTTACGACGATTTAGCAGCGCTAGATCGTGCTGACGGTCTGTTACCGCTATTGTCCGCCTAACGTACACTCTGGCTTTCGCCACCCTAACGATTATTTATTTCAGGAGGCCCTCATGGCCGAACAGAATTCCCAACACGCCGGCGCTAACTCACACGGTGACAATGCGCAACCAAGCTTCAACATGCAGCGCACTTACGTAAAAGATTTGTCGATTGAAATGCCTAATGCACCACAAATCTTTCTTGAGCAAGAAGCACCCACCGTTGAAGTCGAATTGAATGTTGGTGCACAGCGTCTGGCAGAAACCGTGTACGAAACCACGGTAACGTCCACCGTAACGACTCGTGTTAACGACAAAATCTTGTACTTGGTCGAAGCCACTCAAGCGGGTATTTTCGAAGCAGCAAATATTCCTGCCGAACAGCTGGATCCACTGCTGGGCATTGTGTGCCCAACCATGCTGTATCCCTACTTGCGCGCCACCATTGCCGACGCTATTACTCGCACCTCGTTGCCACCACTGCACCTGACTGAAGTGAACTTCCAGCAGATGTACGAACAGCGCCTAGCACAACAGGCTCAACAAAACGCGACGCCAAACAGCGAAGAAAACCAGCCTGTTCAGTAATACCCATGACGGCGGCCCTTCATCCTGCAGCACGCCTTAGCGTCATCGGCGCGGGCAGCTATGGCACTGCGCTAGCAGCGCTGTGCTCAGCTCGCGTGCCTACCATGATCTGGGCTCGTAACCCCGCCGTAGCGCAGGAAATCCAGCACGATCATCGCTCGTCAGCGTATCTGCCCGATATCCTGCTACCGTTGGCTCTGCAGGCAACCGATTCATTACCGCAGGCTGTAACACATGCTTGCGGTAACGACGAGGGCCCAGCCGTCTTTATTCTTGGGGTTCCGGTTGCAGCCTTAGCCGAAACCTGTCGCGCTCTGGCTGCGCTACTTCCTGCTACACGCCAACATCCAGTGTATGTGATCCGTGTGTGCAAAGGCTTTGACGCGAAAACAGGCGCTTTGCCCAGTACCGTCGCCGAAGCCAACCTACCCTCTTCAAACTGGCTACATCATGGGGTACTGTCTGGCCCTTCTTTTGCGCTAGAGGTTGCCCAAGGCTTACCCGTGGCGCTTACCGTTGCCAGTCACAATCCCTCTTTAGCCACCACCTGCGTTGACATCATGCATGGCACGCAAGCGCGTATTTATCCTAGCGACGATGTCATTGGCGTGGAAGTGGGGGGAGCATTAAAGAATATCGTGGCCATTGCGTGTGGCATCAGCGATGGCTTAGGCTTGGGCACCAACGCCCGCGCTGCCTTAATTACCCGCGGCCTAGCCGAAATGCAACGATTAGGCGTAGCGCTAGGGGGGAAGGCCGAAACCTTTATGGGCTTAACCGGTTTAGGTGATTTAGTTTTAACCGCCACGGGCGACCTATCGCGTAATCGACGGGTAGGTTTAGCCATTGGTAGAGGGGAAAGCCTTGAAGCCATTATGGCCGACGGCCTCACCGCTGAAGGGGTGCGCTGCGCCAGTGCAGCACGCGCTATTGCACAGCAACACCACATCGACGCCCCCATTACCGAGGCGGTATATCAGGTCTTGCTTGAAGGCTTAACCCCAAAACAAGCGGTCAGTGAACTGCTGGCGCGCGAAGCCAAAAGCGAATCGCCTTCAACTACGCAAACCGCACACTAAACGCTTAGAACGCAACAACGTAATAGCTAATCGTTGTTTATCGCTTGGAAAGTCGCCTGCAACGACTGACCTACGCGTATTTCGCTATTCGGCGACACAGTGCTTAAGCCTGCATTCACTCCAAACAATAAACCCGGCGGAAAACGTCTCGTGGCTATTAGGGCATTCCACGGCTGCTCTCCCACCTCAGCCGTAAACGGATCCACATTCGGCAGCTTACAGCGCGTACAAATTTTTAATTTTTCAAACTGGAAGCTATCGGCTTGTAACGACCGCAGCTCGTCTTCTTGATAGGCTGACAATCCGGAAACCACGATATTCGGGCGGAAACGCTCCATCATCACCGCTTCGTCGCCCTGCTCGACAATCGTCTGATTCAAAGCCTGTAGCGATGCGGTATTGCAGATCAAGAATGGAAAGCTGTCTGCAAAGGCAAACACACTAGACGAGATCAATTCATTTTCGCCACCAGTTTGGCGTCGCCATGCCGACAACCAATCGCGGCCTATATGCCGCTGTGCTTCGGGATGATTACGCACCAAGCGAAAACGTTCTCCAGTATTGAGATACTGGCTTAGCCAATTCGCCACGGCATCGCCTTCGTCGCAACCCAAGGTCTGATCGCGCCAAACGGTTACCGGTATCGCGCTGGTCACCGCCGCATCCAAACTAAAACTAAAAGGTGCCATACCCGGTGCCGACAAACGCAGATGCGTATCGCTTGGCACAGCCTGAATTAAGGCCAGTTGAGGCACCGTACGTTGGGTTACCATGCGCCCTGTTGAGTCAACGATGAGCCACTCTCGGTCCCACTTCAAGCCGCTTTCACTGATAGGACTTTGTTGAAGCCGAATGCCCGCACAGGACTTAACGGGATAAACAAACAAATCGGTCACTTCAACAACCATGGGCTCACCTTGTGTAAAACAATAACGTAACCCTCATCATATCGCTTTACACACGGGCACATGAAATGTCGGCTAAGCGTGCATGGTTAGTTTTTGGTGCGTAAGCCCGCAATGACCGCTTCACCGGTTTTACGCATATGTGCTCGCATCGCACAGGATACCGCGGCCCCATCACGCTGCTTTAACGCCCGCATAATCACTTCATGCTCTTTAGCCGATTCAGCCCATCGGTCGTCACTGAAATTAGCAGCATAACGTGCCCGTACAATCTTGATATTTAGCTGTGCCTCAAGGTCTTGCAACACACGATTATCCGCCAAGCGTGACAAAATGCCATGCACTTCTTGGTTAACCTTAAAGTAATTGGCCCGATCACCGTTACGCTGATGCCCAAGCATTTGCTCGTGCAAACTTAATAAATACGCAATGTCTGCATCGCTGGCGCGCTGCACGATTAACTCACCCGATAACGCCGCCAATGCCCCCATTACCTCGAACACCTCAAGCATTTCAATGGGGTCAATGGGGGTGATGCGTGCGCCACGGTTCGGCAACAACTCGACCAAGCCTTCGCCAGCCAACACCTTTAACGCTTCGCGTAGCGGCGTACGCGACACGCCAAACAAATCGCACAGCTGTTGCTCTTGCACCCGGCTCTCGGGTTTTAGCTCTGACTGCAACACCATACTGCGCAAACGGTCTGCAATCAGCAAATAAAGCGGTTTCTGCCGTAAATGCGCCGTGTCACTGTGTTCTGACGTATCCATTCTTTCCAGAAAGCCAATGTTAGTCATCTTTTTATACCCCGATTTCTTTTGACCCTATTATGCCGCGACTTCAGATTTTCATCCTGAACCACTTCATTTTGAATACAAAATTCAAAATAGCATGGTATTTTTCGCCTTTTTAGCAAAGTTAACACGCCTTTGTTAGCCGGCACAGCATAACCTTAGGCGTTATCTTTTTATTTTAAACCTAAGCATAGCGTGATTTCATGAGATTTTTTAGGTCTAAACCCTAAGCTTACTAGTAAAAACACTATGTTGTTCAAGCACACAAAGCAGAATTATATTAATAATACAAAATACAAAACAAAATACAGACTGCTCGGCTTCCCTTAAACGCCCTCCAAAGGAGATCACAGTTCAATGAACCGGCACCTTATCGGCATGCTCACGCCTTCGTCCAACACCGTGCTTGAGCCTTACACCAGCGCAATGCTGCAACCCTTACTGCCTCATGTCACCGCTCACTTCCAACGCTTTGTGGTGAAAGAAATAACGCTGAATGAAAATGCACTAGCCCAGTTTCAAACTCAGCAACTGGTGGATGCAGCCATGATTTTGAACGATGCCCGCATGAACGTCATTGCATGGTGCGGCACTTCGGCCAGCTGGTTGGGCTTTGATACCGATGAACGCCTCTGCGCCGCCATCACCGCCACGACTGGCGTACCCGCCACCTCATCGGTACTGGCTTTAAATGAAGCGCTGGCGCGTACCAAGGTGAAACGATTAGGATTGGTGACCCCTTACCTTAGCGATGTGCAACACACCATCATGAAAAACTACGCCGCAGCCGGCTACGAGGTGGTAGCAGAACGCCATTTAAACGATAAAGGTAATTTTTCTTTCGCAGAATACGATGAGCCGGAACTTGAAAAAATGATCCGCGAAGTCGCCCAAGACAAACCGGACGCCATCACCGTACTCTGTACCAACTTTCGCGGCACGGGTCTGGTGGATCGCTTAGAAAAGGAGCTAGGCATTCCCATTTACGACTCAATTAGCGTCACCCTCTGGCACAGCCTTGAGCTGGCCGGTGTGGATCCAAGCCTCATCAAAGGTTGGGGTCAAATTTTTTCTTTAAACGCTTCTTTTGCAACCACGTAAAACATCGTCAACGCGACACTAGACGATATAACAGGAGACAAACGTGAGAAAAAACAGCATACGCAATGTAGCCCTCGGGCTGCTCGTTGCCATGGGCTGCTTTAGCGCCTCGGCACACGCTCAATCCGCTTTGCGGGCAGTGGGTAATTATTCCGGCAACAAAGTTCAGGTCGATGAAGTAGAGCGCCCCTTCTTTGATGCGCTAGGCCCCAAACTGGGCATGAACGTCAGTTTTAACCCCATGGATGCCATTGGCGTGGGGGCTGCCGATGCTCTGCGCCTGATCCGCTCTGGCGCCTTTGACATCATGTCAGTACAAATTGGTATGGTCGCCCGCGATGACCCCTTCTTTGAGGGCATCGACTTAGCCGGTGTGGTCGATAATATTGATCAGCAGCGCGAAGCCGCCAATGCCATTCGCGATAAATTCGATGAACGCTTACAAAGCCGCTTCAACGCCAAACTACTTACGTTGTGGCCATTTGGCCCACAGGTGATGTGGTGCAACGGCGATGTTAAAGGACTGGAAGACTTGAACGGCAAGAAAATTCGCGTCTTCACCTCATCAATGTCACGCGTAGTCGAAGGCTTGGGAGCTACCCCCGTTACCATTCAACCTAGCGAAGTGTATTTAGCCTTGCAACGTGGCGTGGTCGATTGCGGCGTAACCGCCCCCAGTGCAGGTAACAATGGCAAATGGCCAGAAGTGACCAATGTGTTCATGCCCTTAACCTTGGCCTATTCCGTGCAAGGCCATTTTATGAACCTCGACTCATGGAATCGCCTCAGCCCTGAGCAACAAGAAACCCTCACCACGGCTTCCCGAGAGATGGAAGACCAGTTATGGGATATTGCCAAGCGCTATAACGAGGATGCCGCCGCCTGCAATACAGGCAAAGAAGGCTGCTCATTGCACACTTCGTACGACCTTACCGAGGTGCAGGTGGATGAATCCGCTCGTGCACTGATCAGCGATATCGTCAAAAAATCGGTACTCCCCGTCTGGGCCGATAACTGCAAACGCGGCTACCCAGAATGCCCAAGCATCTGGAATGACACCGTCGGCGCCGTCACCGGCCACTCCATTCAGTAAGCATCCCTGACCAGACGCGCTGGCAGCACCACGCTGCCGCGCGTTTACGTCCCTCAGGAGCTCATACCTATGTCCAGTACACAAGGCCAGCAGCTGTCGCACCGTTTGGTCGCTATCGCCTCATTGATTGCAGGCTACGCATTTTTATTTCTTTCGATCATGATTTCCGTGGAAGTCATTACTCGAAAATTTTTTGGTTTTTCCTTTCAAGGGGTAGATGAAGTAGGAGGCTATGCACTCGCCATTGGCTGCGCCTTTAGCTTTGGTTATGCCTTGCTATTACGGGGACATACCCGCGTCGACATCCTACTCGTTAACCTTCATCCCGCAGTACGCGCTTTACTGAACGTGGTGGCTGCCCTCAGCATGGCGGCCTTTGCCGTGTTCATGGCATGGCAAGGCTGGGTAGCACTGGACGAAACGCTGGAATTCGATAGCCGAGCCAGCACGCCCCTACAAACCCCACTGTGGATTCCCCAAACTCTGTGGGTAGCGGGCATGGTGGTCTTTGCACTCATTGCCCTACTGATTGGCTGGCGCGGCCTGATCGACCTCCTGCGTGCACGCTTTAGCCGTGTGAACGCATTACTCGACCCTCGCACCACCGACGACGAACTAGACGAAGCACTCGAAAACGCCCAAGAACTTCTGCAAACACAACAAGGAGGCAAGTCCCATCATGGTTGACGTCTACGGTGTCATCGGCGGCTTCGCCCTGTTACTAGTACTGATGGCGATCGGCATTCATGTCGCCATCGCCATTTTCGCTATCGCAGCCATCGGCGCCTTAGTGTATTTAGGCCCTGTCATGTTGTTTTCCTTCGGAAACAACCTGTGGGCAACCTTGAATAACTTCTTACTGACCGCTATCCCGCTGTTCATCCTTATGGGTGAGCTTCTTTTACGTTGCGGGGTTACCGAGCGTATGTATAGTGCGTTGGCCTTGTGGTTAAATCGCCTTCCCGGCGGGCTACTGCACACTAACATCGGTGCCTGCACGGTGTTTTCAGCTATTAGCGGTTCATCCGTAGCTACGGCAGCAACAGTGGGTACCGTTGCCCTTCCTGCTCTGGAAAAGCATCAGTACAGCCAGCGTATGGCCTTGGGCTCGCTAGCCGCTGGTGCCACCCTTGGTATTTTGCTGCCACCTAGCATCAACATGATTATTTACGGTGCCATCACGAACACCTCGATTGGCGCGCTGTTTATTGCAGGGATTCTGCCCGGCTTAGCGTTAGCGGTCGCCTTCATGTTGACGATTTTCATCTATGCCTTGCTGCGCTCAGGCAAACAACATGGAAATGAACGCATTAGCTGGTCAGCACGTTTTGGGGCTTTGCTTGATCTACTGCCCCCTACTTTCGTGTTTTTAATCGTGATGGGCAGTATTTACAGCGGCTGGGCCACCCCTACCGAAGCCGCTGCCTTAGGAGTTTGCGCTGCACTGGTTTTAGCGGCTTATAACCGCAAATTAAGCCTGCAACTGTTGCACGAATGCTTTTTATCCACCGCCCGCACCACGGCCATGATCATGTTAATTATTGTGGCGGCCTTCTTCCTAAATTACATCGTAGGCGTACTGGGCATTCCAACCACGCTATCGCGTTGGGTAGGCGATTTAGGTCTAACCCCCTTGGGGCTCATTCTGGCGCTGGTGGTGTTCTATCTGGTGCTAGGCTGCTTTTTAGAAACCCTGTCCATGATGATTGCCACTGTTCCCGTCGTGGTACCACTGGTTGTACAGTTTGGTTTTGATCCGGTGTGGTTCGGTATCTTCTTAGTCTTGATGATGGAAATTTCCCTGATTACGCCCCCTACCGGCATGAACCTGTTTGTGGTGCAAGGTGTGCGCGGCAAAGGATCCATTATCGATGTCATGGTAGGCAGCATTCCCTTTGTGTTAGTTATGCTCGCCTTTGTCTTTATTATCATCGCTTGGCCCGGCCTGATTACGTGGCTACCCGATTTGATGATGAAATAATGTCACTTCGTTAAGAGAGAACCCAATGACTACACTCATTACCGGTGGTGCTGGCTTTTGTGGCATTAACATCGCGCATGCTCTGCTAAGCCGTGGAGAAACCGTCGTACTATACGGCCTTGAAACCCTTAGCGGTGCACCTCTGGCCACGCTTCAAGCGCTACCGGGCACCTTGCATCAAAGCCTAGGTGACGTACGGGATGCGGACGCTTTATCGTTAGCCATTACGCAGCACAATGTACAACGTATGGTACACGGCGCAGCCATCACCGCCGCCTTAGAACGCGAGAAAACGCAAGCCGCCACCATCATGGAGGTCAACATCGGCGGCACCATTCAAGTGCTAGAGGCAGCCCTTCGTCACGGCATTCAGCGCGTCGTGCAACTAAGCAGTGGTGCCGTATTTGGCGCAACGGTAAAACAAGACGGCATGCTAGACCCGGATCACGACACCCCCGTACCTGACTCCTTATATGGCATCAGTAAACTGGCTTCAGAACGTATCGCGCTGCGCTATCGTCAAACACGCGGCTTAGATGTAGTGGTACTGCGTTTAGGGGTTGTATTTGGCCGTTGGGA
>Ga0079224_100013547_pt1 | contig 11356 bp, 22 predicted proteins | sample Stecom2015_FD_80414 | JGI IMG/M metagenome (GOLD analysis project Ga0079224, IMG submission 80414) | Agricultural soil microbial communities from Utah to study Nitrogen management - Steer compost 2015 | ecosystem: Environmental > Terrestrial > Soil > Agricultural land | place: USA: Utah...
CCAACGAGAGCGGTGCTCGCTTGTCGCTCGCTCTTTTTTCGGCGCTCGCTTGCAGCGACAACGCAAAAACGCAGCGTCGATCACACGCACGACGCACCTTCGCCGCCGGCAACTCCCCGGATGGCCCCCGATGCCTTGTGCAAGCTCGCTAGGAGCCGCGCGAGAGTCGCTCGGCGTCGAGCCGAGCTAGCTCAGCGTCGAGCTCTTCGAGCGTCGGGATACGGCGCTGCCGTTCGGGGGGCTTGGGAGCAACCACGCGTGTCTTCGTGGTCGGCGTAACTACACGGAGTAGGCGACGCATCCGCGCTGCTTCGATTGCGTTTCGGATTTTCTCACCAGCGCGTTTGCCGGCGATACCCCAGCCGATCGTCCATCGGTGCGAAAAGCCACAATCGATCGGACCGCGCGCGCCCGTAGGGATTTCGCCTTTCTTTGCGCGCGCTGTGCGCAGCAGACCGAGATCAGCGGCTTGCGTAAGTGCACGCTGGACCGTTCTCACACTGAGACCCAGCACAGCGGCAATGCGCCGCCGGAAAGCCCAACAATCCTTGAAGCTCGCGACGAAGGCGCAAACCGTCGCTCGAGGGACTGTCATCCCTGCGTTTCGAGCTCGGACATACATTGCCCGTGCCTCATGAACTGCAGGGCCCCAACCGTCCGCAAGCGCTGGCAGCAACGCTCTGTTTGCGGTAGGGTCGGCGTGTTGGGTTCGCAGTTGCACAGTTAGCGGATCCAGCCTGCGACGTCTCTTGCGTCGCGACGCCCGTCCGGTTGCAGCCTGGCGGGCGTTCCCTTTTTGGGGGGCAGGCCGGATCAGTCCACAGGTTCCCCCCAAAGGCAAGTCAACGTCCCAAAAACCGACGGGACGGCACCAAGCCAGAAGCGCGAAAAAACGCCCTGTGACCCCCTCCCTGCCCAAAAGCAAGCTTGCGGGACAGTGTAAAGTGTGCCCGATGCCCCCCCGGTCGATCAAACCTGGCGGAACCCGCCACTTGCAGGGGGGCAGGGAGGCGCGTCACCATGGGAGGAAGCGGGGCCACGTCGAGCCAACGAACGCAGTGGGTTCGGGGGGGCCTCGCAATCGCAGAACGGAGAAACCTATGGCAAGACAAATGGAGTTCGCGCTCCAAATGGGCGCGGACGCAAGCGCTCGCTTACGCGCGGGAGCTCAAAAGCTCAACGTGTCGGAAGCGGAGCTCGCATCGATCGACAAGCTCGAGGCAGGCAGGGGAACAAGCATCGACGTTGAACGGCTCGCGCCGCTCGCGATGGCGCTCAATCTCCCTTGGGAAAAAATGTGGAAGGGCATTCTTCCGAAGGGGGGCGCATGAACGGCAATGCGCTGAATCCGATCAACTTCGACTTGATTGTGCGCGCCGTGGAGTACGCGGCTCCCATGGTCAAGCACACCAGCGTGCCGCTCGGCTCGGCCCTGAATGCGGCCTGCCGACGTCAGGGCATCGTGCTGGACGATGACTCGTACGCGATTGCCGTGCTCTCGCTCGCGAAATACCGCGACCGCTGCAAGGAGGGCACATGCAAGACGACTCTCTGAACGCAACGCCCGCAACGCCCGCCGTGCGCACGCCCGAGCAAATCGAAGCGCAGCTGCGCGCCGAGTGGCGCGGCAAGCTCGAGAGCTGCGTCGGCGGCTTCGACGAACACGGCTGTTTTCTGCTTCTGCTCAGCGGTTGGGACGTGCACGAGCTTTACACTGCTCTCGTCGACCCCTTGGGGCCCGAGGGCTGCTGTGCTGGCTGCACGCGCTTGCCGCCCGGGTGGTGCGCGGCGTGCGACCGTGACCGCGAGCGCGCGGAGGGCAGCACATGACGATCGAATACACGACGACGGTGCAACCCCTCTGGCGCGACTGGCAATCGGTCTGCTTTGAGGATCGAAACGGCATGTATCACGCGCCGACCGCGCCAGTGGACCCGCCGCACAACGGTCGCATCCCTGAGCAGTGCGGGCCCTGGTCGCTGCACTCGGTGCAAATGCTGCCGATGCTGGGCGAGCCCAAGTTGCTGATCGTCTGGATGCGAGAGGTTCAGGTGCTTCTATGAAGGACTGCAACCTCTGCGGCGGAGCGGGCGTGCTCCAAGTCTTGCGGCGTGCACCCAAGACTCCTCCGCGCGCCGAGCTCTGTCGGTGCGTCGTCGCCGAGCTCAGCGCGCTACATACAGCTCTCGTCACTGCCGGGCTGCTCCCGCCTGACCACTGGGAACGAAAGCAGCCGCCGCGGGGCGCTGCGTCCGTACCGCCGGAGCTCAACTACCTGGTGCTCTCGGTGCGGCGCGACGGTTACCGCATCGTGAGCCAGCGCCTGGAGAACCACGGGAGCATTTTGCACGCGCTCGGCCCGGACGGCGCCGGCATATTCGACGGCAACGGTGAGCGGCTTTGGTGGGCTCGAGTCGAGGAAGCAGAGCAGAGCATCGATCGCAACTATCCCCTAGCCGCGGAGTCGGAACGATGATCAGGAACTGCACCGTGTGCAACGCCCAGGGCGTCGGGCGAGCGGCAACGCTTGTCGCGACGCACCGAGGGCTACAATGGTTCGAGTGCTCCGAGCACGAGCCGTCCGATCACGGCCGCGTGTTTGGCGAGGACAGCAGCGCTCGCACCGTTGAGCCGCTGGGCGCCTGGCTCGCTCGCATCGGGGTGCCCGAATGAAACGGGGCCTCGCGCTCGTCGTTGCTCTGCTGGTCGTCGCCTGCGGCGGCCAGGTAGAGCACGAGCCCGAGGCCGCGCCCTTCTGTCACGAGGTGCGCGGCTACTTCTCAGACAACCGGTGCTCTCAGCGCCTCGCGTTCGACTCCTGCGACCGCCCGGCGTACGTTTGGGCGGTGCGCGATTTCAAGTGCCAACAGGTGCGCGACCCATGAAACTCCACCCCTCGAAACCCGAGCACAGCAAGTGCCCCGAATGCGGCAACGAGATTGCCAGTCAGAAGTCCGTGACGGCGAAGCGCCCCCCGCGACCTGGCGATTACACGGTGTGCGCGGCATGCCTCACGCCGCTGCGGTTCGGCGATACCGAGCTCGTTGCCGTCTCTTTGGCGGACGCTCCCTCGAACATCCGCGCCGCACTCGGCGGCGTGATAGCGGCCGCCAAGGCACAGCGCGGGCTAGCCTGATGCCCGGTCCCGCACCGCGCTGCAACCGCTGCAAGACGGCGCGACACCCGCCCGTCAGGGTGAGCAACGGCGGCGAGCCCGTGCGTTTCTGCGTCAAGTGCGCGGGAGAGCTGCTGGACGAGCTCGGTTGCAAATACCTGCATGCAGCGACGGGACTCCATGAGCTAGCGAGCATACTGCTACAGCTCGCCCGGGGCGGTGCCGAGCGCGGCAACATGGCGGAGACGCTCAAGGTCTTTTCCGAGGCTCTCGCGCGCGGCCTCGAAGACGGGCTAGATTTCCCGCCAAAGGATGAGCAGCACTGATGCCCCGCGCGCGTGGGCTGCTGGGGCTGCTCGAGGCGATGGACATCTTGACTCCAGAGCGCCTCGAACGACTCCAGCGGCGCGCGGCAAAGACCGGCGCGGTGCGCGTAGCCCGTGCCGCGCGGGCCTATAACGAGGCCGTCGCAGAGTACAAGGCCGGCAGGGCGAAGCCGCTGGCGCTCGCGCATGCCCACGCTGAGCTCGTCGCTGCACTCGAGCAGAACGCTAAAGAGGTGCACGGCCTCGTTAGTCGGATAGGAGCTTTTCTTCAATCTGGCGCCTCAACCAGGCGCTGAGACTCGTCCCCATTTCGAGGCACAGCGCGCGCGCGCGCAGGTGCTTCTCCGGGTCGAGCTCGAGATGAATCCACGTCTCGCCGTCCATGCGTGCGGCGAGTTCTTCGACCCGTTGCGGATCGAAATAGCGCGTGCCTCGCTCGCCGGTCATCGGGAAAAGCTCGATGCCCTCGAGCCTGCGCACTGTGGTCACGGACACGCCGAGCCGTTTCGCGACTTGCACGCGTGTGAGCCGCACCACCCGACTCTGAACCAACCTCTGACGCATCCAGAAATCTTACGCTGCGCCTGATTCCCGCCGCAACTCTGCCACTACTCTGCCTTGCGGCATGGCGTCCGGAACCTACATAAGCGACCGCTAAAATCGCCGTTGTTCGCGCACTCTCTGCCGCGCAGCATGACGCTTGGAGAACTCGCGCGCGCGCGCGCTGAGACCAAACCAAAGGAGGTGCCGCCCATGGCGGACGCACTGAGCAAGGCGATCAAAAAAGAGGAGGCTCGGCAGAAGCGCGCAGCAATCACGCGCGTGAAAGACCGAGCTTTCGAAGGTGAACTCATCGCGAAAGGGTCGAGCGCCGCAGGCATCGTGCTCGGCGCCGTGCATGACAAATTGCGCGGCACCGATACCGAGGTGGCGAAGTTCGGACCTGTCCCCGCCAACCTCGCTGTCGGTGCGGCTGGCGTGCTCGTTGGTCTGCTGATCCCACAATCGGCCGGAGCGGCGCGCAACATCATCGGCGGAGCCGGCGCCGGCCTCGCCTTCTCCGGCTTGTATCGGCTCACTTACGACAACTGGCCAGAGTCCGAGGGCTGAACCGCCCGCGCCTGACCGAACCCACAAACGCAACCTGAACCCTCAAGGAGTATAACAAACATGACCTATGATGCCTCGGCCCTGGCCAGCTCTCTGCTGGGCCCCGCGGGCGCTGTCGGAGCGCCTCTCGTTGTGCAGCCGCAAATGGTAGGCGCTGCCCTCAGCGTCCAGCCCCAATTCATGCGCCCGAACTCGGTTGGCGCGCCCGTGCAGTACGATGCGACCACGCAAGGCTTCGCGCGACCGGTGCAGGTGTCGCCCGAAGCGTACGTGGACGGCGGCCTGACCTATCTCGGTTTCGGTGCGACCACCGTGTTGGCTGGCGCTGTGCAGCAGAACATTCCGATCGCAACGCAGCGCCCCTTCACGCCCCAGCATTTGCGCCTCCCGTCGACTGTGATCGGGCTGCTCATCAATGCGGTGCTGCTCGAGGGCACGAACCTCTACGCGAACCAGCTCGGCGTCCCCATCGAGCTTTTCTCCGAAGTCGCGACCGCGCCTCAGATGCCCTGGCCGACGCTCGACACGAGCACGGGTATCGTGTTCGTGGTGAGCAATCCGACGGCTGGAAACCTCGTGTTCTCCGGCGCCTTCTACGGGACTCAGGTTCGCCGCTAAGGCAGAGGCCGCTCTGCTAACCATCGCTCATCAGGTACCGGCGGGGCTGCCGGGCGGACACTTCGCCTTTTTGGTGGCCCGCGCACTGGACGGCTTGGCTCAGGGTTATTTGCCCTTTGCTGCGCTCCACCCGCTGCCCCCCCTGTACCAGAGCGGCATACGCTTTGCGATTGCGCCAAGCCACGGCTCGGGCGTCGAGGATTTCGGCAACCCCTGGCGCACCTTGGCGCGCCGCTCCGGCGGTTGTAATGACCTCGTCCTCTATCGACTGTTGGAACTGCTGCTTGCGCGCGAGCCTGCCCACACTCGCGCGGAGTGGCTCGGCAACGCGGTGCACGTAGTCATCCGCCGCGCCGACGGCACAGAAGAAGACCCCTCGGCGCTCCTCGGAGCGCCAATCCCACCACGGAGATTTTGAGCATGTCCCGAAAAAGCACAGGGCTCGCGGTTGCAATCGCCGCTGCTATTGGCGTCGGCGCCGTCGTGGCGTTCGCGAGCACCAAGAAGACCACAGCAGTCGACGACGACGACGACGACGACGACGACGCACCCCCCCTGCCGGACGCGCCTCCGGTGAGTCCCGTCTCGCCAACCGGCGTGACGCCGCTCGGCACCCCGCCGTTCGTCCCTCCGGGCCTGATCCAGGTGAGCGACCCGGTGCCGGTGCAGCCGCCCATCGCCCCGCCGCCCATCGTGCCGACGCCCGTCGAGCCGGCGCCCCCCGTGGTGCAGCTGCCCGACGACGACGACGAGCAGCAGGTCCCGACAGTGCTGCCGGGCATCACCATTCCTGGCAGCGTGACGCTTCCTGGCGGGGTTCAGGTGCCGGTGCCTCCTATCCCGGGCATTACGGCTCCAGCTACGCCCGTGGCGATACCGGTGCCGCAGGCGCCTCCCGTCGTTGCCGTCGAGCAGCCGAGCGCTGTGCCGCCAGATACGGCGGCCCTGGTGGCCAAGATGCTGAACGATGAGGCGAGCCCCACCTGGAAGAAGAAATATCCCGAGCTCGGCATGTGGCAGGCCGCTCGAGGCCGCACGGTCGATCAGATGTTCGGTCCGGGTGACGCTCTCGCCATGGCCCAAGAAATCGGCACGCTGCCGATCATCCGGTATTGGCCCCGCGGCACACTGCCAGACACCGCGCTGCCCAACTACCGGAGCCAGCTCGCCGCGATTGCGGCGACGGCTCCGGAGCCTCGCCGCAGTCAACTGCTCATGACCAGTGCCCGCGAGCAGGGCCAGGCATTCGCCGGCCCCGCGTCAACGGTGCCCATCGCAACTCGAGTCAACCTTACGGCGGTCGCATGAAAGTTCTCAATCAGATCGGTTTTCGCTGGCACCAAAACGGGGCGGTGCTCTCGGTCACTGTCGACGGCCACAAACAGGACGTCTTCGTGCCGCTCCATCGCCTCACGCTCGAATTCGGCGACGCGCTCGCTCAAGTCGGCTGCCCCTTGCTGCCGGCAGTCGGCTATGAGGAGTTCAGCGTGGGAGGTCTCTTCAGTCGCATCAAGCGAGCCGTGAAGAAGGGCGTCAAGACGGCCGTGAAGGTGCACAAGATGCCGCATAACCTGTTGGTGAAGAAGGTCGTACCCCGCGCCATCCGAGCGCGGGCGATGCAGCTGCGACGCGCAGCCACCCAGCACGTCAAGCGCAAGGTGATTCCCCTGACGCGCCAGCTCAAGCGCTACGCTCAGAGCCCCGCGGCACGCTACGCAGCAATGGCGATGACGGCGTTTCCCGCAACCGCTCCGATCGGCGGGAGCATGCTCGCGGCTCAAAACACCCTGAGCATCATCGACAGGGGCCAGCGAGCCGCGCGACTCTTCCAGCGCGGGCTGCGTCGGCCGGCGGACATCGCGGCCATGGTGGCCGCGAACCAGCAACGCCAAAGCGTCGCGCAGCTCGGAGCGCTCGCCCAGCAGGGCAACCCCCAGGCGATGCAGTTCTTTGGGGCAATGCAGCAGTTCGCGCGATGAACCACGCGGGCGGACTCGGGCGCGGCATTGTGCCGGCGGATGTGGATGCGGGCTACCGTGAGGTAGACTCGCGTCCGCACGTCGCGCTCACGCCGTACGGCTCGCAAAGCGTCCGCCTCTGGACCGCCGCGGACGTCGAGCCGAAAGACCTGCTGGACGCGATGCGAAGCGAGTTCCTTTGGCGCGTGAGCGTGCAAGGGGACAACTTGCTTTTGCGGCTCGTGTACGGCACGCAGGCGACGATCACGCTCGACGGCCTGCGGCTGCCGTTCGTGGGGTTCGTGCCGGGGCAGGCACAGCTCCTGGCCACCAAGCTCGACCCCGGCGCGCCGGCAAGCGCGCGTGTCACCCTGACGGCTGCCACGGGGGGCCTGTCGACGGTCCGGGCAGTCGTGGGCATCGGAGCGCTGCCCCCGAACGTCGCGACCTATACCGCGCTCACGGCGAGCACCCTAACAGTTGCCGGATTCGCCGGCATCGCGGTAGCCGTGGGCGCAACACTGCCGGTCGTGGCGCCCTCGGCGGTCACGGCCGGCGACGGCATTGTGGAGCTCACCCTATGACCCTACTCGACGAACTGAAGCGCCAGCAGGCACGCCGCAAGAAGGCCGGCAAGAAGAAGGCGAAGAAGGCGAAGAAGAAGACCGCGAAGCGCCGCAAGAAGGCGGCGCGCCCGGCCAAGAAGCGTGCGGCCAAGAAGCGCGTCCAGTCGTTCGGCGCGATGATGCGCCAGGGCGGCAAGCGCCAGCTCAACGTCGCCAAGACTCGCACCCGTATCAAGAACCTCTATAAGCAGGGCGAGCTGGCGAAGGCGAACAAGCTCCGCGCGCAGCTGAAGGCCGCCGGCTACGAGTACAAGGCGTGACCGCGTGGCAGAGGTCCCGGCCACCGCTACGCCGCTCACTGCCTCGGAGACGGCTCCCGCGTTTCTGAGCGCCTGGGCGCAGGTGTTCGATGGCGCCGAGCCGTCGCGCACCGAAGCGGAATGGTTGCTCGCTCTGCTCTGGAACGAGAACGCCAAAGGCCGGGCGATCATCCAACACAACTGGGGAAACCTTTCGACTACGGCGAGCGCTGACCGCGACTATTGGCGCCCGCCGTGGTTCGACCCTGCGGTCTTCGAGGCGATGGACGAGCCCAAGCGCTCGCTCTATCGCTCGATTCACGAACGCATGCTGAAGGGCCAGGAACCGAGCGCGTTCCGTGCGTTTCCCGACCATGCGACGGGTGCGCGCGCTTGGGTGTCAGCCCTCAAGCGCAACTTTCAGGCGATTCTGAAGGCCGCCCGCAAAAATTCGGCGGTCGCGATGCAAGATGCGATTTTCAACAGTCGTTATTGCACGAGCCCCGGTTGCAAGACGAACGCCGAAAGCTACCGGAGACTGCGCGCTGAAATCCGCAGCAAGGGCTTGTTTGCTGCGCTCCCTGACTTGCGCTCGGGTGGTGGGGGTGCGGGCGTGTTGTTGCTCGGTGCCGTTTTCCTTGGAGGTGCGACGTGGCTCGTTGTGCGCAAGACAAGGTAACCATCCGGAACGGCCGCAACGTCTGGGTGCTCGCGCGCACCGACCGCGACAGCGCCGACCTGGCGAGCGTCCTGCAGACCGCTGGGGGCGTCCTCAAGCGCTTCTTGGGGCAGGCGAGCCCCGTGGGGACTCGGAGCGTGTTCGAGGTCCTCCAATCGCCGCAGGACACGCCCCACGGGGCGCGGTTCGTCATTGGAGCGGCCCGGCCGGTGCTCGTCGACGCGTTCCAAGCGAGCTCGCCCGAAAAGGCCATTGCCGAACAGCCGGCTTTGCCCGCTGAGGTGCGCACGGACTATTTCGTTGACTGCCCAACGTTCCGCACGATTGAGGCCGAGCGCCCTTGGTACGTGACCGTTGAATTTGATTGGCGAGGGCCGCCCACGTCCATCGACTGGCCGCGCCGCAAGGTCAATTTCCTCGGGATGCCCGTCGCCACCGATCAGGGCCTCGATTGGCTGCTGCTCTCGGCAGGCCACAAGGGCCCGGCGGAGGAAAGCGACACGTCGCTTTTGGACGAAGTCAGCGACGAAACCGCGGCAGTCATCAAAGAAGCCGCGAACGTCGCCAAGCCCATCCTTGTTGGCCTCGCCCTGATCGTGGGCGGCGGGGCCGTGGTCTACCTGGTGAGCCAATATGGCGGCCGTCGCAGCCGCAGATCGGAAATCGAATGAGCACAACTGAGAGCCTGCTTCAGTGGGCCGAGCGCCAATTCAAGGTGGTCGAGCAAAACGGCGCGCACGTCTCGATCATCAAGCTGATCACGCCGCATGACGGCGAGGTGTGGGAGACGTGGCAGGCGCCCTTTGGCGAGCCGGACACGTGGGTGAGCCACGTTGAAGGCCTGCTGCGCTCGCTCGAGGGCCAATGGCCCAACCGAGCCGTGCCCGTCGTGTTCGTGGCGACGACGGCACAGGGGGAACCGCTCGCAAAGCTCCCGCTCTCGGTCACTGGCAAGAACAAATCGAACGCCAGCCCCTGGAGCGCCGAGCAGGCCGCGCTTTCGATGATGATCGACAACTTCGCCGTGAGCCTCGAGAAGGTCTGTCGGCTCTGCAATACGCAGCTCGACGGCGCCCGGAAAATGAACGAATCGGCGACGGTCACGATTTTCCAGCAAACCGAGTACATCAAGCTCCTGCTGCAACGCGAGCTCGCCACGAAAGCCGAGACCGACACCGACCCGCTTTCGAAGCTCATCGCCGACCGCGGCGGCGATTTCGTCGACCTGGCGAAGATGTTTGCGACCACCTACGCCAACAAAGTGAAGGGCGCCAACGGCGCCTCATAACCCACCAACCCAAACAAGGAGATACTCTCATGCCCATTCTCAGACTCTCGCCCTCCGGACCACCGATCGGCGATATCGGCCCCGGCTTCCAGCTGCGCCTAGCGGAGGCCTCCGCATCCACTGCCATGGCGGCTCTGACCGCGTCCTATCAGGACATCGTCGGCACAGGCGCAACCTTCCCCGGCGTGCCGGTGCAGGTTCTGATGCTCGCGCCGCGCCCGAATCGTCGCTACAAATTCAACTTCCATTGCGACGCCGATCAGCCCACGGGCGCGGCGAACGCGATTCAGCTCCGTGTGGTCGCTTCGTACGACGGCGGCGCGACGTTCCCGCACATCTGGCGCGAGGTTTCGCATGCGTTGCTTGCCGACGAGGAACGCGAGGTTTCGGCAGACGTCGCCATGACTCTGGGCAGTGACGTCGGCTTTCCAGTGCTCGCACCAATCCCCGCCGACGCCCCAAGCCTGATCATCAGGGTGCAGGCCAAGGCGAGCACCAACGGCCTCGCTCAACTGCCGGGCAACAACATGCACATTTGGATGAGCCTCGCGGAACTCACCTAACCCCGATGGATCGCACGCTCATTGTCTGCGCCTCGCATCACGGCGTCGAGCTCGACACCGCGCAGTGCATTGCTGCCCTCGAGCAGCGGGGCGCACGCGTCCTGACGTCCACGGGCATCGCTGATGTGGCGCTCGCGCGAAACGACGTGCTGACCCGGGCGCTGGCGCTTGTTCAGCGCGCGCGCGCGCATGACGAGCAGGCAGCGCCCGATGTGCTGCTGCTAGTAGACGATGACATGGTCTGGACGCCCGAGGCCGCTGCGGAGCTTGCCCGCTTGGCGCGGCAGACCGAGCACCCTTGGTCGGGCGCCTACGCGACCAAGGACGGGCATCTGGCCGCCACGCCGCTCGATTGGGACGCGCACCGCACGGACGGCCTCCGCATGGTCGGCCTGGGCTTCTGCGCGGTCCGGGTCGCGCGGCTCGAGTCGCTGGCGCGGCGTCTCGGCGCCGTCGTCGGACCCAACGGGACACAGGTGGTGCCCTTCTGCGAGTCGCGCCCGGTGACTCCCGAGCACGACGGCATTCCCCGTTGGTGCTCGGAGGATTATTGGCTCTGCCGCGCGCTCGGCGGCGTGCGGCTCGCGCCCTACGTGGCCGCGGGCCACCTCAAGAAGGTTCCCCTCTGGCCCGACAACGAAACGCTGAGACTCCTCGCAGAAGGCGTGCCGCTTGGCGACAAGACGCCCGAGAGCGAGCCTCCGGCCCCACCTGTACCCGAGCCCGAGCCTGCTTCCCCGCCGGCGCCGGCGCCGACCACAAACCCCGAAACCCCCGCTTCGAAGCAGAAGCAGAAGCAGAAGCAGAAGCAGAAGCAGAAAGGACGCACATGGA
>Ga0079224_100013548_pt1 | contig 11356 bp, 9 predicted proteins | sample Stecom2015_FD_80414 | JGI IMG/M metagenome (GOLD analysis project Ga0079224, IMG submission 80414) | Agricultural soil microbial communities from Utah to study Nitrogen management - Steer compost 2015 | ecosystem: Environmental > Terrestrial > Soil > Agricultural land | place: USA: Utah...
CGCGCGATTGATCGCGGCGGCGATCCCGGCGAGCGTCTGATTCTCCGCGTCGATCGTGACGGAGAACGCGTCGGCGCCCGTCGACAGCGTCAGCGTGCCCGTGCCGACGATCTCGTCGCGCGAGGCGAATGCGCCGGACGCGAGCTTGTGCCGCTGCGCGAGCTGCTGGACCTCGATCGTGAAGCTGCCGGGATAGGCGCTCGCGCTCGCGGTCGCCGCGACGAAGTCGGGCGTCGAGAGCGAAACCGAGCGGCCGCGAAACTTGTCGAGATCCTTCAGCGTCTCGAGCGCCGACCTGAATCCCTCGAGCGCCGAGCGCAGCGCGCCGATCGCGGACAGCTTCGCCTGCGCTTTCGCTTCCTGCGTATTGAGCCGGACGGACTGCGGACGCCCTTCGGCCTCGACGAGCTTCGCGACGAGGCCCGCGACGTCGAGCCCCGAGCCGACGCCCGAGCTGGTCAAGGTAGCCATGACGGTCGCAGAGCAAGACGCATGCCACGGCCGGCGGGCGCGAGGAATCGCCGCAAAACGCGGAGTGTCGCGACGACCGCGTGCCGCCGGAGCGGCAAGACGTTGCCGCCGGCATGCGAAACGTTGCCGGCGGCGGGTGATTTCGAGGAGGAAAGCATCGGATCGGGAGGGCCGGGGCGGCCGACGCCGTCCCGGCCCCGCGACCGCGCCCGGCCTTCCGCGGCCGGGCGCGGTCGGTCCCTTACTGCAGGAGCGCGAGCACGGTCTGCGGCGCGGCGTTCGCCTGCGCCAGGATGGCCGTGCCTGCCTGCTGGAGGATCTGCGCGCGCGTGAGCGCCGCCGTCTCCGCCGCGAAGTCCGCGTCCTGGATACGGCTGCGCGACGCCGACAGGTTCTCCGACACCGCCTGCAGGTTCGCGATCGTCGACTCGAACCGGTTCTGGATCGCGCCGAACGTGCTGCGGAGGTTGCTGACGACCGTCAGCGCGGAGTCGACGCGCTGCATCGTCAGGTTCGCCGCCTCGACGGTCCGGATGTTGGCGGTCGCGAGGTTCCCCTCGGGCGCGATCACCGTCGACGTGAAGCCGAGATCGGCCGCGGTGCCGCCGATCGTGATGGTCTCCTGCGCGGTCAGCGTGATCGTCCCGCGATTGGTGAAATCGCCTGCCGCATCGTTGGCCGCGACGGTGCCGCCCGCGGTCACGATCGACGACGTGACGTCGGCGGAGCCGCCGTTCTGCGCGACGATGATGTCGCGGCCGTCGGTCGACGACAGCGTCAGGTGGCCGGCGCCGCTCACGCTCGCCGTCACGCCGATCGCGTTGCTCTTCGCGTTGACGGCATCGGCGATCGTCTGCGCGGTCAGTCCGGTCTCCGCGCCGAGCGAAGTGTCGATGATCGTCTCGCCGTTGATCACCAGCTGATACGTTTGCGGGTTCGTATCATCGCCGTTCCAGACGATACTCTGGGTGCCCGCGTCCGCGAACGTGTCCGTCGTCATCGTCGCGGCGTTCGCCTTCGCCGTCAGGCCGCTGATGCCGGCCTTGTTGATCGCGATCGCCTTCGCGAACGCGCTCTCGGCGGTCTGTCCGGCCGCCGCGCCCGCAGGGCCCTCGACGGAAGCGCCGACCGCGATTGCGTCGGCCGTCCCGACCTGGATCGTGATGTCCGAGAGCGCCGCGTTCGACACCGCGTTCGCACCGGTCGCCGTCGCGATCGAGCCGATCTGCTCGGTCCCGACGCCCTGCGTCAGATTGATCGAGATCGTCTCGCCCGCGTTCGCGCCGACCTGGAACTGCGAGTTGCCGAACGTGCCGTCGAGCACCTTCAGGCCGTTGAACGCCGTCTGCGAGGCGATGCGGTTGATTTCCGCGAGCCGCTGCTGGACCTCGAGGTCGAGGGCCGCGCGGTCGGATGCGGAGTTCGTCGAGTTCGCCGACTGCACGGCGAGCTCGCGGATCCGCTGCAGGTTGTTCGTGAGCTCGGCGAGCGCGGCTTCCGACGTCTGCGCGAGCGAGATGCCGTCGTTCGCGTTGCGGATCGCCTGGTTCAGGCCGCGGATCTGCGTCGTGAAGCGCTCCGAGATCGCCAGGCCCGCAGCGTCGTCCTTCGCGCTGTTGATGCGCAAACCCGAGGAAAGTCGCTGGAGGGCCTGGGCCAGATCACCCTGCGTCCGAGCAAGGTTGCGCTGCGCGTTCAGCGACAGCACGTTGGTGTTGATCACTTGACCCATTGTCCGTGTACTCCTTGATAGATAAAGACGGCGCCAGTGGCCTCTTCTTCCGTGACGCGACCGGCCTCCGGCCGACTCGTTGGTCACGGAGAATGTATCGGGCGTCAAAAGACTTTCTTGAGAAGGAAAACTGAGAGCCGGATCACGTCTGGAAGATCCGCGGGGCTGCGCGGGAGCAGCCGCAGCCGCCTCTGGGTAGGAGCGGCCGCCTGGCCGCGACTGCCGATTCGCCCGGAGGGGCGGTCGCGGCCGGACGGCCGCTCCCACCGAAGATCTGCGTGGACGGGAGGCCGGAGATGCGCGCGGCGCGCGGGCCGCTCGGCGGCCCGAGCAGGCGTGCGACTGCTCGCCGCGCGCTGGATCAGAGATAGCGGAACAGCGACAGGTTCTGCATCCGCGCGAACGATTGCTGCGCGGCCTCGATGCCGAAGAGCTGGTGGGACAGCCGGCTCAGCGCCTCGGCATAATCGAGATCGCGGATGTCCGAAAGCGTCTCGGTCAGCTGCACGGCGAACCCTTCGTTCATCGTCAGCTGGTCGTCGACGGCGCGCATCCGGGCGCCGATGTCCGCGCGCACCTCGACGACGTGGTTCACGGCCGCGTCGAGGTCGGTCAGCAGCTGCCCGACGCGGCTATGGAGCAGCGCCCGGGACGCCGGATCGCCGCCCGGCGCCTCGAGCGCCGCGATCAGCCGCTGCACCGTCGTGAACACGCTCTGCTCGGTGCTCGGCGCCGCGACGAACCGGTCGCCCGCGGCCGGCGTCCCAGAGATCTCGATTGCGATGCCGGCGAACTCGATCGCCTCGCCCGGCACGTAAGTGCCCACGGTCACGGGCACGCCGCCGCCGTCCCGCACCTCGTAGTCCGTCGGGCTCGTGAACTCGATCGTATACGTGTCGCGCGTGTACGCGGCCGGATTCACGATGGAGCCGGCGCCGACGATGCCGGTGCCGGTGTTCGCGGCGTCCGCCGCGAGCGTGAAGGTGCCGTTGCCGTTCGGGACCCGCTCGAACACCGCGTAGCCCGAATCGTTCACCGCAACGAGGCGCTCGTCGCCGACCTGAAGCAGCCGCTGCCCGTCGTCGCCCGCATAGACGACCGAGCCGCCGCTCATCACGAACGGCCGCGTGCGCTCCTTGTAGCCGGCAAAGAGATGGTGCCCGGACGCGTCGACCGCGTTCGCCGCCTCGAGCAGCGCCTCGAGCCGCTCGCGCAGCTCCGCGGCGATCGCCGCTCGGTCGCCGTCGGCGACGGTGCCGTTGTTCGCCTGCACCGCGAGCTCGCGCACGCGCTGGAGGTTGTCGACGACGTTGACGAGGGCCTCCTCCTCGAACGCGAGGCGATTGCGCGCGAGCGCCGCGTTCGTCTGATACTGCTCGAGCCGCTCGAGCGCCGCGCCGATCTCGCCGATTCTCGCGGCCGCAAACGGGTCGTCCGACGGCTTGTTGATCCGGCGGCCGGTCGTGATCTGCGTCTGGGTCTGGAGCAGCCGCTGCTGCGCCGCTTGGAGCGCGTGCAGGAAGGCCGTGCGCAGCGTGTCGTTCGTGATGCGCATCGCTATCTGCCGATCGCGGCCATCAGCGTCGCGAAGAGCGTCTCGGACACCGCGATCGTCTGCGCGGCGGCCTGGTAGAGCTGCTGGTAGCGCAGCATGTTCGCGGCCTCCTCGTCGAGGTTCACGCCGCGGACGGCTTCTAGGTTCTGCGCCGCTTGATCACGGAGCAGCTGCTGCGCGTCCGCGCGGTTCCTCGCCTCGGCGGTCAGCGCGCCGACGTCGGTGACGACGCGGCCGACCGCGGCCTCGAGGCTCGCGGTGCCGCCGTCGAGGAGGCCGCCGCCGAGCGCGGCCGCGATCGCCAGCGCGTTGCGGTTGTCGCCGACTCCGCCCTGGTTCGCCTCGATGACGAACCGGTCGCCGGCGACGGGCGCTCCGGTGATCCGGACGCGCGCGCCGTGCACGACGATGTCCTCGCCCGGCACGTAGGCGAAGCTGCCCGCGCCGTCGATGCTGTACGTCGTCGCGTCCAGGAACTCGATCGTCGCGGTCGCGAGCAGGTTCGGATCGCCGACGTCGACGACCTCGCCCGCCGAGATCGCGCCGTCGCCGACGTTGCCCGGCGCGGCGGCCGTTCGGATCGGCGCGGCCGCGGCGATCTTCGCCGGATTGGTGACGAGCACCTGCAACGACCCGGCGGCGGCATCGCACGGCCGCCCGAGGAACGGGGCGCCGGCCGCGGGTGCGCCGCCGACGACGAGCTCGAGGCCGTCGCCGCGGAACGGATCGAGCGCCGTGCCGGTGCCGGTCAGCGGGACCTCCGCACCGGTGTCCTCGCGGAACATCCGATACGTCGAGCCGTCGTAGACCACCCGGTAGCTCGCGGGCTCGAGCGCGCCGATGTCGCCGATCGTCGCCGCGAGCGTGCCGCTGCCGCCGTTCGTCGCCGCCGGGAACGTGCGCGGCGCCGCAACCGATAGCAGATCGCCGCCGAGCGCGCCGGTCAGGTCCATGCCGTTGCGGTGCTCGGCGTTGACCGCGGCCGCGAGCCCGATCGCGACGCGGCCGATGCCGGCACGAGCGGGCTCGAGCATCTCGCGGCGAAAATCCAGCATGCCGCCGATCTCTCCGCCGGTCAGGAACTGCGTGATCGCAGCCGAGCCGCTCGGCCCCTGCACGACGATCTCGGGCTGCGTCGGATCGAACGCGCTCGGCACGACGGACAACGTCGCCGCGCTCGCGCCGAGCACGAGCACTTGCCCGCTGCCGATGAAGACGCTGACGGAGCCGTCCTGCTGCGGCACCGTCTCGACGTTCACGAGCTTGGCGAGGTCGCCGAGCAGGCGATCGCGCTGATCGAGCAGATCCGGCGGCGGCGAGCTCGAGGCGCCGTGCTTCACGATCTCGCGATTCAGCTCGGCGATGCCTTGCCCGAGGCTCGTGATCTCGGCCGTCGCCGCCCGCAGCTTCCCCGCGATCTCGCGCTCGACCTGATCGAGCCGATCCGAGATCGAGCGGAAACGGGCGGCGACGTTGCGCGCCTCGCTCAAGAGCACCTGCCGGCTCGAGATCGACGCCGGATCGTTCGCGACGTCCTGCACCGCGTTGCGGAACGCCTGCAGCGTCGCGTGCAGGCCCGTGTTCTCGTCCGCGAGCAGGTTGTCGAGCGCGGCTGCGAGCCCCGAGAACGCGGCGGAGCGCTCGAAGTTCGCCGCGGCCGAGCGCGCTTGCGCCGCGAGCAGGTCGTCGGTAATCCGCCGCACCGCGAGCGTATCGACGCCCGCGCCGATGAAGCCGCTGCCGAAGCGCTCGCCGGGCCGCTCGATCAGCTCGACGCGCTGGCGGCTATAGCCGGGCGTCGCCGCGTTCGCGACATTGTTCGACGTCGCCGTCAGCGCACGCTGCTGGGCGAGTAGCCCCGACAGCCCGATCTTCAGAATGTCCGCCATCGCTCTTCGCAGCCTCGCAGTCGCTTACCGTGTCGGCTCGAGCGCGCCGTTCTTGAGCTCGAGCGAGCGCAGCGGCTCGCTCCGATAGACGGCGAGCCACTTGGCCGCGTAGTCCGGGTCCGTCGCGTAGCCCGCATCAGCCACCGCGCGGACGTAGCCTTCCGGGTCGGCCGCGTCGAGCGCGGGCGCATACCGCGCGCTGCCGGAGATCAGCCGCACGTAATCGGCGAAGCTCGCGGCACCGTCCGGATAGGCGCGAAAGTCCTCCCGCCGGCGCTCGGCGACGCCGGCGGCGTGCTCGATCGTCCAGCGCGCGATGCGCGGGCCTTGCCAGGACGGATCCGCCTTGATGCCGAACAGGTTGTGCGCCGGGCGACCGTCCGGATAAGCCGGGATCGCCTTGCCCCAGCCCGTCTCGAGCGCCGCTTGGGCGAGCAGCACGCGCGGGTCGACCCCGAGCACGCGGCCCGCGGCGGTAGCCTCCGGCAGGAACCGCTCGACGAACTGCTGCGGCGTCGCGAAGCGGCTCGGGCCGGACACCGCGGGCACTGCCGGCGCCCGCGGCGCGGCGGGAACGGCGACCGGCAACGGCGCGGGCCGCGAGACCGGCGGGCTGACCGAGGCGCCGGCACCGAGCTGCTGCTCGATCATGCGCGCGAAGCCGAAGCCGCCGGCGCGCGCGAGCTCGAGCGCGACCTGCCGGTCCATCAGCTTCAGGTACTCCTCCGTCTCGCCGCCGTCGAAGAGCCCCGAGCCGAGGCTCGCCGAGCGCGCGGTCTCGAGCATCATGCCGATCACGAGCGCCTCGAACTGCACCGCGGCCTCGCCGAGCGCGGCCGGGTCGTCGTTCGCGGCCAGCGCGCGCAGGCGCGTGAAGCCCTGGAAATCGACGGCGTTCGGGGCGACGGGCAGCATCGTCAGATCACGATCAGCTCCGCGCGAAGCGCACCCGCCTCGCGCAGCGCCTCGAGGATCGCGACGAGGTCGCCGGGGGCCGCGCCGACCTCGTTCACCGCCTCGACGATCTCGTTCAGCGTGACGCCCGGCTCGAACAGGAACATGCGGCCGTCGCCCTGCTGCTCGACCTCGACGTCCGACTGCTCGACGACGACGGTCTGGCCGCGGCCGAACGGGTTCGGCTGGCTCACGAGATCGGTCTCGGTGATGCGCACGACGAGCGACCCGTGGGCGACCGCGGCGGGCGTCACCCGCACGTTCGCGCCGATGACGACGGTGCCGGTGCGCGAGTTCACGATCACCCGCGCGGGCGCCGCCCCCGGCTCGACCTCGAGGTTCTCGAGGTGCGCAACGTAGCCGACGCGCTGCGCCGGATCGACCGGCGCGCGGACGCGCACGGAGATCGGATCGAGCGTCTCCGCGACGCCCGCGCCGAGCGAGGAGTTGATCGCCTCGGCGAGCCGGTGCGCGGTCGTGAAATCGGGCGTGTGCAGGTTCAGGATCAGCGAATCGGTCGAGCCGACCGCGGACGGCACCATGCGCTCGACGGTCGCGCCGTTCGGAATGCGGCCGGTGCTCGGCACGTTCACGGCGACGCGCGAGCCGTCCTGGCCGCTCACGCCGAAGCCGCCGACGACGAGGTTGCCCTGCGCGAGCGCGTAAATCTCGCCGTCTGCGCCGCGGAGCGGCGTCATCAGCAGACTGCCGCCGCGAAGGCTTTGCGCGTTACCGATCGACGAGACCGTCACGTCGATCGTCTGCCCCGGCTTAGCGAACGGCGGCAGCGTCGCCTGCACGGTCACGGCCGCGACGTTCCGCAGCTGCGGATTGACGTTGTCCGGCACGAGCACGCCGAGCTGCGCGAGCATGTTCTTCAGCGCCTGCACCGTGAACGGCGTCTGGCTCGTCTGGTCGCCGGTGCCGTCGAGGCCGACGACGAGGCCGTAGCCGACGAGCTGATTGCCGCGCACGCCCGCGACGGTCGCGATGTCCTTGATCCGCTCGGCGAGCGCGTCGGTCGCGAGGAGCGAAAGCGCGGCCGCGGCCGCGAGGAACCCGGAGAAGGTGCGTCGCTTCATCGCCGCCTCAGAACGGGAACCACGGGGAGTTGAAGAAGCGCGACAGCCAGCCCGCACGATTGCTCGCCGCGAGCGTGCCCTTGCCGCTGTAGAGGATCCGCGCGTCGGCCACCTTGTACGACGGGATCGTGTTGTCGGGTCCGATGTCGACCGGCCGCACGACGCCCTGAAAGCGGATCAGCTCCTCACCCTGGTTCAGCGTGAGCCACTTCTCGCCGCGGACGAGCAGGTTGCCGTTCGGCAGCCGGTCCGCGACGGTCACGGTGATGTTGCCGTCGAGGCGGTTGCTCTGGCTCGCGTCCGCCTGACCCGCGGTCGAGCGCTCCCCGGAGATCTCCGCGTTCAAGATCGGCCGGCCGTCGCGCGTGATCGGGCGGCCGGCGAAGACCGGAATGCCGGTGTTGACCTCGGCGCTCTTCGCGGTCGTCGTGCTCGAGGCCTTCGACGCGTTCGTGCGCTCGATCAGCGCGATCGTCAGGATGTCGCCGACCGCGCGCGCGCGGAGGTCCATGAAGAGCTCGAGGCTCGAGTCGGCGGCGAAGATCGCGCCGGACGTCCTTGCGGCGGCCGCCGGCTCGTACGCCCCCCACACCGCGGCCGGCTCCTCGGGCGTCGGCACCGCCGGCGGCGTGCCGGCGCAGGCGGCGAGGAACAGCGAAGCAATCGTCACGAGTCGTTTCACGTTGCTCTCTCTGCCTAGAGGTTGTTCGTCACGTTGCGCAGCATCTCGTCGCTCGTCGCGATCGCCCGCGAGTTCATCTCGTACGCGCGCTGCGTCTCGATCATCGCGACCAGCTCCTCGACGACGTTCACGTTCGACGTCTCGAGCGCCCCTTGGGAAATCGTGCCGAGCCCGTTCAGCCCGGGCGTGCCGGGCTGCGGCGGACCGCTCGCGACCGTCTCGGCGTAGAGGTTCTCGCCGCGCGGCTGGAGGCCCGGCGGATTGATGAAGTCGACGAGCTGCAGCGTGCCGACCTGGATCGGGTCGCTCTGCCCCGGCAGCACGGCCGCGACGACGCCGTCGACGCCGATCGACACGGACTGCGCGCCCGGCGGGATCGTGATCGACGGCGACAGCTCGTAGCCGTTCGAGTTGACGAGCACGCCGTCCGCGTTCAGCTGGAACGTGCCGTCGCGCGTGTACGCGCGGCCGCCGTCCGGCAGCTGGATCTCGAAGAACCCGCGGCCCTGCACGGCGAGGTCGAACGGATTGTTCGTCGTGACCACGTTGCCCTGGCTGAACTGCCGGTCGGTCGCGACGACGCGAACGCCGGTGCCCAAGTTGAGCCCCGTCGGCGACTCGCTCTGCTGCGACGTCAGGCCGCCCGACTGCACGACGTTCTGATAGAGCAGATCCTCGAAGATCGCCCGCGAGCGCTTGTAGCCGGTCGTGTTGACGTTCGCGAGGTTCTGCGAGACCACCGACATGCGCATCTGCTGCGCCTCGAGGCCGGTCTTCGCTACCCAAAGAGCCTGCATTGCGTTCTCCCGTTGTTCGTTACGCGATGCGCGCGAGCTCTGCCGCCCGCGCCGCGTTGTCGTCGGCGACGCGCATCATCCGCACGCCGAGCTCGAACTGCCGCGCGATCTCGATCATCGACACCATCGCGCCCGCGGCGTTCACGTTGCTCGATTCGATGAAGCCCGGCGCGACACGCACGGCCGCGTCGGGCTCCGCCGTGGAGCCGTCCGCGAGCCGGACGAGCCCGTCCGGCCGCTTCTCGAGCAGCTCGCGCGCCGGATTGACGAGCTTGAGGCGCCCGATCTGGGCGAGCGTCTCGGGACCTTGCCCCTGCGGCACGATCGAGATCGTGCCGTCGCGCCCGATCGCGACGTCGACGTGCGGCGGGATCGCGATCGGCCCGTTGTCGCCGAGCACGAGCTCGCCGGTGCGCGTCTCGAGGAGCCCGAGCTGGTTCAGTCGGAAGTGGCCGTCGCGCGTGTAGGCTTCGCTGCCGTCGCGCGCCTGCACCGCGATCCAGCCCTCGCCGTCGACGGCGACGTCGAGCGGCGCGCCGGTCGAGACCAGCGCGCCGGGCGAGTGATCGAAGCCGAGGCCGCTCGCGACGCTCGTCACCCGGCTCGGGAAGCCGGCGCCCGCGATCGGGCTCGCCTGGAACCGCGCGAGGTCCGCGCGAAAGCCCGCGGTGCTCGCGTTCGCGACGTTGTTCGCGGCCAGCGTCTGCGCCTGCATGAGCTGCTTGGCGCCGGCCATCGCGACGTAGAGCAAACGGTCCACCGCTTACGCCTCCCGGTTCCTCAGCGGATGTTGATGATCGTCTGCGTGACCTGGTCGGCCGTCGCGATCATCTGCGCGTTCGCCTGGAAGTTGCGCTGCGCGGTGATCATGTTGACGAGCTGCTGCGTCAGGTCCACGTTCGACGACTCGAGCGCGCCCGCCTGGATCAAGCCGAAGCTGCCGGCGCCGGCCGCTCCGCGGATCGCATCGCCGGAGCTGAACGTCTCGCCCCACGAGGTGTCGCCGAGCTGGCGCAGGCCCTGCACGTTCGCGAAGTTCGAGAGCGCGATCTGACCGAGCGGCTCCGAGCGGCCGTTCGTGAAGCGCGCGAAAATCACGCCGGTCGAGTCGACGTCGATGTTCGACAGGCGCCCGGCCGCGAAGCCGTCCTGCGAAAGCAGATTCACGCCGAACTGATCGCCGAACTGCGTCGACTGACTGAAGTTCGCGGCGAGGTTGATGTCCGCCGCGCCGTTGCCGGGCGAGTACGCCGGCAGATTGAAGATGCCGTTCGCCGGCGTCGTCGGCAAGCCCGAGTCGGAGTAGACGATCTGGTTCGCGCCGCCGACCGCGTTGCCGTCGACGTAGAAATGCGCGTTCCAGGTGTTCGGAGCCGCGTCCTTCACGAAGTAGACCGTCGCGGTATGGGTCGCGCCGAGGGAGTCGTAGATCGTGATCGCCGTCGAGTGGTTGAACGACTGCGCGTTGTTCGGATCGAACGGCGCCGCCGGCGGCGGGCTCGCGTTCGCCGGCAGATTGATGCCGAACTGCGCGCTCTCCGTTCCGCGCGGCGAGGAGTCGGTCGTCGCGAGCCGCAGGTCCTGCAGCGTCCCGGTGTTGAACGTGCCGTTGTTCGCGGTCGGGAAGATCTGCAGGCGCGCGCCCTGGCTGTTCACGACGTAACCCTCGCGGTCGACGCTGAATGCGCCTACGCGGGTGTACGTGATGACACCGTCGTCGCTCATCGTGAAGAAGCCCTCGCCGCTGATCGCGAGATCGAGCGCGCGGTCGGTGAAGTCGATGCCGCCCTGCGAGAACTCCTGGCTCACGGCGGACAGCCGCGTGCCGTTGCCGATCGCCTGCGCGCCGACCGCGAAGACGTCGGCGAACTCCGCGCGAGACGCCTTGAAGCCGATCGTGTTCGCGTTTGCGATGTTGTTCGCCGTGACGTTCAGGTCCGACGAGGCGGCGTTCAGACCGCTCAATGCAACTCTGAAAGGCATGGATTACTCCTGTAGCGTCAACCGATTTCCTGCACCGCGGCGAACGGCACCTCACCGACGCCGCCGAGCGAAAGGGAAATGCCGCGCGCGCCGAAGCGCACGCTCTCGACGGGCGCGCCGACGAACGTGACCGCGCCGCGCATCTCCTTGCCGTCGAAGTACTGAGCCGAGATCTCGTAGCGGCCCGCCTCCGCACGCGTACCGTCGTCCG